>OCZT010002728.1_pt1 | contig 18191 bp, 17 predicted proteins | sample 1539031 | NCBI WGS metagenome assembly OCZT01 (sample SAMEA3539308, study PRJEB22396) | soil metagenome | biome: tundra; feature: field; material: soil | place: USA | collected 2010-05 | depth 0.15 m | reverse complement strand
GGGGTACAGGATGTGGTACCGGCTCGGGCGCGAGCCAGTATCTTCCGCGATCGAGGCACCCGACACGCCCGCAATTGTAGTGGTGGCGGGTCGATCAGCCCCGAATTCAATCCTGCGCCAGCGGCGCCGGGTGAGTCTCTACAAGTAGAAAAGCCCGAGGGGGGTCCCGGGCTTTTCAAAGGAAGGGATTGAGTAGGGTTCGGCTGTACCCAGAATTAAACCGAAGGCCCGCGGCGAAGTGGTGAAGACCGTGTAAAGACTGATTAGTTCTTGTAAAGAGCCCGGCGGACGGCCACGTGCCAGGCATCCAGGCGGCTGGTTCGCTCTGGCACCGGCATCGCCGGCTCGAACCTCGCCGCCACTCGCCAGGTGCTCGAGAGCTCATCCAACCCCGCCCAGACACCGGTGGCCAGGCCGGCCAGGAAGGCGGCGCCGACAGCGGTGGTCTCTGCTGAGGCCGCCCTAACCACAGGGATGCCGCAGAGATCGGCTTGCAGCTGGAGCAGGACATCCATCACGCTGGCGCCGCCGTCCACCCGCAGCTCGCTTGGGGGCAGGGCATCGCCCGCCATCGCCGTCAGGACATCGGCGGTCTGCAGCGCCATCGACTCGACCGCGGCGCGAACCAGGTCCTCGCGGCTGGTACCGCGGGTGATACCGCTGATCACGCCGCGGGCGTCGGGATCCCAGTAGGGTGCACCCAGTCCCACGAACGCCGGCACCAGGTGCACCCCGCCCGTATCGGGATGGGCGGCGGCGATCGGTCCCGCCTCAGCCGCGCTCTGGATCAGGCCGAGGCCATCCCGGAGCCATTGCAGCGCCGCGCCAGTGATGAAGATGGCGCCTTCCAACGCGTAGCTGACCTCGCCGCCCAGCCGCCAGCCCACCGTGGTCAGCATCCCGGACCGACTCGCCGGGGCCTCTTGGCCGGTGTTGAGAAGCAGGAAGGACCCGGTGCCGTAAGTGTTCTTGCACATCCCCGGGCTGAAGCAGGCCTGGCCGAAGAGGGCTGCCTGCTGGTCGCCGGCGATCCCCGCAATGGCCAGATCGAGCCCGTGGAAAGCCTCCGGATCGGTGCGACCGAGGTCGCCAGAGCTGTCGCGGACCTCGGGCAGCAGTCCAGGAGGCACTCCAAGAAGCGCGCACAGCTCCGCGTCCCAGTCGAGAGTGTGGAGGTTGAAGAGCAGGGTGCGGCTGGCATTGCTGGGCTCGGTGAGGTGCTCTCGGCCGCCGGTCAGCCGAGCCACCAGCCAACTGTCGATGGTCCCGAAGGCCAACTCTCCAACCTCCGCTCTGCGCTTGATCTCGGCGTCGGACTCCAGCAGCCAGCGCAGCTTGGTGGCCGAGAAGTAGGGGTCGAGGAGCAGGCCAGTGCGTTCGCGGACCATCCTCTCGTGGCCGTCATCCTTGAGGCGACGGCAGATGTCGACACTGCGCCGGCACTGCCAGACGATCGCAGGGGCGACCGGCCGCAACGTGGCGCGGTCCCACACCACGAAGGTCTCACGTTGGTTGGTGATCCCAATCCCGGCCAGCGCCAGGCCAGGTGCCTGACCGGAAAGGATCTCGGCGGAGCAGGCGAGAACCGTCTGCCAGATCTCCTCGGCATCGTGCTCCACCCAGCCCGGCTTGGGGAAATGCTGGGTGATCTCGCGGTACGCCTTGGCCCGGACCGCCCCACTCTCATCGACCAGTAGGACGTGGGTTCCGGTTGTGCCCTGGTCGATTGCCAGGATCATTGGGCCGGGATCACTGCGCCGAGAAGACAGGCTCCCGCTTCTGCATCCGCGCGCTCACCGCCTCCATGAAATCGGGGTGGGCGATGAGATCGACCTGGGCCTCAGCCACGGCCAGCAGGCTGGCTTCTGGGGCTTGTCCCGCAGCGACGTCGTCGCAGAGCCGCTTGATCGCGCGGACCGCCAGGGGCGCTTTGCCGGCGAGTTCCCGAGCCAGCGCCCGACCGGCATCCGCGAGACTTTCGGCCGGCACCACGCGATCGACAAGGCCGATGCGCAGCGCCTCTTCGGGTTTGACCTCGCGGCCGGTCATGGCCAGGTCCTTGGCTCGAGCGGGGCCGCACAGCTGGACCACCCGGAAGAGGCCGCCCAGGTCGGGCGCGATGCCGTAGTGGATCTCGAAGAGCCCCATCGTCAGGTCTTCGGCCGCCACCCTCAGGTCGCAGGCAAGGCCGAGCTGGAGGCCGGCGCCCACCGCCGCACCCTGCATCGCGGCGACCGACGGCTTGCCGATCCGATCGAGCTTCATATAGATGTCCTGCAAGTGATGTACGCCCTTGAGGAAGGCGCCTTCTGCCGGGTCCCCGGCGAGCCCCGCCAGCGAGTTGAGGTCGATCCCGGCGCAGAAAACCAGCCCTTCCCCGCGTAGGAGGACGGCGCGCACCTGCGGGTCTGCGGCCTGCTCGAAGGCCTCGCCGACAGCTTCGAACAGCTCGAGGCTCAGCGCGTTGCGCTTCTCGGCGCGGTTTAGGGTGATCTCCAGGACCCCCGCCTCGACTTGGGTCAGGACCAGTTCGGAACTCATCGCTATTCTCCTTGATGTTCTCTTGGGGGGGGCCTCAGAGGGCAGGGTTGTGGGGCGCGGCGCAGCGGGGGTCGCGCCCGAAATCGACAGTACGAGCGCGTGGCCGCAGGCCATCGTAGACCAGGAGGCGACCGCTGAGCGGCTCGCCGACTCCGAGAATGAGCTTGAGGGCCTCGGTCGCCTGAAGACCGCCGACCACCGCGGCCACCGGACCAAGGATGCCGGCCTGGGCGCATGTCGGAACCGCCTCGGGGTCGGGCGCGGCGCCGAACAGGCAGCGGTAGCAGGGGCCGCCCGGAACGACAGTCGTGACCTGGCCGCCGTACTGCAGGATGGCGGCGTGGACCAGCGCCACCCCGGCGCCGACGCAGACGTCGTTGAGGGCGAACTTGATGGCGAAGTCGTCGGTGGCGTCGCAGACGACGTCGAATACGCCAACCAGTCCGGCGGCTTCATCCGGCTTGAGCCGGCGCGACTCGGCCACGATCTCGATCTCGGAGTTGATCGAAGCGGCGGCGGCCGCCGCCGACTCGGCCTTGGAGGCGCCCAGGTCGGCCTCGCGATACAACGGCTGGCGGGACAGATTGGAGAGCTCGACAGCGTCCCCGTCGATGATGGTCAGGTGTCCAATGCCGGCTCCAGCCAGGTACTGCACCACCGGCGAGCCCAGGGCGCCGGCCCCAACCACGAGCACTCGAGCCGCACCCAGGCGGGCCTGGCCGGCCTCCCCCACCCCATCGAGGATCAGCTGCCGGCTATAGCGTTCGACCTGGGCGTCGGTCAGCGACATCGGCCCCATCGGAGGCTCAGCCTCTGAGGGCGTGGTTGAGACTGCCGCGCCGGTAGCCGCTCTCATCGACAGCCACGCTGGTGTAGCCGAGCTCGCGCAGCTTCCGCTCGATCCGCGCCAGGCGCTCGGGCTCGCGCAGGCGGGGCAGCTGGTCGGACTCGACCTCAAGGGTCGCCGCCGCATGGGCGTCACGCACCCGAAGCTGTCGGAAGCCCTCCTCGCGAAGGACGCGCTCGGCGGACTCGACCCGACTCAGGGTGGCGACGGTGACCGGGATGCCGTAGGGGATACGCGACGAAAGACAGGCCGCGGCGGGCTTATCCCAGTTGGGCAGCCCGAGCTCGCGGGCGGCCTCTCGGACATCGCCCTTGGTGAGGCCAGCGATGTCCAGGGGACTGATGACGGTGTGCTCGGCGGCGGCGCGCCGCCCGGGACGCCAGTCGGCGCGATCGTCGCGGTTGAAGCCATCAAGGATCGCCCGGGAGCCCGTCTCGTCGGCGACCTTGGCGAGGCTGCCATACAGCTCGCTCTTGCAGAAATAGCATCGGTCAGGACTGTTGGCGGCGTAATCGGCGCGCTCGACCTCCGCAGTCTCCACGACTCGGACCCGCCAGCCCCGGTCTTCTGCGATCTCAAGGGCCTGCTCGAGCTCGGCACGGGGCAGGCTGGGTGAGCTGGCGATGACCCCCAGGCAACCCGCGCCCAGCGCTCGCGAACCAACCTCCAGGACGAGGCTGCTGTCGACGCCGCCGGAGTAGGCGACCAGGACGCCTTCCAGCTGGCGGATCTCGCCCACCATGACCTCCAGCCTGGCGGCCAGGTCGGCTCTCACCAGACCACCACCTTGTCCGCCCATTCCATCATCGCCACGATTTCATCGTATTCGACCGGCGGGCTGCTCACGGCTGTGATCCCCCGTGGTGGTTCCCCTCCGGCGGCGTCCTGCATCAGCACGACCTGGATCTCGCCGTGTTTGGCGCTGACCTGGATCGCCTCCCATGCCAACGCGTCGACAGGTTTTCGCACCAGGTGCAGGGTCTTCAGTAAGTCACCCACGTCGTGCCGCCGTCGGTCGAGGTTGACAGCGTGCCGTCAGCCGTCCCGGCATAGAGATGGGAGCTGTTGGCGGGGTCGACGGCGACCCCTGTGATGGCCACGTTGGGGTCGCCCACCGACCAGTTCTTGCCCCCGTCCTGGGTCAGAAAGAGCCCCGTCTGGGCCGCCACGATGACGACGTCGCCGTTGGTCGACGCCGAAGCGAGGCTGTAGACCTGGCCGGTGGCGTTCCGAACCGGCACGAAGTTGACGCCGCGGTCGGTGCTGGCGAGGATGCCCAGCTCGGGGCTGCCGGCAAGGAGTGTGCCGTCGCCGGTGACGGTGAGACCGGTCAGGTAGTTGTTGTCCGCGAAGCCGGCCCGATGGGTCCAGTGGAGCCCGGCATCGCTCGAGACCAGCACCCCCTTGCCGACCGCGTAGGCATAGACATCGGTGTGGTTGCGCGGATCGACAGCCAGGCCATGGACGTCGAAGCCGGCGACATCCGGCGACGCCATGCCCCAATTAACGCCGTCATCGTTGCTGATCCACACGCCGATGGCGTGGCCGGCGGCGAAGAACGTGGAGCCGCCGCCGTGGACCAGCTGGAGAACGTCGCCCTTGGGGCCGGTGGCGATCGGCTGCGGCGAGCCGCCCGGGGTCGCGGTGGCGATGCCGGTGTGGGTGCCCAGCAAGAGATGGTGGCCCCCATCGCGGGTGGCGATGGCGTGGATGTGCTTGAGGTTGGGCTGGAGCTGCGCAATCCCGGAAGGCTCAGGCTGGGGGGTCGCGGGCAGCGGGACCACGATTGTCCCCCCGCCCTGGGTGCTGCCGGACGGGCCGCAGGCAGTCAGGAGAACGATTGTCGGCAGGGCCGTCAGGAGGCAGGTCAGGCCACGGCGAAGCACGCCTAAGACTACGGGCCACGCGGTTCTGAGAAAAATGACGGAAACAGGAACGGGGACGATAGAGTAGGCGAAAGGGTGGGCGTCGGTACCCCGCTGGCCGACGCCCACCCCCAATTTCCGGCGCCGCGCGCCTTAAGCTACTGATCGTGAGCCCGGCAAGATCACAAAAGCCGCCCCTGCTCTCCGTTGTGGTGCCGACACGAAATGAGTCTGGCAACGTGGAAGCGCTGATGGCGCGGCTGCGAGAGGTCCTGAAGGACTTCTCGGCCGAGATCGTATTCGTCGACGACAGCGACGACGACACCCCCGAAGTCCTCTCCAGGCTGGCCGCCAAGGCGCCAAAGGGCACCCTGATCACCGTCATTCACCGTCCCGAGGACCGGCGCACGGGCCTGGGATCGGCCGCCGTCGAGGGCATGAAGGCAGCTCGAGCCGAGGTGCTGGCGGTGATGGACGGTGACCTCCAGCACCCCCCTGAGCTCCTCCGCCAGATGTTGCCGCTGCTGGACAAGGACGACCTCGACATCGTGGTCGCGTCGCGATACGCCCACGGCGGCAGCCCCCGGGGGCTGAGTGGACCGGCCCGGAGAATTGCGGCGGCGAGCAGCCGACGGCTGGTCCAGGGCCTCTTCCGCGAAGCCCGCAAGACCTCGGATCCGCTGTCCGGGTACTTCGTCTGCCGCCGATCCGCCATCGAGGGCCTGGAGTTCCGGCCGATCGGATTCAAGATCCTCCTTGAGATCCTGGTCTGCGCGTCCTCGGCCCGGGTCGAGGACGTGCCGCTGGCCTTCGACAAGAGGCATGCGGGACAGAGCAACGCTTCTGTCGCCCAGGGCGTGGCCTTCGTCCGTCACCTCTGGTCGCTGATCGTCCACGTCCGCGGCTCGGCACGGCTTTGGAAGTACGCCCTCGTGGGGGTCACCGGCCTGGCGCTCTTCCTTGGCCTCCTGCTTCTGGGACGAGCCATCGGCCTGGGCCCGTTCCAGTCCTGGGCCCTGGCCTTCACGGTGAGTCTGGCCTTCAACTGGCAGGTCAACCAGATCTTCACCTTCGCCGACGTTTCCAATCCCTTCACTCCAGGGCGCAGCCGCCCGGTCTACCTTCCGGTAGCCCTGATCGGTGGGTGCCTCAATCTGATCGTATTCATCGTCCTGCTCAGAACCAACGGCGTGGTCACCGCCGGGCTCGGCGGCGTGGTGGTGGCGATGGCCTTCAACTACCTGGTTCACCGCCGCCTGCTGCGTAAATCTCCGCGGCTGCCTGGGACGCTGGGCACCGGTACGGTGGAGCAGGCGATCCTCCTGCGCGCCGGCGTGGTGGTCAAAGGTGAGGCTCGGATGCTGCCGCCTGATGCCGACGAAGAGGTGCTGGCGGCCGCCTTCAGCCAGTTCGACACGCCACCAGAGGAACTGCTCAAGGCAGCCGACCGGCGGCGCCCGATCCTGATCGCGGAGGCGCCCTCGCACCTACCCCAGCCACGGCGCAACGTCGGTCTGTCGGCGTGGATGGGCGTCCCCGTATTGGAAGGCCGACGCTATCTGGGGCTGGTGGTGATTCATCGCCTGGGGGAGCCATTCACGGCCGAGGAACTCTCCACCCTGCTTCGCACCCTGCGCTCGACCTCCCGCGAGATCGTGCCGCCGCTGCAGCCGTTCCTGGTTCCCGACTCCGAGGCCGCCAAGTCAGGCTGATTCCGCGACCCGCGGCCCATAAGATCGTCGGTGCATGGCGACCGAGGCTGGGGCGAACTCCGAGCACCTGCGAGGGAAAATGACGTGAGCCAGGAGTCGCCTCAGACTGGGACCCCCGCCAAGGGGGACGATTTTCTTCGGCACGCCGGCGAGGTCTGGTCGCACCAGACCCCGGAGGAAGCCGACAGCCGCTGGCACCGGGTCGACCCGGACGTCGAGCTGTACGACGAGGACGAGGACACCGGCGGCGGCACCGGGGTGGTCCGCGTCGCGCGCAGCGAGGCCGCCGGCCTGGAGCGTCGCAAGCAGGGCTACCTGCGCGCCACCGTCCGTGCGGAGCGGCCGAAGGAAGGCCTTGGCCGCGTCGTGGCGGATGTTCGAAGTGCGCTTCTAGGCGCGCCGCTGGCGTCGGCGCGCATGTCTCACGAACGCCTGACCAAAGTCAAGGCTCTGGCGGTGCTGTCCTCGGACGCGCTCTCGTCGGTGGCCTACGCCACCGAGCAGACCCTCGCCGTGCTGCTTATCGCCGGACCGGCCGCACTGCAGGACTCGCCCGGGATCGCCGTCGCCATCGTGGTCCTGCTGCTGCTGGTGGGGCTCTCCTATCGCCAGACCATCCACGCGTATCCCAAGGGAGGCGGTTCCTACATCGTCGCCAGCGACAACCTCGGCCACGTGCCAGGGCTGGTGGCGGGCGCGTCGCTGATGACCGACTACATTCTCACCGTCGCCGTGTCGGCGTCGGTGGGAGTTGCTTCGGTGGTGTCCGCCTTCCCTGCCCTGGCTCCCTTCACGGTGCCGCTGGGTCTGCTGGTGATCGCGGTGCTGGTGCTCGGCAACCTGCGCGGCATCCGCGAGGCGGGCAACCTGTTCGCGGCACCGACGTACCTGTTCATCGCGGCGATGGTGGCGCTGATCGTCTTCGGCATCGTTCACCTCATCACCCAGGGCCCCGCCGTCCCAGAATTGCTGCGCCACAGCAACTACGTCGGTCCCCTGCCGATCCCGGGCTACGGGATCGCCGGCATCGGCGGCGCCTTCCTGATCGCGCGCGCCTTCGCCTCGGGCTGCACCGCTCTCACCGGGGTGGAAGCCATCTCCGACGGCGTCCCGGCGTTCAAGCCGCCAGAGTGGCGCAACGCCCGAACCACCCTGATGTTCATGGTGGGGATCCTCGCCGTCACGTTCGCGGGGATCACCTTCCTGGCCCACCAGTTCCAGCTGCAGCCCAACTTCATTCCCGGTACCGGCGGCCTGACGGGGCCGATGGAAGACCCCCACAACTACAACAAGGACCAGCCGTACCAGACGATCCTCTCCAAGCTGGCGCACGTCGTCTTCGGCAACAGCCCCGCCTACCTATATGTGCAGGCCACCACCGCCCTGATCCTGGCGCTGGCCGCCAACACCTCGTTCAGCGATTTCCCCCGGCTTCTGTATTTCATGGCGCGCGACAAATTCGCGCCCTCCCAGTTCACCAGCCTCGGCGACCGGCTGGCGTTCTCCAACGGCATCATCACCCTGGGTGTGCTGGCCGGCCTGCTGTACGCGATCTTCGGCGGCAGCACCGACGCGCTGATCCCGCTCTACACCATCGGGGTCTTCCTCAGCTTCACCCTGAGCCAGCTTGGGATGGTGGTGAGGTGGCGCCGGATCAGCCGCGAGGGCGGCCCCGACGCCAAGGGTTGGCAGGGCAAGCTGGCTATGAACCTGGCCGGCGCCATCGCCACCAGCCTGGTCCTGGTGATCGCGATCTCGACCAAGTTCCTCGCCGGGGCCTGGATCGTGGTGGTGCTGATCCCGCTGATCGTTCTGACCGCACTCGCCATCCACCGCCACTACAACACCGTCGAGGGCCGCATCGAGACGGAGACTCCGATCACGCCCGGAGACGTGCACCCCGTGGCGGTGGTCCCAATTGGCGACCTCGATGACGTCCAACTGCAGACGCTGGCACTGGCTCGCCGAATCGCAGACCACGTGGTCGCGGTCTTCATCTCCGACGACCCCGAGAAGATCAACGAGATCAAGCACAAATGGGAGGTCTGGGGCAACCACGTCCCCTTGGAGATCATCGAGTCACCGTACCGGTCGATGATCCGCCCGCTGCTGACGTACCTCGACGCCGTCGAAGCGCAGAACGCCGGCGGAACCCTGATGGTTATCCTTCCGGAGATGGTCTACGGGCACTGGTGGCACCAGTTCCTGCACAACCAGACCGCGTTGCGTGTGAAAGCCGCCCTGCTCTTCCGACCGGGAACCGTGGTCGTCAACGTGCCCTACCATCTCGCCGAAGGCATCGATGAGAAGGGAGGCGTGGACAAAGTAGGGGCGGGCCGACCATGACCGAGATCAGCACGCCGGGGACCGGCGATGCGGTGGCGACGCAGACTCGGCGCGGACGGCTCACCGTGCTGGTGGCGGCGGCTCCAGGCGCCGGCAAGACGTTCGCCATGCTCGAGGAGGGACATCGCCTCAACGAGGCCGGCAGGGACGTGGTCGTGGGACTGGTGGAGACCTACGGCCGGCCCCGGACCGAGGCGCTGCTGAAAAGCCTCGAGGTCGTGCCGCGACGGGTTGTCCACTACAAGAACGTCGACCTCGAGGAGATGGACCTGGAGGCGATCATCGCGCGCCGCCCGGAGGTCGTCCTGATCGACGAGATCTACCACACCAATGCGCCGGGTGTGACGCACGAGAAGCGCTGGGAGGACATCGAGGACATCCGCAGCGCCGGCATCGACGTGACCACGACGATGAACATCCAGCACCTCGAGAGCCTCAAGGACGTGGCCGAGCAGATCGCCGGGCTCAAGATCCGCGAGACCATCCCCGATCACCTGCTCGAGGACGCCGACGAGGTGCAGCTGGTCGACATCTCCCCCGAGGCCCTGCGCAAGCGGATGCAGCACGGCAACATCTACCCCGAGAAGAACATTGAGCGCGCCCTCGGTGGCTTCTTCCGGCCGGGCAACCTGGCAGCGCTGCGCGAGCTGGCGCTCAACTGGCTGGCCAACACCGAGGCCGATCGGATCGCCGATGACGAATTGCTGGTGGCGCGCGAGAACGTGCTCGCCGCCGTCCGGGAGCCGCTGCAGAGCCAGCCCCTGATCCGGCGCGCCGTCCGGATGAGCAAGCGCTACCGCGGCGATTGCACGATCGTCACGGTGCTCCGTCCGGGCGAGCCCCTGGCCGACGAGTTGGAGCCATGCCTGACCCTGGCCGAAGCGCTGGAGGCCCGCTTCGAGGTCCTGACCGGCACCGACCCCGCGCAGGCGCTCGTCGAAGCGGTGCGCCGGCACGATGCTTCCCAGCTCCTCATCGGAGCCCCCGGTGGGAAGTTCATGGAGCGCTATCGCGGTAGCTTGGTCGATCGCCTCCTCGACGAGCTCACCAATATCGACATGCACATCATCGCCAGGTTCGATCCCATCGATGTCGTGGACATCGACCCCAAGGCGACGGTCGAGTCCACTACCGAGGACCCTGCCGCCGACCCCATTGGCACCGAGGGTGGCGAGCGCGGCTACCTGCGGATCTACTTGGGCTACGCGCCCGGCACCGGCACCACCTCGACGATGCTGCGCGAGGGGCAGCGCCGTGCCGCTCGAGGGACCAGGGTCGTGGTCGGCGCCGCCGCCACCTACGGCCTGCCCGCCAACGAAGCGGCGATGGAGGGCCTGACGGTGATCCCGCCCCGGGTCGCGCCGAGCCGGCCCGGAGGTTCGGGCGACATGGACCTGGCCGCCGTCATGGCCTCTGGAGCGCAGGTTGTCTGTGTCGACGACCTCGGCTACGTGAACCGCGCGCCGGACGCCAAGTACCGCTTCCGATACGAGGAGGTCGAGGCGCTGCGCAGCGCCGGCTTCAAGGTTGTCGCCACCGTGCACCTGCGCGACGTTGCCCGCGTCGCGGACGTGGTCGGTGCCGCCACCGGGATCCCCACCGAGGGCAACCTTCCGGACTGGGTCCTGCGACACGCCACCGAATTGGAGTTGGTCGACGTACCACCGGCGGTCCTGCTGGAACGGCTCGAGAGACACGACGTGCCCATCAGCCCGGAGCGACGCGAAGAGCTCCGGAGCATCTACACCATTGGCGTCCTGGGGCGGCTGCGAGAGATCGCCCTCCGGCTGGTCGCGAGCCATACCGACGACCGGCTGCTGGCCTACATGGAGGCTCGAGGTATCACCTCACCGTGGGAATCGATGGCGCGAGTGATGGCGGCGGTGGCCCCGCAACCGGGGCTGGAGCCGCTGATCGAACGCGCCGCCGCAGGCGCCCGCCGTTCGGAAGGCAAGCTGGTGGTTGTCAGCGTCGACTCGAGCGAGGGCAAGGACCCCGAGGCCCCCAACGCCACCGCGCTCTACCAGGCGCTGACGATGAAGCTGGGCGGGCAGTTCGTGGTGCTCAAGAGCAGCAAGCCCGGTCAGGCCCTCTTGGACTACGCCAAGAGAACCCACGTCACCGAGATCGTGCTCGCGCGTGGCGACCACAAGGAGAAGGCCGGTCCGCTTGGGAGCTCGATCAAGCGCGACATCATCCGGGGAGCTTCGCAGATCGACGTGCACGTGCTCCGAGCGTTCGAGACTGCTCACGATGGCACTGGCCTCGTTCCCGTCTGAGATGTCGCCGCCAGCCACCCTGCCATCGCCGCAGCAGATGTACGTGGACTGGGAGCACGCCCACTGGTCGGCGCACGACATCGACCTCAGCCAGGACGTCCGGGACTGGGCGTCCGTCGCCGAGCCCGAGCGCACCCTTCTGCTCTTGGCTCTGGCCTCGCTGATGGTTGCCGAGGAACGGATCTTGACTCAGTTCTGCGGGCTGGTCCTGGCTCAGGACGACGAGGAGGAAGGCAGCTTCCTCTCCAGCCAGCTCATCGATGAGGTCCGCCACATGCAGTTCTACGCGCGCTTCCAGAGCGAGGTGATCGCGGATCCCGGCACCATCGCCAGCCACGTAGCCAGGGCACGCGAGTTTCTCGAGGCCCCCCTTGCGTGAGATCTTTGTTGGCGCCCTGGTCAGCGCCCAAGATCGACTCGTTCGCGAGCCTCGAAACCGGCAGGCAAAGATCGATTTCGTGACCATCTACCACATGACTCTGGAGGGGACGCTCGGAGTCACGACCTCCCACTTCCTGCTCGGATTGCTGCGGGCGCGGGCCATCCTACCGGGATTCGCAAGGGGATACGGGCTCATCGCGGCGGACGAAGGACGCCACATCGCCTAGGGGACGCAGTTCCTTCGGCGTGCGGTTGCGGAGCAGCCGGAGATGGCCGCGGTCGTCCGTCAGCGGATTCAAGGGCTGCTTCCCGCGGTCAATGCCTCACTTTCGCCCGCCGGCGCGGAGGAGATCCTCGGCGTCAAACCGGGGGCCCTGCTCAAGCACGGCATGAGTGCCCTGCAGCGGCGCCTCAACGTCATCGGGGTCGAGCCCTAGAACCTCAGAGATCTCGCGCCCAGCGTCCCCAACCGCGCGCCACGGAGTGCCGCCGATTGTGGTGGAATGGCAGCCGGGACAGTCGCAGCTCAGGAGGGAAATGATGTCGTTGATGTCGCCGGTCGCGCCCCCGTACGACCCTTTGGAGTGGGAGAAGAAGCCGTGGCCTGAGAAGGCCCAGATGGTGTGCACGGCGTGGGCGATGCAGGGCTACGGCTCGCCGATTGGTGCCTACGCCCTCCACGCCTTCAAGGTTGTTCTCTACATCGGCGGTTGGGCCTTCTTTTGCGGCTTCACCCCTGGCATGGGCGGCCTGCACGGCATCGGGTCCTGGTGGCTGCGGCCGGAGGCCTTCCAGAAGGCGATCCTGTGGAGCGCGCTGTTCGAAGTGATCGGGCTCGGCTGCGGCAGCGGGCCACTCACCGGCCGGTATTTCCCCCCGTTTGGCGGAGCGCTCTACTTCCTCCGCCCGGGGACGACCAAGCTCCCCGTATTCGAAGGCGTACCGCTTATCGGCGGTAAGCGGCGGACCGTGGTTGACGTCCTCCTGTACATCGCGATCGGGGTGCTGCTGGTCATCGCATTGGTTGCGGCGCAGCCCCCGACGACCGTGTTGATCGCGATCGCGGTGCTGGTCCCGATGATGGGCATCCTCGACAAGACGATCTTCCTGGCCCTGCGTGGTGAGCACTACTGGACCACGATCACGGTCTTCGCGCTGGTGTCGAACTGGATCCCGGGCGCGAAGGCGGTGCAGGCCGCGCTCTGGTTCTGGGCTGGAGTGTCGAAGCTCAACCACCACTTCCCCGCGGTCGTCGGTGTCATGACCAGCAACAGCCCAGTCCTTAGACTCAAGTGGCTGCGCCGGCGGATGTACCGCGGCTACCCGGACGACCTATCGCCCTCACAGCTGGCGAAGGTGATGAGCTACATGGGCACCGCGCTCGAACTATCCGTCCCCATCATCCTGCTCTCCGGGCGTGGCGGCACGGTGACGATCATCGGGCTGGTTCTCATGCTCATGCTGCACGGCTACGTCACCGGCAACGTGCCGATGGGTGTGCCGATCGAATGGAACTTCATGGTCGTGTACGGCGCCTTCTTCCTCTTCTGGAAACACGCCGACGTGAGCATCTTTTCGATGCAACCCCAGGTCGCGGTCTTCCTCGCGATCATGCTCATCGGCATCCCGGTCCTCGGGAACCTTGTGCCAGGGCGGGTGGATTTCCTGCTCGCGATGCGGTACTACGCCGGCAACTGGGCATACAGCGTCTGGCTTTTCAAGGGTGACAGCTACCGCCGTCTTGACACCCTGACCAAGACCTCGCCGTGGATCTACGACCAGCTCGAAAGGTTCTATCCGCGCAGCGTGGCGGTTGCCGTCGTCGGCAAGGTGATGGCCTTCAGGCTGATGCACCTTCACGGCCGGGCACTGGCCCAACTGCTCCCCAAGGCAGTGGATCGGATCGAGGATTACGAGTGGATCGACGGCGAGATTGTCGCCGGCATGGTGCTGGGGTGGAACTTCGGCGATGGGCACCTGCACCGCGAGCAGCTGCTGCGCTCGGTCCAGGAGCAGTGCCACTTCGAGTCCGGCGAGCTGCGCTGCATCATGGTCGAGTCACAACCGTTCGGCCGATCGACCATGAGCTACCGGATCCTCGACGGCAAAGATGGCCTGATGGAGGCCGGTACTGTCGACATCCGGGCTTTGCGCACCCAGCAGCCCTGGGGTGGGGAGGTGGTCGCGAATGGCGGTCGTCCAAAGTCTGGAATGCCCAGCACCCCGCTCCCCGACGCCGTCAGCCGATGGTAGTCATCAGGGAGATGCGAGCGGGCGAAGAGAGGCAGGTCGCCGATGCGCTCTCGGAAGCATTCGTCAGGGACGCATTCGCGATCTGGCTCATGCCCGACCCGGTGGTACGGCGCGAAACGATGCGATCTCTTTTCGAAGGCCTTCTCACGTCGAGAGGGCCCGACGTCGTGGTGGATGTCACGGATGACCTGGAGGCCGCCGCGATCTGGCTGCCGCCCGGGTCGGATATTACCGCTCCACCACCGCCTTCGAGATGATCAACGCGTCGGAGCCACCTCAACCGTTCTGGTACCTCACGGAGTACTACATGCTCCGCCCGGAGGTGAAAACCCCTTAGCGAAAGTCGTGCGAGCTCGGCGCGACCGCCGGCCGGTGCAGCGCCCGCACGTCGGTGGCTTTCACAGAGATGACGTTGTCGACGTTCTGGACAATGCCGTCGAAGAGCAGCATCTGGTTACGGTTGCAGGTGGCGCGGTGCTGCGAGAAGAAATCGGGGTGAAGGATGAGGTTGATGTGACCCCACTCATCCTCGAGGGTGAAGAAGCGGAAGCGCTTGGCGGTGCCCGGCGCCTGGCGCGTGATCACCAGCCCCGCCACCCGGACATGGCTGTTGGGCGGAGCTGTCTTTAGCCCACGACTGTCGGTGACGCCTTCGGCGATCAGCTCGTCGCGGTAATACGAGACCAGGTGCCGTCCCGTCGTCACCTGCAGCAGCTGGTAGTCGATCGATGTGACCTCGATCTCGGTCATCTCCGGCAGCGGCAGCTCCTCGGCGGTGGGCTCGACGAGCTGGTTCTGCCCGGCTGACTCGTAGGCCTCGCGCACGTCCCAGAGGATGCGGCGGCGGGGGCGGCCGAGAAAATCGAAGGCGCCCACCATGACCAGGTTCTCGACCGCCTCCCGGCTGAGCGGCGTAGGCACCGCCGGGTTGAGGCTGGTGCCGACGTGCCCGGCGCGGCCGTCGGGAGCCGACGAGGTGCCGTCGCGCTCCCTAACCAGCCGATCAGGCGGGTATTGCTTGGGGGTACACGCCCGATCGCAGAAATCCTGGAGGCCCTTAAACTCCCCATGCTGGCGCTCGCGCCGCAAGCGCTCCAGCTGGCCCTGGCCGATCGAGCGCACGTAGTTGAAGCCCAGCCGCATTGCGTCCTTGCCAGCGGGCAGGCAGCGCTCGCGACTCAAATTGATGTCGACCGGCAGCACCTCAATCCCGTGCCGCTTGGCGTCTTCGACCAGCACCGAGGGCGCGTAGAAGCCCATCGGCTGGTTGTTCATCAGGGCGCAGCAGTAGGCCGCGGGGAAGCGGCTCCGCAGCCAGATGGTCTCGTAGGTGGTGCGGGCGAAGGCAGCGGCATGGGAGTTGTGGACGACAAATCCCTCGGCGACAAAGTTGTGGTGCGGATCGACGGTGAGGTCGAAGGTCCCCTGCTCGCCCGCGTCCTCGATGGCGGCGATGTGATCCCAGAAGATGTCTTCGCCGGTCCACTGCATCGCCACCTCGCAGCCGGGCCCGAGGTCGTCGATCTGGCGGTAGCCCTGCGGCGTCAGGAAGGGGTGGTTGCCGGTGGCAACGATGGCGCGGCCGCTGTGGCTGGTGACGCGATAGGTGGGCTGGACCCCGTTGCGATAGATGGCGGCGATGCCCGCCGGGCGCAGCTTGCGATCGACCCCACACGCCATCACCGATGTCACCGGCGGCGCCAGCAGGGTGCTGCCACGCCAGTTGTAGAACTCGGAGATGTCGGCCAGCTCGCTAAGCGTGGCGGTGCGGCCAGTGATGGGGTCCTCGATCCGCGTCGACCCCGCCAGGCAGCGGCAGAAGCCGAACTGGGCGAAGCCGGAGATGGCGTGGAAGATCTCGTTGCCAAGCTTGTCGTCGACGCCCGAGGTTTCCGCGCAGGCGCGCAGGAAGTCGTCGCGGAGGGCCTCCATCGCGGCGCTGCTGCGGTTGCGGTCCATGGCCCGGCGGAAGCCGTCGGCCTGGGCGGGAGTGTAGTCGCCGAGGTCCATGGCGATCTGCAGGATCTGCTCCTGGAAGAGGATCACGCCCAGCGTGTCTTCCAGGATCGGCTCCAGCTTGGGGTGGGGGTAGCTGACCGGCTCGCGACCCTGGCGGCGGCGGATGTAGGGGTTGACGGCGTTGCCCTGGATGGGGCCGGGGCGGATGATCGCCACCTCCACCACCAGGTCGCTGAACTTGTCGGGCCGGGTCCGCGGCAGGGTCGCCATCTGCGCCCGCGACTCGATCTGGAAAACGCCCACGGTGTCGGCCTCGGATGCAATGCGATAGACCTCGGGGTCCTTGAGGTCAAGGGCATCGAGGTCGGGGCGCTCGCCGGTCTGCGCCTCGGCCAGCTCCAGGCATTCCTCCACAACCGACAGCGTGCGCAGCCCGAGCATGTCCATCTTGATCAGGCCGAGGTCCTCGACATCGTCCTTGTTGAACTGCACCACGACGCGGCCAGGCATGGTGGCGCGCTCCACCGGGAGCATCTCGATCAGGGGCTGGCCGGTGACCAGCATCCCGCCGACGTGGATCGAGAGATGGCGGGGAAAGCCCTGGATGCGACGGCAGATGTCGAAGAACTGGCGCCACTGCGGAGATGCCTCCAGCGCGCCCTCCGGCATGGCGTCGCCGGTGAAGGTGGCATCGACAAGCGCAGGCGACGACGCCCCCGGGTTGCTGGCTTCAGGACCGGGCTTGATCCGAGTGGCTCCGGGCGAACGCGCCGGCGCGGACGCAGCCTCGGCCGCCGCCAACTGGCCTAGCGTGGGAGGCTTTTCGTGGAAGGGCTTGCCGGGGACGCCCATGTCCCCAATTCTAGCGAATCTAGCGAACATTCGTTCGCTGGCGTTACCCCTCAGGTCGGGCGGCCGCGCTCCCGTGCCTCAATCTCGTCGCGAAGCTTGCCCAGGATCTCCAGCTCGATCAGGTCCTTGGGGCGGCCGGCGGCCTTCTTCATCAGCATGATGTCCTCGAGCGCGGCGACCTTCACCTCCAGGCTACCGCCCAGGTCCTTGACCGCGGCGGCCCGCTCGAGCGCCTCATGACCGCCCGAGCCAGCGGGCAGTCCCAGGCAATCGAGAGGACCGGCATCGGTGTCGAAGGTGAAATGGTCGCCCATGGCCAGCGTCTTGGCATCGAGAATGAGGGGCACCTCCGCATCGGGGCCGCGAAGCCGAGCGTTCAGCTGGCGCAGCGCCGCCGCCAACGCGTCGAGGTTGCTCGCATCCCGCGCGTAGCAGATGTCGGTATCGACAGTGACGCTCGGCGAGCCCCACAGCGCCGCGGCATATCCGCCGATCACCACAAAGCGCACGCCCCTCTCGGTCAGGGTGCCGAGGGCCCGAAGCGGATCGAAAGCCCGGCTAAGCACGTGCGGCAGCCAGGGTCGCTGCCAGGTTGCGCCCGCTCGCCGCCGCGGTCTGGGCGCGTTCGGCATCGCTCAGCTCGAGGAGACCGCGGATCAAGCTGCCGTCGATGCCTATCCCGCGCTTGGGCTCGACCTCCAGGCTGCAGCCGCAGAGGTCCAGGAGCCTGGCAAGCGTGTCGACCCGGGGGGTAACCCGGCCGGATTCGATCCGAGCCACCGCGGCCTGCGGCATACCGGCCAACCGAGCAAGCTCACGCTGGGTCAGACCGGCGCGGTGGCGCGCGTATCGGAGAGTTCGGGATGAATGCATGACGTCATAAATGATATCAGCTTGCGGCAGACCAAAGGGACACCAGTTCCCGGGACTAGATCTCGACGGCCCGACTCGTCGCTGAAACCGCCGGCGCCGCGCCCCGCCCGAGCAACCGAAACAGCCAATAAAGAGCGAGACCCACCAGGACGCCCACGCTGATGTTGCCGGTCGCTACCGAGACCGCGGCCACCGCGCCCGCCACGAGGAACTCATCCTGGGCCTGGAGATCGGACACCAGGCTGGCGTGCTCGATGCCGACATAGAGGAGGAAGCCCGCCAG
>OCZT010002726.1_pt1 | contig 18194 bp, 16 predicted proteins | sample 1539031 | NCBI WGS metagenome assembly OCZT01 (sample SAMEA3539308, study PRJEB22396) | soil metagenome | biome: tundra; feature: field; material: soil | place: USA | collected 2010-05 | depth 0.15 m | reverse complement strand
TCGCTTCTACTTCCGCCGCCGGGAGCAGCTGCTCTACCTTGTGGTCGGCGGCTGGAACACTGTCTTCGGCTACTTCATCTGGGCGGTCTTGCAGTTCCTGCTCGGCAACCACCTGCACTACCTCGTCGTCGTGCTGATCTCCTGGCCGATCGCCGTCTTGAACGCCTACGTCGGCTACCGCTACATCGTGTTCCGCAGCCGGGGCTCGATTCTCAGGGAGTTCCCGCGCTTCTCACTCGTGTACGTCGTGACGCTGGTCGTCAATCTTGCGCTGCTGCCCATCGCGCTCCACGTACTGCCGCTCAACATTTACGCCGTCCAGGCGCTCCTGACCGTGCTCGTGGTCGTCTGCAGCTACCTGAGCCACAAGCACTTCAGCTTCGGGGGAGGCCATCGCGGACCCTCCGGTGAGGCGTCCCTCCGCGAGCCTTCTGGAGCGCAGGAGGACTGACCGGTGCACGATCAGCGAAAGGAGCCTCTGTGCCCCTGTTGACGATCTTCACTCCCTGCTACAACGAAGAGGAGAACGTCGCCGAGGTCCACCGCCAGGTCAAGGAAGTCATGGCGACACTACCTGGCTACGACTACGACCACCTGTTCATTGACAACGCCTCCACGGATGGCACCGTCGAGATTCTTCGTGGTCTGGCGGCGCAGGACCAGCACGTCAAGGTAATCGTCAACACGCGTAACTTCGGCACCGTCAGGTCCCCGTATCACGCCATGCTCGTCGCGCGCGGCGATGCCGTCGTCTGCCTGGTGGCCGATCTTCAGGACCCCCCCGAGCTCATCCCGCAGTTCGTCAGGAAATGGGAGGAGGGCTACAAGATCGCCATCGGCGTGAAGGCCGGCAGCCAAGAGTCGAAGCATATGTTTCGGGTCCGGCGGCTCTACTACTGGCTGATCGGCCGGCTATCCGAGATCGAGCTCGTGTCCGGTTTCACGGGCTTTGGCCTATACGATCGCGCCGTCGTGGAACAGTGCCGGGAGACGGGTGAGCAGGCACCCTATTTCCGGGGGCTGATCTGCGACTTCGGTTACGCCCGGGCCGAGATCGAGTACATGCAGCCGGCGCGCAAGCGCGGGGTCACGAAGCACAACTTCTACAGCCTGTACGACGCGGCTATGCTCGGCATCACCAGTCACTCGAAAGTGCCGCTCCGCCTGGCGACGATGGCCGGTTTCGTCATTTCCATGCTCAGTCTGCTGGTGGCTTTCGGGTATTTCATCGCCAAGCTCATGTTCTGGAATGAACTGCAGTTGGGCACGGCGCCACTGCTGATAGGCATCTACTTCTTCGGAGCTGTGCAGCTCTTCTTCATCGGGATCCTGGGGGAGTACATCGGCTCCATCCACACGCAGGTCCACAAACGACCACTGGTGGTGGAGAAGGAGCGCATCAACTTCGACTGAGAACCCCCGGCCGAGGCTCAGCGCCGACGCACAAGGCACGGCACTGAACCCGCTGCCGACGCCGGTAACATCAACCAGGCCCGGCTCGATCGCAGGACTGCCGTTATTCAGACCACATAGGTGCCGGGTCGGAAGCGTTCCGAGTTCTGGCGGATCCAATCGATCGTGCGCGCCAGTCCGTCTTCTAGCGTGACTTGTGGTTGCCACCCCAGTAGCGACCGAGCGAGGGAATTGTCGGCCAGGAGCCGGTCGACCTCGCTGGCCTCAGGACGTAGCCGCTGCTCGTCGGATTCGATGGCAGCCGTGCTGCCCGTCATTTTCATGATCGTACCCGCCAGGTCCCCGATGCTGATCTCCCGGCCCGTGCCGAGGTTGATGGTCATGCCGACGACTTCGTCCGTGCCGGCGGCGAGAAGATAGCCCTCGACCGAGTCGGTCACGAAGCCAAAATCGCGTGTCGGCTCAAGGCTGCCGAGGCGAACGGTGTTACCGGCTAGGCACTGCGTGATGATCGTGGGAATGACGGCGCGCGCCGATTGGCGCGGGCCGAACGTGTTGAACGGGCGCAGGGTGACCACCGGCACACCAAAGGAACGATGGAACGCCTCGGCCATCTTGTCCGCGCCGATTTTGCTCGCAGAGTATGGAGACTGACCCTGCAGGGGGTGCTTCTCGTCGATCGGCACGTACTGGGCCGTCCCGTAGACCTCGCTCGTCGACGTGTGAACGACGCGTTCCACGCCGAGTTCGCGCGCGGCCTGCAGGACGTTCAATGTGCCGATGACGTTCGTGTGCACGTAGGATGCCGGGGCTTCGTACGAGTAGGGTATGGCGATGAGCGCGCCCAGGTGGAACACGATCTCTGAACCCTTCATCGCGCGCACCACCGAGTCGCGATCGGCGAGATCCGCCGCGATGACGTCGATGTCGCCGCGAACCGGGGACTGATCGAGCCACCCCCACGTGCCCAGGGCGTTGTAGTGGACCATGGCGCGAACGCGCGCCCCCGCCCGGACCAGCCGCTCCGTGAGGTGACTGCCGACGAATCCCCCGGCGCCGGTGACCAGCACGCGTCTACCGTTCCACTCCATTCTCAGCACATCCTCAGTAGGTCATCTTCTTCTGCAAGAGGCGCGAGTCGATCGGGATTGTAGCCAGCACCTCGGCGATCCGCGGACCGGCATTCCCAGCGCCGTAGGGATTCTCTGCCGTGCGGCAGTGTTCGCGAAACGCCTCGTCCTCCGCGCAGCGAACGATCGCTTGACGAATGGCTTGGGCGTTGTACGGCACATCGATGACGTTCGAACCCCGGAGGCGACCCTGCTGACGCGAGCCGATGTTCACCACCGGGCAACCGAAGACAGGGGTCTCCTTGATGCCTGCCGAAGAGTTGCCGACGAATGCACCACGCCCGTGGCGGCCGATCACGTTGAGCAAGCCGTGAAAGCGAGATCGGCCAAGACTCTGGTGGATCTGAACTCCCTCCACACCGCGAAGGGAGTCAAGCTCCGCGATGATGCGCCGGCCCCCTGCATCGTTGTTGGGGTAAGTGACCACGATCTGGTAGCCGTCGCCAGCGAGGCTTCGAAGCGCCTCAAGTGACGGCCGGATCTGCTCGGCCGCCGCCTCGGACTCTGTGGTCACCGAGTGCTGGCAGAACAAGACGATGGGCCGGTTCGCATCCACTCCCAGGCTCGCACTGATTTCGTCCGGTGTCGCAAACTGCCCGGAGACGATCATGTCCAAGGCGGGCTGCCCCACGGTGAACACGCGCCACGGCTCCTCGCCCATACGTCTGATACGGTCGGCCGCCTGCTCGTTGGTCGCGAAGTGCAGGTGGGCGAGTTTCGTCATAGCGTGACGCACAGAGTCGTCGAGCGCTCCGCCCTCCGTATAGTCGCCGCCCTCGATGTGCGCGGTCGGAATGCTCATCTGGGTGCCGGTGATCATGGCTGCGAAGGCTTCGTAACGATCAGCGTAGACGACCAGGAAGTCCGGCCGCAGATCATCGAGGATCTTGGACAGGCTCAATATGCCTGTACCGATGGCTTGCGTCGTCGCGAACAGTGAATCGCGCTGTATGAGCATTTCCACTTGGCGGTAGACCGTAAATCCGTCCGACTCAATCTCGGCCAAGGTCTTGCCGAAATCGTTCTCAAGGTGCGCGCCACCCGCGAGCAGGTAGTACTCAAGCCTTGGGTCGGCATCAATCGCTTTGAGTATGGGGTATTGCAGGCCATACTCGGCACGGTTGCCAGTGAAGACTGCGATTCGTCGACGAGCGGTCACGCCTTATCCTCCGTTCTCAGCCAGGGTCGCCCGCAATCCGGCAGTAAGCGAGAACGTCGGCGTCCACCCCGTGCACGTGGTCAGTCGTTTGATTGACAATACTACGCTGTCCCGGGCGGCGCCCGGGCTCGACGAGCGCTCGATTGGTTTCGCCAGCACACCTGCTACAGCACAGGCGGTCTCCGCCAGCTCGCGGATGCTCGTGGGGACGCCGCTAGAGACGTTTAGGAGCCGGAAACCCGAGGTCTCGGTCGACGTCGCCAGCGCCACGAGCCCGGAGACGGCATCGTCACGGTAGATGAAGTCACGAACGGGCGCGAGGGTCTCGACAACGACAGGACCGCCCGCGATGGCCTGACGCATGACGATGGACGCGATCGAGTCGGCTGAAGCACCGCGACCATAAACGTTGCCCAACCGCGCCACGGTACAGGAGAGGTCGAACTCGACGGCGTAGGCCTCGAGCAACGCTTCGCAAGCCAGTTTCGTGGCGGCATAGATGGAGCGCGGCGCCACCGGCGCATCCTCGTCGATTGGCGACTTCGCGGGCAGCTTGTAGACAAGCGCCGACGACGGGAAGACCACGCGGCGCACGCCGACCTTCCGGCACGCCTCGAGCACATTGGTTGTACCGACCACATTTAGTGCGACCGCCCCATGCGGGTCGCCGCGGCATACGCCAACATGCCCCTGCGCCGCCAGATGGAAAACCACGGTGGACGGGGCGTCGTCGCCAAGCATTCCCGCCAATGCCGCAGGCAAAGCGTTGGCATCCAGGATGTCCAGGCTAATCGTCTCTCCAGCACCGGATCCACCGCCTCCGGCCACGTCGATGCCGACCACGCGCGCACCGGAAGCCGCCAATCGTTTGACCAGCGCCGCGCCGAGGAACCCCGTGGCGCCCGTCACCACCGCCGTGAGGTGCGAGAGGTCCTGTGGGCTGCGCGGACCTCGGTCAGCCAATGTCCGACCGACGGATTTGTGTGTCCCGCGCGATGGCGCGGCGGGCGACCTTCCCAATGAGTGACTCGTATTCAGCGGCTAGGATCTCCCCAGTACCTGGTCGCTTCACCCAGATGTTCTCCCTGCTCACGACCTCACCGGCGGAGATGTCTCGTATGCTGACGACACTCGCGTAAGCGAAGTCGATCGTCGGCTGCTCCTCGGGAAGGATGTCCTTCGTGCCGCCCATGGCCGCATGGATAGCGCGCGAGCCCGCGATCAGGTCCCGCAATTCCGCCGGGTCGATCGAGATGGGGACGTCGGGCCCGGGCCAGGACTTGTCCGAGGTGAAGTGCTTCTCGAGGATAGACGCCCCCAGGGCCGTGGCTCCGAAGCACGTGTAGTTGCCAAGGGAGTGGTCGCTGAGACCGATCGCGGCATCCGGGAACCGCTCGCGGAGCGCCGGCAACGCACCCAGGCGGACCTTCTCGTATGGCGTCGGGTACATCGACGTGCACTGCAGCAGGGCGAAGGGCACACCTGCCTGCCGGAGAATCGCGACGGCCGGCTCGATGGAAATCAAGTCGTTCATGCCGGTGCTCAGGATCACGGGCTTGCCGAATGAGGCGATGAGGCTGACAAGCGGGTAGTTGTTGCACTCGCCGGACCCGATCTTGTATGCCCCCACGCCGATACGCTCGAGCCGCAGTGCCGCGGCACGCGAGAAGGGCGTGCACAGATAGATCATGCCCCTGCCCTCGACGGCCGCCTTGAGCTCCCGCTCCTCGTCCTCGCTCAAGGCACAGCGGGCCATGATGTCCCAGATGCTCTCCGTGGCGTTGCCCGGGATGACGTCGTTAGGAATCATCTCGTCGTCGACGACGTGCGACTGGAACTTGACGCACTCACAACCGACGGCCGCGGCGTCCTCGACCATGCGGAGCGCCTTGCGAATGTCGCCTTCGTGGTTGATGCCCACCTCCGCGATGACGAGCGGCGGTTCATCTGGGTCAACCGGTCTCGAGCCGATCCTCATGGTCGCCACGTCTGCCTCCGGTTTGGTGCTTCGATGGGGGCCTATCCCCACTTGCCGCTGTCTCCGTCCGCCTGGGCCTGCATGTAGTCGTCCGTGCGACCGACATCCATCCAATACTCGTGAACGGGGAAGCTCACGACAACGAGGCCAGCTTCGATGACAGTCTGAATGAGGTCCGTCATGTAGAGGCGCACGCCCCGGCCCACGTAGTCGAAGACGCATGGCTCCAGGAGATAGATGCCCGCATTGACGAAGAAGGTCATCTCGGGCTTCTCGTCAATGCGCATCACGCGTGCGCCCTGGTTCTCCACAACGCCGTACGGCACGCTGATGGTGTACCTGCGCACGCCGACGGTGAGGTCCGCACCGTACTCGCGGTGATAGTCCCGGAGGGCGCCGAAGTCGACATCGGTGAGGATGTCGCCGTTGATGACCAGCAGCGGCTCGTCGAGGTTCTGGAGGAGTCCAAGGGCTCCGCCCGTGCCGAGCGGCACATCCTCCTGGACGTAGGTCATCGTGACGTCGAAGTTGCTGCCGTCGCCGAAGTGCTCGACGATCTTCTCCGGCTTGTAGTGCGTCGTGACCACGATGTGGTCGATGCCCGACTCCCTGAGTCGTCCCACGATGCGTTCCATGAGCGGGCGGCCGCCCACGGGCAGCATCGGTTTCGGCAGGTTCTCGGTCAGGGGCCGCAGCCGCGTCCCGAACCCGCCTGCCATGATTACGGCGCGCAGGGATTCGGGCGGTTGCTTGATCAGGTCGGCGAGAAGCATCACATCGACCACGCGACGATCGGCGTCGACGATCGGGAGTTGTCTCACCCGTCGTGCCTGCATGAGCGCGAGCGCTGAAGCCGAGTCGATGCCGACGGGCGCCGTGACCGGCTCCGGGTTGGGCAGCGTCGCCTTGAGCGGCAGCATCTGCTCGACGGGCGCGTCGATAGAGAGGCCAGCTAACGTGGCGCGCCGAATGTCTCCGTCGGTGATGGTCGCCACGAGACGATGCTGGTCATCGACGAGCAGGGCAAGGCTCACCCGGCCGCTGCGATCGATGACCGCGATCGCCTCGCGGATCGACGTGTCACGCCGCACATGGAGCAGCGACACATCGATGTTGCCGTCCAGATGAGGCCCGGCCATCACTCGTCCTCACCGTCGAAAAGGTGCATGTTCTCGTACACCTCTTCGCGCGGCAGGAAGGGATACATGTCCTCGAGGGGTCGCGACTCAAGGGATCCATCCGGCCTTCGGAACGCCGAGGCCTTGGGTGTTATCTCCTGGTCCGGAGAGATCATGACCTCGCACAGGACAGGCCCAGATTCCGCGAGGACGGCACCGATCCCTTCGGCAAGGCCGTCACTGTTCGCAAGCCGGTGATACGGCAGGTGGAAGGCTTGTGAGAGAGCCTCGAAGTCGGGGTCGTCGACGCCGGTGGCAGGGTCGGAGGCGACGATCCGACCGTCCAGCAGGCTACGCTGCGTGGCACGAATCGTGGAGTAGCCGCCGTTGTTGAACACGAACACTGCCACCGGCAGGTCATAGTGGCGGATCGTCATGAGCTCCTGAAGATTCATCTGCAGGGTGCCATCGCCGGCAACGCAGACTGTCCGCCGACCACCAGATCCCAGGCACGCCCCGATGGCCAGCGGGAGGTCCCAGCCCATCGAGCCCCAATTGAAGTTCGTGAACGCGCGCTGGCCCGGCTTGACCCTGAAGGCCTGCACGAAGCTCACGCTCTCCAGGCCGTTTCCGGTAACCAGGAGGTCATGGGCGCCCATCTCATCGGACAGCGCGCCCATGAAGACGTAGCTGTTGATGTAGCCGGTCTCGACGAGATGATCGTCGGCGATCGGTGGATACCGCTTCTTCCAGGACGAGCAGGCGTCGAGCCAGCGCGGCCTCGGGGGGATCGGGTTGAGCCTGGCGTTCGCGATCAGGGCGTCAAGGAACGGGCCAACATCGCCATGGACCCGTTTGTCTGCGCCGATGACCTGGTTTTCCAGCTGATCGAGGTCGATGTCGACGATGATCTTCCGGGCGCGAGCGGCGAAGTCTCGATAGCCGAAGCCAACCTTCTTCGCGGAAAGCCCGGCGGCTAGCGTGACGAGCAGGTCGCAGTTCTGCACGGCAAAATTGGCCCGCCTCTGGGCGGCCGCCCCGAACACACCGACGTTCAGGGGATGGTCCTCGGGGACCAGGTCCTTTCCGGAGTCTGGCGCAACGACGGGCACCTGGAGAACGTCCATCAGCTCCGCCAGACGCCCTTCCGCATGAGCAAGGCGGATGCCGGCCCCGGCGACAATCAGCGGTCGTTTCGCCTTGCGCAGCTCGTCCGCTACCGCAGAGGCAGCTGCCTGCAGGTCGGCTCCCTGCAGCTGGGGATCGTCCGACGGCGGCTCAAAGCCCACGAGGTCACGTTCATCGACTTGCAGGGCCTGGACGTCGACGGGGATCTCGATCCAGACCGGTCCGGGCCGTCCGCTCTGTGCTCGATAGAACGCTTCCTCCAACTCGTACCGAATGCTCTCGGGACGCGTGACCGTGGTCATGTACTTCGTCACGGGTCCGGCCATTGCCCGGATATCGGCCTCCTGCGGACCCTTTTGACGCAGCTTCCCAAAGTCAGCTATCAGGTCACGGCGAACCTGGCCGGATATCACGATCAGGGGGATAGAGTCGTACCACGCGCCAACGACCCCGGAAAGCGCGTTGACCGCACCGGGACCTGTCGTTACCAGCGCGACTCCGGGCCGGCCGGAAGTCCGAGCGTATCCCTCGGCCGCGACCACGCACGCTTGCTCGTGGCGGCAACAGAAATAACTCAGCCCGGCCTGTGAACCGACCGAGTCGAGCAGGTGCATGATCCCGCCGCCGGAGAGGAGGAAGACGTCGCGGACTCCATGTTCCACGAGGAAACCGGTCACGTAGTCGGAGAGCTTCAATGTGTCCCTTCGGCCTCAACTGAACTGGGGTCATTGATTCGGCGATGCCATCTGGCCGTGCGCTCGATGGCATCCGGTAGCAGCACCACGGGCCCCAGTCCGAGCTCCGCTCGTGCTCGATCGATGGACGGAACGTATCGCTGCGGCGGCCGTCCGTCCGCCTTGCCCAGCACCTGGACCTCGGCTGCGGGCGCAACGATCCTCGCGACCATGTGCGCCAGTTGGTCGATCGTTAAGGCCGCGTCCGAGCCGACATTGTAGGCACGCCCGGGCGTCCCTTCGAGGAGGAGGCGCCACAGCCATACGGCGAGGTCGGCCGCATAGAGGTAGGAGCGGACCGCGGTCCCGTCGCCGGCGACCACGAGCGGCCCCCCCGAGAGCGCGTCTCGAATGAAGTTGCCGATCGCGTAGTTGGAATCCAGCGGCAGGTGGGGACCGACAAAAGCGAAACAGCGCGCGATGACCGTCTCTGGACCGCCTTTGCCGGATGCCGCGCATGCGAACTCGCACACTCGCTTGGCCTCGCCGTAGGCAGAGCCCGGGTCCGTCAGGTCCGGGGCTCCGGCGTAATCTTCCGCAACCTGTGCCAGTTCAGATGGCTGTCGGCCGTATACCGCGCCCGAACTGGTGAGCAACATCCGGCGCGCGCCGTGCTCGCGCGCCATTGCGAGAACTCTGCGCGTGCCGATCACGTCGGCCTCCAGCTTCCACATCGGATCGAATGTGCCCGGGGCGCCGACCGTCTCGGTGGCGGCGTGGATGACAAAGTCGATGTCGTGTCGCGGAAATGCGAACGAGCCCATGTCACCGGCCAGCAGCTCTATCGCCGGGTCCATCGCCAGATGTGGAGCCTTGTTGATGAACCGCGCTGGGTCCCGCGTCAAGACGGTTGCCCGCAGCCCAAGGCGCATGCGGTTGTTTGCCCACAGCATGCTCTCGAGCAGCCACGAGCCGAAGAAGCCCGTACCGCCCGTGATAAAGAGGCGGGCGCCCTGCAAGAGCGGCCACACAGCGATGGTCTGCTCGAGTACATGCTGCAGATCGCCGGCGAGCAAGTTGTCCGCCCCGCGATTGTCAGGAACCGGGTCCGTCACCGGCTTACTCCCAGGCATCGGTTCGGATAACCTCCTGTGGCACGCCGTGCTCACGTAGCTGGGCCGTAAGCGCGCCGAGCATCGGTGGCGGGCCACTAAGGTAGAAGACCGGGTCGCGCAGCGTCCCGATGGCCGGCCAGGCGGAATCTACTTGCAGCCGGCCATGGGTCTCCTCGCAGACGAGGTTGCAGGTCAGTGACGGCACTTCGCGCGCGCAGGCCTCTGCCAGCGGACCGTAGACGAAGAGGTTCGGCTTGCGGGCGCCGTAGAAGAGAAGGACGCGCGCGGCCTGGTCGGGCTGGAGCGACTGCAGGAACGCCGTGAATGCGGTGACGCCGGTGCCGCCGGCGAACAACACCGCGTCGGTGCTCGGATCGACTACGAACTCGCCGTACGGCAGCTTGACCCAGATGTTGCGTCCAGGGGCGAGCTCGCGCTCCATTCGCGTCGTGAAGGCGCCCTTGACGGCGTAGGTGATCGCGAGCCGGTCCCCTTCCCGAGGCGAGCTGGCGATCGAGAACACCCGCGACTCGGGCCAGAAGCCGCCCGGCTCGTACGCGTCGAGGGCCAGATGCAGGAACTGCCCGGGCTTGAAGCGCGTGACCGCAACGGACGGCTTGAGATCGACGGTGTAGACGTATTCGCCGTGATTGGTCACGGCCCGGACCACGCAGGGGATCTTGCGAACTACCGCCACGGGTCCCTCAGCGCTCGGCAGGCGCCGGCGCGCTGCTGGGCCTGCCCCCGACCGCCCGCTCGCCGGCCATGAAGCGGTCGAAGGCCCCGATCATGTAGTCCAGGCGTGCTTCGTCGATGCCCGGGTAGACGCCCACGAAGAAGGTGCGCTCCGTCACGGCGTCCGTGTTCGCGAGGTCGCCGACCGTTCGGTGCTCGATGGCCTGGAAGGCCGGGTGCCGCAGCAGGTTGCCGCTGAACAGGGTGCGCGTCTCGATGCGATTAGCCTCGAGGAAGCCGGTCAGATCCTGGCGCGAGAAGCCGGCATCGTCGCGCACGGTTATCACGAAGCAGAACCAGGACGGATCCGTGTGGGGCGGCGCAGCCGGCAGGATGAGCCGGTCCTCGTACCGGCCAAGCGCCTCGAGCAGGCGGGCGTGGTTGTGCCTGCGAGCCGCGACGAACCCGTCCAGGCGAGCGAGCTGCGCACAGCCGATGGCCGCCTGCATGTCGGTGGCCTTGAGGTTGTAGCCGAGGTGGCTGTAGACGTACTTGTGGTCGTAGCCGTAGGGCAGGCTGCCGAACTGCTGGGCGAAGCGCTTGCCGCAGGTGTTGTTCTCGCCGCCCGCGCAGTAGCAGTCGCGGCCCCAGTCTCGGATGGACCGGGCGATCCTGGCCAGCTCGTCGTCGTTGGTGACGACCATGCCACCCTCGCCGGTGGTGATATGGTGCGCCGGATAGAACGACATGGTGGCTAGATGGCCGAAGGTGCCGGTGAGGCGGTCCCGGTAGCGCGAGCCCAGGGCGTCGCAGTTGTCCTCGACCAGCCACAGGTTGTGCTTCTCGACAAGCTCGGTGACCGTGTCGAGGTCAAACGGCACGCCCAGCGTGTGGGCCAGCATGATCGCCCTGGTTCGCGGCGAGACCGCCTCCCGCAGTTGGGCCGGGTCCGCGTTGTAGTCACCCAGGTTGACGTCGACGAATACCGGCACCAGGCCGTTCTGCACGATCGGCGCCACGGTGCTGGGAAAGCCGGCGGCCACGGTGATGACCTCATCGCCGGGCCGGAGGCGACGCTCGCCGAGCTTGGGCGAAGTGAGCGTCGTCAGGGCCACGAGGTTGGCCGACGACCCGGAATTGACGAACAAGGCGTCCGACAGACCTAGGTAGTCGGCGACGCCCGCCTCGAACTCCTCCGTGAAGCGGCTGGCCGTCAGGTAGAAGTCGAGGCTGGAGTCGACCAGGTAGCGCATCTCCTCTTCGCCGAACACGCGGCCGGCGTAATGCACGGAATCGCGGTCCGGATCGAACGGCGGCGGCGCATGGCGCTCCCGGTAGTACTGGCCTACAAGCCCGAGGATGTCGCTGCGGGTGTCTGGCGTATCGTGTCGCGCGTCCGTCACCTGATCGCCCTCATCTGCCATTGTCAGTCTCCGCCGCGGCCCACGGAAGTCCCGCCGTGCGGGCATCGTCCTGGTAGGCGCGGATCTGATCTGCGACCAGGTCACGGGCGGCCGCAGGGGCGCGGTAGTACTCGCGGTACCAGGAGGCCGTCTGGCGCACCGCGGTCTGAGCGTCCCATACGGGAGCCCACCCGAGCTGCTCCCTCGCCTTGGTGCTATCCAAGCTCAGCCGATGGGCCTCGTGCGGTTTCGGTCCCTTCGTGCCCCCGGTTACCCAGGAACCCGTACCCCACTCCCCAAGGAAACGCTCGACCACCCAGCGCACCGAATGATCGCCGGCCTGGTCCGTGGGGCCGAAGTTCCACGCACCCTCGTAGCGGCGGCCCTCGCGCAACATGCGGGCCCCGAGCCAGAGGTAGCCGGCGAGCGGCTCCAGGACATGCTGCCAGGGACGGACGGCATCGGGGTTGCGCACGACGATCGGCTTGCCGGCCGCCAGGGCCCGCACCGAGTCGGGGATGATCCGGTCGGCGGCCCAGTCGCCACCGCCGATGACATTGCCGGCGCGGGCCGATGCCACTGCCGCCCCATCGGCAAAGAAGCTGTCGCGGTACGCGGCCGTGACCAGCTCCGCGCAGCCCTTGCTGGCGCTGTACGGATCGTGGCCACCCATGGCGTCCGTCTCGCGGAAGGGGCGATCGTCTTCGTGGTTCTGGTAGCACTTGTCGCTGGTCACGACGACGACCGCTCTGACCGAGGCGCAGGCGCGGGCCGCTTCGAGCACGTTCACGGTTCCCATCACGTTGGTCTCGAATGTCTCGTGGGGCTCCGCGTACGCCCGCAGGACCAGGGGCTGGGCGGCGAGGTGGAAGATCACCGACGGCCGCGCGGCCTGCACCTCGGCTACAAGGCGGTTCCGATCGCGGACGTCGGCGACCACGTGCTTGAGCCGCGCACCTAGGTCGAGCGCCGCAAAGAGGCTGGGCTCGGTCGGTGGGGTGAGCGCGTATCCGGTGACCTCGGCGCCAAGGGTCACGAGCCACTCGGCGAGCCATGCCCCCTTGAAGCCGGTGTGGCCGGTTACGAAGACGCGGCGGTCGGCGTAGCTGTCAGTCAGGCCCAACTGCAACCTCAGTAGAGCAGGATGAACTGCACGTCGGGCCCGAACAGGCGACGCGCGGAGTCCGCGATGGCCGTCTGGCTGACGGCTGACGCCACCAGGATAGGCCCGCCTGGCTTTCCCACCGCTCGTGGGTCCAGTACCGTCCGGCCAGCTAGCTGCCTGCCGGAGTAGTGCGGGTTAGAGTCGATGAAGCCCACGATGTTGCATTCCGCAAGCCTCGATGTGGCCAGCAAATGCAGCGCGTGCGTCCCTGTGCCCCAGACGTAGATCGGGCTCTGGGCTTCCACGAGATCAGAGATCTTCCGCAGTACCGTAGCTTCCTTCTGGGCACTTCGCGCGATGTATCTGCGCAAGGCAGCGACCCCTGCCAGGTCCGAATCGACGGCCAGGTGTCGAGCGGTCCGGCGACACAGGACCTCGAGCGCCGGCCCTTCGGCGATGTCGCTCAGCTTCACCACGATGGCTCGCTGCGCCGCGACCTCCAGGTCAACCGATGCCAACAGGTTCCGAAGTGACGCGGCCGTGAAGTAGTTGATGTGCTCCACGCTAAACTGCTGGTAAGGCGCATCCACGTCGTCATCGAACCGGCCCGCATCGGGCACGTGGAGATAGAGCAGGCCGTCCGCGGCTAGCAGCCCCGCAATGTCCCGCAGCGCCGCGGCCGGGTCGACGAGGTGCTCGAGGACCGCAACGAGGCTGACTACGGAGTACTGGGCCCCGGACGCCGTGGCCATCCCCACGTCGCCGGCGACGACGTCCAGGCCGTGCGTCTCTCTGGCCACCCGCGCCGCGTCGGGCGACGGCTCGATACCGTGGACGCTGGTGAACCCGAGGTCACGCAGCGCGACCAGGAGTCCCCCGGTCGCGGTCCCGATGTCCAGCACGGAACCGGTTCGGTGGCTGACATTGGCCGCGATGAACCGCGCTTCGTCCGCGAACCGCTCCGCATCGAACGAGGACAACTCGGCGCCGGCGGCGCCGAGGTCGTACTTGGACGACTGATCGTAGTACTCGGAGAACCGAGTCTGATCGGGAAGGCCTGAAGCAAAGCACGTGCCGCACGTGCCGCAGGCGACGACGTCGTAGCCGTCGGTGATGCTGCCTGCGGTGAAGTGTTCGAATCGCTGCCTATACAGGACTTCGTGCTGGACGGACCCGCAGACGGGGCAGGGTCTGGTCGGCTGACCGCTCGGTGCCAGCTTTGCCTTGGGCGACGAGTCCATCACTTGCCCGCCCACTTGGCCCAGGGCGCCTTGCCGGAGTCCCATAGCGCCTCGAGCGTGCGGAGGTCACGCAGGGCGTCCATGGGCTGCCAGAAGCCGCGGTGGCGATAGGCCCGCAGCTCGCCCTCCGCGGCCAGGCTCTCGAGCGGTGCTCGCTCGAATGGCACGTCGTCTCCCTCGAGGCGGTCCAGCACAGCCGGCTCGAGCACGAAGAATCCCCCGTTCACCCAGGCGCCGTCTCCCACGGGCTTCTCCTGGAAGGCCCGCACGGCGGGAGCTGAGAGCGGGCCGTCGTCCAGGTCCTCGTCGATCTGCAGCGCGCCGAAGCGCCCGAGCGGCTGGACGGCCGTGATCGTCGCCAGCTTGCCGTGGGCCCGGTGGAACTCGAGCAGCTTCGCGATGTCCAGGTCGGCGACGCCGTCGCCGTAGGTCAGCATGAACGTGTCGTCGCGCACGTACTCGGCGACACGTTCGAGCCGGCCGCCAGTCTGCGTATCAGCCCCGGTGTCCACGAGCGTCACGCGCCACGGCTCAGCCGCGTTCTGGTGGACCTGCATCGAGTTGTCGCGCATGTCGAAGGTCACGTCGGACATGTGCAGGAAGTAGTTCGAGAAGTACTCCTTGATGACGTAGCCCTTGTAGCCGAGGCAAACCACGAAGTCGCTGAAACCGTAGTGGCTGTAGGTCTTCATGATGTGCCATAGGATTGGCCGCTCGCCGATCTCCACCATGGGCTTGGGCTTGGCGGCTGTCTCCTCCGACAGACGCGTGCCGAGTCCACCGGCAAGGATGACGACTTTCACGACGCTCCCGCTTCCCGAGATGACGAACCGTGGACGATGGCTGCAGTGTAAGCGACTCTTCACGGATGGTGGTAGGAGATCAGCGTGTCCAGGTTCTGCGCCATCATCTGACTACGACATCGAGGGTGGTTTCTGGCGCCCCTTCTGTCGATCGAAACGTGGTCCTCCCCATTGTCATCCAGGGCCCTCGTGTGCGGATCGGCGATCATTGGACTCTACCAGACCGATACCCCACGCTCGCTCCGACCGTATTACGCAAGCCCGCGACCCCGACAAGCGACTCCGCTAGGTCATCGTCGCTATGCTGGCCTCACGCAACGGAGACCTGGAACGATGATCAAACGCAACTTGGCCGGCCACAGGTCGGTGGTGATTGCAGTGAGCGCAATCGCCGTGGTGGCAATCGCGGCCGCGGGCGTGCTGATGGTGGTCAAACCGGGCGGCACCGCCCAGGCCACAGCAACGGCTACGCTCGGCGCCACAGGATCGGCCTCGGCTTCCGTGTCCGGCTCACAGACGACTCTCCCCTCGCCGTCCGACACGCCCACCGCCTCACCGGCGCCGGGGGAATTGGTCTATGCCAACCTCGACGGAGTGCTGATTCGGGCTGATCTCGCGCTTCGCCTGCCCATGGCGATCAGCATCGGTGACAACGCGGTGGCCCGGCCGCAGTCCGGCTTCTCCTCGGCCTCGATCGTCTATCAAGGCTATGAGGAGTACAGCGAAGACCGCTACCTGATGATCTTCCAGGAAGGGACCGCTTCCGACATCGGTGGCGTCCGGAGCGCTCGCCCGTACTTTGCCCGCTGGGCGGCCGAGTACAAGGCGCTGTATGGCCACTTCGGGGGCGATACCAAGGTTCTCAGCCAAACGATCCCGGCGTTGTCCGCGTCGGGGAGCATCTACAACATGGACGACCTCAGCGGCGGCTCGTGCCCGTACCGCCGCATCACGACCAGAGCGGCGCCGCACAACGCCTACACGACCTCGGCGGCGCTCATCGCCTGCCTGCCCAAGGTGGGATACCCCACGACCTACCAGGGTGCGCCGGTCCGCCCCTTCGTCGACGATACCCAGACCGCCGATCGGCCCGCGTCGCAATCGATCACGGTCCCGTACCACACCGTCTCAGTCGGCTACCAGTTCGACCCGGCGACCGACAAGTACATCCGCCTGCTCAACGGGCAGAAGCAGATCGATCCGGCCAACAATCAGCAGGTATTCGCCCGCAACATCGTGGTCATGTTTCAGACGGTCTCCAACGACTACTTCGAGACCTCCACAGGCATTCAGAGAATCGACATAGGCAACGTCGGCTCAGGCAAGGCCATCGTCTTCAAGGAAGGCAAGGCCATCACCGGCACCTGGAAGAAGACGTCCGACACGGCCCTGACTCGCTTCTACGACGACTCGGGCAACGAGATCCCGCTGGTTCGCGGCGAGATCTTCATCCAGAGCGTTCCGCCCGGGACGGCGGTCACGTACAAGTAGGCCGCGATCTGCACCCGCTCGTTACGAACCGGATAGCGCTTTGCCAACCTCGGCTCGAAGGCCCGGCAGATAGTTCACAACAACATCGGCGAGTTCATCGATCTCAACGTCGACGTAGTCATGAACGATGACCTCGCGGATGCCTTTGACGCCCCGCCAGTTGACGCCTGGCATCGTCGCCAGCGCTTCGGGCGTGAGGCGCTTGGCAACCTCGCCGATCTCCTCGATGCGCTTGGCGATGGCGTCGACCGCCATGTCGTCATCCGCCCAATTGGCACCGACACGCGCTATGTATTCATCGACAGCATCGATGCACTCGATGATCCGCCTGAGTATTTCCCTATCGCGCGGCGTCATAGAGCACCACCCCCTCACGATCGATTAGTTGGGCGAGCGAGGGCCGGCGTACCGGCGCCGTCAAGAGATCGACATCGCGACCAAAGAGCCGTTCCGCATCCGCATTCAGGCTGACGCGCTCACCCAGGCCGAGATGGTGTCCGGGGGCCAGTTCCACGAGCAGGTCGAGGTCCGAATCGGGACGGAAGTCTACTCGGGTGGCCGAGCCAAAGGCGAGAATGCGGCTCAGGCCGTATTCACGAGCGAGCGCGCGCAGGCGTCGGCCGCTCGGCGCACGAACGCCTTCGTTGAGGCGACCGAGCGGGCGGGCGTCAAGATCGCCGTGGCGGGTGCGGTCTGGGAAGCTCCGATCGACGTCGCCAGTCAAGACGCGCATTCCGGCCGCTCGGCGGCGTGGCGCGAGGTCGTCCAGCAGCTGCTCGCGCAGGTCTTCTTTGGTCACGAGCTCGACACCGACGCCTGGTGAGAGCTCTTGCAGCAGGGCCACCGCATCGCGTAAACGGCCTGTCGTGACCGGCTCGGCGAAACGGCGCAGGACGACGAGCGCGCCCTGGTCGTCAACACCGGCGAACTCAACGGCTTGGTTGCCGCGCGATAGGGCCACGAGAGCCGCCTCGGCCGGCAGGAAAGCAAAGGCGAAGCGGATGGCTTCCCGAGCGCGGAGCGAATCAACGAGCGCGTAACGCGGCCCCGAACGATCAGCCAGCCCGTCGGCGACGAGGATGTCGAGCGCCTTCTCCGCGCCCGTATACGAGATATCGATCGCGTCGGCCACCTCGGAAACACGCCGACCATCGGTGCTCTGCGACAAGAGCAGCAGTACTCGCAGGGCATGCTCGGAGGCGATTAGTCGAGTCATGAGACATATTATCACTCCACTAGAGTGATAAGTCAACAAGCGACCGACGCCAAAGCGCAATATCCGCGGCCTTTTCGGCGACAACGGCGGCCGGAACTACATCATCACCAGGCCGCCGTCGACGGCGAGAACCTGGCCCGTGATGTAGGCGGCTTCGTCCGAGGCAAGGAACGTGACCGCGTTGGCGATGTCTTCGACGGTGCCGAAGTGGCCTAGTGGCGTGGCCGCCTTGATCTGGTCGGTGAGGGCCGCCGGCAGGTCCTTGGTGAGCTCGGTGACGATGAAGCCCGGGGCGACGGCATTGCAGGTGATGCCCCGCGACGCCACTTCGCGCGCGGTGGCCTTCGTCAGGCCGATGAGGCCGGCCTTCGAGGACGAGTAGTTGGCCTGGCCCATCTGGCCGGCCTGGCCCGAGACGCTCGACATGTTGACGATGCGGCCGGCGTGGGCCTTGAGCATCGGGCGGATGGCGGCCTTGATCATGTAGAAGGCGCCGAAGAGGTTGACCTCGAGGACCTTCTTCCAGTCGTCGATCGGCATGCGCA
>OCZT010002725.1_pt1 | contig 18196 bp, 12 predicted proteins | sample 1539031 | NCBI WGS metagenome assembly OCZT01 (sample SAMEA3539308, study PRJEB22396) | soil metagenome | biome: tundra; feature: field; material: soil | place: USA | collected 2010-05 | depth 0.15 m | reverse complement strand
ATGCCTACGCCGCCCACCTTCCCCAAGGTCAATCCGGCCGACCAGCCGATTCTTTATCTCGCGCTCACGTCGAAGATGCTGCCTCTCTGGACGCTCGACGAGTATGCCGAGACGCGCATCGCGCAGCGCATTTCCATGGCCAGCGGCGTCGCGCAGGTGCAGGTGCTCGGACAGCAGAAATACGCGGTGCACGTGCAGATGGACCCGCACGCGCTCGCCTCGCACCAGGTCGGCATCAATGAAGTAGAAACTGCGCTCAAAGCCTGGAACGTCAACCTGCCCACCGGCCAGATCACCGGCCCCCAGCGCGCCTTCACGCTGCAAGCCAGCGGTCAGTTGATGAGCGCGGCGCAGTACCGTCCGCTCATCGTCGCCTATCGCAACGGCGCTCCCGTCCGCTTGCAGGATTTGGGCGCGGTCATCGATAGCGTCGAGGACGACAAAACCGAATCCTGGCTCTATCAGGGCGACGAAGCGCAGCGATCCATCATTCTCGGCATCCAGCGCCAGCCCGGCACCAACACCATTCAGGTCACCGACAATATCAAGAACCTTCTGCCGACGTTCAAAGCCGAACTGCCTCCCTCAGTGAAGATGGACATCCTCTACGACCGTTCGGACACCATCCGCGAATCGTATAAGGACGTTCAGTTCACCATGCTGCTGACGCTCGGCCTGGTGATCGCGGTCATCTTCTTTTTCCTGCGCAACGTTTCGGCGACCATCATCCCCAGTCTCGCCCTTCCCTTCTCCATCGTGGGAACGTTCGCCGTCATGTACCTGCTGAAGTACTCGCTCGACAACCTGTCGATGATGGCCCTTATTCTGTCAGTCGGCTTCGTCGTCGACGACGCCATCGTGATGCTCGAAAATATTTTCCGCCACATGGAAATGGGCGAAAAGCCTCTCGCGGCGTCCCTGGTCGGCTCCAAGGAAATCGGCTTCACCATCTTGTCGATGACTCTGTCGCTCGCGGCCGTATTTATTCCCGTGCTGTTCATGGGCGGCATTCTCGGCCGCCTGTTCCGCGAATTCTCCGTCACCATCTGCGTCTCGATCCTGATCTCCGGAATCGTCTCGGTCACCCTGACGCCGATGCTATGCAGCCGCTTCCTCAAAACTCCCGATCACAAGAAAAAGCGCGGCTGGTTCTATCGCAGCACCGAAAACTTCTTCGCGGGCATGCTGCACGCGTACGACGTTACGCTGAAAATGGTGCTGCGCCAGCGCGGCCTCACCCTGGCCGTTTCGGCGCTCGTGCTCATCGCCACGGTTTACTTGTTTATCAAAATTCCGAAGGGCTTCATTCCCGATCAGGATACCGATCAGTTGCAGGTCACCACCGAAGCTCTGCAAGGAACCTCCTTCTACCAGATGCGCGAGTATCAGAAGGTCATCGCCAAGATGGTGAGCCAGAATCCCAACGTCGAGGCCTTGATGTCCACCGTCGGCGGCACCGCCGCCACCACCATCGGAGGGCCGAATTTCGGCCAGTTGGTCGTTCACCTCAAGCCCCGCAGCGAACGCAAGCAGATGGTCAACGAGATCGTCAACGACCTGCGCCCCAAGCTCGCCGAAATCCCCGGCATGAAGGTGTATCTCCAGAATCCTCCCACCATTCGCATCGGCGGACAGGTCTCAAAAAGTCTGTATCAGTTTTCCATGCAGTCGCCCAATCGACCCGAGCTCTACGCCGCCGCGCAAAAGATGGAAAAGGAAATCGCGCAGATCCCCGGCCTGGAGGACGTCACCAGCGATCTCGCCATCACCAGCCCGCAGGTGAACGTCACCATCAATCGCGACAAGGCCGCCACGTTGCAGATCAACGCCAACGCCATTGAAAGCGCGTTCTACGACGCCTATGGCCCGCACTGGGTCTCCACTATCTACGCCGCGGTAAACGAATACAAAGTCCTGTTGGAGCTGAAACCGCAGTATCAGGCCGACCCGCGTGCTTTGTCGATGCTCTATTTCAAAGGCGCCACCGGACCGCTGGTGCCCCTCGATACGCTCGCCGAAGTGAAGCAGGACGTCGGTCCGCAGGCCATCAGTCATTACGGCCAGCTCCCGGCCGTCACCATTTCCTTCGACCTGAAGCCCGGCGCATCCCTGGGCGAAGTGGTCGAACAGATCCGCGCCATCGCCGCCGCCAATCTCCCCGAAACCGTGTCCACCAGCTTCCAGGGCGCCGCGAAAGCGTTCGAAAGTTCGCTGGGCAATCTGTGGGTGCTGCTGCTGATCGCGATCCTGGTCGTGTACATCGTGCTCGGCATTTTGTATGAGAGCTACATCCACCCGATCACGATTCTCTCCGGTTTGCCCTCGGCCGGATTCGGCGCCCTCGTTACGCTCTATCTGTTCCATATGGATCTGAACATCTACGCGTTCGTCGGCCTCATCATGCTCATCGGCATCGTGAAGAAGAACGCCATTATGCAGATCGACTTCGCGCTAGACGCCGAGCGCCACCACGGCATGGCGCCCGAAAAAGCCATCTACGAAGGATGCCTCATCCGCTTCCGCCCCATCATGATGACCACCATGGCCGCATTGCTGGGCGCGGTGCCCATCGCGGTCGGCTACGGAGCGGGCGGCGAAGCCCGCCAGTCGCTGGGATTGGTAGTAGTCGGCGGCCTGCTGTTCTCGCAGTTAGTGACGCTTTATTTAACGCCTGTTTTCTATACTTATATGGCGGGATTCCAGGATTGGGTGGGAAGCTGGCGAAAGAAGACCGTCCAACCGGAACCGGAACACACACCCGCTTAACGGTACCTAGCAACTCTTAAAAACAGGAAGTGTGTTCGTGTGGGGCGGGCTATCAGCCGGCAGCCGCTTTCCAAGGCTGCTCTTGTTGATCGGTGAACAAAGCCTGCTGAAGCAGGCTGCCTGGCATGAATGCCCGCCCCACATTTGCTGCAAGTGAAAAGGGAACTTTGTCTTAGTGACCGCTTTAACCTGGCGGCAGCATCTTCGACAGGTCGTTGTACAACACAAAAACGACCACCACCATCAGAAACACGAACCCGACCTTCAACACTGCTTCTTTCACCTTCAGGTCCAGGTCTCGCCGAAGCAGCATCTCGATCAGCAGCATCACGATCACTCCGCCGTCCAGAATCGGAATCGGCAGCAGGTTGAAAATCGCCAGGTTCAGGCTCACGCCGGCCATCAACAGAGTGAAATCGGCCGGACCCTGCCGCGCCGCTTCACCCGACATCTGCGCGATGCGGAATGGCCCTTCGATCGACTTCGGAGACATCCTCCGCTCGGCGATCCCCTCCAGTACTTTGAAAATCATTTTGGCGAACTGGAGATTCTGGCGGCAGGATTCGGTGAACGCCTGGGCCAGCGGGAGCTTCACAACTTCCATCGGCTGCTCCAGCAGCACGCCGATCATCCAGCGCGTCTGTCCTTCCATCTCGCGCTGCGCCGGCGTCAACGTCACCTCGCGCACCAATCCGTTGCGCGAATAGGTCAGCTCAATCGGCGCGCCCTTGGTCCGCTCGATCACTTCCTGGAGCCGCGATGCGTTTCTCAGCGGTTGGCCGTTGATGCTGAGGAGAATGTCGCCCTTCTGAAGCCCCGCCTTCTCCGCGGCATCGTTTCCTTTGACGTAGCCGCCCACTTGCACCTGGGATTCCTGCATCCATCCCGCCTGGCCCGCGCCCAGTTTCTCGTCGTAGCGCGGCGTAACGGAGAAATGCAACAACTGTCCGTTGCGTTTCACCACCACCTGCATCGCCTGCTTGGCGCCGTAGACCTCTTTCATCATGACGTCTTCCCAGTTCGGATTCTCGATATTGTCGACCTGTACTACCTGGTCGCCTTCGCGAATTCCTGCCTGGTATGCGGCTCCGTTCGGCAAAACGACTCCAACGATCGGCGAGTGCGGCAGCGGGATGCGCAGATAATGCTGCGTGTTCAAACCGGTCAGCAACGCCACCGCCAGCACCAGGTTGATCGCCGGACCGGCGAAAGAAATGATCATCCGCTGCCAGCGGGGCTTCGCCAAAAAATTGCGCGGATCGTGATTGACGTTTTGATCGCCCGGATCCGTCATATCGCCAAACTGTTCACCCGCCATCTTCACGTATCCGCCGAACAGGATCGCGCAGAAACGGAAATCGGTCTCGCCCCGTTTGAAGCCGAACAGCCGCGGCCCGAACCCGAAGCTGAACGCTTCAATTTTCACGTCGAAGAAGCGAGCCGCCCAATAGTGGCCTAGTTCGTGGACCAGGATCATCACCCCGATCAGAACCAGATACCACCAGATGTTTTGTAAAAAAACCATTCCTATACTTTCTTACGCGCGAAGCGCGGCTTCGGTTGTAACTTTGTTCCACCGGGCCTCGATTACCCGCTTGGCCGCCTCGCGGGAGGCACGATCTATTTCTAACACTTCCGCGATCGTCCGTGGTTCCCTGTTCGGAATCCGGTCCAGCGTCTCCGCCACCGTGGCCGCTATCGCTGGAAAAGGAATCCTGCCGGCAAGAAACGCTTCCACCGCAATCTCATCGGCAGCATTCAGCGTGCAGGTAGCCGAACCGCCGGTTTCCTGAGCTTCGTACGCAAGCTTCAGCAGCGGAAATTTTTGAAAATCGGGAGCCTCGAAGTTCCACGTCGCGCTCTCGGACCAGTCGAGCCTTGGCACCGGCGCATCGGCCCGCTCCGGGTACGTCAGCGCATATTGAATCGGCATCCTCATATCCGTCGCTGAGATTTGAGCAATCACGCTGCCATCGGTGTACTCCACCATGGCGTGGACCTTCGATTGTGGATGCACCACCACTTCTACTTGTTTCGGCGGAAGATCGAACAGCCAACAGGCCTCAATCACCTCGAATCCTTTATTCATCAAGGTGGCGCAATCGATCGTGATGCGCGGTCCCATCTTCCATGTTGGATGGTTCAAGGCCTGCTGGGGAGTTACTTTCGAAAGCGCCTCGGCCGGAGTTTTTCGGAAAGGACCGCCCGACGCGGTCAAAATCAGCTTGGCGACCTCGTCCCTGCGACCGGCGCGGAACGCCTGGTGCGCGCCGTTATGCTCGCTGTCTACCGGCAATAGCTCCGTGCCCGATGCCCGCATCGCCTCAATAATGAGCTTGCCGCTGGCCACCAGCGTCTCCTTATTCGCCAAGCCGACGCGTTTTCCGAGCCTGACCGCCTCGTAAGTGGCTTCCATGCCCTCGACGCCGACAATGGCCGACATCACGAATCCCGCTTCCGCGGCTCGAGCAGCGTCAACGCGGCCCTGGGCCCCGAAAGCAAGTTCCGGCACGTGCGAACCCAGTCGCCCTCGTAAATCCTTGAGAGCGGCCTCATCCGCCACGACAGCTACTTGGGGACGAAATTCCTCGATCTGCCTGGCTAAAAGCTCGGTATTGCGCCCGGCTACGAGTGCATAAATCCCGAACCGCTCCGGCCACCGGCGCACTACGTCCAGCGTGCTGGTCCCAATTGACCCGGTAGAGCCCAGAAGTGTTAGAAGAGTCACTCTTGCCCTTTATAATATCACTGATCCTTTTGAGTTACGATTCGGAGAGCTTCTTACCTCTGGACCGCCTGACCTCGAACCCCAAAGGGGCGCCGGGGAGGATTGCTTCAGGGGTCTTTTATGAGGTTAGTCTCGCTTTGGTGGGAGTTTGGCCTCCCCGGCTTGATTCCAATATTAGGATATCCAGATTCAAAAAGCAACAGTTTTTTGTAGAAAAACCTTAAAATTTTTTTACCACATCTCCCAGATGTTTCTTACAACCATGTTTCTATTGGACATATGTCCTAGTTCTTCTTGACCTCTATTCCCGCCCAGTCTTCCAAAACCCGGATCACAGAGCAGAAATCGTCGTCTGCCCTGCCAGAAGACATATTTGCCTGTAACATTTGCTGCGTCAACGCGGTTATCGGAAGTGGTACTCCCAGTTCCTTCCCAGCTTCCAACGCCAGCGTCACATCCTTATGCATCCACTTAGTGGCGAAGTTCGTGCCGAAGTCCCTGGCCAGAATGTACGGTGCTTTGAATGAGATAAGCCCGCTTTTCGCCGCGCTATTGTCGAGGATCTCGAGCATCAGGCTGGGGGAAATCCCACCTTTGGTAGCCAGAACCATCCCCTCGGCGAACGCCTGCATAATACTCGCCAGGATCAGATTCTGCGTCAGCTTGGCCTGCAACCCCTGCCCGGCCGCGCCGCAGTAGTAGAAAACCTTGCCCATGATCTCGAAATAGGGCTTCGATTTCTCAAACGCCGCCTGCTCGCCGCCCACCATGAATGTCAGCGTGCCCTTTTCCGCCCCCGGTTTCGATCCAGTGCAAGGCGCGTCTAAGAAATGCGCTCCGTGATCGGCGAACTGCTGGCCGATCTCCTTGCTCACTGCTGGAGAGATGGTGCTGCAATCCGCAATGACGCTGCCCTTCCTCACGCCCTCCAGCAATCCTTTCGGACCGAGCGTAATCTCCCGCGCCATGGCGGTGTCGCCGACGCAGTAGAAGATCACGTCCGCGAACCGGGCAACCTCCTCGGGTGTGGCGCACGCTTTCCCCGCGCCCTCCTTCGTCAATGCCTGAGCCTTCGACGCTGTGTTCGACCACAACGCCACGTCGTGGCCTGCCTTCAGCAGATGCCGGGCCATGGGAGCACCCATGATGCCGAGTCCAAGAAAACCAAGCTGTGCCATAGAATATAGATTCTATCGAAACCCAGCGCCGGCGCGCTTAATCCTGAACTTGTTTCCCCGAGAGAAGTCTAAGGATCAGCAAATCCGACGGTTGGAATTGTGTGACAGGGACATTAGTCAAGTCCTCATCGCGCTCCACCACGTGGCTGCGGATCATCGTTCGCAGTTGGGACACGGAAATCCCGAGTTCTTCGGCGGCTTCCGTCTCCGAGTATTGAGATTTCCCCGTTCTCGTCAATTGCAAAATACAGATCCTCGTTTCTCTACTATTTGCATTGTAGGGCTCGCATACGGAAGTACCCAATCGGGGAGAGCGCTTATTTACGCTACGGTTCCGCCTAAGGTACGAATGTACTAAGACGCAATCGCGCAGAGGACTATCCTAAAAATATATGCTCCGTCCGCCTACTGAAGTACTCACTCGCGGGTTCGACCCGACCTTGTCCGTTGGCTCCGCCCGCCCCGCTGTGTTTCGCAGTTCGACCTACGTTTTCTCAAGTCCGGAAGCCGCTGAGCGCGCCTTCGATCTGATGGCGGGCCGCGGCACAGCGGAACAAGGCGAGCAGGTCGACCTCGTCTATTCTCGTTTCAATCATCCCAACGCCGAAATTCTCGAAGCTCAGATCCTGCCTCTCGAAACCGGCGCCGAGGCCGCGCTCGCATTCAACTCCGGCATGGCCGCCATCATGACGGCCCTGTTCACGTTCCTCAAGCCCGGCGACTCCATTGTGTATACGGTGCCCATATACGGCGGCACACAGAAGCTGATTGAGAATTTCTTGTCGGATTGGGGAGTGAAAGGCGTCGCCGTCGAAGCCGGCCAGACCGCGAAGATCGACGCGGCCATTCGCGACACGAAGAATCTGCGCGTCGTGCTGATTGAAACGCCCGCGAATCCCACCGGTATCATGACCGATATCCGGCGCGCCGCCGATGGTGCCGCAGCGCTTGAAACGAAGCCTCTCGTCATGGTCGACAACACCATGCTCGGCCCCGCCTTCCAGCATCCCTTCGAATTAGGCGCGGACCTGGTGCTTTATTCCGCCACCAAGTATCTGTCCGGCTTCAGCGATCTCATCGGGGGCGTAGTGCTGTCTAAAACGCCCGATTTAGTCGCCAAAATACACTCGAAGCGCAGCTTATTCGGCAATATTTTGCAGCCCGACGAATGCTGGATGCTGAACAGCCGCCTGCCCACCGTGGGCCTCCGCATGAATCGCGCCAGCAAAAACGCGCAGCGAATCGCGGAACGCCTGGCCCCGCATCCGAAGATCAAAAAGGTGCTGTATCCCGCGTTATTCGACGATCCGGAGCAGCTCCGCATTTACAAAGCCCAATGCGATTTTCCCGGCGCGATGTTTTCGCTGGACTTGCACGGAGGCAAACGCGCCGCATTCGAGTTTCTGCGCCACTTGAAGATCGCGCGCAACGCCGTTTCGCTCGGAGGAGTCGAAACGCTGGTGTGCCATCCGAAGACCACGACTCATTCCGGCTTCACCGAACAACAGTTCGCGCAAGCCGGTGTAACCGACGGGCTGGTGCGAGTCTCCATCGGCATCGAAGACTGGCGCGATCTACTGGCCGATTTTGAGCAGGCCCTGAAAACTATTTAGCGAACTTGATGCAAGTGGGCTTTGCGACTCCGGCGGCCACTCCCGCCGCCGTCAGCTTGCCGGTCGACGCGTCGATGCTGAAAATCCCGATGCTATCCGAGCCCTGATTGCCGGCCAGCAGCCAGTGCCCGCTCGGATCGATCTCGAACTGCCGCGGCGTCTTGCCGCCAGTGGGAACATGTTCCACCAGCGCCAGCGTGCCCCTCTTCATGTCGTTCACCGAAAATACGGCGATGCTGTCGTGCCCCCGGTTCGACGCGTACACGAATTTCCCCGACGGATGCACCGCGATCTCCGCGCCGGTGTTTTCGCCCTTAAATGCTTCGGGCAGCGTACTCAACGTTTGGATCAGCGTGAACCGCTTCATCTCCGCCTCGTAATAAAACTCCATGAGGTTGGAACTCAGCTCATTGATCAGGTAAAAAAATTTTCCCGAGGGATGCATCGCGCCGTGCCGAGGGCCCGAACCCGGAGGAATGGTCATGAACGCCGGATTGCCCACCGTCAGCTTGCCCTTTTTCGCGTCCAGATTATAAATCGCCACTTCGTCGATGCCCAGGTCCGCAATCAGCGCCAGTTTGCTCGCCGGAATGAACCCCACCCAGTGCGGATGAGGCCCCGTCTGCTGGTCGCGATTCGGTCCCGACCCCTTGTTCTGGATAAACGTGGTCGCCTCGCCCAGCCGCCCGTCGCCTCCGATTGGCAGAACGGTGATGCTGCCGCCCGAGTAATTCGCCGTCACCGCCGAATGCCCCGACTTATCGATCGCGATATAGCACGGCCCCGCCGATTTTACGCTCATCGAATTCAACGGCGCCAGTTTGCCGCTCGAATGGTCGATCGTGAACGAGCTCACGGCGCCGTCCTTCACCTCGTTCACCGCGTAAAGAAAATGACCCTCGATCGTCAGGTAACTCGGCGCCGCCGTGTCGGACACCATCGAGGGCGCGGAAAGCTTGCCCGTCTTCGTGTCGAAATCGGCCAGGTAGATCCCTTTTCCCGACGTGCCGATATAAACGTGCTCCGCGGACAGGGCTCCCGCCGCGATCAGAAATATTAAAAACCGTCTTACCATCCGTTCCCCTTTGTCGTCGTTCGGATCCGGCAGAGATAGCTGTCGGCGGTGATATACAAAGTCGATCCATCCTCACCCCAATTGCAGTTTGCCGTCCTCTGCCCCGTATCGATACGCCCCAGGCGCTTGCCGTCGGCCGCATATACATGGATGCCGCCCGGTCCCGCCGCGAAAAGATTCCCGCCGCGATCGATCTTCATGCCATCGGGCAGTCCCGGATGATCCTTCACCATCGCCGTCACGTCGGCGAACACTCTGCCTTTCCCCAGTGTACCGTCCGCATTCACCGGAAATGCCATCCACACCGCGCGATCCGGATCGGAGTTCGCCACATACAGCGTCTTCTCATCCGGCGAAAACGCGAGCCCGTTCGGCCGCGTCATCTCTTTCGTCAGCAGCGTCATCACACCCGTCTTCGATAACCGGAACACACCGCAGTAGTCCATCTCGCGCAGAGGCGACTCCGGCGATGGCAGCCCGTACGGCGGATCGGTGAAATACAAATCGCCATTCGATTTGTACACCAGGTCGTTCGGACTGTTCAGCCGGTGCCCCTGGTAATTATCGACCAGCGTGCGCTTGCCTCCGCCCTTGGTCAGCACCGAAATGCGCCGGTCGCCATGTTCGCAGGACACCAGACGACCCTCGGAATCGAGCACCAGCGCGTTGCTCCCCGGCTCATGGCTATAAGGTCCAATCCCCGTGTATCCCGACGGCTTCAGAAATAAACTCAAGCCCTCGGCTTCGCTCCACTTCATCACCGAGTTGTTCGGAATATCGGAAAACAGCAGGTATTTGCCGTCCTTCACCCACACCGGCCCCTCGGACCAAGCCATCCCCGACGCCAGCACTTCGACGCGCGCGTCGGCCGCGAGCAGTTTGCCGATCAGCGGATTTTCCCGCAGGACTTGGCCCATGCTGGGCCGTATTTGCCCTGTGGCAACAACCGCGAGTGAGAGCAACAGTAGGATCTTCACCATTTGGTCAGTTGTATCACAGTTTGATTTCGATGCGTCAGAAGCATCATAATAAGGCCTCATAACAGGAGGATTGTCGATGCCCCGCATCGTCCGCTGTTCCCTGATTCAGGCGTCCAACGTCGGTCAGGTCGATCAATCGCTCGCGCAGGTCAAGCAGGCGATGATGGACAAGCACGAGACCTACATCGCCCAGGCCGCTGCCGCCGGATCGCAAATCACCTGCCTCCAGGAAATTTTCTACGGCCCCTATTTCTGCGCCGAGCAGCAAACCCGCTGGTACGACTTCACCGAAAAAATCCCCGACGGCCCCACCATCAAGCGCATGCAGGAGCTTGCCCGCCGGCACCGCATGGCGATCATTGTTCCGATTTACGAAATCGAAAACGAAGGCGTTTTTTATAACACCGCGGCGGTGATCGACAGCACGGGCACCTATCTCGGCAAATATCGCAAGATGCACATCCCTCATGTCGCGCCCGGATTCTGGGAAAAATTCTACTTTCGCCCCGGCAACCTCGGCTACCCGACCTTCGATCTCGGCTTCGTCCGCATCGGCCTCTACATCTGTTACGACCGCCATTTTCCCGAAGGAGCGCGCGCCCTGGGCCTGAACGGCGCGGAGATCGTCTTCAACCCTTCGGCCACCGTCGCGGGCTTGAGCGAGCATCTCTGGAAAATCGAACAGCCGGCCCACGCCGTCGCCAACGGATACTTCATCGCCGCCATCAACCGCGTCGGCACCGAGGCCCCCTGGAACATCGGACATTTTTACGGCACCAGCTATTTCTGCAATCCGCGCGGACAAATTATCGCCCAAGCGTCGCGCGAAGAGGACGAAGTGCTCACCGCCGATCTCGACCTCGACCAGATTAAGGAAGTCCGCCAGACCTGGCAATTTTTCCGAGACCGCCGTCCCGATTCATACGTCGATCTGATTAAGCCATGAATATCGCCCCTCCGCTGCCACCGGAAGAGTTCGCCGCCCGCTTCGCCGACCTGCATCCCGCGCTCACTCCGCAGGCCGCCGTCGTCGAGGCCTCGCGCTGCCTCTATTGTTATGACGCGCCCTGCACCGTTGCCTGCCCCACCCACATCGACGTCCCGAAGTTCATCAAGAAAATCGCATCGGGAAATCTGCGCGGCTCCGCCAACACCATTCTCGACTCAAACGTTTTAGGCCTCAGTTGTTCCCGCGTCTGCCCGGTCGACGTCCTGTGCGAAGGCTCCTGCGTGATGCATCGCTACAACAAGCAGCCCATCGAGATCGGCCGCCTGCAGCGTCATGCCATGGAGTGGTTGTACGATCGCAAGCCGAACCTCGAATCCGGCCCCGACAATGGAAAGCACGTTGCCTGCATCGGCGCCGGACCCGCGTCTCTGGCCTGCGCCGCCGAACTCCGCCGCCACGGTTTCGCCGTAACCGTTTTCGATCGCAACCCGTTACCCGGAGGCCTCAACACCTACGGCATCGCCCAATATAAGCTGCGTCCCGGCGATAGCCTGAAGGAAGTGGAACTGGTACGCTCCATGGGCGTCACGTTTCGCCTCGGCGAAGAAGTGAACGACAACACGCAAGGCGAGTTCGATGCATTTTTCCTCGGCGTCGGCCTGGGCGCCATGAACCGCTTGAATGTTCCCGGCGAGGATCTGCCCGGCGTGGTCGACGCGCTCCGCTTCATCGCTCTTTATAAGACCGGATACGGCACGGTGGGCCGTCGCGTCTGTGTTATCGGCGCAGGCAACACCGCCATCGACGCCGCCATCGCCGCGCGCAAACTCGGCGCCGACCAAGTCCACCTGGTCTATCGCCGCGGCGAATCGGACATGTCGGCGTTCGCCGGCGAATACGAACACGCCCGGCTTGAAGGAATCGTGTTTCACTGGCAGACGCAAATCACCCGCGTCGTCGGCAAAAGCATGGTGGAAGCCATCGATTGCGGACAACTCCGCATCCCGTGCGACATGGTGATTCCCGCCATCGGCCAGTCTCCTCTCGCGAAATTGTTAGCCGTCTGCGGCGAAGTGAATCGCGAAACGGGGCAAACCAAGCATCCCAAGTATTTCGCCGGAGGCGATTTCGTAAACGGAGGCCGCGAAGTCGTAGACGCCGTAGCCGACGGCAAACGAGCCGCCCAAGGAATCGCAAAATGGCTGACTTAACTACCCTCTTCGCCAACAAAATCCGTTGCCCCAATCCCTTCTGGCTCGCCTCCGGCCCTCCCGCCAACTGCGGCGATCAGGTCATGCGAGCCTTCGACGCAGGCTGGGGCGGAGCCGTCTGGAAAACCCTCGGCGACCCCATCGTCAACGTGTCTTCGCGCTACTCTTCCGTCGATCTCAACGGCCAGCGCATGATGGGCCTCAACAATATCGAGCTCATCACGGACCGTCCTCTCGAAGTGAACCTCCGCGAAATCACGGAAGTAAAAAAGCGCTATCCCAACAACGCCGTCATCGCGTCGCTGATGGTCGATTCAAAGCGCGAAGCCTGGCATGAAATCGTGAAGCGCTCCGAAGGCGCCGGAGCCGACGGACTGGAACTCAACTTCGGCTGCCCCCATGGCATGAGCGAGCGAGGCATGGGCAGCGCCGTCGGACAGGTGCCCGATTATTGCTCCATGATCACCGCATGGGTGAAGGAGGTCGCGCAAACGCCCGTGCTGGTGAAGCTCACGCCCAACATCACCGACATCCGCCCGGTAGCGCGCGCCGCAAAACTTGGCGGCGCAGACGGCCTGTCGGCGATCAATACCATCAACTCCATCACCGGCATCGATCTCGATAATTTCGTCCCTCGCCCCAACGTCGACGGAAAATCCGCTCACGGAGGCTACTGCGGTCCGGCGGTGAAACCCATCGCCCTGCACATGGTCCAGCAGATCGCCGACGTCGGCATTCCCGTGTCGGGCATCGGCGGAATATCGAACTGGCGCGATGCAGCCGAATTCATCCTATTGGGCTGCCAAAGCCTCCAGCTCTGCACCGCGCCCATGCATTACGGCTTCCGCATCGTGGAAGACATGATCGACGGCCTGAAAAACTGGATGGATGAAAAAGGCTTCCGAACAATAAACGACTTCCGCGGCCTCAGCCTTCCCAACGTGAAGGATTGGAAACATCTCAACCTCAACTACAAAATCGTGGCCCGGATCAATCGCGAAAAATGCATTGGCTGCGATCTCTGCTACATCGCCTGCGAGGACGGCGCGCACCAGTGCATTCACCTCGACGCGCGGCCCGCGAAACTGACCGTAACCCCCATCCCCAAGCTGGACGGCCCCGTTTCCGCTCTGCCCCTCCGCATTCCGCGCGTCGATGAAGCCGAATGCGTAGGCTGCAATCTGTGCGCGCTGGTCTGCCCGGTAGAAAACTGCATCACCATGGAGCGAGTCGACCACGGTATCGAAGCCCAATCCTGGGAGCAGCGCAATGCCTGACCGAGCGCAGCTCTTGTCTTGTGGGGCAGCCAATATTGGCGGCAGCCGCCCTTTCAGGCGGCTCTTTGTTGGCCGGCAACACCGTAAAGGACCAAAATCATGACCACCCTAATCCGCAACGGCACCGTAGTCACGTCGACCAAAACCTTCCCCGCCGACATCCTAATAGAAGGCGAACGCATCAAAGACATCGCCCCCGCGATCCCCGTCGAGAAAGCCGATCGCGTCATCGACGCCACCGGCATGTTCCTGCTCCCTGGAGGCATCGACGTCCACACCCATCTCGACATGCCCTTCGGCGGGACCACCTCTTCCGACGATTTCGAAACCGGCACCAAAGCTGCAGCCTTCGGCGGAACAACAACGTTAATAGACTTCGCTATACAGCCCAAAGGCACCAAGATGCGCGATGCCCTCGACGTCTGGTGGAAGAAAGCCGAAAACAAAGCCTCCATCGACTACGGCCTGCACATGATCATCACCGATCTGGGCGAAGCAGGCCTCGAAGACATGGACGATATGGTTACAGAAGGCGTCGCCAGTTTCAAACTGTTCATGGCCTATCCAGGCGTCCTGATGGTCGATGATCAAACGATTTTTCAAGCCCTCAGCCGAACCGCGAAGAACGGCGCTCTCATCTGCCTCCACGCCGAAAACGGAGGCATCATCGACGTCATCGTCAAACGAGCCATCTCCGAAGGCAAAACCGCGCCCATCTATCACGGCTTAACGCGTCCGGTCGCCGCCGAGGCCGAAGCCGTACACAGGGCCGTCGCGATGTCGGAAATATCCGGCGCGCCGGTTTACATAGTGCACCTCTCTTCTGAAGAAGCTCTGAATGAGGTCCGCGCCGCGCGCGACCGCGGTGTCCCGATCTTCGCCGAGACCTGCCCGCAATATCTGCTCCTGTCGATTGAAGATTTAGCCCGCCCCGGCTTCGAAGGCGCGAAATACGTCTTCACGCCTCCTCTGCGCGAAAAACATCATCAGCCCAAATTGTGGGATGGCCTCAAGAACGATCACTTGCAGGTCGTCTCCACCGACCACTGCCCCTTCTGTTTCGAAGATCAAAAAATTCTGGGCAAGGACGACTTCACCAAAATCCCCAACGGCGGTCCCGGCGTTGAAAATCGCCTTCAGCTTCTCTTCCATCACGGCGTGAACGCAGGCAAAATATCGTTGAACCGTTTTGTCGAGCTCGTCTCGACCACTCCGGCGCGCCTGTTCGGCCTCTATCCGCGCAAAGGCGAATTGGCGCAGGGTAGCGACGCCGACATCGTCATCTGGGACCCGAATGCCGAGCATTTAATCAGTTCCACCACGCATCACATGCGCTGCGACTATTCGATGTTCGAAGGTTTTTCCGTGAAAGGGAACGCCAAAATGGTTCTGTCGCGCGGCGAAGCGATTGTCGAAGGCGGAAAATTCCAGGGCCGCACCGGACGAGGGTCGTTCCTGCGCCGCGAAGCGCGCGGGGGCGCATGGAAGTAGTAGACCGATCCCTATATAACGAAGACCTCGCGCCAATTCCCCTCGCGCGGCGCACATGGGGCCTCTATAACTACGTGTCCCTCTGGGTCGCCATGAGCGTGTGCATTCCCACCTACATGCTGGCCTCGGGATTGATCGCCGGAGGCATGGCCTGGTGGCAAGCCATCGGCACCATTCTTCTCGGCAATTTAATTGTTCTTGTCCCGATGCTGCTCAACGCGCATGCGGGAACGAAGTACGGCATCCCGTTTCCGGTGTTTGTGCGCGCCTCGTTCGGAGTGCGCGGCGCGAACGTGCCTGCGGTGCTGCGAGCGCTAGTCGCCTGCGGATGGTTTGGGATTCAAACCTGGATCGGCGGCCAGGCGATCTTTGCGATGTTGAGTATCTTGTGGCCTGGGAAAGCCTCGGTTTGGGTGTGTTTTGGCGTTTTTTGGCTGCTGAACATCCTGGTGATCTGGCGCGGAATCGGCACCATCAAGTTTCTGGAGGGCATCGCGGCACCGTTCATGCTCTGCGTGGGGCTTCTCCTTTTATGGTGGGTCACCAGCCAGGCCGGAGGGCTCGGCCCGGTTTTGAGCACCCCCAGCAAGTTCAAAACGACTGGCGAGTTCATGAAGTTTTTCATCCCCTCCCTGACCGGCATGGTCGGCTTCTGGGCGACGGTTGCTCTCAACATACCGGACTTCACTAGATACGCTAAATCACAGAAAGATCAGGTACTTGGACAAGCCATCGGCCTTCCTGCCGCGATGACTTTGTACTCGTTTATCGGAGTCGCCGTGACGTCGGCCTCGGTCGTCATCTTCGGACAGGCGATCTGGAATCCGGTGGTACTGCTGGGTCGTTTTCACCGCCCGGTTGTAGCCTTCATCGCACTGATTGCATTGCTGATCGCGACGCTGAATACCAACGTAGCGGCCAATGTCGTCTCGCCCTCGAACGATTTTTCCAATTTAAATCCGCGCCGGATCTCGTTTCGCACCGGAGGAATTATCACCGGTGTAATCGGCGTCGCTATGATGCCATGGAAGTTGCTGAGCAATTTCAGCGATTACATTTTCGGCTGGCTGGTCGGCTATTCCGGCCTGCTGGGCCCGATCGCCGGCATCATGATCGCCGATTATTTTCTGCTACGCAAATGCGAGCTCGATGTGAACGCGCTCTACCACGCTGATGGCAAATACTCTTACACGCGAGGCGTAAATTGGAACGCCATCGTCGCCTTGGCCGCCGGCATCGCCGTCGCGCTGATTGGCCTGGTTGTCCCCCCGCTGCGCTGGCTTTACGATTACGCATGGTTCGTAGGGTTTTTTGTCGCCGGAAGTCTGTATCTATTACTAATGAGAACTAGATAAACGCCATGGTTTTGATGCCGGAGATGTCGAACCGTTTTCTACAGCGCATGTTCTTGCACATGGCTTTGTCGTCCATCAACACCATATAGCTCAGGAATTTGGCGAATCTGGCGCGGTCGCGTTCGTCGGCGCCCCGGGGGATTTGATCCAGTTTTTTGCGAACCATCCAGCGCAGATCGTAGGTATCCTGGGTGCGGCAGAAGGGACAGTTCAGCAGCGCCGGTTTTGTGGTCGGGGATTCGCGGTAAAAAGATTTTTCTTCCATTAAGCGGTAGCCATATGTTTCTGCGTCACTTGCTTCAAGCTGGCGTCGAGGCGTAAAGCGAAATCGTCAACGTCGCTTTTCGAGATATTCAAAGGAGGCGAGAGGCGGATGCAGTTGCCGAAGGTTCCGCCTTTACCGATTAACAAGCGGTTTTCGCGAGCCATTTCCATGACGGCCAGCGTGGCTTCGACGGCGGGTTTTTTCGATTCGCGATCCTCAACTAATTCGAGGGCTTGCATTAAGCCCATGCCGCGGACGTCGCCGATGAGTGAGTACTTCGCCTTCATTTCCTCGAGTTTGCCGCGCAGGTAGGCGCCTACTTCAGCGGCGTTGATCATGAGTTTGTGGTCGTCGATGTAGTCGATGACGGCTTTGGCGGCTGTGGCTGTGACGGGATTGCCGCCGAACGTCGAGATGGTCGCGCCTTTCAGCGCGTCGGCGATTTCGGGGCGCGCGACCGTCAAGCCGACGGGCGAGCCGTTGCCCAGGCCTTTGGCGCTGGTCATGATATCGGGCGTGACGCCCCACTGTTCGATGCCGAACCATTTTCCGCCGGTGCGGCCCCAGCCGGTTTGCACTTCGTCGCTGATGAAGAGGCCGCCGAATTTTTTCACGATGCCGTGGACGATCTCGAAATATTCCTTCGGAGGCACGATGAAGCCGCCGACGCCCTGGATGGGCTCGGCTATAAAGGCGGCGATGCGGCCGGAGGTGGAGGTACGGATCATGTCGTCCATGTCGCGGGCGCATTGGACGTTGCAGGACGGGTATTTCAGATTCAGAGGGCAGCGGTAGCAGTTGGCGTTGATGGCGTGCACGAAGCCGGAGGGAGCGGCTCCGCCGAGGCGCCAGGTTGAGTTTCCGGTCAAGGCCATGGCAACGGCGGAACGGCCGTGATAGCTGTGGCGAAGGGCTACGATCTCATGCGAGCCGGTGTAGCAGCGGGCGGCGAGAACCGCGGTTTCGTTGGCTTCGGTGCCGCTATTGGTGAAGAAACTCTTGGTGAGTTTTCCGCCGGGAGTGATGCCGGCGATGCGCCTGGCTAACGCGGCTTGCGGCTCATTGGCGAAAACGGTGGAGACGTGCTGGAGCTTATCCAACTGCTCATGCACCTTCTTATTCACCGTTTCGTTGCAGTGGCCGACGCTGACGGTGACGATGCCGCCGAAGAAATCGAGGTACTGGTTGCCGTCGGCATCCCAGACAAACTGGTCCTTGGCATGCGAGATGACGAGCGGCTCCTTATAGTAGTGGAAGACGCTGGGAAACAGATACTGCTGGTTGGCGAGAATGATTTCTTCTTTGGTC
>OCZT010002724.1_pt1 | contig 18203 bp, 14 predicted proteins | sample 1539031 | NCBI WGS metagenome assembly OCZT01 (sample SAMEA3539308, study PRJEB22396) | soil metagenome | biome: tundra; feature: field; material: soil | place: USA | collected 2010-05 | depth 0.15 m | reverse complement strand
GCTTTGTTCGGCAAGCGCAAACGACGTGCGGCCCGGGCCGATGTTGTAGATGTTCTTGAGGAAGTACGACAGGCTGCCGTTCCCCTGCAGCACGCTGAGCCCGATCGGCGTCGTGGTGAGGATGTCGCGGGTAAACGGGTTGATGGCGGCGAGGTGGCCCCCGTGACCCGAGAATCCGTCGACGCCGACACCGGTGCCGCCCTCACTCGTCAGCGCAAACGTGCCATCTGGATTGCCCTTGAAGATCTCGATGACGCCGTTGTCGCCTTCGACCACCATATCCGCGATCTTGTCGCGGTCCATGTCCTGCAGCAGCATGGAGTGGACGTTCTTGTCGAAGACATAGCGATTCGAAAACTGGAAGGAGCCGTCGCCTCTACCGAAATAGACGGAGGCGGAGTGGCCGGTCTGGCCGTTGATGATGAAGTCGGTGATGCCGTCGTTGTTGAAGTCTCCGGTGTAGATGGGACCGGCGCCGTCGGCGGGAGGAATCGAGATTGTCTGCAGCAGCGTGAATCCGGTGAGCACACCGTTACTTCCAGGCGCCCCGGTGTTAGCGAAGATGAGCAGCAGATTGTTCGCGCTATCTTCGAGGACGAGTTCCGGCGGAAAGCCCGGCTTGCCTGGAATCGCGGCGATATAGGCCAGGTTGGGCGGATTGCCGGGGATCACGATTGTCATGCACCCGCTCTTGCCGACGGGTGGATAGGCGTTGTCCCCGCTGTAGGAACTATTGCCGGCGACGGCGCCAGGCACGTCCGTGCCGGTTCCGTAGTAGACGCAGAGTTGGGGATTGCCGGCGGCGGTAGGGCTGAGAGCGAACGCGTAATCCGTTACTTTGTCGTTGTTGAAGTCGCCCAGCGCCGCGACCACGTTGGTTACATCCTGAAACGTGATCTCGTTCTGGCCGAAGTTGAAGAAGCCCTGCTTATAGAGCAGTTCGCCAGCGATGACGGACGACTTTGTGCCGCTGACGGTCGGGGCGTTGATGTACAGCATGTCCGTCTGGTCGGGCGGCTGCTGAAAGCTCCCGGCGAGGAAGCTGCTGACCCGGCCGCCGGTCAGATGCACCTCCGGCACATTCAGGAACTGCTGGGCCTGCTGCGCGGCGCAGGCACCCGAAAGCATGCACAGGAGAGAGAAGACCGAGCGCCGGAGAGAGCGGCTGGAGAGCGACATGGAGGTACCGGCCCGGAAGCTTAAGACTTGCAGACACCTGCAAATCTACCACGCAGAAGAGGTGTTTACGATGCTGCGTTGGGCCGGACCCCGTTCCGCGGAGTGCCGCAGGCGATGCAGGCGGCAGTTCCTGTTCTCGTTCCTGTTGGATTAGGACGGCGCTCTCAATTACCGTCGCCACAGCCTGCACCAGGCTACCAACCGAATGCTTCGCGGTGGAGCGGCATCGTAAGGCAGATATACACTGAGCGATCCAGCTCAGTTCTCGCCCTCTCTGCCGCGCCGTGCGCCCGGGCTTTCTTTATCCATCGCCCAGAGCTGGTGTTGAGATACTCCTCGTAGGCCTTCTCCCAGAGCCGAAGGGAGTTATCAAAGTTGACGAACTCCTCGGATGTCCAATACCGCACTTGTAGTTCCGTGCCTTCGATTGGGATGGCAAACTCGACATCAAGTACATCTTCCCCATAGGAGACCTGGTTGCGATAGACCCGGTTCCACGCCTCCCAGTACTGCCACATCTTGTTCAAAAAGGCTTTCATACCGCGTCCCTTCGCACGTTGCGCACATTCGTCCTTTTGAGGCAAAAAGGTTGCTGCTCCCTTCGAGCCTGGTTGAGAGTAGCACCGAATTAGTGGGGATCGAATAACACTTAAGTCCAGCACATCAGCCTTATGAGACCCTCCCCGCTGCAACCAATCAGCTAAGGGAACGCGGCGCCGGCAGGCGCTAAGGACGATTTGCGGCTACTCCAGAGCACCTTCCCGCACCCTCAGGTTCCGGCTGTGACAAAATGCTAATGTCTGCTTTTGTCCGGTTTGGGCGTTCGTCTGCTTTGGACGCGCGGCCGGAATTCTGTCGCGCAGCCCGCCGTGCAGCGATTGTGCGGCGACGTATCCGAGGCCCATGAACCTGCCGAACTCCATCACGATCAGCCGCATTGCAACGGTGCCGCTGCTGATCTGGATTCTGTCGCCGGCCTTTCCGGCGAGTCACGCAACCCACGGCCTGCTGGGGGGCGAACAGGAACTCCTCGCGTCGGCGGTCTTCATCCTCGCGTCCATCACCGACGGGCTCGACGGCTACCTGGCACGCAGGCGAAAGCAGATCACGACGCTGGGCATGCTGCTGGACCCGCTCGCCGACAAGTTGATGGTGACCGCGGCGTACATCATCCTGGTCGCGTATAACCCGCGCATCGTGCCGCCGTGGATGGCCGTCATCATCATTGGGCGCGAGTTCCTGGTCTCCGGACTGCGATCGATCGCTGCGTCGGAGGGCTTCACGATCGAGGCGTCCGACGTTGGCAAGCTGAAGACGGTGATCCAGATCGTGTCGGTAGTGGCCGCGATCCTGGCGCACCGCTGGGATTATTGGCTATGGTTTCCAACAAAACAGGGGGGCGGCTTCATCGTCGCCGTACACATGATCGCGATGTGGGCGATTTACTGGATGACCATCGTGTCGATCATCTCGGCGACGGATTATTTTGTCGGGTTCTGGAAGAAGATCGACCACGCCAGCGAACGCGCGCGCACGCGGCGGAGTTCGGTGCTCAGCCGGCGGAAGGCCAAGCGCGCCGCGGAGAAACAGCCCTCGCACATCGCATAGCAGGTTGAGTCCAGCGCCGGTTTGCGGCAATCCGATTCAGCTCATGGTTCATCCACGGCGGTCGAATCCCTGCCCAGCGTTATCTTGACGCTTGCGGGCAGCGTGCGCGCGAAGGCCGCGATCTCCGCCGTGAGCAGCGCCTTGTCGCCCACTGCCGTGCTGTAGAAAACCATGCAGGGGCGGCCGATCGACACGCGCGGGCTGGTGATGCACATCGTCGCCAGCGGGTCCCAGTCATCGGGAGCACCCTCCTCGTACCAGTCGGGATAGATCATCGCCAGGCCCGCCGAATGCGCGCGCGTGATTGCGTCCAGCCAGTCGGCGTCCTTGTCCGGCTGGCGCGACGCCTCGGACGATGCGAGCCCCCAGAGATCCAACACGGACACGCCCGCAGGCCGCCGGTAGCTGACCCAACCGAGATCGTTCACGGCGACCGTCTTGCGGTAGAAGTCCACCACGAAGCGGTGCATCTGATACTGCTGCTGATAGATATTGCTGGCGGCGGAGGGCGTGTCTCGCAGCGCCTGCCAGTACGGAAACGCCAGCGCCAGCAGGCCCGCGACGAGCACGCTGCGCCGCAGCTTTGTCGTCTCCAGCAGCGCTATCGACGCCACCAGCGCGGTAAAGACGATTGCGTAAACCTCGTAGCGGTGGAACCAGTTGACGCGTCCAACGGCCAATTGCAGCACCGCCGTCAACAGCGCGCCGCCGAGTACGAATCGCCGCACACGCTGCTTCTCGCGCAGCGCAAGATAGACGAGCAGGACCGCGAGCAGCAGTTGGCCCCACCACGCGTACTCGCGCATCGTGCCGACATTCGTCTCCCAATACATGTTGCGCAGCACGGCGAGCAGCCCGTCGTTCGCGAGCGAATACGCCTTCGCCTTCACCAGTACCGAGGTGGGCAGCGCGGGCAGTCCGCGGGAGACGAGGAAGAGCGAGAAAAGCGCCGGGCCCACCAGGCTGCAACCGGCGAGACGCACGGCCGCACGCAGGCGTCCCTGTCCCCAGAGAGCGACCGTAACCGCCGCCACGAGCGCGAAGTTCTCGTAGCGCACCATCGGGCCTAACGCGGCGGCGCACAGGCACCACGTGGGGATCGGGCGGCCGGCGAACGCCTCTATCATGCCGGCCGCGCAGGCGACCGCGACCAGCACCTGGAATCCGTGCTCCATGCCGACGAAGGTGAGGCCGGCCAGATTCGCGACCAGCATCAGCGTCGCGGCGATCGCAAAGCGGCCAAGCCACGCGAGGCCGCCTGAAGCAGCGCCCGGCGGAGGAGCGTGCGTGCCTGGCTGACGCGCCCAGCTATCGGCGATGCGGCCGATCCCCCAGGCGGCCATTCCGCAGAACAGCACGTTCCACGCGAGCGGCAGGTACTGGTCCCACGGCCTGCCCGCGAACGGCGTCAGAAGAAACGGCCAGACGATGCTGGACGACGGCGACGAGGCCTCGCCGGGGTTGATCCCGTAGTGGCCATGGGCGAGATTCTCTGCCAGAGTGAGGTGGATGTAGGGGTCGTCGAGGGTGTAGGTGAACACGCCGTCGTTGCGGTGGAGGATCGCGAACAACAGGCCCAGCACCACCGCCAGATATAGCGCGACGCACGCAGGGGCGACCGAACGCCAGCGGGATGGCGCCGCCGCACCGGGCCATTGGCCGCCTTCTTCACCCACGCCGCTCACCGCAGAACTATACCACCGGCCTCAGCAGGCGATTGCAAACGCGCATGATTCCGTGGGTGGAGGCGGTCACGGCGGGAAGCTCGCAGGCAGGCCGGCTTAACCTCGGCCGGTCGCGATCATTTATAGTTGTTTCGCACGTTGATGCGCATTTGAAACGGTTTCCATTTGCTCAGTTGCGCAAATCGTTTTTTGACCCAGGAGACGCAGCATGACCCCGGAATTCAACAGCACGTTGCCGATTCACCCCAAGTCCCGTTCTCTACGCCCCGCCTGTTTACTGGCTGCGGCAGCGAGCGCCCTGCTCCTCTTCGCCGCGATCGCTCCGGCCGCACTCGCCCAGACGCCCACCCTGCTGGTGCTGCGGGCCATGCCGGCGAAGGCGAAGAAGGGCGAGACCTTCAAGCCGCTGCCCGCGCTGGTGCAGAGCGACATCGGCGAGATCAAGATCGGCGGCAAGCCCGCCGCGATCACCTCCGTTACACCCCTGCTGAAGGGGCCGAACGGGCTGCAACTGATGGTGGTGCTCGACTCCATGCAGATGATCGGCGGCAATAGCCAGTTCGATGACATCAAGAAGTTCTTCAGTCAAATGCCGCCCAACGTCGAAATCGGCGTCGGCTATATGCTGCAGGGCAATGTGAAGATTACCCAGCCCTTCACCACGGACCGCAAGCTCGCCGGCGATGCGCTGATACGGAAGACGATGGAAGAAGCGGCAAACCCGAAGAACGACAATGGCAACCCGTATCAGTGCCTCCGGCAACTGGCCGCTCACTGGCCCAATGGGGACCCGGCAAAGCTGCGCGCGGTCATCATGTTCACCGACGGAATCATTCGCAGCAATGGCCAGCCGCAGGGTGGCGACCAGTTGAATCCCGATGTGGACGGCGCTTCGCAGAGCTTGCAGCGTGCTGGAATCGTCCCCTATCCGTTCTTCTATCTGGACTTTCCCACCATCCCGAACCGGGGTGAAGGCGGCCAGCTCGAAGGCCAGACGAACTTCTCCCAACTCACCGCGGACACCGGCGGCGAGGGACTCTGGGAGGGCCAGTTCTCGCCCGGCTCCTTCTTTCCGCTGCTCGACAAGTTCTACTCGGTGCTGCAGAGCGAGGTGGTCGTCACCGTCACCGCGCCAGGCGCCCCGGGCAAGTACCAACGGATCGATGTCAAGGCCACCAAGGACGACATCAAGATTCTGGGCGCGGACAACGTGATGGTCGGAAACGTGATCCCCAAGAAATAAGCCCGGGCAGTCAAGACGCTGACACCGCATGAGACGGAGGGCCTGTCTGAATCCAGACAGGCCTTTCCTTGTTGCTGCGCCGGCTGTCCGAACCAGCCCTCCACACCGCATGCGATACTTAGTCCTGACATGTACAAAAGAGTCCTCCTCAAGCTGTCCGGAGAAGCCCTCGCTGCAGGCGCGGGTTTCGGCATCGACGCCGTCTTCATTCACAAAGTAGCCGCCGAGATCGCCGCTGTCCACGCTCTGGGATGCGAGATCGGCATCGTCGTTGGAGGCGGGAACTTCTTTCGCGGCGTCGCCCAGCAGGCCATCGACATGGACCGCGTCGCCGCCGATCACATGGGCATGCTGTCGACCGTCATCAATGCCATCGCCATGCAGGATGCCATCGAGAAGCTCGGCATCGTCTGCCGCGTCATGTCGGCGATTCAAATCCATCAGGTCGCCGAGCCGTACATCCGCCGCCGAGCCATCCGCCACCTCGAGAAAGGCCGCGTCGTCATCTTCGCCGCAGGCACCGGCAACCCCTACTTCTCCACCGATACCGCCGCCTCCCTGCGCGCCATGGAGATCGGGGCGGACATCCTGCTGAAGGCCACCTCGGTCGACGGCATCTATAGCGCCGACCCCAAACTCCACTCCAACGCGACCAAGTTCCAGCAGATCTCCTACGACGACATCCTCCGCCTGAACCTCCGGGTCATGGACGCCGCAGCCGTATCCATGTGCCGTGACAACAACATGCCGATGATGGTCTTCAGCATGAAGACGCCGGGCAACATCGTGCGGGTGATCCAGGGCGAACCGCTGGGGTCGCTGGTTACGCCTTAGAGTCTTGATAGGGATGGGCTGGTAGCCCAAGGCTTCCGCCTTGGGTCTTAAGTCCAATAACGAGCCCGGTTTAGCCCCTGAGGGATTCCGGAGTTCGGTCCGCCGCAACTTCTCCGGCGCAAACCCCATCTAAACTAGTAATAGTGACCGAAGCCCTGCTCACACTCGACGCCCCAGTCTTCACGCAACCTGCTGTGCACGTGAGCAAGCCCCAGCTTCCCGCGCTCACCGGCGTGCGCACCCTGCTGGCCGTGAACATCATGCTGTTCCACTTCACGCCGCCGCACATGACGTATCTCTACCCGCTGATCGACAACTCCTACGTCTTCGTCGGCTTCTTCTTCCTGCTGTCGGGCTACGTGCTGGCGTACAACTACGCCGACCGGCCCGGCCGGCTGGTGAAGCGTGATTTCTGGCGCGCCCGCTTCGCCCGGCTCTACCCCATTTACCTGCTCTCGCTCGTGCTCTTCTTTGGCATGCTGGGCGCGGAGTGGCATGCGCGCTCGCACGGCCAGTTCTTCGAGGGCGTCATCCTCACGCCGCTGCTGCTGCAGGGCTGGAGCCCCGCGCTCGCCACCTTCTGGAACACGGTCGCCTGGACGCTCTCGTGCGAGGCCGCCTTCTACTTTGCCTTCCCCTGGCTGATCCGCATGCGGTGGCCAAAATCTCCGGGCCGCCTGATTGCGCTGCTGATCGGGATCTGGTGTCTCGGGCTGGTGCCGCACATGCTCTATCTACACTTCAATCCCGACCACCTCGCCGCACAGGCCGACCGCTACTCCTCGGGCATGTGGATTCGCATGCTCAAGTACACTCCGCTCTCCTATGCCTGCACCTTTCTCGGAGGAATCACGCTCGCCAAACTGCAGGCCAGCCTGACGCTCGCCGCGCGGCATCGCGCCTGGATCGCCGCCATCAGCCTCGCCGCCATCGGTCTGTTCTTCGCGACGGCCGTCAACCACGTGCCGTATATCCTGATGCACGGCGGCTTCCTGGTGCCGCTGTTCGCCGCGCTGGTCGTCGGACTCAGCGGGCAGAATATCTTTGCAGCCGCCTTTGCATGGAAGCCGATTGAGTTGCTCGGGCAGGCCAGTTACGCGCTCTTCCTGCTGCACTTCAACTTCATCAACCTGATCCGCGAGTACCACGTGCCCGAACATCTGCACGTCGCGGCCTACGATCCGTGGATCTCCTACGCGGCGACGCTGGTGCTCGCCATGGCGGCGATGCACTTCGTAGAAAAGCCCGCCCGCAGAGCCATCCTGAAACGCCGAACCGCGCCCGCGCAATAAGCCGGCTAGTCATTGAACCGATTCAGGATTCCCCCACCTTCTCATCGAACTTATCGGTAACTACGAGCGAAGCTTCGGAATTGCAGACTTCTGGCCATCCAGATGACGATCAACCCGTGACCGGCGAACTGATCGGAAGTCTCTTGAACGTTTATCCGGGTCCGCCAGCCAACGCATATCTGAACCGCCCGTCCGTGACGTTCAGGAAACCACGTGTCGCCGTAACCAGGCCACCAGACCCGCGACCCCGGTGCCAACGAGCAGCAAGCTGGATGGCTCTGGGAGCACCGGCGAAGACGAATCGGTGATCTCGCCGAACTCGACCGACGTCCCGCTAAACACCACAGACTTGGCATTCGCGCCAGATAAGAATGCCGCCACGGGATCCCAGCTAGACTCCGCGGAGAGAGGGATATCCGCCAGCTCTACGCCAGTTCCATTCAGGCCGGACCAGAGGGTGACCGATCCGGAGCCATCGAAGTCTTCGTAGTAAAAGGAGAATACGTTAGTAAATCCGCCCGGTACATTCATCGTTGCGGACGACCCGTTCAACGCTCCCACATCGGGGTTTTCAAAACCAGTTACCGCAACCGCAATGAAACTCGGGGTGAATGTGATGCCGTAATTGGTCCCGGGACCGGATCCCAGGCTGCCAGTTCCGCCGTCGTAGTAGTTGAGGACCTCTTCACGGTTCTGGAGGCCGTTAAAAGTGAGTACGAAATTGCTGGCTAGCGCATTGGTGGCAGCCACCGTCAGAAGGCTCGCCAACACCGGGGAAAGGAACCGTCGTAGTTTCATGAACCCCTCCAAATTTAAACTGAATGTCTCTAGTGACAGAGCAACTGCCTTGGTGCGTCTCTGCGAAGAATAGGCAGGAAATGTTACGCACAAGGAATAAGAATCGCGGTGATCGCTATCACACCTGCTTGGCGCAACGTCCCCGTGAACTACTCTCTTGAAAACGAGAGCTTTCACGTTGAATTCCCGCCCTCACTGGCAGGCTGAGCGAGATCAAATGGCGGGACCACCTTCCGAACTGCCTGCAATGTCGCATTTTCGGAAACTACAATGAACATGCTGCCCTAAGTCTCAGGCGATAGACGCCGCACGGCGGCAGTGGCCCTCGCTCTTCTGGCGACGGCAGCAGTTTGGGGCACGTCGCGCAGACGCGGAGCGGGCAACGGATGGCGGGCGAGCCATTCCAGCATGATGCGGTTCGCCACCTCCGGCGTCTCCTCGAAGACGGAGTGGCCGCAGCCCGGCACCACGATCAACTCGGACGCGCGCAGTATGCGCCTCAGCTTGATGCCGGAGCTCAAGCTGACCGTACAGTCGCAATCGCCCCACACCAGCAGCGTTGGAATCCGCCTGACGCGGCGGAGCGCGCATTTCAGCTTGGCCATCTCGGCGACCCAGGAGCGAATGATGCAGAGAACGTGGCGCAAGGTGCCGGGGTTGCGCAGGCCATCGACAATCTCCCGCAGACAGCGATCGACCACGCGGTGGGCGCCTCCATACATCTCTCCGAGAGCGATGCGCTGGATCGGCGCCGGAAGATAGGGCAGCATCCACGCGAGAAACGCGCCCCACCGGGTGCTGTAGACGCGCACCATCGTATCGCTGGAGCGGCTGTACGGGTTGGCCGGCGCGAACAGGATGAGCCGGCGCACACGCCTGGGATGCAGCGCGGCCAGCATCAGCGCGACGGCTCCCCCGTGCGAGTGAGCGACGATGTCGGCGTCGGCAAGGGCGAGCGCATTCATGACTGCGACGATGCGATTGGCGGTGGCCATCAGCCCCGCGTCCAGCCCCCCGACCCGTTGCGATTTGCCCATGTTCACCAGGTCGATCGCATAGACGCTGGCGTGCTGAGCGAGGGCGTCGATGTTATTCCGCCAGTTCTCACTGGAACTGACCAGCCCATGGATGAACAGCATCGGCTGGCCACTTCCCGCGTGAAGATAGTACACACGAGCGCCGGCTACATCGACGAAAGCCTCTTCGTATCCTGCTTGCGGGGTCTCCTGCTGCATGGCAAGAAATCCTTTCTCGCAATTCCCTCTAACCCGGCCCTACCGCAAATTACTACATGGCCGATGCGCATTCGTTCAACAGCGTTTTCGACTACGCGTCAGCGAAGTATTGGATGTCTCAGGAGCGTAAAGCGTAACCTGAGTCTTCGAAGGAATTCGCCGGAAACGTAGTCACGTTGATTCATGGACGCATTAGTAGATAGAACAGTAACGTCTGTCTGTCTGCAACACGACATTTCCTGCAAGGATTTTTTGGCGGTTACTTGAGGAGTCAACGGCTTTGGAAGACACCCATGCACTCGCGGCATCGCCCGCGGCGAACGACCGGCGGATTCTCCGAATTGGCCACCGGGGAGCCGCGGGGCACGCCCCGGAGAACACCATCGCCGCCATCCGCAAGGGTATTTCGCTGGGCGTCGACTTCGTCGAAGTGGACGTTCAGCGCACCCGGGACGGCCGCCTGGTGGTGATGCACGATGCGCTGGTGGACCGGACTACCGACGGCACCGGCCTGGTCTCCGAGATGACATGGAAGGAACTGCAGTTGCTCGACGCCGGCGGTGGGGAACGCGTCCCTTGTTTGGAAGCAGCACTGGAAGCGGCGTTGGCGGCGGCAAACGGGCATGCCGGGGTGATGCTCGAAGCCAAAACAGCGGGGATCGGGCCAGACCTTCACCGTGCAGTGCGAGCGTCGGGTTTCTTGGGTCCGGTGATCTATGCGTCCTTTCTGCACGCGGAGATTCTCGCAATCCGCGCGATCGATCCGCTGGCGAGAACCATGGCGCTGATGGAGTGCGTGCCTGTTTCAGGAGCGGCCTTCGCGCGCGATGCGAACGCAACGATGGTGGGCCTGGCCTACGATTCGGCAGCCGCCGAGTTCATCGCTACGCTGCACGACGCCGGCCTTGAGGTGCTGCTCTATACGGTCAACGAGCCCAGGCTGATCCAGCGCGCCATCGATCTCGGCGTCGATGGGGTGATCTCCGATTATCCCGAGCGCGTTCCAAAGATCCGGCCGATATAACTGCTAGTTCGGCGACGGCTTCTCGATCGCTGGAGCGGCTACTTCTTGGGAGCGTAGGGGCCGACTGCGGGCTTGCCCTGGGTGTCCTTCAGCGGGCCGAGTTCGTCGGCAACGCCGCGCGTAATCGCCACCACCTCGCTGGCGTTCTGGAAGCAGGTGAAGTCGGGGCGGTCGCGCCATGCGAACGGGCCACACAGTCGCTTGCCCGCGCCCAGCGCCGCGTCGTGCACGATGTTGATCAGGCGCTCGTAGTCGGGCGTGCCCATTTTGTAACCGGAAAAGTTGCCGAGGTCTCCGCTGGCCGCGAAGATCGCGGTGACGCCGGGAATCGCCGCGATTTGCTTCGCGTCCATGGCGCCCTCGAGCGTCTCGATCATCTCGATCAGGACTACGTTCTTGTTGATGGTGTTGCGATAGCCGCCGGGGACATTGCCCCACATCTCCGGGTCGAAGGCCTGGCCGCCACCCAGGCTGCGCTTACCCAGCGGCGGATACATCGTCCAGTCGCGCGCGGCCGTGCCCTCCGCGACGGAGCGCACCGTCGGCACCACGATCACCAGCGCGCCGAGGTCCATCGCGTGCTGGATCTCGCGCTCATCGGTGTAGGCCACGCGAACCCCGGGCACCGCCTTGGCGTGCGGACACGCCTTCCACATGCGGCCCACCGCCTCCCAGTCGCGCGCGTCGTGCTGCATCTCGGTCCAGATGAAGTCGTAGCCGGCGTTGGCCATGGCACAGTAGGTTGCCGGTGTATCAGTGCTGAATACCGTGCCGCCAGTCACCTTCTCGCCCTTCATCATTTTGATCATCACGGGATTCCAGATCCCGGCGTCCGGCGCGTCGTAATTAGGCCCGTACTTCCAGTGAGCCGGATCGAGCGGCCCCTGATTGACCGCGCCCGGAGGCGCCGCGTTGATTGCGCCGGAGTCCTTGCCGGCCGGCGCCGCGAGCGGGAACTGCAGCTTCCCCGCATCCGGGTTGTTGGCGTAGGGATCGGCGTTCGGCGCAGGCGTCTGCCCCTGTGCCTGGAACATCATCAATCCGATCGCTGCCGTAAGCGCCGCCACTGGAAATCGACCCATTTCGAACTCCCCCTTGTACCCTCGTGCGACCTGCATCCTCACGCTATCCAGCCCAGTTCCCGCGCGAACATCGACGGCAAACATAATGCATGGCTGCACACGTGTCTGTCACTTCGGGTCACGGCAAGGTCAGCTATTCGGAGGGTTCGAGTTTCACCTCCTCGCTGGGACGGCTCACGGCAGGAGTTGGCGATCGCTTTGGAGGCGTCGATTTTTCTAAGTAATTGCATCCATGGGACTTCGCACTGCCTCCCGGGGGGTGGGGGCTAGCAAGCGCCGCTGGGTCGAGCTGCGGTTCCGGTTTCCTGCGTGGGGGCGGTCTGCGGGTTCGGGATTGGATAGGGCGTGGTGTCGAGCAGGCTGTTCAGGCACCCGGTAATCGTCTGCGAAGTCGCCGGGAGTGGATTCGGCAGAGAGGGAAACGACAGATCGACTTTGCTGAAGTTGAACGCGCTGGTCATGTCGCCGACGGCGGCGCGGCGCCAGGCGCTGAGGTTGGGGACTTCGGCGCCAAAACGCGTCTCGAGGAACCGCAGCACGGAGGTGTGATCGAAGAGGCCCGAGGACACGAGTCCGCCCCGGCTGAAGGGCGAGATCACAAGCATCGGCACGCGGAAGCCGAGGCCGATGGGTCCGGAGATCGCCGGGGAGCCGGCCACCGTGGGGTCGGGGACCGCGGGCGCGGTGACGTATTCGCCTGCAGTGCCCGGAGGCGCTGTGATCGGAGCGACATGGTCGAAGAAGCCGCCATTCTCGTCGTACGTGACGAACAGGGCCGTCTTCGCCCACTGCAATGGGTTCGCGCTCAGTGCGGTAATGATCGCGGAGAGGGTGATCTCGCCGAAGAGCGAGGGAGCAGGCGGATGGTCGGAGTCGACCACCGAGGCGATTACCCAGGAGACCTGCGGCAGGTTTCCCGACAGCGCGTCCGACAGAAAATCCGTCGGGAACTGGGGCAGGAATGCGTTCTGGTAGAGCGGCGACGCAGGGCTCTGGAAGTTTTTGAAGTAGGAGAGAACGTTGTCGGAGAAGATGCCGTTGAGGATGTTCTGGTCGGGCGACGTGTAGACCTTCCACGAGATTCCGCGGGCCTGAAGTTGCTCGGGCATGGTCGTATACGTGAGCTTGCCGAAGAACGACGAGCGGTTGGTGACCAGCGTCTCCAACAAGGGGCCGCCATTCTGACCGGCCGGATCGATGGAGGCGGCCATGGTGTAGAGGCGGTTGGGGTCGGTGGGGCCCATCACCGAACAGAAGTAGTTGTCGCAGATGGTGAAGGCGTCGGCCACGGCGTAGTAGTACGGCAGGTCCGCGCGCGTGTAGTAGCCCATGCAGTTGATGGCGTCATTGGCATTGATCGGGAGGTGCGAGGTGACGAAGCCGTTCATCGCGCCGTTGTTCCAGCTCTGATGCTGCGGTACCCAGGCGTGGCTGATGTCGGCGGTGCACGCCGAGTTCGTTTTGGACGTGTCGAGATGGAAGGGCATCAGGATGCCGGACGGAGTGCTGGTGGTGTTCGAAGGGTCGGGTTGTTGATAGGCCGCGGACTGGTCGGAGAATCCGCGCACGCCGCGATAGCTCCCGAAGTAGTGATCGAACGAACGATTTTCCTGGATGAAGATGACGACGTGGTCGATATCCGTCACTTTGGCGCACCCAGTCACCGCTTGAACCGTGGAAGCGATGGCGTTTCCCAAGCCGCATCCGGAGAGAAGCGTGGCCCCGAGGTTTGCTGCACCGGCGGCGGCGCCAATCTTCAATACGTCACGTCGGGTGAGGCGTTTGAAAGGCATGGAAACCTGGACCCCATCCCATACGATGCATTTGATCGACGGGGCAACGATCCCTATGTTAGCCGCGGGCCAGGCCGGAGCATCTTTAGCGCGCAAATGACGAAAGCCCCCACGCGGGGGCTTCCGTCGGTACCGCATTCAATCCAAAGGGCTACAGAATCAATCCAACTACTAAGGAGTGATGATCTGTGACGCGTGCGCCCCGTTCGGGACCACGGTCAGGCAGGTCGGTTGGCCGGAACCGGGGAACGGCGAGTTCTGCACTCCCGCCAGGGCGCCCGTCTCCGGAGTAAGCCTTTCGGCGGTAACCGTGTTGTCCAGATTGTCCGAGGTGTAAAGGAAAGTGCCGAGCGACGGATCGATGGCCACGCAGGTTGGTCCTGCACCCAGCGCGGTCGCAAACGCGCCCACTGCGCCCGATGGAGTGCCAGTGGCAAGATCGATCGCGTAACCCTGCACCGTATTCGAGTTGTAATTCACGACGTAGAGCAGCTTGCCGGTGGGGTCGGTGGTGATGGCGACGGGGAACAGTCCGGTCTGGAAAGGTCCGTTGACCATCGGCACTAGCGAGCCGTTGGCCTGCACCGTATATCCGATCAACTGGTTGGCCGCCTGGTCGGTCACGTAGACGAAGCGTGCGGTCAAGTCCTCTGCGATGGCGCTGGGCGTCACTCCAGCGGCATATCCGGTCGCCACCGTCTTGCCCGCAACCGTCGTAATCGTGGTCCCCGGCAACGCAGTTAGCGCGCCCGTCGTGGTGTTCTGCGAGAAGCCCAGGATGGTCGCGTTGGGCGAAGTTTCCTGATCCACCACATAGACGTAATGATTGAAGTAGCTCACCGAAACGGCCACCGGATTATTGCCGACGTTCTGGGTCAATTGCGTTCCCAGCGAGTTGTCCGCGTTCACCGGGAAGATCGCCATCCCGCCCGGCCCCGAAGAGCCCGTCTGGTAGGTGAATGTGACGTACAGGAACTTGCCCTGAGGATCGATCGCGACCCCGGTCGGCAGGTTGCCGGTAAGCGTGTAACTGTTCTTCGAGGCGAGCGTTCCATCGCTCTGTACGGCGAACTCCGACACCTTTGAATCCAGTTGGCTGATCACGTAGACGAACTTGCCGCTCGGCGTAGCGATGAGACGGACCGGGTCGTTACCTGCGGCGATCGGCGTGCCGATGGGTGCCAGCGCGCCCGTCTGGAAGTCGATCGAGTACTGATCGATCAATCCCGGATTGCTCTTGTTCGTCGTCATGTAGACATAGCCGACAACGTAGTCGAGAGTGCAGGACGACAGGCCGAGAACCATCGCCAGGGTCACGATCGAGGCCTTCGCCATACGGCTGATGTTATGCAAATTCATGTGCTTCCTTCGTCCCGGCAGCTTGCGCCGCCTGCTGAAAATCGTGTGCCGCGTGTTGCTCGATCATTCCGCTCATCGCAGCGGCAGAGCCGGCACGGTGACCGCGCATGTGGGCAGAGCGCTGCCGCCAAAAGGAGCTCCCAGGATCTGGTCCAGGCTGCCATCCTGCGCATTCAATTGCTCGCCGGTGAGGTTGTTGCTCAGGGCGTTCGACGCATACAGATACTCCGCGTGGCTTGGATTGGCGTTGCTCGGTGCCCCGCTGACGGTCACGCAGGTTGGTCCCGTTCCCGCCTGCACGCTGGCCGCCACGGTCGACCGCACCGGCTGCCCGTTCGCGCTCAGGGTGAACCCGTCAATCGCATTCGCCGCGTACGCCACTACATAAAGATACTTGCCGCTAAGGTCGAACGCCATTCCCATCGGGGTCGCGTCGGTCTGCGTTGTGCCCACAAGAGTTGGAACGCCATTCGCCACCGAGTAGGTGAAGACCTGACTCAGCGTCTGGTCAGTGACATAAAGATGAGTCCCGGTCTTGTCCTCGAGGATGCCCGACGGGTTCGACCCCGAGGCAAAGCCGGTCGACGGTGCATTGCCCGAGTTGATGGTCACCCCGGCCATCGGCGTCAGCGCGCCGGTGGACGTATTCTCCGTGAAGCCCAGCAGATTGGCCGAACTCGCCGCATCCGCCTCGATGACGTACACATAGTTGCCCGTCGTGCTGGTCGCGATGCCCACCGGGTTCCGTCCCACATTCACTGTGAACGGTGTGCCCAGCGTGTTGTCCGACTTGATTGGGAAGACGCTGATGCCGCCCGGCCCGGGATTCGCCGGCGTATATTCCTGCGACCCGTTCGGGTTGTTCTGATAGGTGAAGGTGACGTACAGGAACTTGCCCGCCGCATCGATCGCCGCTGCCGTGGGCAGACTTCCCGCGATGTTGTAGGTGTTCTCCGGATACAGCTTGCCGTCGGTTCCGATGGCGAACTCCACCACGCTGGAGTCGAAGTTGTTGACCGTATAGAGGAACAGATTGCTCGGCGCGACGACGAGGCCCACCGTATCCCGCCCGCCCGCGTCGACCGGCGAGTCCGCCAGCGGCCGCAGATATCCGGACTGGTAGTCGACCTGGTAGCTGTTGATCAGCCCATGCGGCAGCGTCTTCGAAGTCGTCATATACACGTACGACACCGTGTAGTCATTGCTGCACGCCGTGACGCCGAGCGCCATTGCCAGGGACAACATCGAGGCCTTGATCACCCGGCCAATCGGATTCAACTTCATGCGATTCAATAGCTCCGGGGCAATTCGTTTCCCGCCCTCATCCCGTCCGGAACAAGGCCAGCAGCGCCTTGGTTCCGACCGTCTCAATCCTGAAACTTCCCGTTGCATCCTGCCCGCGCAACTGGTGCTTCCGCGGCTGGAGCGGCTCCACAGCCGGCGTATCCGGCAATGGAAGACCGTGGGTGGCTTTCCTGCAACGAACACCACGCTCCCCAATGGTCCGAAGGCCACCGACCCTGTGAAGCGGCTCTAATCAACATTTCCGCTTACGGCAAGGCACGTCGCAAGACCCGAGGCCGCGAACACCGAGCCACGCGACAGGTTCGAGAGTTGGCCGGTGTTCGAGTTGATGAACTTGCCCGTCACGCTCCCATCGTTGTAGTTGGACGTGTACACATACTGGTTGGATGGATCTTCCACCATGCACATGGGTCCGTTGCCTACCGGATAAGGATTGCTGGGATCCGAGATCGGCACCAGCGCGCCCGTCGATTCAATCACAAACGCCGAGATCGTGCTGTTCGCGTTGTTCGAGTTGGTGGTGCCGTGATTCAACACATACAGAAACTTGTTCTTCGAATCGGTCATGCTGTAGACGGGATTCGCCGTCAGCGGCAGATTCGATACCAGGCCGCCAACCTGCGTGCTGAGGCTGCAACCCCCACCCGTCGAGTAGGGCAGAATCTGGTTCGTGCCCGCATCCGTGAGATAGATGTTGTTCCCGCTCACGTTCATCGACGTGATGTTGGTGCCGTTGGTGTGAAGCAGCGAGTTGGGTTCGACCGTCAACTGTCCCGAGCCGCCGACGCCATACGAGTAGATCGTCTGGTCGCCCGAATCGAGCGTGTACACGCAGGAGCCGCCGGCACGAAGCATCGTGGGCGCGTTGCCAACTTCAAAATAGTTCAACTGCTGGCCCTGGGCATTCTTGATCAACTGGTTCGGCACCAACTGCAACCGGCCGGTGCTGCCGTCGACTGCGAAGACCGTAATGTCCCCGTTGAGGTCGGTGACCCCATTGGTGACCGTTCCATAAGCAGGGGATTGCGCGTCGAGAACGTACAGAAAGCTTCCCGTTCCATCTGACGCCGCCCATACCGGCGAATTGCCAGCCGTGGGGTAGCTCGCCTGGAACGTCAGGATGCCATCCTCGCCAACGGCGAACACGGATACATTGCCGTCGCCCTTGCCGGTTCCCTTGTTCACCACGAACACGAAGTTCCCGCCAATGCGGACCGCGATCGATACCGGGTTCGCGCCCCCCGACGCATACGGAGAGTTCACCATGTTGGTGAGGTTGCCCGTATAGTCGTCGATCTTGAAGCCGGAAATCTGGTTATACTGCGTGCCCAGAACCCACATGAAACCGACCGTGTAGCCACCGCACGCCGACATGCCCAGCACTACCGCCATGGATACTACGAAGGCCCTCGATATCCGGCCAATCCTGCTCAACGTCATGCGTTTCCTTAATCCTCGCCGGCGGCCTCACTGCGACACGCCATCTGCTGCGAGCAACTCTGTGGAGATACGAATCCTATCGCTTATTGTAGAAGCTGCGGCGACTTTGCGCCACTTTCGGGAAAAGTTGTCAGTTGCAGGGTGCAGGATGCCAGTTGAATTGCTCACTTGCGTTCAAGCCAACGTTCTGCGTTCGACCGGAGTAGCAGCGGGCTTTAGCCCGCTGCTACTCCCAACTGACAACCTGCAACCAACAACCTGCAACTGCCCTACCACACCCGGCATGCGTTGACCGGCATCATCGGTTGCCCTACCTTGCAGCCAAA
>OCZT010002723.1_pt1 | contig 18205 bp, 12 predicted proteins | sample 1539031 | NCBI WGS metagenome assembly OCZT01 (sample SAMEA3539308, study PRJEB22396) | soil metagenome | biome: tundra; feature: field; material: soil | place: USA | collected 2010-05 | depth 0.15 m | reverse complement strand
CTGGACTGCGGTCAACTATGGATTACCTTCTTATTTTTACGTTAATGCTCTTGCTGTCAGCGGAACAAATCTTTTTGCGGTGACAGGTAGTGGTGTGTATCTTTCAACAAATAATGGAACCAGTTGGACTCCGGTAAATAATGGATTTCCTTCTACTTCTGCTGTTATTGCTATTGCTGTCAGCGGAACAAATATCTTTGCGGGGACTAGTGGTGGTGTATATCTCTCAACAAATAATGGAACCGGGTGGACTGCGGTCAATAATGGATTAATTAATTCTCTTGTTAATGTTATTGCTGTTAGTGGAACAAATCTCTTTGCGTGTATTCATAATGGTGGTGTATCACTCTCAACAAATAATGGAACAAGCTGGTCTGATGTCAATAATGGATTAACCTCCTCTATCGTTTATGCACTAGCTGTCAGCGGATCAAATCTTTTTGCGGGGACTGATGATGGTGTATATCTCTCAACAAATAATGGAGCTAGCTGGACTGCTGTCAATAATGGATTGACTTACCCTTCCGTTAGAGCTCTTGCTGTCAGTGGCACAAATCTTTTTGCGGGTACTTATGGTGGTGGTGTATATCTCTCAACAAATGATGGGACAAGCTGGACAGAGGTCAATAAAGGATTGAATTATTATTACATTTCTACTTTTGCTGTCATCGGAACAAATATCTTTGCGGGAACTTATGGTGGTGTATATCTCTCAACAAATAATGGATCAAGCTGGACTGCGGTCAATGATGGATTAACTAATTCTTTCGTTTATGCTCTTGCTGTTAGTGGAAAAAATCTTGTTGCGGGGACTGATGTTAGTGGTGTATATCTCTCAACAAATAATGGGACCAGCTGGACTGCAGTGAATAATGGATTAACTAATTCTTACGTTTATTCTCTTGCTGTCAGCGGAACAAATCTTTTTGTAGGAACTAATGGTGGTGGCGTATATCTTTCAACAAATAATGGAACCAGCTGGACTGTGGTTAATATTGGGTTAACTAATTATTCTGTTATTTCGTTTGCTGTTAGCGGGTCAAATCTCTTTGCGGGGACTGATGGAGCGGGTGTATGGATTCGACCTCTATCTGATTTTCCAACTGGTGTTTCCAAAGAATCAACTGCTTTACCCAAAGACTTTACTCTTTCCCAAAACTACCCCAATCCCTTCAATCCAAATACTATAATTTCCTATTCCTTGCCCTCAGCCTCAAATGTAAAGCTCATAGCATATAACACATTAGGACAAACAATAAAAACTCTTGAATCAGGTTATAAGACCGCAGGCAATTATTCCATTAATTTCAATGCCTCCGATCTCCCCAGCGGTATCTATTTCTACAAATTAGAAGCAGGTAACTTCTCCCAAATCAAAAAAATGATTCTCATAAAATAAATGGCAATCTTTACTTATCCCTTTACCCAAAGGAGTACTAAATGAAATATTTAGCCACATTGATTATCCTTCTATTCATAATTTCCTCAAATGAAATATTACAAGCCCAATGGGTGCAAACTAACGGCCCTAATGGTGGAAATGTGTCTTGTTTAGCAGTCAGCGGAACTAATATTTTTGTTGGCACTTATGGTGGTGGTGTATCTCTCTCAACTAACAACGGATCAAGTTGGACTATATTAAATGATGGTCTAAGAAATACTGCTTTTGTTTCTTCTTTGGTTGTCAGCGGAAACAATATGTTTGCTGGTACCTGGGTAGACGGTGTTTATCGTTCAACAAACAACGGAACAAACTGGATACAAATAGGTTTAAATGGTATTACAGTTGGTGCTCTTGTTATCACGGGAAATAATATTTTTGCAGGTACTGATAGTGGTGTGTTTCGTTCAACTAACAACGGAACAAACTGGGCACAAGTCAATAATGGTCTGCCAACTTATACTGTTGTCAATACTATTATTGTAGCCGATACTAATATTTTTGCTGGTACAAATAGTGGTATGTTTCTTTCAACGAATAATGGAACACACTGGACACAAGTAAATAATGGTCTAACTAATTTTACTGTCTGGTCACTTATAGTAGAAGGGAATTATATTTTTACTGGTACTGGTGGCGGTGTATTTCTCTCAACGAACAACGGAACAAATTGGAAGCAAGTGGCTCTAGGCATTAAGGATGTTCGTTCTCTTTCTATCAATGGAACTAAAATATTTGCGGGAACTTATTATGAAGGTGTATTTCTATCAACTAACAACGGAACAAATTGGACACAAGTAAATAATGGTCTGTTGACTAACACTACTGTTAATGCAATAACCACCAGTGGATCCAATATTTTTGTGGGTACTTATAACGGTGTATATCTTTCAACAAACACCGATACAACCTGGACATTAGTAGGTCTTCCTATTACTGATGTTAATTCTCTTATTGTCAGCGGGATTAATATTTTTGCTGGAAATGGTTTTCAAGGATTGAATCTGTCAACGAACAATGGAGAAAATTGGACACAAGTAAATAATGGTCTGACTAGTCCTCAGGTTTTATCCCTTGCTGTCAGTGGATCCAATATTTTTGCAGGCACCTGGGGTAGCGGTGTTTTTCTATCTACAAACAACGGAACAAACTGGACACAAGTAAATAATAGTCTGTTGACTAATACTTCTGTTAATGCAATTACCGTCAGTGGATCCAATATTTTTGCAGGTACTAATATTAGTGGTGTTTTTCTATCTACGGACAACGGTACAACCTGGACACAGGTAAATAATGGTCTTACTGATAATTATGTTAATTCTATAGCTGTCAGTGGATCTAATATTTTTGCAAGTATTTCAAGTATTGGCTATTGTGAGGTGTTTCTCTCAACTGACAACGGAACAAACTGGACACCAACAAATTTTTATAATCCTAATACTGTGCTCACTCTTATTGTCAGCGGGACCAATATTTTTGCAGGTACTGGGGGTAGCGGTGTTTTTATTTCAACCGATAACGGAAAATTCTGGAAGCCAATATATAATGGTCTGGGTTATGCTAATGTTAATTCTCTTGCTGTTAGCGGAACTAATATATTCGCAGGTACTTCCTCTGGGGTATTTCTTTCAACAAACAATGGATCAAACTGGACACAAGTTGGTCTGACTAATACCTTTATCTGGTCACTTGCTTTCACCAATTCTGATCTTTATGCAGGTACTATGGGTGCCGGAGTGTGGAAACGCCCATTATCAGAATTTTCAACAGATATATCTAAAGAAGTAAATGATTTACCCAAAGACTTTGCTCTTTCCCAGAACTACCCCAATCCCTTCAATCCAAATACTGTAATTTCCTATTCCTTGCCCTCATCCTCAAATGTAAAGCTCATAGTATATAACACATTAGGGCAAACAATAAAAACCCTTGAATCCGGATATAAGTCCGCAGGCAATTACTCCGATAACTTCAACGCCTCCGATCTCTCCAGCGGTATCTACTTCTACAAATTAGAAGCAGGCCCCTTCTCCCAAATCAAAAAAATGATCCTAATTAAATAATTGGCTATCTTTACTTATCCATTTACACTATGGAACACAAAATGAAATATACAGAAACCTTGTACCTCATTCTCCTCTTAATTTTCTCAAATGAAATATTACACGCCCAATGGGTGCAAACCAATGGACCAGGCGGGGGTGACATTCAGTGCTTTGCTGTAAGCGGATCAAATCTTTTTGCGGGGAGTAATGGCGGTGGTGTATTTCTCTCAACAAATAATGGAACAAGCTGGACTTTGGTCAATAATGGATTGACTTCTTCTTTCGTTCATGCTCTTTCTGTCAGCGGGACAAATCTCTTTGCGGGTACTTATGGTGGTGTATTTCTCTCAACAAATAATGGAACAAGCTGGACTGCTGTCAATGATGGTTTAACCAATACTGCAGTTAGAGCTTTGGCTGTCATTGGAATAAATCTCTTTGCAGGAACTCATGGTGGTGGCGTATATCTCTCAACAAATAATGGGACCAACTGGACTGCGGTTAATAATGGATTAACTTATTCTGACATTTATGCTCTTGCTGTCAGCGGAACAAATCTTTTTGCGGGGACTGTGAATACTGGTGGTGCTGGTGTATTTCTCTCAACTAATAATGGAACAAGCTGGACTTGGCTCAATAATGGATTATCTTATTCTAATGTTTACGCTCTTGCCGTCAGCGGATCAAATCTCTTTGCGGGGACTGACGGTGGCATGTATCTTTCAACAAATAATGGAACAAGCTGGACTGCGGTCGATAATGGATTAACTTATCCTCACGTTTCTGCTCTTGCTGTCAGCGGAACAAATCTCTTTGCGGGAACTGGTTATGGTGGTGTATATCTCTCAACAAATAATGGAACTAGTTGGTCTTGGGTCAATAATGGATTTCCTTCTTCTTACGTTAATGCTCTCGCTGTCAGCGATTCAAATCTTTTTGCGGCTACTTGGGGAAGTGGTGTATCTCTTTCAACAAATGATGGAACAAGCTGGACGGCAGTTAATGATGGATTAACCAACTCTAAAGTTATAGCCTTTGCTGTCAGTGGAACAAATCTCTTTGCAGGGACAGAGTATGGGGGTGCATCTCTCTCAACAAATAATGGAACCAGCTGGGCTTCAGTTAATAATGGATTAACTAATCTCAGTGTTAGTGCTTTTACTGTCAGTGGAACAAATCTCTTTGCGAGTGCTGGTGGCGTATATCTCTCAACAAATAATGGAACCAGTTGGACTATTGCCAACAATGGATTATCTATTTCTTACATTACTGCTCTAGCTGTCAGCGGAACAAATCTCTTTGCGGGGACTTGGAGTGGTGTATATCTCTCAACAAATGATGGAACGAGCTGGACTGCTGTTAATAATGGATTAACTAATTATTCTGTTAGTGCGTTTGCTGTCAGCGGAACAAATATCTTTGCAGGAACTAATGGAGGTGTATTCCTCTCAACAAATAATGGAACCAGCTGGACTGCGGTAAATAATGGATTACCTTATTATGATTTTTATAATGCCTTTGCTGTCAGTGGAACAAATATCTTTGCGGGGACTGACGGTGGCATGTATCTTTCAACAAATAATGGAACCAGCTGGACTGCGGTCAATAATGGATTACCTTCCTATAGTGTTTCTGCTATTGTTGTCAGCGGAACAAATCTCTTTGCGGGGACTTATGATGGTGGTGTATTTCTCTCAACAAATAATGGAACAAGCTGGACAGCTGTCAATAATGGATTAACTAATTTATCCATTTATTCTCTTGCTGTAAGCGGAGCAAACCTCTTTGCAGGGACTAATGGAGCCGGTGTCTGGATACGCCCTCTCTCAGATTTCCCAACCGGCATCTCTAAAGAAATAACTGATATACCTAAATACTATACTCTTTCCCAAAACTACCCCAATCCCTTTAATCCTAGTACGGTAATTTCCTATTCTTTGCCCTCATCTTCAAACGTAAAACTAGTAGTATATAACGCTATTGGTCAAACAATAAAAACCCTTGAATCAGGTTATATGACCGCAGGCAACTATTCCATTAATTTCAATGCCTCCGATCTCACCAGCGGTATCTATTTCTATAAATTAGAAGCAGGCCCCTTCTCCCAAATCAAAAAAATGATGATTATTAAATAATAATCAAGTGTTCTATCTGTATTTCTTCTATGATTTTAAATCTTAATTTTTAAAATGATTTAAGATAGAGAAGTGTAATGCTAATGTTGCCATGATGCACCCTTAATGCCGCTACTATGTCGCGACTATACCGTCACGATGCTTTTCTGATGATGTCCTCAAGCCTTTTACTTGCTGCGTGGAAACCACCCAAATGAATATTTTTGCTTTTATTAAGATTAGATTATTTCATTTAACATAGAAGCCCCCCTTTTCATGATTGGTGCCAGCTAATTCACATAAAGACCCTCTATTAGTTGTAGCTCCACTTTTCCATTTATGACCACATTTCCCAATATGGTCACTAGAGTTACTCCCCGCAAAAGACAGAAAAGATCTCGTTAATTAAACAGTATTAGTACATAAACACAATATCTGAACAACAATTGAAAAGATGTGAATTTGTAAGTAAGTTATTAGAGTAAATCTACCGGGCATTTGTATGAAATCAAATAAGTACATTTTAGGGCTCTTATTTCTCTTCTTTCTAACTCCATATCTTAATGCGCAGGATACTTTATTTAAGAAATACCTTTCTATAAAACCTGACGGTGTAACTTACCTCGGCGACCAGAACGGAGACGGTTATGATGATTTTATGCTCTATGACTGCAACCTGCAAAAGGCTTATATCTTCTTTGGGGGGAACCCCATGGATACTGTTCCTAAGTTTGTGTTTAGCAATATTTATCTGCCAGATATTAAGACATTGGATGTAAATAATGATGGTAAATTAGATATTATTATAAGCTCTTCTATAGCACCAAACAGTAATACAAAAATTATAAAAGTCTATTATGGTGGACCTAAATTGGATACGATACCGGATTTGCAGTTCAGCGGACCACCGGGATCAAGTTATTGGGGATGGTCTTTATATACACTAGAAGATTTTGCTGGTGATGGTCATAGTGAGTTGGTGGTCTTTGATCCATTCCTGCCTAATAGCAATCTTCCTGACGGCTGTTTTTATTTTTATAAAACCTATCCTCAATTAGACACTATACCCTTTACCAAAATACAGGGAGATTCAGCAGCACATATAAGATTGGAAGATTATTATTTCAGCAGCGGTGACATAAATGGGGACGGAATGACAGACTTCAGCCTGGTAGGTTTTACAGATACATCTGCTCATTATTTTGATTATTTCAGAAGGTTTTATTTAGGAAACAAATACTTTGATTTGACCCCTGCAGTAACATATTATTCTAGTCAGCACACATTTAACCCTCTGTATATGCAGTTAATAAAAGATGTAAACGGGGATCATAAGGATGATATCCTAATTCAGTCTTATGGAAATTTCTATCCTTACTATTTTGGTAACTCAATACTCTATGGCAACTTCCCTTTAGATACCATACCTCATGTTGGTTTGAATACCCAGAATACTACAATAGATTTTCAATATCCGGTAATCTCGACAGACTATAACAAAGACGGTCATAATGATTTCCTGACCAGAACTGGTATACTTACATATGTTGCAAAGTTGTGGTATGGCAGAAATGATATGAATACAGGGGGCTTTGAGCTTCCCAAGAAACGTTGGGGAGGAGGTTATGACTTCTTTGGATCACTGATCGGCAGAGTCGGAGATGTAAATGGTGATGGAATTGAGGATTACTGTATTGGAAGCAGCTCTGCATCATCTTGTGTTCCAGGAAATGTTTTAATTCTTAAAGGGGACACGCTTTACTGCGATACAACAACTGATATAAAAGATGAGACAGTCATACCTCAAGGGTTTAATCTTCTCCCAGCATATCCCAATCCCTTTAATAACCAGGTAAAGATAAATTATTTCATTGGTAAAGAAAGTGAAGTTTCAATTCATATAACTAATACAATAGGAGAGGAGGTAAAACAAATAACAAAAGGAATTCTTCATACAGGTAATTATGATGAGCATATCGACATGACTGGGAAAGCAAGCGGAGTATACTTTTTAACCTTAAGAGCAGTAAAAGGAAATAATGTAATTTATTCAAAGACAGAAAAGATCTCGTTAATTAAATAATCATAATCCATAAATCTTTCTTTTTGAATGAAATTTAAAATATTACGTTGATTTACCTGAAGGAATTCTTCTATGAAAGAATTTAGGGCTTTTGTTAGGATTTTTTGGTTAGATCAATTTGAAGTAATATAAAATCTTCACTAATTATAAGTTCCCTTTGATCTGCATCTCTTGACTAATCACAAAATTATTATACCTTAACTTTATATTTAATAATAAATTAGGAACAGGCATGATAACTGAAAAAATCACCAAAATGCTAAACAAACAAATAAATCAAGAATTCTATTCATCCTACCTCTATTTACAAATGGCAGCCTTCTTCGAAGAAGAAAAACTAAACGGTTTTGCCGCATGGATGAAAATTCAATCCCAGGAAGAAAGCAAACACGCAATGAAACTCTACGAATATGTTTTGCAGGCTAATGCAAAAGTAGAGCTTCAGAAAATTGATGCACCCAAGAATAAATGGAAAGATACACTCGATGTTTTTCATGATACCTATAAACATGAAAAACAAATAACCGGATATATCAATGAAATTGTAGATTTTGCATTAACTGAAAAGGATTTTGCTACTTTTAGTTTTCTGCAATGGTTCGTTACTGAACAGGTTGAAGAAGAATCAACCGCACTCTTGATTCTTGACAAGATTAAATTAATCGGAGATAATAAAACAGGACTCTTTTTCCTCGATAGAGAAATGGCTGGTAGAGCAAGATCATAATATGCAAGGAAAAAACATTTTATTTTTTCTTCTTATTGCTTGACAACAAATACTAATTTCTTTAATTTCGATATGCCACTGCGGAAAGCGGTGGCAATTTTTTTTATTACACTTTAATTTGAGCTATTATTATGTCAGATGCAGGTTTTGTTTATGTCACCAAAGATAGACTGGTTGAGATTGAAAAAGAACTCCAGGAGATGAAAATTAACGGTCGAAAAGAAAATGCCCGTAAAATTGCTGAAGCTAGGTCACACGGAGATCTGTCCGAAAATGCCGAGTATGATGCCGCCAAAGAAGAACAGGGCTTGTTTGAATTAAGAATAAGTAAACTCGAAAATTTACTCTCCCGCGTTAGAATTATAGAAAAATCCCATTTGCAGGATGGGCAGGCACATATACTCTCAACTGTAAAAATTAAAAATCTGAAGATAAATAAAATTATCGAATATACTCTTGTTTCTCCTGAAGAAGCAGATTTTCAGTCCGGAAAAATTTCAGTTACTTCACCTGTAGGGCAGGGTATTATGGGTACTAAAGTAGGTGACCAGATAAAGGTGAAAGCCCCTGCAGGATTATTAGAGTTCGAAATACTTGAAATAAAATAATAATTAAATTTGACTGACGAATCATACATAAAATTAGCAATTGAAATTGCTAAAAAAGGGATGGGCTTTGTCGGACCTAATCCTTTGGTCGGATGTGTGATTATTCAAAATGAAAGAATAATCGGCGCTGGGTTTCATGAAAAATATGGGGGAAAACACGCTGAAATAAATGCTATCGAAAGTGCTATTGAAAGCGTTGAGGGGAGTATCATGTTTATTAACCTTGAACCCTGTAGCCATCATGGTCTCACTCCTCCTTGCGTAAACAAAATTATAGAATCTAAAATTAAACGCGTTGTTGTCGGTACTCTCGATATGAATCCCCTTGTTAGTGGGAGCGGTATTAAAAAATTAAAATCCGCTGGTATTGAGGTTAAGGTCGGTATTCTCGAAAATGAGTGTATTAACCTTAATAAATTTTTCTTTAAGTATATCATCAGCGGGCTTCCTTATGTCACTATCAAGGTTGCCCAGACTTTGGATGGAAGAATAGCCGATGAACATGGCGAATCAAAATGGATCTCTTCTGCCCAGTCGCGCAGGTATGTGCATGAACTTAGGTCTAAATATGATGCAGTTCTTGTTGGTGCTGGAACTGTTAAAAAAGATGACCCCAATTTAACCGTTAGGCTTGTTGAAGGTAGAAACCCGCGCAGGATAATGATCGATACCAACCTTTCGATTAAGTCTACTAATAAACTTTATCTCAATAACGGGGATAAAAAATTAATTATTGTTACATCTGTTAAAAACTCTGATAAAAAAAACAAAATAAAAAGACTTACAAATTGTGGTGCCCATCTCATCTTTGTGAATGAAGAGGAAAAGAATAAACTGAACTTGAAGGAAGTATTAAAGGAATTGGGGAAAATAAAAATATCCTCTATTCTTGTAGAAGGGGGCGGGGGAGTATTTACTTCGTTTATTAAGAAAAATGTCTTCGATGAAATCCTGCTATTTATATGTCCGAAAATTCTTGGTTCGGGGCTTCCTGTTGTTGACAATATCGGTATCAAGAGCATCCGGAATGCACTTAAAATCAAAATTGGTAATTACGAAAGGATAGGGGACGATCTTATGGTAGAACTATATAAATAGTTTTAAAGCATTCCATTTTTTATTTTTGATTCATATATTTTAATGATTTAAGGAATTTAATATGTTCACCGGCTTGATCGAGGAAAAAGGAAAGCTTATCAGTAAAATCAAAACTGGAGATGGACTTAGATTGGTCTTTACCGCACAGAATGTATTCGACGATTTGGATATAGGAAATAGTATTAGTGTTAATGGAGTATGTCTTACTGTTGTCGAGTTAAATAAGGGTTCTTTCGCTGTCGATACAATCGAAGAGACGCTTAAAAAAACTAATCTGGGACAACTTAATGTCAATGATTTTGTTAACCTGGAAAGACCCCTCAAAGCAGATGCACGGTTAGGTGGTCATTTTGTGCTTGGGCATGTCGACACTACCGGTAAGGTTGAATCCGTTAAGGAATTATCCAATAGTCATTTTATGACTATTAGCTATCCTGAGAATTTTAAGAATTATCTTATTTATGTGGGCTCAGTTGCTATTGATGGCGTCAGCATGACTGTCGCTGAGGTTAATAACAATTCCTTCTCTGTGGGAATTATTCCCCATACTTGGACTGAAACTGTTTTTTCAGATAAAAAACCTGGGGACTCGGTTAATCTCGAGTTTGATGTCCTGGGCAAGTATGTTGAAAAAATTATGGAAGGAAAGGCTGAGAATATCCGGCCTTAATAATGAAAAAAACCGAACAGAAAGTTCTTAAGTTTATTGACGGGAATTTCCTTATTCATAAAGGAGATAAAATAATTGTATCGCTAAGCGGGGGACCCGACTCGGTCTTTCTTCTTTATTTCCTGAAGAAATACCAAAAAAGATTATCAGTCTCTCTCTCTGCTTTTCATCTGAATCATTTGCTCAGGGGAAAAGATGCTTTTCTTGACGAAAATTTCTGTAAAGAATTATGTTCGTCATTAAACATTCCCTACTTTTCCGTAAGAAAAAATGTAAAGGTATATGCTCGGAAAAAAAAGATTTCAATTGAAGAAGCTGGCAGGATATTAAGATATTCTGAGCTCAATAAATTATTGAAAAAAATCAATTTCAATATAATAGCGACAGCTCATCACTCAAATGATAACGCCGAAACTGTGCTCCTGAATTTAATTAAAGGAACAGGATTAAAAGGTATTTCCGGCATCCCGGTAAAAAGGGATAACGTCATACGGCCAATTCTGGTTTTGTCTAAAGATGAAATTCTGCAATATCTTGATATTAAAAATATTAATTTCAGGATCGATAGTTCTAACTTTCAAGTTGATCCTGAAAGGAACTTTATCCGGCATGTCATATTACCCTTGATAAGAACTAGGTTGAATCCCTCTATTGAAAACGCTTTATTTAACTCATCTCAGAATTTCAAGAGTCTGTATTCCTACCTCCTGAATACAACTAACGAAGTTTTCAAGGGAATTTGTATGAAAGGTTCTGTATTAAACATTCCTCTGGAAAAATTATTGCAATTGAATGACGATCTGTTAACTTTCTCTCTTAAAGAAATGGTAGAAAGAAACTTTTTTGAAACTTTAACGTTTAAAGATATAACCTCCCTGAAAAGTTTGATGTCTAAACAAACAGGAAGGAGAATCAACCTTTCTTCAGATCTGACGGCTTTTAAAGAAAGGGATGAACTTATTATAAGGCGCAATAATGATTCCGGTAACTTTGATAAAAAATACATCGAGATTATTAAAGGCGAAGAAAAAAGTGTAAATGGCTTCACAATTTCCATAAAGCCTGTGGATATTGCGGATATAACTCCGGGTAAAGAGAAAACACGCGAATTTATTTCTGCCGATCATATATTGAATGAAAAATTTGTAGTCAGAAATTGGAAGAATGGAGATAAGTTCTTTCCGCTCGGAATGAAAGGGACAAAGAAAGTTTCCGACTTTTTGAATGGATTAAAAATAGAATCGCATAAAAAAAAGAATCAATTGTTACTTCTGAATGGTAAAAAGATTATCTGGGTTATTGGTTATAGATTAGACGATAGGTTTAAGATTACAAAGAATACTAAAAATTATCTTGAATTATGCTTGAAAACAGCTTAAATGATAAAATAATAATCGGTAATGAAGTTTTTCTACCATTTATTACCGAGGAACAAATTAATGTCCGGGTTAAAGAAATTGGTTTGGAAATCACAAATGATTATAGGGGAAAAATTCCTGTATTTATCGGTGTTTTGAATGGAGCTTGTCTTTTTCATTCAGATCTGATTCGGAATGTAAATTTGGAATGCGAACTGGATTTCTTTAAGCTTTCAAGCTATGGAGATGATAAAATATCCTCAGGTAAAGTTAGATTGGTAAAGGATATTGGATGTGATGTAAACGGCAGGGATATAATTATTGTGGAAGATATTGTAGATTCAGGGCTTTCCATAAAATTTATCAAGGAGATGATGGAAAAACACTCTCCTGCAAGTATGAAGGTGGTTTCTCTTTTGGTTAAGCCTAATAGTCTTAGATATGATGTAAAAATTGATTATATTGGCTTTAATATCCCAAATAAATTTGTGATTGGGTATGGATTAGATTATGCCCAAAAATATAGAAATTTGAGATCGATTTACGCTATAAGCGATATGAATGAAACATAATTAAAATATGAATATTATTAATTTATTTATGGCCGAAAATAAAAAAAACGATAAACCTATTAAACTCCCGAAATCTGGAGGACCTATTAAGTCGGATGATAATTTTGATTGGTCAAAAATTATCCGTCTTGTATTTGGCTGGGGAGCGGTTGTTATTGCAGCTGTGATAGTTATGCAGCTCTTTAAATCTGGTTCTGCTACCTATGTCGAAATTCCCTACAATCAGTATGTAAGGCTTCTTAATGAAGATAAAATCGCCAAGGCTATAATTACTAAAGCTGATGTTAACGATTATTACTTAAAAGCTGAATTAAAAGGTGAAGAAAGTCTCACAATAAACAATAAAGAGCTTCGTGTTAAGGAAATTTCGGTTTATTTGCCCGAACCTGTTGTTAAAGATCAGGAAGCAATCTGGAGAACGAAGTTCCCATATTCTTTTGAAAAAGAATCTAATGAATGGCTTAATGTACTCTTGGGTTTTATACCTTGGATTATTATTATCGGTGTATGGATAATTATAATGAGAAAAATGCAGGGAGCTGGAGGTGGAACACGCGGTATATTCTCTTTTGGTAAGAGTAAAGCAAAATTAATTACTCAGTCTGGCACAAAAATTACTTTCAGGGACGTTGCTGGAGCGGATGAGGCAAAGATAGAGCTTTTTGAAATAATTGAATTCCTGAAAGAACCTGCCAAGTTTCAAAAACTGGGTGGTAAAATACCGAAGGGAGTACTCTTATTGGGCCCTCCTGGAACCGGTAAAACTCTTCTTGCTCGCGCTGTTGCTGGGGAAGCCGCTGTACCTTTCTTTTCAATAAGTGGTGCTGACTTTGTTGAGATGTTTGTGGGCGTCGGAGCCAGCCGAGTTAGAGATCTGTTTGAGCAGGGTAAAAAAAATGCTCCGTGTATTATTTTTATAGATGAAATTGATGCAGTTGGGAGACATAGAGGGGCTGGTTTAGGTGGAGGTCATGATGAAAGAGAACAAACTCTTAACCAACTCCTTGTAGAAATGGATGGATTCGAACAGAGTAATGGTGTAATTATTATCGCCGCTACAAACCGTCCTGATGTTTTAGACCCTGCACTTTTAAGACCCGGTAGATTTGACCGGCAGGTGGTAGTTGACAGACCTGATGTTAAAGGAAGGGAAGGAATTCTCAAAGTCCATACTAGGAATATTCCACTTGATCCGAATGTTATACTGGAAGTGCTTGCAAAAGGTACTCCGGGGCTTTCCGGTGCTGATTTAGCAAACTTGGTTAATGAAGCTGCTCTTCTCGCTGCAAGGAAGAATAAAAAACATGTTGAGATGATCGATTTTGAAGAGGCCAAAGATAAGGTGATGATGGGCATGGAAAGAAAAAGCATGATTATCTCTGAAGCCGAAAAGAAAACCACCTCCTACCATGAAATAGGGCATGTACTGGTTGCCAGAATGATTCCTGAAGCAGATCCGGTTCATAAAGTTACTATTATTCCAAGAGGCCGGGCTTTAGGACTTACAAGTTATCTGCCCATAGATGAAAAACATACTTATTCTAAAGCATATTTGGAAGCGATTATTACTTACGCTCTTGGTGGTAGAGCTGCTGAAAAACTTATATTCAATGAATTTAATACCGGTGCCGGTAACGATATTGAAAGAGCTACTCTCCTCGCCCGTAAAATGGTCTGCGAATGGGGTATGAGCGAAAAACTCGGTCCTATTAGCTATGGCGCTAAAGAGGAAGAGATTTTCCTTGGAAGGGAAATCCAGAAACACCGTGATTATAGTGAAAAAACTGCGATAGAAATTGACGAAGAAGTCAGAGCTATTGTTTCTACTGGTATGGCTAAAGCTGAAAGAATATTAACAGAAAACATCGATTTACTCCATAAGCTCTCTATGGAATTGCTTGAAAGAGAAATCCTCGATTCAGAAGAGATCGATAAATTAATTAGAGGCGAAGATCTGCCACCTTTTAAAAAGAATGGATCAGAAAATGAATCCTCCCCTCAGGAAGTACCTGATCATGTTAAGAAATTATTAGATCAACGTAAATCAAAGGAATCCGCTCCTAAAGATGACTCCATTTGATAAAGGGAATATTAATTACAGAGATGAAGTAGTTCGGAAACTAATTCATCTCTGTTCTCTTTCTATACCTATAATTTATTACTTTATCCCTCAATCAACTGCGATTATTATTCTAGGTATTTTAACTCTTCTTGCCGTTGTTATCGATGTGTCAAGACATTTTTTCCCCACGGTTGGTAAACTGTTCTATATGATTTTTGGCTTCCTTCTTCGAAAACATGAGATCGATGGTAAAAAGAAAAATTTAAATGGTGCAACCTATGTATTTATCTCTGCTTTATTAGGAGTAATAATATTTCCTAAAGTCCTATTTTTAACGGCATTTCCAATATTAATTATAAGTGATTCCACTGCTGCTCTAATCGGGAGAAAATATGGCAGGCATAAATTCCTCGCTAAAAGCTTGGAGGGAACTTTAGCTTTTTTCATTAGTGCAAGTATAGTTGTTCTGTTTACTCCTAAGTTAAATGGGAGCATAACGGAATATTTTATCGGGATTTTGGCAGCTGCTATAGGAGCAATTGTGGAAAACATTTCTTTCGGTTTTGCCGATGATAATCTTTCTATTCCTATTGCTGTAGGATTTTCTATGTGGTTATTATATATTTTAATGTTTCCCGGTATTCAATTAATCTTACCAGGTGTTCCGACGTAATAATGAAGAAAATTTTTCTGTTTCTTTTTTCAATTGTAGTTCTTTTAATTCTTGGGTCTTGTGAGCCTTCATCTAAACTCGCACATGGTCCAGAAGATGAAATTATCGTTGTCGCTGATAGTTCTGAATTCGAAACGCTCAAAATTCCCCTCCAGGATATATTTGAAAAGATTATCTATACTCCACAACCGGAAAAGTTATTTAACCTGAAAAGAATTTCCCTAAATGAAATTGAAAACTATCAGACCAATAAAAATGTAATTTTGTTGGCACCTCTTAATTCTTCCTCTAATACTTCAAAATTTATTAAGGCCTTGATTGATTCTTCTAATACCATGAAAATGATTTTTGATCACGATTTTATGATTCCCAAATATAATCTTTGGGCAAAAAATCAGCTCGTAATGATTTTAACTGCTCCAGATATACAGCAGCTTGAACTTGGTTTGATTAGGAATAAAGAAAACATTCTAAATTCATTCCATAAAATATCCGATAAAAGATTATATGAGTGTCTATACGATTCAAAATTTGAGAAAAGAAATACTGAAGGAATGCTCCTGAAATATTATGGTTGGATAATATATGTTCCGTCTGATTTTACACTTGCAGAAAATAAACCTAAAGAGAATTTTATTTGTCTTAAAAATTCTTCAGGAAAAGATATGAGGAACCGGATTTTTGTGCATTGGATTGACAATGCATCCCCCGCTTATCTTAATGAAGATTCTGTCAGGACAATACGCAACAGGCTGACTAATATGTACTATAAAACGCCTGGTGTCTCCTCATTTATCAGAATTGGAAAAGATAATTGCATAAATGATGAAGTCACATTCGATGGAAGGTATGCATTGTTAACTCAGGGATTATGGGAAAATACCAAGGAGATGCAGGGACCTTTTATTAACTATATCTTCTTTGATGTTAATACGAAAAGAATTTACATGGTTGATGGATCTATTAATGCTCCTGATTATTATAAAAGAAATCTCATCCAGCAAATGGACGTTATGCTTCAGTCGTTTAAAACAAAAGCAGAACTCTCTAAAGAAAAACAGGAAGAGCTTCTCAAAGCAGCAGAATAATATTATTTCTCTGTTGCCTGCAATAATTCCGGTGGAATAATATAATTCGGAAATTCTTTTTTTATTTTCTGTATGTAAATCTTAGCCCGCTCAATTTTATTAAATTGAATTTCATATAATGCCCTTCTAGCAAGCATTGTTCCCACTGCATTTTCCATAAAATCAATATACTTGGTCCTCGTCCTGGGTAATCTTATTGTGAAAATTGGATCAGAGACTGGGAGGTATTCTTTTCCTTTGACTATTCTGAATAATAAATTATCAGGAACTACTGTGTACCCCTGAGGTAATACAAATTCCCCTTTTTGCATCTCATTCTCTACTAATTCAGATCCAATATAAATATCCCTTTTATCTACATTCGTTGAAACAAGGTTAGTCATTATTTTTCTGTAAAGATTTTCTAAAAGATTTGAATCAAAGGTCTTATTCCTTTCGAATGGTTTCAATGCATCTTCGAACATATTAACTTCTGTATTAACCCCATCCAACAATCCCGGATGCAGTCTGTTAATCTGGCCATAATACCAGGATCTCCTTAGCAGCTCTTTATCTACTACAACGACATCAGGTCTGTACTTTTCCACCAACTGGAAATAGTAAGATGGTGAGACTAAATAATCCCATAAGTAAGTTAAAATAATCGCATTAGGTGTTGTACTGTTAAGTGTACTTTTAGAGTAATCTTCAAATGTGTGTACATCTTTCAGATCATTCTCTTGGTAATTAAGGATCAGCTGTATTAAAATGCATAATGCTATAAGTGCTGTCACAATTGATTGGTTGTATTTCTTAAAGCGTAATTTGGAAAATATTTGTACCATCCCGAAAAGAGCAAAAAAGGAAAGTGCAACGTATGACAGCAGAAAATAGGAATCTATATCAACGATGTCATAATTGCTTGCATATAGCAAGGAAAACAATAATAGTATAATATTGAATATGAAAAATTTTCTTGCCTTCAGATATGAGATAAAAATTCCATATAGGCATAATAAAATGCCAATACTGAACTCCGAAAATAAATTACTAAAAAAATAACCCAACTGCTTCTTCATAACTTCTGGTGATTTGAAGAACCATACTTGAAATTGCCAGCCGGACACATGCCTTAAAAATCTTTCAAAATCAACTGGATTCCCCCAGTTTAAAACCGGATTTTGTGACGCTCGGATCGGAAGATAAAGATATATGCCTGCAAATATTGGTAGAAATATTAAAAAGATCATTATCGACAATCTTTTTATACCGGCAATTTTTAGTTTGAATTTATCAAAATATAGATAGGCTGTAGTTGGAAGAACGAAAAGGGTTGTCATATGATTGGAAAAACCTAAAGCTAAAATTGCTGCAAAAATCAACCACTTTATGGTAAGCCCTCTTTCTCCTTCTGGAGTAATATATGCTTTTAATAATGAAAAAATAATTAGACAGAAAAGAAAGGCTTGTAAAGAATAAACCTCAACAGCATTTCCTTGGTTCCAGAATGTTCTATCGAAACCTAATAACAGACCGGCAGATATAGAAGCTATATATTTAATTGGCTCTTCAAGTTTCTCCTTAGACATGGACTTGAATTGTTCTTTCTTTTTCTCTCCCTTTTTCCTTTTCCCCTTCTTCGATTCTTTTTGAAGCTTTACTTTGTTGTTAAATTCAAATACAATCA
>OCZT010002722.1_pt1 | contig 18214 bp, 15 predicted proteins | sample 1539031 | NCBI WGS metagenome assembly OCZT01 (sample SAMEA3539308, study PRJEB22396) | soil metagenome | biome: tundra; feature: field; material: soil | place: USA | collected 2010-05 | depth 0.15 m | reverse complement strand
TGCTCATCGGGTCTCCTTCCCGGCCTCTCTGGACCGGTACGCCGACCTCACAGGATCGGCACAAGGGCTTGGCGAAGAGTAGCACGACCGGTTCATTCGCGATCCGGCTTAGTTGCCGTCGCGCCCGCAGATCTCGACCTCGCTAACGATCCTGTTCATAGTCGCGACAGGGAAGTTGACCGATAGATCCCAGGCCGGGGTCATCGTGGCCCACAAGAGAAGCTCGACGCTCACCTATGGATTTGCTAGGCAGCCCCGCCGGCCAGCAGCTTAGCCACATACTCGGCGATGTCCGGCTTCACCGGATCGTATTCAGCGCGATGAATCTTCCGAGCGGTGACGTCGATCTTGACGCTCTGGAGGAACTCGCGGAAGTCGACGTTCTGGTCACACAGCTTGTTGATTGTCTCCCAGTCGAGTTCCGTCCTGATGCGCGCCGGATACACGACCCGTGACTGGCTCATGTCGAGCAGGTTCAGGTGGACTATTCCTATGCCGAAGGACGATGCGAGCCGATCGAGTTCCGCAAGCAAGTCGTCGTCTTCAGCAATCTCAGCAGCGACCAGGTAGCCCTGATGGGCCCACGACGAGTTAGAAACTGCCTGGAAGAATGACTCCCGATACGTGCCCTTCGTCAGCGAGCGCTTCAGTTCGAAGGAGAACACCTTCAGGGCGTTCCTGTCCGACAGCTCATTGAAGTCAATGACGTCCGGCGACCACTCCTCCAGGGGCATCGAGAAGCCAACGATGTCCGGGTGAGTCCATTCCTGGTAACCGGAGCCTATCGACTTCACGTGATTGATCGTCTTCGTGATGACGGCTCGACCGCGGTTGAAGACGGGGCTGGCGTACGCGAAGTACGTGAGTACCGCGTGAAGATCGCGCTCCTTGTACCCCAGGCCCTTCTTGGGCAAGACCGCTGGCGGAGCTTCGATCTCAGCCGCCACGTCCTCGGAGATCTCACCACTTCGAGCCTTCAGGAAGAAGCGGGCGGGACGCTTACCGACCTTGATGAAGCGTGAGGCATCGTTGTCGCGCACGTCAACGTAGAGTTGTGCGCCAAGAGTGCTCCAAGGCGTCTTGCCGCCGATCCCAACCTTGCCGGACAGGCCAGCCTCAGTACCGGCCTGCCAGACCTCCTGGTACGTCAACGGCTTCGCGGCAGTCTTGAGTACGTCCGCAGCCAGATCTAGGAACGAGTACTTCATCGGGCTCCCCCTAATCGTGCGCTGCAAGTTGGGGCCAACGAGTTAAAAATGGGCCGCGATCATGCACGGCTTTGCATGATACGGCCCTTGCGCCGTCGGCTCGGCTTCATTGCTAGAGAGTCACCGCAGCCATACGGCATACGGTTCGGCCAGCCGTGCCACGGCTACGACGGCCCGGTACCTTGACTTCATGCGCCGAGGATTCGCACTCATGTCCGCCCGCACGGCGCACACGGTCGAGCGGCCGAGAATGAACCTCACCGGACTGCCCTTGCCTGAGGCATCAGCGTACTGCCATAGGTCGAACACCCGGCCCGCATTCGTGGTCAATTGATCGAACACGAAGGCTGTCGCCGCGTCGTCAAGCTTGCCTGTGACGAGGCCGATACCCTGGGGCAACGGCAGCCACTTCACACGATCACCAGAGCACTCCGACGCAGAATCAGACACAGTCGTGGGCCTCGCTCCCCCTGCGGTTGCAGGTTCCACGAAGATCACGTACCCGCGTTCGGCTGCGCACAACTTCTGGACCTGGCCGGGCCGAGCCTTCGGCGATCTGGCGACCCAGAAGGTGCGCCCCACGGCGGCGACGTCGTCCATCTTCCGTTTGAAGATCGCGTCAACTCCTTCGCCCGCATGGCCGCCCATGACGCTGATGGCACAACCCGGGGCGGCGAGCGCCTGATCAACAAGTGCCACGCTGACTCCATGTCTAGAGGGAAGGTCCACGTTGACTCGCATGGCCTCCTGAACCGGCCGACGGGCGCCGGACACGTCGAGGTCGGCGCTGACATCCTCGCCCGCGTCGAACTTGTTGTCGAACTCAGTGGCCTTCACAGACCGTCACTTCCGACCTCGCCGGTAGAAGGGTCGTCGCTTCTGATGGGCGATCGCAAGGATGCGTATTCCATCCTCTCCGACCGAGTGGAGGATGGAGTACGGAAACCTGGCCAGGATCCGCTTGCGAACGACGCCAAGCACCGGGGAAGCCGCTTCGGGATGCTCGGCTATATGGCCGAGACCGCGCTCCACCTCATCGAGGAAGTCGCCCCCAAGTCCGGGACTTCTGAGGTCGTAAAAGTCGGCGGCTTCGTTCAGTTCAAGTTCGGCAGATTCGTGGAAGTCGAGCTGTCGACTCACGTCCTGCGTGATCGCGCTCGGGCCAGGACATCCTGAGCGGGCGACGGGGACGCGGTGCCATCATCGAGTTCCGATTCCCGTCTCGCCGCCTCGTCGAGCCAGAGCCGCTCAACTTCAACTTCCGAGAGGTTGTCGAGGCTGGTCAACAAGACGTGAGCAAGCTCGGCCCGAGTCTCTGGATCGAGCCGCAGCGCCTCTCGCCTGATCTCCTCGACGGTCATTTGAGCCTCTCGCAATCTGCGGACTGTCTTTCGGCCATTCTACGCCCCCGAGAACACGCCTCGGCGATCTCGCTTTGGACGCTCCGGGCCGAGACGCACCGCCCGTACCCGTAAGTCGCGCATAAGCGAGCCTTCGTACCCTGGCTCAATCGCCCCCGCCGCCCATCTTGTATGTACGGACATTGCACATACATTATGAAGATCATGGAAGCCGCCTCCCGCACACGTACAGACAAACGTAAGAACGCTCGCCTGGAACTCCGGATCAGCCAGGAGGAGCGCCGCATCCTGGATGAGGCCGCGGCGACCAGCGGCATGAGCGTTAGTGCCTTCGTGCTCAGCCACGCCACCGACGCCGCTCGGGCCTTGCTCGCGGGTCGAACGAGCTTCGTTCTGCCGCCGGAACGCTGGAACACTTTCGTCACGATGCTTGAGCGCGATCCTCGGCCCATGCCCGGACTGGCCGCGTTCCTGGCCCGCCGAAGCGTTCTCGACGAATAGTGGGCCGCTACGGCCAGATCGAGCCGCTCGCGCCAACTCACCAGATCGACGCCTTCGACTGCGGCTCGGAGGCCCAATCCACATGGTTGCGCCGTCACGGCCTGCAAGCCCGTCGATCCGACACATGCAAGGTCTACGTGGTCTGCCGGCGAGATGAACGTGCGGCGGCCGGCTGCTACGCGCTGACGGCCGGATCGGTGAGCCACGAGGCGGCTCCCCCGCGCATGCTCAAAGGCATCGGCCGGTATCCGGTGCCGGTGATCCTGCTGACGCGATTGGGCGTCGATCTGGCGGAGCAGGGCCACGGCCTTGGGTCTGCTCTGGTCCAGGATGCCCTTCGGCAAGCGGTCGCCATTTCCGATCGGGTCGGGGTCCGGGCGTTGCTAATCCGCTGCGAATCGCCGACGGCCGCCGACTTCTATCGCGGCATCGACGCTGGGTTCGAGCAGTCCCCGACCGATCCACTCCACTTGCTGCTGTTGATGGCGGACCTGCGAGCGGCGGTCGCACTTGCGGCCGGATTGCCGCCGGGTCGGTCAGGCTGGCCCGGCTTCGTGGCTACAGCGCTCCCCAAAGAAACAGGCCCTTGCCCTCGCGTTCCGTCATCCGGGCCAATCGAACCAGATTGGCGATGACCTCATCCAGGCCGCCGCTCATCCACTTCAACTCGTCGGTCTCGCCCCAGGCTTCAGCCAAACCCGCGACTCGCGAGTCATCGAGCGCTGCCAGAGTCGCCACCAATGCCGCTGGGAATTCCTCCAGCCACGACTCGCCCTCGTCGCCATGAGTGATGTGCCGGAGTGTGTGCCGATGAACGTCCCACTTAGCCCCATCCATGATGGCCCACAGGGTGCCGAACTCAAGGCCGGTGAAGTGCTTGTACTCCACTCGCTCGAAGCGGTCCGGCGGCGGCGACTCGCGCGTCTCGGCCGACTCGTTGTAGAGCAGAGCATCTGACGAAGATGCCACCAGCAGGTCAGTGAGAATCCCCAATTCAGTTGTCCTCTCCGTAGGTTCTCATTGTCCCATGGCACCGAAGCCACGATTCATGTGCTACCAGGGACCGGCAGCCTGGACCGCCTCACCGTCGCCGGGCCAGGGCGGCATCGTGATTGCGATTGCAGAGACCGCTTCCCCGGCCGATGCCCCGAACTTGATACAGCCTCGCAGGCCCGAAAGGCCCGATCGATATCGTCGACGTCGTATAGATCTAGAACAGCCCGCGACCAGTCACTCCCCGACGTCATCCCTTGCATTCCTCTCGATCGGCTGGCGGTCAAAGCCTCCCGGCGCCGCTCTCACCCAGGTACCGATAGTACAAATCCTCGCGCAGTTCCGGCCGGGCCAGAATGGCCTCCACGAGAGTCCGCCCGGCGGAAGCCTCATGTCAGGTTGCGACGGCGGCGCTAAGGTGCCGGCGGGCCGGTCGCTACTCCCCGATGTCCTCCGCCCACAGGTCCGGACGGGCCGCCATGAAGTCGCGCATCAGGCCGATGCAGCGCTCGTTTTGGACAACCTCGATATCCACGCCGCGGCCGGCGAGCCATGTCTCTTCGCCCATGAATGACTTGTTCTCGCCGACCACCACGCGCGGGACGCCGTAGAGAACGATGGCGCCGCTGCACATGGAGCACGGCGAAAGCGTCGTGTAAAGAGTTGACTCGCGATAGAACTTGGCTGGTCGGCGGCCGGCGTTCTCGAATGCATCCATCTCGCCGTGAAGGATGGTGCTGCCCCGCTGAACCCGGCGATTGTGGCCACGCCCAACGATGACCCCGCCGTGAACCAGGACGGAACCTATGGGAATACCGCCCTCAGCCAGGCCAAGCTCGGCTTCTTCGATCGCTGCCCGTAGGAAGGGGTCCATGCCTGTCCGTCCCGATAGCTCCCTGGTCATGAAGTGGCTGTTCGGGTCCTCCGTGTAGTCCGCGAACGGCGGGCAGGCGACGAAGCCGAACTTCTCATATAGCGCCCTCGCCGGCGCGAAGAACTCGCCCGCGCCGGTCTCCAGACTCAGCCGAGTGTAGCCACGCGCGGCGGCCTCCTCGAGGATCCGGCCCATCATGGCTGCCGCCACTCCCCTGCCCCGGAAGGCGGCGGCCGTGCGCATCGACTTGATCTCTGCGTGTCCGGAGTCGATTTCCTTCAGGGCTCCGCAGCCCATGAGCGCCACGCCGTCCCAGACAGTCCAGAATGTGACGTCCGACCGCCGGAGCCCCTCGAGATCCAGGGCGTGGCAACTCTCTTCGGGCGACGCGGAATGCATGTCGTCCAGGTGCTCCTCCAGCATGGCCACGATTTCCGGCCCCTGGAGATCATCGGTCCGGATCAGCATCTGGCTCACTCCTTCGTTCCCGGCTCCGCCACCGACCGCAGTGCGCACACGCCACGAGCTGACGCCGATCCGCTGTCGCGCCGCGAGCTTTCTGCAGGTCGATTGGCTCAGGCATGAGTCCGACTCAGTCCATCCCCGCGAGCCGCTTCTTCAACTCTGCCGTGTCCAGGTGAAGCGGCTCAACCGCGCCGACCGTAGCTTCCGGCTCGGCGCCCCCTTGACGCGTCCGCGCGGCCTTGACAAAGCGGTCGAAGACGGCCAACGCGTCGAGCGGCCCGGGGCCGCCTTCGGGGTGATACTGGACCGTCTCGATCGGTAGCGTCTTGTGGCGCAACCCCTCAACCGATCCATCGTTCAGGTCAATCTGGCTCACGACGAAACCGCTCTCCACCGGCAGCGTGTCGCCGATGACGGTGACTTCATGGTTCTGAGCCGTCACCTGGACCAGGCCGGTTTCGAGGTCCTTGACCGGGTGATTGGCGGCGTGATGGCCGAAGCCGAGGCGGCGTGTCCCCGCGCCTGCTGCTCGCCCAATAATCTGATGGCCCAGGCAGATACCCAGAAGCGGACGCCCGTCCTTGATCACTTCGCGGGCCAGCGCAACGGGGCCGTCCAGCCGAGCCGGGTCGCCGGGCCCGGGCGAGAAGACGACGCCATCCACTTCCGGTACCAGCACTTCTGCGGCCGTGGCCGTATGCGGCAGGACCCGCACTCGCGCCCCTCTCTTGCGCAGGCTGCGCACGATATTCGTCTTGAGCCCGAAGTCGATGATCACGACCAGCGGCCCACCCTCGGACGCGTCGCCTTCGTCGCGCGCGGCCTCCGGCGAGACAAGCGCCACGAAGTCCTGGTCTTCCCATCGCGGCACCGCGCGCGCGAGCGCGCGAGCTTCTTCCGGGTCAGTCATGCCGGGCTCGGTCACGATGGCGCGCAGGCAACCGTGCGATCGCAGGTGACGCGCAAGGGCTCGGGTGTCGACGCCCGCAATTGCCGGAATGCCGGCCTCGCGAAGCATCGTCGCCAGCTGCTGGGCATCGTCCAGGACCGCAGCGGTGGCATTGGCCACGATCAAGCCACGCAGCCAAGGGCGCTCGGACTGGTCGTCGTAGTGGATGCGGCCGTAGTTGCCGATCAACGGGTACGTCATGACGACGAGCTGGCCGGCGTAACTGGGATCCGTCGAGATCTCCTGATAGCCGGTCTGACTCGTGTTCACCACCAGGTCGCCCTGGCCGCTGCATCGAGCGCCAAAAGCGATGCCGGGGAAGAGCGTGCCGTCTTCCAGCGCGAGCAGCGCCGGTCCATAGTCACCGACTCGCGGGTCGACGACGGCGCTCGGTCGCGGAAACGGAGGTAGTTTGCGATCCGCAGGGGTTGTCATACGAAAGAGCCACCGGCCCGTGCGGCTCGGTGGGTCAGGTTCCAAGGGCTCATGCTTCTCCTTTCCGGTCTCGCGCGAGCCAAGGTCTCGATGGACCGATACGCCGGCCTCGCGCGACCGCTCGGCAGTCGCGGTGGACGGGCCGCCAAGGCCAGGCGCAGGTTAGCACGAAGAGGCGCGAGGGCGCCGCTCGCTACCGCCGCGGCCAATTCCGACTCGCGGCGGCCGGAGCACCCGCAGCGCCGCCGCTCTGACCTCTGAGCAGGGCGTCAAGTTCCGACCGGAGCCCACGCCCGATCGTGGACCTGCTGAGCCATTCCAGGTAGTCCCGGTCCTGGCGGGCAACCTCGCCGAGAGACCAGCCGGCATACCTGCCGAAGTCCAGCACGCTTCCTGAAGGGCGGCCGGGCGGCGGGCCCATATGGCCGGGATCAGCAGGTTTCGGGGCGCCGGGGTCATACCTGACGGTGCTCTCGCGTTCCTTTGCCGGGGACGGAGCATGGCGCGGAGCGGGTTCCGCAGGCCCCTCGTCCGGGCGCTCGGCCGACCGCCGAGGCTGGGCCGCCGCCGGCCGATCGGGACTTCGCTCCGCGGTCGAGCGTGCAGCCGCGGCCGCCCTGATCGGGCCACTCGTATTTCGCGACGCGTCGTAGACGGCTCGCCTCGCGGAATCGCCGAGCACATCCCAGGCATCGTTGATCTGCGTCATCCGAACCGCGTCGCCACCGTGATCCGGGTGGTACTTGCGCGCGAGCGTCCGGTACGCGGCCCGAACCACCTCGGCCTCGGCGCGAGGATGGACCTGGAGAATCTCGTACAAGTCCCGCATCGCGAGAGCCTACAACGCCCGCCGACATTCGGTGGCCGGCCGCAGCAGACGCCAGGTCAGCGGTCTCGAGCGACCGCAGCCCTCCCAATCTCTCGGGCCAGGGCCAGCAGATCTGCCGACTCCTGCTTGGCCTCGGCGACATCATCGGAGGAATGGGCCCGCGAGCGGCCGTCGCGCTTCTCGGCTGCGTCGCGCAGAAGGGCGTGGAATTGTTCGTTGATCTCCCTGTCCGCCTCGGCGCGCGCGTCCAGGGTTGCCTTTGTTTCAGTCATTCGCGATCCTCCTGGCTCAGGTCGGCAGCGAGCGGTGTGCCGGTGAGCCGGCGAAAGTGCGGAGCCGAGCCAGCAATTGGGGCTCGGTCAGCGGGCCACTCTTCTCTACTTGGACACGTCGAGAGGAGCCGTGACCCTGCGACTGCATCTGGCGCGCAAAGTGCTCGACCACTTCGCCATCGCCGATCAGCAGAAGGTCGTCGCCGGCCGCAATGTTGGCACCGACCTGCGCAAAGAAGGTCCGCATGTGCTCATCACGATGGCCCTCGCCGGCCGGATGCTCTTCGGTCGGCGGCCGACCCGTCGAACGATGCCGCCCGGGCACCTGCGACTCGACCGTCTCTCGAATCGAGACCCCTTCGGGCCCCCACCGCAAGATCGTGGCTGACTCGCCCGAGATCCATACACCGGTCGTTTGCGGTGTCGTCATGTGATCCAATCAACCTGCCGGCCGAACGCAGTCTCGGGAGCCGAGGCATCGGCACGGGGTCGGACAGGCCCAAAGCATGCGCCCGGACGCCGCCGAAAGCAATTTGGTCCCGCTTTCCACGCTCAGGCGCGGTGGGCCGTGGACTTCAATTCAACCGCTGGCAGACAGGACGGCGGCACTGATCGCAGTGGGTGCGCAGCGCAGGGCCTTCCGCCGCCAGCCCCCGTCAAGCCGCCGGGTCCCCTACCCGATCCGGCTGATCTCCCAGCGTTCATCGTGCGTGACCGAATCGCCGGGGACAAGACTCGTCAACGGACCGAGCGACTCGATTTCCATGGCGCCCTCGTCGCTGTATATCTCCACGTTGCAGCCCATATCGGCATGCGCCAACTCTGGAGCGGGATCGAACGACTTGGTGAAGAGCACGCCCTCCCGGAGATAGGAGACCAGGCCCGCCCCGTTCAGGCATCCGACCTTGAACGGCCGCCCGGGCGTGGCGGCGACTGTCAGTGAACGTTCCGTGATCGTCAGGCGCTCATCCGACCACGATGCATACGGCCACAGGGCAATCATCTGGCTCGGCTTCATGGCGTGGGCCCCCTTGGGCTCCGGCAATTCCAGCCGAGCCACGCCACCAAGCTTCAGCTGTGTAATCGGCCAGGGCGAGACCTCCAGCGTGATCGAGCCTTCGTTCCTCAGGATGTGCCGAACAGAGACCGAAGCGGACGCCGCACTCAGGCGGATCTTCATCTCGCGGCGCAAACCCGTGGGCGCCTCAAAAGCACCGACCAGCCGAACTCCCGCCTCGCCTTCCGCAAGCCCCTGGAACTCGGAGAGCGTAAGCCCGTCCGCATCCGGCACGCTGCACTCGGGCGACTCGGGAGCGAACCACAGCCGGTGGCCGCCCACGAGCTCGTAGATGCCGTAACCCGAATCCCAGGAAGTCTCGGGAGTCTCGGCAAGGATGCTCTCCTCGCCTGGCAAGCCAAAACCGACAATACGCGGACCACCATTGGCCAGGACTTCAACCCAGCAGTGCGCCGTCTCCAGCCGCCTGGTCGAGCGGCCGAAGAAAGTGCCGGAAATCCCGGGCGCGGGCGATTCGCTCACGTCAATACGACCTCGACCTTCACCGTACTCGTGCCCTTGGGTGCAAACGGGGCAACGTCGCCGGCCACCGGATTGCCGTCCACGAGCATCGAAACAGTGTTACCCGGGCCGTCGCGCCGGACGCTGATCTCATATGAGGTGCCGCGGAACTCGCGATGAGCCTTGAATCCGGGCCACGCCTTGGGGATGGCCGGCGCCACTCGCAGGCCTTCGTGGGTGGGCCTGATCCCGAGGATCCACTGGGTGGCGGCGACGTATGTCCAGGCGGCCGTACCAGTCAGCCAGGCGTTGCGGGCCAGACCGAATGACGGATGCGTTGGCCCGCAGATGTTCTGGGAATAGACGTAGGGCTCGCCCTTCATCACTTCCTGGTCCGTCCGGGAGAGAGGCATGATCTGGCGGTAGTAGCGGTAGGCATCATCGCCCCAGCCCATCTGCGCCGCGGCAATGATCGACCACGTATTGGCGTGGCAAAAGATGCCGCCGTTCTCCTTGGCCCCGGGCACGTAGGTGGACGCGCCGCGGACGCGCTGATCCGAGCCGTCGTAGGGCGGCCACAGCAACGCCAGACCGAACTTGCTGTTGAGCTTCTCGTCGGCCGAATGAAGGGCCTGCTCGGCCCGAGCCTGCGGCGCGACGCCGCCCATGACGGACCAGCTCTGAGCGATTAGATCGATGGCGTGGTGTTTCGCGCCGGCGATGCCGATCGGCAGACCGTCGTCGTCGAAGGCGCGCGTATACCAGGCACCGTCCCAGGCGGAGGTATTGATGGTCTTGGCCATCTCGGCGTGCAGTCCGGCAAAACGCTTGGCTTCCGCCGTCTTGCCGAGGCGCTCCGCCAATTCGGCCATGTCCAGCATTGCTTTGCAGAACTGCATCCCGACCCAGACGCTCTCGGCCCTGCCGGAGCCATGGTCGATGTTGAGCGTGTCGTTCCAGTCCGAGAAGCCGGCCCGCGGAAGGCTGTGGGGACCGAGATGCTCCAACGTGAAGTCCACTGCCTTGAGCATGTGGCGCCAAACAGTGTCGTCGCCGGCGTCCTCGTAGCGGACGCGGCGTTCCAGATAGTCGAAATCGCCGGTCTCGCGCAGATATGCACAGACGGAGATCAGCAGCCAGAGATGGTCGTCGGAGAACCACTGCGGCCACGTGGGGTATTCAGCGGCAAGCCCGGGCCCGCCCTCCCCGGTGAGCGGAAAGAACTGATGCCACGTATGACCGTCCTGGAACTGCATCTCCCAGATGCGAGTGAGCATTTGACGAGCGTGGTCCGGGACGGTGTGCATGGTGCCGAGCGTGTCTTGACCGCTATCTCGAGTGCCCATTCCACGGCCCAGGCCGCTCTCGTAGCCCGAGACGAAGCGGGACCAGTACAACGTGGTGCGGCACTGGACCTGGTTCCAGAAGTTGAGCATCGCGTTGGTGTCCGCATCGGGCGTCTCCACCGTGAAGCGAGACAGATACGCATCCCAGTCGGCGCGGAGAGCGGCATAGGCAGAAGCGACGTTGGCCGGATCCGCGTATCGGGCGACGACCGCAGCAATTTCGCCCTGCTGATCCGTGGGGCCCATGATGTAGACGATCTGATGCTCTTCACCCGGAGCCAGAACGATGTCGTGGGTGAGCGAACCGATGCTGTTGCCGCGGGGCGAGGGCGCGTTTGACGGCGTGCCCGTCTCGACGACGATCGGATCGGCGAGGTCTCTGCCGTTGCCGATAAAGTCCTCCCGGTCACACGTGTAGCCGGCCGGAGTCTCGCTGCTGGCAAAGAAGTAAGTCAGCGGCTTGAACTTCGTCGCCACCTTGATGACGCCGTTCTCGCAGCTGCTGAAGACGATGTGCTGGGCCCAGTCCAGGTTCGTGAGGTCGTTGAAGGCGTCCGCAAAGCTGAACTCGGCGTAGCTGAAAGACCGCAGCCGGCGGGGCGTGGACCCCGTGTTCCGGACCTTCATCACCCAGAGCTCGCACGGCGCGGGCTCGTCGACCGGGGTCAGCGGCACGAAATAGAGGATCTCGGCTGCGATCCCGTTGAGGGAGCTGGAAATCTTGGTATACCCGGCGCCGTGGCGGCACTCGTAGGAATCCAGGACGCGCTTGGTGGGGCGTGTCGTGGGGCTCCAGTACTCGCCCGAGTCCTGATCGCGGAGATAAACGTAGCGTCCGGGCTGATCCACCGGGATCGAGTTGTAGCGGTAGCGGGTTACTCGGCGGTTCCGCGGATCGCGGTCGAACGAGTAACCGCCGGCGGTGTTGGAGATGATGCCGCCGTAGCGACCTTCACCGATGTAGTTGATCCACGGTGTCGGCGTGTCCGGCCGCGTAATCACGTACTCGCGAGCGGACTCGTCGAAGTAGCCGTAGTCGTTGGCGCCTGGCCGCGCCTGAGCGTCAGTCATGAATATCTCCACCGCTGCCCAGCTGAACTGACCGGACACAAACGCTATTACTGGATGAACGCCTCGACATCGAACTGACCTATCCGTATTGGAAGCGGGATCAGATTGCCGGTGACGGGACGCCCTTCGACCATCAGCCGAGTGACGCGACCGGCCGTTCCCTTGGCCTTGTGAACGGTGATGTTGTAGGTGGCCCCGCGGAAGCGGCGGGTGACGGTGAAGTCGCCCCAGTTCGCCGGCAGAACCGGATCGATTCGGAGCCCGTCGTGCTCGGCCCGAATGCCCAGGATCCACTGGCTGATCGCCACGAAGTTCCAGGCCGCCGTGCCGGACAGCCACGAATTCTTGGCCTCGCCGTGGGTGGGGGCATCCTTGCCCGCGATCATCTGCGCGTAGACGTACGGCTCGCAGCGGTGGATTTCGGAGATCTCCTCGCGCGCCGACGGGTTGATACGCATGTAGTAATCCAGGGCCCGGTCGCCGTTGTCCACCATGGACTCGGCGATCATCAGCCAGGGATTGGTATGGCAGAAGATGCCGGCGTTCTCCTTGTAGCCCTCGGGGTACGTGGAGATCTCACCCAACTCCAGGTGGTAGTAGGTGAAGGGCGGGTTGTTGAGCACGATGCCGTGTTTGGTGGCCAGCCGCTCGTTGACGGAGGTAAGAGCCTTCTGGGCCATGCCGTTGTCAAGGCCGATGCCGGCCAGGATGCACATGCCCTGCGGCTCGATGAAGATCGAACCCTCCGGGCATTCCTTGGAACCGACGGCCTTGCCGAAGTAGTCGTAGGCGCGCCGGAACCAGTCGCCGTCCCAGCCGGCCGTCTCGACGATCTTGGTCATCGACGCGGCAGCTTCGGTTGATCGCTTGACTTCGGCCGCGTCTCCGCGCCGCGTGGCAATCTCGACCATTTCCTTGGCCGCCAGAACGAACAGACCGCCGATGAACACGGACTCGGCGACGCCGCCTTCCTTGTTCTCGGTGGTCTGGAAGGATTCTCCCGGAGTCTCCGAGAAGCAGTTGAGGTTGAGGCAGTCGTTCCAGTCGGCGCGGCCGATGAGCGGCAGGCCGTTGGGGCCGAGGCGCTCCAGGGTGTAGCCGATCGAGCGCTGGACGTGGTCGTACAGGGGCTGCTCGGAGCCGGGCTTGTTGTCGTACTGAACGGGCTCGTCCAGTACAGCGTAGTCACCGGTTTCCTTGAGATAGGCCGCAATGCCCAGAACCAGCCAGGCCGGATCGTCGTTGAACCCGCCGCCGACCTCGTTGTTACCGCGCTTGGTGAGCGGCTGGTACTGATGGTAGGCGCCGCCGGTAGGAAGCTGAGTGGCGGCGATGTCCAGCAGCCGCTCGCGAGCGCGAGCCGGAATCATATGGACGAAGCCCAGCAAGTCCTGGCTCGAGTCGCGGAAGCCCATGCCACGGCCGATGCCGGACTCGTATAGCGAGGTGGAGCGGGACATGTTGAACGTCACCATGCACTGGTAGGCGTTCCAGATGTTGACCATCCGGTCCACGTGCTCACTGCCAGTATGGACCTGCAGGATGCCCAGGGTCTTGGTCCAATAATCGCGCAGGTCTTTGAAGGCCTGCTCGACGGTGGCGGCCTGGAGGTAGCGGGCGATGATCGGCTTGACCCGCTTCTTGTTGATGGTCTGCGAACCGGGCGGATCGAACTTGTCGCCCTTGGGATTCTCCTGGTAGCCGAGGAGAACGATGACTTCCCGGGTTTCACCCGGCGCAAGATCCAGCTTCACGTGGTGGGAACCCATGGGCTGCCAGCCGTGCGCAATGGAGTCCGTGGCCTTGCCCTGCTCAACGACGATCGGGCGATCCCAGCCGCGGTAGGCACCAAGGAAGTTGTCGCGCTGAGTGTCGAAACCGGCCAGCTTTTCCGAGCAAGCGAAGAAGGCGAAATGGTCGCGGCGTTCCCGGTACTCGGTCTTGTGATAGATGACTTCGTCTTCTACCTCAACCTGGCCCGTGGAATAGTTGCGCTGGAAGTTGGTGGCGTCTTCGTTGGCTTCCCAGAGGCAGAACTCGATCGAGTCGAAGAGGGAAACCTTGGCCGGAGTGCTGCGCTCGTTGGTGACCCGGATCCGCCAGACCTCGAGGTTCTCGCCGAGCGGCACGAAGTAGAGCGTCTCGCCCTTGATGCCCTTGTATGTGGACTCGATGATCGAGTAGCCCATGCCGTGGCGGCAGCTGTAGTTCTCGAGCTCACGCTGGGTGGGCTGCCAGCTGGGGCTCCAGAACTCACCCGACTCGTCGTCGCGAAGATAAACGTAGCGCCCGCCGGTATCCAGCGGGGCGTTGTTGTAGCGGTACCGGCTGATCCGGCGCAAACGGGCGTCGCGGTAGAAAGAATAGCCGCCGGCTGTGTTCGAGATGATCCCGAAATAGGCCTCGTTGCCCAGATAGTTGATCCACGGCAACGGGGTATCTGGTCGGGTGATTACGTACTCACGCTTCTCATCGTCGAAGTGACCGTAGCGCACGATTCTCCTCTGAGTTTCAACTACTTCCGACTGAGGGCCGCTCTCGAGATCGCCATCTCCCATCCCCTAGGCGACGGCCGACCGTGTGGGTCACTCGAGTTCGCGCGTCGGCATCTCCGGATCGGCGCGCGGGACGACGATACCATTCCGACCCGGAGCGGCGCTGGTCCACTTTCGAGGATCGAGCCCGGAGCCGGCGATGGTCACTCGACCTCGGCGAATCCGTCAAAAGAAAAATGCCCCTCCTAGCGACCCAGAAGGAGCAGTTTCAAGTTTCAAATTGGTGAGCCGGGAGGGGCTCGAACCCTCAACAAGCAGATTAAGAGTCTGCTGCTCTGCCATTGAGCTACCGGCCCACGGCGGATTGTAGCGAAGATCGATGAAGCGCGCGTCGGGCCCACGCCGATCCACTGTCCCGCCCCCGAACCGGGGCGCCCGCCCGTTGAACGGCTGAATCCGAAATAGGACCGTAATCGGGTCTCGACGGTACCCGTCCAGAGGCTACGATAGTGGCCTGCGCCGGAGGCTCCGACAGGAGGTCGGAAGCCCGTCGCGACCCGTCGGAAGTGTGGCCCCGAGCTTGGCATTCGAGGATACCCAGCTGCTCGACCAGTTGGAAGCAGGCATAGTGATCATCGACCAGGCGGGCCTCGTCGTCCGCTGGAATGATCACGCCTCCCGCATCCTCCGGATTCCCGCTCCTGAAGCCTTGGGCCATTCCTGGAAGGAACTCGTCAGGGTCGTCGGGGGCGACAGCTTCGCGACCGGGGACGTCCGCTCGGCGGCGGCCAAGCCGGGCGGCTGGCAGGGCACCCTCCAACTCGAAACACCCGACGCCACGGCTTGGGTGCGGGTTCAGGTGCAGGAACTCCGCCTTTCGGAAGACAAGGCGCCGACCGGTCTGACGGTGACTTTCTGGCCGGACCGGGTGCCCGGCGCAGCCGAGGCCGGACAGTCGGCCAGCCAGGTCGCAAGCGCGCTGGAGAATGCCCGACTCCTGGAGCGGCTCGAGCATGGCCTGGATCAAGAGCGGCGCCTCACCGGGCAGTTCGAAACCCTTATCGGCTTGACCCAATTGCAGCAGGGCGACCCCTCCGAGAAGGCAGTCGCCGAGGTTCTCCTGGAACGCATCGTGGTGGCCCTAGAAGCCGACTTCGGCTGCGTGGTGAGCGAGTCTGAAGACCGCCTGAGCGTGGTGGCTTCGCGCAATCTGCCGCCCCCGATGCGCGAGCGATTCGAATCGCGCAGTGCCGACTCTTTCTACTTCTGGCGGCGGCTCCAGTCGTCCGGGCACGGCGAAGCCTTCTACGAATACGTCAGGGACATCGCCGGGGCGGAGCCGGAGATAGCCGAGGTCGTGGCGCACGGCGTCGCCGCCCATGCGATCTTCCCGATCCGAGCCGGCGACAAACTCGTCGGCGCATTCCTGTGCTACTTCATGGGGCCCATCGACGGGAGTTCCCTCGTCGAGGACCGGAACGTGGAGGCCGTCGGCCGCATCATCGCGATCGCGTATGCCAACGTGCGGATGAGCGAGGGTCTGGCCGAGGCGGCCGAGCACGAACGCCGCTTGCGGGCAGAGATCCAGGCAATCCAGGAGTTGACCCTTCTCGGTGCCTCCACAGACGACATGGACCTGCTGGCCAGTGAAACTATCCAGCAGGTCGTCATGGCCACCGGAGCCACCGGCGGCGGATATATCCTGCTCGACGCGGCTTCGGCTCGGCTCGATCCGATAGCCTGGGTGGGTCTTCCCAGCCCGAGCTGGCCGGAAGGCGTAGAGACTCCGCAACTGCCGGCCGACTGGCCGTCATTTGGGCAGCTCCAGTCGGACGACGGGACCTGGCTCTCTCACACCACGGGCGGAGCCAACGGCAGTGAGGTTCGTCATGCCCACGCCGTCCTCCCCCTTCGCGTCGATGGCCACCTCGCCGGTGTGCTTCACCTGGAGTGGTCCGAGTCGCCGCGCAGCGAGCAGTACGACATTCACTTCCTCGAGCCGATCGCTCGCATCTGCAGCACATCGCTGGCCAACTTCAGACTCCGCTCCGAACTGCTGCACCGCGCCGCTTCACAACGCGCCCTCGGACACAGACTGGACACTCTCGATGAACTGACCCGCATCGGCGAGGAAGCCAGTTCATTTGAGGAGCTGGCCCACCGGACGGTCAGCCTGGTCAAGGAGGCACTCGGCACCAGCGGCGTCTGCTACCTGCTGATCGAGCCGGGCCACCACTTCGAAACTCACGCTGTTGCCGGCGAGACCGGCGCCTTCAGGTTGTGGCTCAAGGGCGTTCCGGCAAAGGACGCCCCGGGCGGCAGCATTCTTCTGTCCGGTGGCGGCAGCGTCCTGGGCGACTTTTCCGCCAGTCAGGTCAACGAACGCGTCCTGCCGTTGGCCCGCGCCGCCGGATTCCGGTCGTTCGGTGCCGTCCCGATCCGCACCGGAGAGGAACTGGCTGGGGCGCTTCTGTGCTTCTTCGACCAACCATCCGCGATGCTGCCTCTCGATGAGGCCGCTCTCGACTCGGTCTCCCGGATTGCAGGCATCGCCCTCGCCAACTACCGCCTCCGCGAACGGCTGGTCTCGTCGGAAGAGCGCTACCGAACCTTGTTCGAGGAGTCGCCGGACGCCTTCCTCGTCTCCGCCCTTGACGGAGCCGTCCTGGACGCCAACGAAGCGGCAGTGCGCCTGTATCGAGTCAACCGGGGCGATATTTTGGGCCGCTACTTGGGCCAACTCATCTCGGCCGATGAGCGAGAGATGGCCCGGCGCCGCCAGATCGTGTGGGCCCAAGGCCGGGGCACATTCCGCGATCGCGGTCGGCGTCCGGACGGCTCGGAATTCCCCGTGGACATCGAGATCCGCGTCGTGGAGCTGGGCGGACAACGCCGCTTCCTCCATCAGGTCCGCGACCTCTCGGACCAGGAGCGGCTTCAGAGAGAACTCCTCCAGGCCCAGAAGATGGAGGCGCTCGGCCAACTCGTCTCCGGCGTGGCCCATGAACTGAACAACCCGCTGGCGGCGATCATCGCCTTCAGCCAACTGATGCGCAGCGACGAGCGTCTGCCGGACGATATGAAGCACGACGCCGGGCTATTGGTGCAGGAAGCCGACAGAACGCGGCGCATCGTCCAGAACCTATTGGACTTTGCCAGGGCACGGCCACCGGAACGGCGCCCGACCAGCATCACCGTCCTGGTGAACAGCGTCCTCGAGCTGCAGTCATACGCCCTGAACACCAACCAGATCGCGGTCAAGGTGGAGATCCCAGTTACGTTGCCGGAGGTTGACCTGGACCGGGCTCAGCTGCAGCAGGTGCTCCTCAACCTGACTATCAACGCCATCCAGGCCATCCGCGGCCGTGACCGCAAGGCGCCTGCCCATCTGTGGATCGGTGCGGTACTGGTCAAGACGCGGGCGGCAACCGGCACTTCCAAGTCGGAGCGAGTCTTCGACGACCAGGCCAGGGTCAGGATCACGATCCGCGACGACGGTCCAGGGGTTCCGGAATCAGCACGCGCCCGGCTCTTCAATCCGTTCTTCACCACAAAGCAGCCGGGAGAGGGCACCGGTCTTGGTCTGTCCGTCTCGTTCGGGATCGTGGCCGCCCACGGCGGTCACCTCTGGTACGAACCGGGCCCGGGCGGGGTCGGCAGCAGCTTCGTTCTGGAGCTGCCGGTCTCTGCCCGAGGACTCGACGACCGCGAAGGTGCCGTCAAACTGGACGGCACGAGAAACCCTCAGCCGACGGCCGGCCACTCGACGGCCAGAGAACCTGGTTCCACGCGCCAACCTTCGACCCGATCCACTGCCGGGACGGCAAGCGCAGCCAACCGCGCGGCAAGCGCAGATGCCGGGGCGGTGGCCTCACCGGCCACCTTACCGGCAATCT
>OCZT010002721.1_pt1 | contig 18217 bp, 16 predicted proteins | sample 1539031 | NCBI WGS metagenome assembly OCZT01 (sample SAMEA3539308, study PRJEB22396) | soil metagenome | biome: tundra; feature: field; material: soil | place: USA | collected 2010-05 | depth 0.15 m | reverse complement strand
CATAATTCCATTACACTTTCTGTTATATTACGGTTAACCATAATAACTTTTGCATCTGTAAATTTCATTGTTTTAATAAATTTTTTAGCATTTCTTTCGGTGTCAAATTCAAATAATCTAATGTGAGAATTTCCTTCACATACTAAACTACTCTCTCTTTTTACACGAAAAAACTTTTCGGTGTATGAATGTGTGTGTGATGTCATATTAATGTCCCCATTTAGCTGCAATCATTCCTCTTGCCCAACGTTCTAACTTAAGAGCTTCATCAAGTTTTTTTTCTAAAGAATGAAATTCTTCTAATAATCCTGTTTTCTCCCACGTATGTATTCTACTTAATTCGTATAATGTCATATTAGTGATATGGTAATATTCTTTCCCACTCAACAGAGTTAAAAGCATTCAAATCTTCTCCGCCAGCATATGATATGCTACTTTGAAGAGCTTGTTGAATCTCAGTTAATCTTTGTTGATATGTTAAACCTTCTTCTAACTCTAAAGTTCTTCCTTCTATGTGTCTTCGTTCTCCCTTTACTTCATATGAAGTAGAACCACGATAAAGTTTTTTTCCATTTACGATTTTTGCAGGAGAGTCTATACATGAAGCAAACCAACCTCCAGCCATAACCATAGTAGCACCGAACGTAAGTGCCTTTGCTATATCTCCATAGTATTTTGATCCGCCGTCGGCAATAATTGGAATCTTATTTCCTACGACCTGATGGGCCTCAAAAACTGAATGAAGAGTAGGAAGGTGAAATCCTGTTTGGTAACGTGTAGTACAAATTGATCCGCCTCCTATGCCCACCTTTATAGCGTCAACTTTTAAGTACCCCAACCCATTTGCAGCTTCTTTAGTTGATATATTACCAACAATAAGTTTTGAGGAAAGACAATTTTCTCTTATATAGGCGACAGCGGGAACAATATTTTTGTGGTCAGCATGTGCAACATCAATGGTTATAAAATCTACCCTATAACCATTCAATTTAATAAAATCTATTACACTTTTATAATCGTTGGTTCCAACACTTATACTAATTAATTTTAGATTGGCTAAGTTTGCTGCTCTTATGAAATCTTTAGTAGTATCTTCAAATCTGTGCCATATATAAAAATAATCATTTTCAGATAACCATTTTGCATTATCTTGACCTATAACATCTTTCATATTGGCGGGAACCACGGGAAGTTTAAATGTTCTTCCTAAGAAATCTACAGATGTGTTAGCATCATCTCTACTATTAAGTGTGGAGTATTTAGGTCTGAGACATACCGTATCATAAGATAACAAAAAATCCTTCGTCATGGATTAACATTACCACACAAACGAAGGATGTAAACTAATTATATGATTATTGTGATTTTTTTAAAATTAACTCGACGTTCCTTATAATTTCTTTAAGTTGATTTTTAGTAAGAGTTTCTTCTAATTTATAAACTCTCAGTTTTGGTAAACTACTTCTTGAAAATTGTTTAACTTTATTCCAATTATTCTCATCCATTAATCCATTTTCTGTTAATATTCTATTAACCATATTAATTAATCTCGGTTAGAATATCACGTATAATATTTTCTATAGTCTCCCATTTATTAGTTTCAGGATTCTTGACCATATTTCTATTTATACCTTCACTAAGAGCACCAGACGGAAACATAAATGCTCCCCGAGTAGAAGGATTACTTACAAAGTCAAAAGCGATAAGTTCAAAATCATCTTGAACAAAATCTGCATCTTCATTTACGCCCTTCTTGATTGTTCCCAATCCACGACTAGAGATACCCAAACGAATGTTTGAACGAAATAATTCTCTCAAAATATTTCCATTAGGTGTCGTCAGAACTTCTGCTGTACCAACTAAATCATCACCCTCCCAATGCATTTCAACTACATTATGAGAAACATTTTGAAGGTTGACCACAGAAGATTCTGGGTGATCTAACTCACCAATAGCTCTACGTTCTTTAATAAAGTTCTCTTCATATTTTCTGGATTCACGAACCAAAATTTCTTTTGGATAAACTCTACCATTTTGATTTTTAATACCAGCCCTTTGTAAAATACCCTTGACCACCAATTTTTTATTAGGATCTCTATTAGCTTCTTCAAAGAGAACATCCTTTACTGGTTCGAATGATATACAATTTATTAATAGTTGTCGATTGTCCATATTAGTAAACACTCCTACGTTTATATAACGCTTTACCACCAGTACCTGGTTTTACAATAGGTCCATTAGGAGAATGAATATCTAAAAGTTCTTGTGCCCAAAGTCTAATTTGTGCAAAATCAGCATCTCCTTTATGTCTAGAGGAAAGATCAAATATTTTTCTGCTAATCTGAACCTCCCGTTTTTCTGCCGGGTCACCCATATCAGTTTCATCTTCATCCATTCCCAAAGATTTTCTTACTTCTTTTCCTTCTGGAGAATTGGAACGATCCTTACGAAATTGATCTTTATCTTTTTCTTGAAACTCTGGATTTTTGTCATTATTATCTAGATCATCATCTTCCTTAACAAACTTGGCATTATTTTCATCATCCTTATAGCCAAACTCTAAAGCTAATTCTCTTGCTTCTCGCAAAGCACATGTTTTAGCTTCTGAAATGTCTCTTATATATCCCAACCCAACGCCCTCTAATTTCTTATATGAATATTCCTTTTCTCCTTCAGAGAATACTTTTTTAAGACCTTTTCGTACCAAAGAAGATTTTGGTTCATCATTATATACACTTTCAGAGATTAACTTAAATCTATTACCATCTATATTCTCAAATAATTTATTCATATTAAAATTTCCATGCTGTTTGTTTGGTGTAATCCATTATATAAATTTTACCTACTTGAGAGATTTCAAGTGAACCTCTGTTGAATTTTGAATCAACATTTCCTGAAGACCACATTGACTCTTTTACTGCCAGTTTAACATCTCTGGTATCAAGAGGTTGTTTCATGTGATTAACAGGAATTTCTATTCTTGCTTTATATACACTAGCGTTTCTTCCTTCATTAATTGCTGACTTAATTCCTTTAATATAAGGTTCAAAATTTACGTTTCCTCTGGAATCCTTAATACTATCTGACATAAATTCTAACAAGAAAAATCTTAAATCTTTTCCTATAGTTTGAATTCCGGATGCTTTTTCAGCTAATTTCTTTTTTTTCTGTGGAAATTCCTCCGGTGGAGGAACTGTTCCTGGCTGTGCTGGTGGTTGCTGACCTGGAACTGGAGGAGGTGTGGTTCCAGTAGTTGGAAGAGCATTGGGGTCTGGAGGAGGAGCACCTGCACCAGGCATTGTCATGGAGGCATCTGGCTGAGTACCCATAGCTGTTCCTATTCCACCCATTGCGTCTGGGGCTCCAGGAGTTCCAGCAGAAGTAGGAGCTTCAGCATTTGGTTGTTCTTCACCTGTTGCTCCAGTTGCCGCTGCACCTGGCTCTTCAGGAGATTGATCTTCAGGTCCACCTGCACCATCTTGACCACCTTCAATCTTAATATTGACACCAGGAGTTAGAAAATACTTTTTATCATTCTCATCCTGCATGATGACAACCCATTCCTTATACCAAAATTCTACACTGAGTTTTTTAACCTTCTCGATCATATGATCGGTCTTTGGTTGCCCATATCCGCGAGAAGCATTCACTGTGACTTTTTTATTGACAAGTTGTTTGTTCATCTTGTCCAGAAGTTTCTTTTTAGCTTGTGCTTCTGCTTTATTCTTAGCATCCTCAAATGCACGAAAATCTTTTGTCCAATCATATTCTCCTGGGTCATCTGGCGTAGGAGTAGCATCGACTTCTGGTTCAGGAGTTGTAGGTTCTTCTGGAACTGGTTGATCCATAGAAGCGGCTGGAGCAGGAGCTTGCATAGGCTGAGGAGCTCCACCCATACCAGGCATCGGTTGTGGGGACTGTTCTGTAATATTTAACATTGATTTTAGCTTAATCATATTTTCTTTTTCCTTCTAATAGCAGGAGAAGTTATTCCCAGTTTGGCCTGAAGATTTTTAATATCTTGATCAGTATATTCTCTAGAACCACAATAGGGACATTTTACCATTTCAGATCTACCACCACTATAACGAAGTTTAAGTTTTCCTTTTCCTTTACATGATGAGCATCCTTCAGATATAGATTTCACTACTTTATATCCAAGACTTTTGCTTGCTTTTATTGCTCTCGGACTTCCATCTTTATTCTTAGTTCCCCAGGCTGGAGTAGAAATCATTCCACCAGCTTGTCCTACAGCTCCTGAACCTGTTTCTTCTTTTAACTCTCCCTCCAAAGTAGACATGCGGTTGTCTCTTTTTCCATCCAACATATCATCGGTATATGTTCCATCAGTATTGGTTTTCTCGTTGGCCATTTTTTTAACCTTTTCTCCAACATTAACAGGTCCATAGGTATCAAGTTCATCATCTTTCATATTATACATCTCAGAAATAATATGCTTTAACAATACTTTTAACTCATGTTCTTTCATAAAGTTTAGGTTAATACTCCTTTACATTCTTTGACCAATTCATATCCTAAAAGTACAACCATTATTTGTGAATCCTTAACTACCTTTCCGATTTTTACTTTATTTAACTGATGAATTACCTCATTTATTTTAATTTTAACTACCTCAGAGTCCTTTATCTTGATACTAAGTTCGGTAAGCTGCGCCTTTACGTCACTAATCTTTTCACAGATAAAGGACCCCAGGGAGTTAGTGTTAGATACATTATTAATGTATTCTCGTAACACAGACTTTTGATCATCATCAAGAGATTTATATTTCTTATTAAGACCTTCTACCAATAGTCTATAAGATAATAGGCGAATCTCTTCGTTTTGTTGTTCGTAGAACTTAAGAAGATCTTCTTCCTCACTAGGAGACTTTTTTCTATCTGATACATGTTCAACGATATAACTTTTTGCTTGATATACTTCCCTAACGTCAAACTTAACATCTTTTGAAGTAGCATCTTCGAAGAGTTTGAATATTGATGCCAACGCCTTATAGTTTCTGATGTTGGATTTAAGGAACTCATCTATTGGATAGGTTTCCTTAATTTCCTTAATAAGTTGATATTTTTCTTTGAGTAATTTCGAGGAACTAAGTTTTTTTCGTTGTTCTAATATAACAGATAGAAATCTTTCCGCATAATGTGTATCTCTTACTTTTTCACTTAAAATGAAGTTATAAAGACGCCATTCTTTACCAAGTTCGGTATTCTCTTTAAAGTATCTAAATAATAGATTTTTTGCGTGGGAATCTTCATTACCAGCTATAATATCGGCCGTTATTTGCCTAGTTAAAAGCTCAAATAAGATGCCGGTATTTCTAAATTTAGAATGGCGCATTTTCTTAATAGACATATATCAAACTCTTCTATTTTATAAATATGACTTATTTACGTCAAAATATATTATTTCACTATTGATCAAGTAACACGGAAGGGTCCATTATAGACTTACTTCCTTCTGATTCTTTAATTAGATTTTTCTTTTCATTCCCCTTATTCTTTGTTAAGTAAGCCTCAAGGCTGGTAATTATATTTCCCCTCTTCATAGTAGCCACTCTATTCTTCATTTCTTCCAAACTTAATGGAGAAATTTTGGAGGGTTTATCGGTCAATCTTCTATCTGCTCTGTCGGTTGCCATAGCAGTTTTAATCTCTAAATGACCAAATGGATCTTCCCCATGCGGATAGTTTCTGGCCTCTTTTTCACCCGTTTGATCCCTAGTTCTATTATATTCATCAGAATGAACACCGGATTCTTCCGAGATTTCTGAATCAGTAGGAGACATGGGATCTGGTTGATTAGTCAACTCTCTTACTACATTCTTATCACTTTCTTCTGTTTCCATGATAGGTGTTGAACCGCCCAATCCCCCTCCTATACCACCACCCAAATCAGCTCCTGGAGCTCCGCCACCCATACCACCCATATCTGGAGGAGGTAATCCACCACCCATGCCGCCGCCGGCACCTTGGGCATTTGGATTGATTTGCTTAAATGGCTGTGCAGGGTCATTACCTTCTTCTTCAATATTACGAAAACGGTATAACTGCTTAGAATCATCAACAATATCATCTTGTAATCCCTCAACATCATCTATTGATAGATTGAATACCTTTTTGTAAATCCAAGATTTAGGAAAGAGTTTGATTTCCATCATTCTTGATGATACATCTACCTTATTACCCCAAATTTCAATCTTTTCCTTTTCGAAGATTGTGGATGGATTAGTAAGTTCAAGTTTAAAGTTAACCAATGATTCGTCACGATATCCCTGCGAATAAAGGTGAACAATAGCAATCTTTTCAAGTTCAGAAATAATGATTCTTTGAACACGTTGAATGGTTCTGGCGAATCGAACATCTTCGGAGGCTAATGTGGCCTTACCAGAAAGTTCTTCTTCATAACCCAAGAATGCTTTAGGAATCTTAAGAGCAGCCATCATTTTATTACGGACATACTCAATATCATCAATTCCAGTCCATTCAATACCACTTAAAGTCTCGATGGATGTTCCACTGTCGGTTCCACGAACAGGAAGATAAAAATCTTCTACCATATTCATTAGATTAAATTTTAGATTATAATCTCCGGTCTGCTGATCAACATAAGGAACCTTCTTGGTTTTAGCCATCATTTTTTCCATGAAAGTATCAACTTCTTGAGGAGGAATATTACCAACATCAATCTTGAAAATACGACGTTCAGGAGCACGCATAATACGATTGATTAACATGGCGTCTTCAAGTAGAGATAACTGTTTCCACACACGCCTGCCACCCTCAATCATTGATTTTCCATAAGGAAGGAAGTTGGAGTCTGATAAGAGTCTAAAGTGGGCGCACTCGAATGATTCTAGTGTTTCTACCTGTGATGTATCCGTTGGTCTAATTTGAAATTTTACGTAGTTCTTATTAAGGGGATCTGTGTTTTCAAGACGTTCAACATTATAAGCGGAGATTGGCTCAATTTGATAAACACCGTATTCTGGAGAAATATACAATCTCATATAAAAATCTCCATATTTACACATATTCCTTGTCCAAGACCAAAGATTATGTTCAATATTAAGAATATCATAAAATAAGTTGGTAAGAATACCCTTAATATTATCATCTTCTGCGTTAACCACTAAAACTTTTCCATATTCATTAACCGTTAAACATTCATCCGCATAGATATCCAAAGCAGATGCTATGATTGGATCCATATCCATAGTATCATAATCACGAAATAGGTCAATACGTGCTGCCTGATAAGCTAGTGAAAAATCTCTTGAGTAAGCATTATAAGAAGTGGAACGAACTCGGTTAAATCTATCTCTCAGACTGTTTCTATCTGTGGCATACATCAAATCGCCAGTATCTTTAACTTTGAGTTTTTTACCTCCTACGTTACGTATTACTACACCTGTAGAAAAAAGTTTCTTTAACCGTGCGAATAATGACTTTTGTTTTACGTCAATTTCATCACCGTTCATTTTCATCTCCGGTCTGAGTATTGGATTATTTGCCATATTATTTCCTTTGTTTTATTGTGTGTATATGTGTATTTAGTATAAATATCTATATCTTACCGTAAAAGCCAAGTAAGTGATTCAGTATCCCCTGGTCTACCCCCTACCCTCATTTGCCATGTAGATTGGCCCGTATTTGCGGTTTTAGCAGTATAGATTGGGGTATTAGCCTCATTTGACCTTTTAACGTCTATATTATCCAAAATATTCCTACTAAGAATGACTCCCTCCTGCCTTAATCTAATAGCAGTATCTCTAACCCACATTCCCAAACATAGAGCCATAGTTAAATCGTCATTATAATTCTCGGCAGCCTGAGCTTTTCCCGCATCCCAAATGAAAGTTCTTAATTCCTCAATGGTTCTAGAAGAATGAATATCCACTATTCTTTCTCTAAAATATGCTTCAAGTTTTGAAATAAGTAAGGGTCTTGTGCTTATGGTAGTAGTAAATCCAGGTTTTAACTTCTTTTCTTCTGCGTAATACCGATTGACAATCTGACGTTGAACTTCTACAACTTTAAGGTCTAAACTGCTATAGAAGGTATTTTTGTATTGTCTATCTACAATTCGTTGTAATATAGCAGGTCCGAGACCGTTATATTCTACTATAAGAAGAGCATCATTATATTCAGTAGATAGATTTACAAGGATATCTGCAAATTCCTTTGGAGGTATCTGTTGTTTAAACTCAGCAACTTGTTCAAGAGTTTCTATGTTTAAAACGTGTGCAGCAGAATAGTCAGAACCATCTCCTCGAGCAGGATCAGCAGAAACCACATATGATTTTTGTTCTTTAGGCAATTCCCAAATCCACAAAAAGTTTGAATATCGAAATTCTATGGGATCTCTTACTCCCATTGACGGACGAGGATCTCCTTCAATGTGAATATTGTTAGATGAATATTCCTCTAAAATCTTAAGATCAATGACGTTGGTACCAGATGTTAGAAAGTCACAATCGCACTCCTGACTAGCTCCCCTTTGTCCCAACTGCTTCTCTTGTTCATCTCTCCAACTTTGACCTCTTTTAGGATGAAGTTGCCATGGGAGACGCAAGGTTATAAAATCATTCTGTTTTCTCTCCGCTTTAACCCACATCTCATGAAACCAATTTCCTACACCATTAGGAGTAGATAGAACAATTGCACGACCTCCTGTTGACAGAGTATTAAATGCTGAAGTCCAAATACTTTTAGCTTCATCAATGAATGCTGCTTCATCAAGAACCAATAAACTCAAAGCTTTTGAACGACCAGCATCTTTAGCAGAAGATGTGGCAGCTATCATAGATCCATTCTTTAAACGTAGAGATAACCTATTATCTTCGGTAGCTTGAATTCTCAACCACGATGGCAAATGTTCATTAGCAAATCGAACTTTGGTTATGATTTCCTTGGAGATTTCTTGTTTAATAGAAATAACAAGAATGTTTCTATCACTATTAAATAGCATCTGCCATAAAGAATAAGCAGATACAAGAGTGGTAATACCTAATTGACGAGATTTGAGAATAAGAAGAAATCTGTCATCGTGAAAGCAATTAAGAGTTTTTTCTTGGAAAGGATATAGATCAAATGGTACTGTTCCTCCCTCATTTGGATTTTGAATTTTTACATACTTCCGCATGAAGAATATAGGGTCAGCCATACACTTCTTAGTTTCTTCTCTAACCCATTTTCTTAAATCCGTTTCTTCAGGCATATTAAATGGGTTGTTCTACTTCTTTTTCTAAATCAATTATCAATTTATCAACTTTTTCCAAATCTTCCTCTGCCTCTTTAAGTAATTTCTCATTCTGTGATCCAACAAATGTAGTAATAGTTCCATTAGAATGAACCATTTCTACTTTAGAATCATCTTTCTTTAAAAAGTTGATTGATTCTAAAACATTCTTGCGAAATTCTTTAGCTGTAGATAATTTGTTCTTTAACATTTTTTTGTCGGTATAATCTTTGTAAGTTCCATTACACTCCATAAAGGTTTCTTCGACCTGAAGGCAATCTAGGCACTTTCCTGTCTTAGAATACACTTTCTCATCAAGACGATTGCCCAACACCCCTATATCAAATCCGCATATAGAACACTTACGTTTGACTAACTCTCGAATTAAATCTGCTTGTGGATTAATTCTTATTTTTGCTCCGTTACTGATAGTCCATTTTACTCCTTTTACATCATCCCAAACATCCCCCTCTTTATGTTTAATTGTCTTTCCGGTGTATCCAACCTGAATGAACGGTTGGTCGCCCTTCATTATCTGATTAACTATATCTAAGTTCCATCTTCTACGTGCCATAATTATTAATCCTTGTTTTTAATTTAATAAACACCTGTTTTCATATAGTTTATATATCGTACAATAAGGGTTAAAATATTTTTATATACTATCAGTCTGTTTTGAAGGGTTCCAATAAATCCTTCTAGCAATAATAGAGTTTATAGATTGTCCTCTATACACATCATTGGTTATAGAAGAACCAGTCAATACGTAAGTATAATTTGAATCAGCCCCTACATCTATTATAGGAGTATATTCTAATTCATTTATTGGAGCAGTATTATCAATTCTAGTTATTAATCTACTATGACTTATTTGAAAGTTTTGTCTAGCAGGCAAAGAAAGAATGTATAAATTTCCATTATTAATTAGAATATCCCCTGTTTGAACATCTATACTTTTAGATACAAATAGACTTCCAGAAATAAGAGCATCTTGAGTTCCTGCTTGAATTATTCCTCCTGCACTTGGTATAAATGGAATTAAAGAACTTCCAGATGAATCGAAATTCTGAACTGCGTGCAAATCTGAGAAGATTAAATTATGGTTAACATCAAATAATTCTGCTTTAATTTGATAAGTTTCATTTGATACACCTATGGACCAAGGAATTCTAGTTATAAAAAGATCAGGAGAAAATCCGTCATCCCCATATACTCTAAATGATATATTTTTTAAATACGATTGGCATTTATAGGGAACTATAACAAGAGTTCCAAATAGATCGTCTGTGGGGGTATAAAAGAAAATTTGCTCATAAAAATTGTTTAAATTTCCCACTACATCTGCATTTAATGTAGCAAGTTTTATTCCATGCTTATTATTAAAATTTGGATCATTTTTTGCTGGCGGAACAGAACTAGTAAAATAGAATTCCAAACGTGCATCAGTAACAGTTGGATCTTTGATAATTACAGAATCCATTTGCAAAATATATTGAACATTAGCTTTAAGTTCTATAAAATTGGAATCGTAAGATGAACCGGAAGTTTGATTAAATTGAACTTGATCAAATGGAGTGTATATAGAATTTCTATCTGAATTTATGGAATCATTTTTTACAATTATATAATCATTTCCATTTAAATTTAAAGGAGCCGGAGAAGACACAATACAAGAATCTATAAAAACTTGTGGAGTATGAGTCATGTGTAAATTATTAGAACTTGTGAACCAATAATGTGCTATATGTTCATCATTATAAAATTTTCCAAGAAGTTCATAAAATTTATTTAATGTTAAGCTATCTCTAAGTTGTTCATTAATAAAAAGAGGTTCATCTGCAATTATAGAAAAATCTCCTGTTGACAGAAGACTCTTTCTATATAATTTATGACGTGCAACAAATCCTGTAAAAGTTCTTATATTTCTATAAATTATATCAGCATAAGAACTCTGTACAATATAAATTATTCCATTGATATTTGTTGTTTGATAACTTGATGTAACTGTATTATATCCAATATAAGGATATGTTATACTAAAATCAGCATCAATTATATTTGTAATTATTTGATTATTATTGTGGTCAGCATAGAAATATGGATCTACAAGTTTTAAAGTACTGTTGGTGACTATATCTGAAATTATTACAGAAGAAGTTTGTTGAGTTGGTATTATTAAATTATTGGAAAATGGCACCTTTATCTTATTAATGTTAAGATTTACTGTAGCACCTAACATTTGAGAGTTTAATCCACTTCTATCATCTGATATATTTCCTATGATTGGAGGGATATCCACTGTCAATCTATAATCTATATCTATATTTCTTTTATTTACAGAAGAAAAATTTACATCTATTGCTGGATTTATAGCATTTGTGTGAGCTTTTCCACCAAATGTTATGGATTGTTTTAGCGTTGATGCTATATTAGAATTAATAACCGGAACTAATATCGAGTCAACTTCCAAAATTGGCTTATTGTAAAATCTTACTTTAGATATATTATTTAACGTTTTATCTATCGTTATATTTTGTTGCCACTTTACTGTTCTATTATCTATTAAAGTTCCATAACATATAATTTTTCCTACCCCATCAGCAGTATCATTATAAACATGTATGGATATAATATAAGAAGTCCCCTCTCTATAGGTAAATGCTCTGGCGGTTGAATCTGTGGTAGTTGCCATTTCCAAGAAAAGATTACTTCCAGCAGAATCCAAACATTCTACGAATATCTCCGATCCAGCATTAAGAAAAGTGGATCCATTAAGAGAAAAAGCATTCCTTCCCGCGGTAAATTTTGGATTAAACTCGGATACTACGAAGTATTTTGATAGGTAAGTTGTGTCGTTTACGTCTGCTACAATTGTAGAGAGACCGTATGAGACTCCACGTTTTCCGAAACTATCTAATAGATTTAATGCCATACTCCTATAAATAGAAGTATGGATGATTTTACACGAAATTGACCTTAGAAAATCCGTTTTCCTTCTTGATTTCCATCTGGCTATCAACCATATCTCTTAAAGCATCTAAGTGAGATATAATGATTATAAAGTCAAAGTTTGTCTTTAGAAAATGAAACAGTGTCTGCATTTCAGAGAGATTTTCTGATGCCAAAACACCGAATCCTTCGTCTATCACAAGGAAGTTAGAACGCGGCAGACTACTCAAATTTGTAAGGGCAACACGTATAGCAGTAGATAGAATAAACTGTTCCATACCACTACCAAGACTCATAAGCCATCGTCGTTCATCATAAACAATATAGGGAATGACATTTTTACCATCTACATCAAACTTAGAATGAAACTCAACAATTTGACTTAAGATGCTATTGACTTCGTTCTCGATATGTGGAACAGCAGCAATAATAACTTCATACGGAATACCATCTCTACTTACGGCTTGAACATATAGATCGTAGGATTTATACTGTTTTTCTACTTCTTTCACCTTCTCCATTTTCTTCTTAAGGTCATCAATCTTTGAAGAAAATACCGATCTCTTACCTACGAGATTTTGAACAAGAGTATTCTTTTCCTTCTGCTCCTGTCTTGCATCCCAAAGATGAACATTCAACACAGAAACAATAGAATCTACCTTAACGTTATTTTGTATTATCTCTTTGTTCTTCAAAAATATCTCTAATTCCTTTTCTACTTTGATTAAATTTTCCTTGTTTCTTTCATAAGTTTTAAGAACTTTTTCCACCGATCTTTGATAATCTAAACACTTTTCTTGATTTTTACTTCTCTCTTTAAGAAGATTATTATATCTTTTATAATCGTCTTCGACGGATGCTAGTAATTTTAACTTGGTATCTAAGTCGGTTTGTTCTGTTAACAATTTAGAGATTTCATCCTTACATAACTTCAATTCCTTTTCAGCATTATTGCTTTCTAGAGTTACAACATCAGCGTTTTTAACACAAAATTTACACTCTATGTCGTATTCATAATTCTCAGATTTGATCATTTTTTCTTTGAGAATTTTAGCTCCAGTAAGCTTGGTGGATATATTGAATAAGAGTTGGTTCCTTAGATTCACTAAAGATTGCCACTCATTATAAAGGGTAGAGATGTTATTATCTTCCAAATATTTTATACTATTTCCCAAATTCTTTATCATTTTCTCACACTCGTTTTGAGATCTGTATATGGTATCTCTCTCCATTTCATCTTGATAAAGAGATTCTTTAATGAGTCTTATGGATTTTTTAATGTCTTCCTCTAAATTAAATGAACATCCATCAACCTTAACAAGTTTAGAAGATTCTTCCAATACATCCTTGTAAAGTTTATCAACTTTCTCATTCGATTTAATCAGACTCTTATTTTCACTCTCAAGAGCCAATTGAGTTTGAGACAAAGAATCAGAATTGATTTTAAGATCCCCTTCAAAATCTTCATTCTTATAAACTTTAAGAGTAGAGATTATTTCGTTTAGTTTTTTATTTGCTGTTTCATGTAATATGTCAAAAATATTCAGTCCCAAGAACTGAGCAAGGAGATCTTTTCGCCCCGAATCGCCCAGGTCAATAAATGATGTTTCATACTTTCCTGATTTCTGAACGCTAAGGCTAGTCAAAAGAAAATCCTCATAACCTCCTATATAAGCACGAATGACATTGTTAGTGTCAGAACGTTCAATTCCGGTCAAATCTTCTTCCTTACCATCAACAACCCTCCAAAACTTAACATTGACCTTTACGGCACCCTTTTTATCCATTTTACCAGTTCGATCTATAAAGTATCTAACTCCTCCTATATCTACTTCTAATGAGGCTCGGCAACTCATTTTTTGGTCATTTATGATGTTGTTAGCCTTGAAGTCACGTTCACATTTATCAAAGACACACCATGAAAATGCGGAGAAAACACTAGATTTTCCAGATGCATTCGTAGCAAAAAGACCAACCACATCATTCATCTTGGTAAAATCAATTATGTTATCTTCACCAAATGAAAATAGATTATTCCACTCAAACCGAATTGGACTCCATTTAATGTTCTTAGAAATGTCATCAGTCTTTATTCCAGAATTTGTTTCATCATTTATTCTTATAATATCATTTAAAATACCTTCATCGGTTATTTTAAGTTTATTTTTGACAAACTCACTGATAAGTTTTATCTGATGGTCCCTGTTTTTTAAGTCTCCCTTAATTAGATTCGCTACAGACGAGGTTTTTAATTCTTCATTACTTAATCCCTCTCTTGTAAAAGTAGGAGGTTCAACCAATGTCGTAACTTTCTTAATTTCCTTAATGGCAGCCTTAGTTTCGGTAGGCAAACTCTCAAAACAAGATAATCTAACACGAGCTTTTTTAGGAATGTTAGTGAGATCAGTCCTTATTTCACCCTTATCAATTTTAATCGTGAAGTATCCATATTCATTTGGAATATCAAAATGTTGACCACATCTAGTTTTTAAATCCCAAAAAGTATATCCATGTCCCTGCAAATCTTCTCCGTGATTTTGTTGAATAAGAGATCCGCAATAATGAATAACTGGTTTATTCTCATAACCATCAAGCATTGATAAATCTTGGAGAATTTGCATCTTATGAATATCTCCAAGCAGAACAATATCATGGTCATCGAAAAAGGAAATAGGTACATTTTTATTTACCAACTTAAATCCCATTTCAGAAACAGCACCATCTACAGTTCCATGAAAAAGGCAGATAAAATAACGGAATTCATTTCTATAAACAGATGGTATTTTGTCTCCCTTAAGATATTGAGATTCATCATCAAAAATACTATAGTTGTTAAAACAAATATCACCCAAAGAATATAAATCACTTTTCTTTAGATAAAAAAGATTGGGGTGATTTATTGCTTCAACAATAGGACTTAAACTATCTAGACGATTTTTGTTTGTTAGATTTGTATCGTGATTACCAGCAACCAAAATTGTTGGGTGTATGTCAGACAACCCAACTAAAAATTCTTTAGTTACTTGTACACACTCAGGACTCAAATCTAATTTACTATGAAGAATATCTCCTACAACACAAATAGCTGTAGTTTCGGGAAGATTGGCAACCGACGCAAAAAGTTTCTCAAAAACTTCTCTATATTCATCGTGTCTTTTTGTAAGACGAATTTGAATATCTGCCAAATGGACAATGTGAGTGAATTTTTTTATGTCGTTGGTTAAAGTAATCATTATTAAAGTTTCTTTTTGGTTATTTTACGATATAGAATGTGGAAAGGAAGAATAAATAAACATACTAACAATATCGTATTAAGAATTACTTTCGATTTCCAATTCAATTTTTTATATGATGCTTCACTCATGATAATTCGTATTTATTATGTTCCAGAAAACGTTTTAAAACAAAGTTGCAAGCTTCACAATTTATGTGATAAAATTTATGTTCTACACATTCTTTTGGTATTTTCATTAGATTATATGTCCTCCAATCTACATCAAACAGATATGAATTCTTTAATCCAATTCTGTTCTTTTCTATTTCTAAATGTTCTTTGATAGTCATAATGATAATTTATATCTTATCGAATCCGAAAAATCCAATGGTCTGGAAGATTTTATAATCTTATCTACTTTATCAAATCCCAACACGGATGGGTCCTTATCTTCCAATTTGACCAAATGCACGTCTATTTTAGCCACCTGAATGTCTTCTATATGGTCGAATATATCAATTGCCTTCGTCAATGCGTCATTATCTAGAACTATATTGACCCTTTTCACCTTATTGATGACCATTGCTAGTTTTAAGGAGAATGGCATTAAAGTTCCAAATAGAGGAATTACGTTTTTCCTGACGGCAAAAGCGTCAAAAACACCCTCAACCAATGTGATTGGTTCTTTCCAATTTATAAAAACCTCAAACCCAATAATGTCTTTTGACCACGGAGATAACATATATTTAAATCGAGATCGTTCTGTGTAATCTCTAGCGGAAAAGAAATTAAGATTTCCATCCTTATCATATGATGGAACAAGTATTCTCTCAGAATATTCACCACGCTCACAATAACCAATGTTATATCTCAAAACATCGTCCCTGGTGATTCCACGTTTAGACAAATAATACCAAGCATGACCAAATGAAAATGAATCAGAATCCTTACTGAGAGGTTTAAAATCTTGAGGAAGTATATGAGATTCTTCTTTATAAACTTCTCCCTTTTCTCTATAAACATGTCCGGTTATAGAAAATAACTCTTCCACATATCGTTTTGAAGCATGAAGTTTAAAAAATAATCCTTTTAATGTGGTTCCACACGCATTACAAATCCAACAGTGCCAACTTCCAGCATCGGTTCCATCAAGACAGATTTCTAATTTGGGAACTTTTTTCTGTTCATTACATAGGGGGCAATGATACATCGCCTGGACATATCCTTTTCGGAGCCTAGCATTTTGGTTCATTACTCTATTGAGTAAAGACACTAATTTTTCCTGTTGTAACATTACGGAGGTACTATAATGCTATAACAAATTACGTCAATTTTTTATATAGAAAGATATGATTTTATAGCATCTTCTGTATCTGACATATTTTGTGTGGTATGAACCCCGCTATAAACTAATAATAATGCTAAATCTCCAACCCATGACCTATTACCAAAAGCATTGTTTCTATCTCTGGAAAATTCAGTTGCGGTAGAATCGGAATTGGTTTGCGCTGTGATTGTTTTTAATGTCGTTGGCCTAGCAGTGCCTATGCCTACATTAGTCTTATCTATGTGTAATAAACCTACGTTAGCTGTTCCAGAAAGAAAACAACCGTGGGGATTATCACCGTGAAACTGATAATTTGAACTGTGGCCCAATAAAAATTGATAACCACCACCCCACGCTGGGTCTTCGTTAGCTACCCAATATACCGTACGAATTGTAGTCATTTGAGAAGCAAACAACATATACCAAGTTCCGCTACCAGCAAATCGTAATACTAATTTACCACCAGCAGAAGTTTGTAAAGTTGGAGCTACTACGGCAGTGGCTTGTGACCAGTGATTATTATTTCCACTAAATTCAGTTACTCCCCGTACAGAATTTCCGACCGAAGCAGGACTTGTTCTTGTCGTATCTGTCCAAACGGATGACGGTCTATTAACATCTATTTGCATCAATAGTCCTGATATTATCGGTGGAATAAATGATGAAACAGATAATGAAGAAGATTTCTTTTTTTTAGCAACTATAGATTGAAAAGTTGGAATAGAAATCATATTATGCTGTATCTCCGCCTAGTACAAAATCTCCGTTTGGAACTCTTAACAAAGATACTAAAGAATATTGTCCAGAAGAACCAGATTGTCCTGACCTATTTCTTAAAATGGTGGTGGTGCTCCCTGTAGAAAACAAAATAATTCCAGAACTAGATTGATAAAACATAGAATTGAATGAAGGAGATAGACTGGATGAAATGGTAACTATAGAAGCGGATCCACTTATCATAGAAATAAGTTTTCCATTATCAATACCACTTAATGAAATACTAGATGTATAGGTATTTGTAAAATTAGAAGATACAGAGTACATGTCTGATACAATACCACTGGTAGTAATATTCGAAGTTATTAAATTACTACTACTAATATAACTAGATGTTATACTACTCACTGAAATATTTTGTGATATTGAGGAAGCAAAACTTGATGTAACAGCTAAAGAAGAACTTAATGAACTTGAAGCCCAACTGGAACTGAATGCAGTTATAAGACCAATAATATTACTTGAAGTGATATAACTTGAAGTTACAGAATTATTAGCCCAACTAGAAGTTCCAAATAAACCCGAAGAAGTAATACTACCAAATATTCCAGATCTAACAGTTATAGAAGAAGCAGTTAAAGAAGTGGTTTCTACATCTATAGATAATACAAAAGATTCCGAGACAAATGATTCTGTAACATGTGACGCAGTTATAGATGTTATTGTGAGTGAAGTTATTAAACTTCCAGTACCAT
>OCZT010002720.1_pt1 | contig 18220 bp, 22 predicted proteins | sample 1539031 | NCBI WGS metagenome assembly OCZT01 (sample SAMEA3539308, study PRJEB22396) | soil metagenome | biome: tundra; feature: field; material: soil | place: USA | collected 2010-05 | depth 0.15 m | reverse complement strand
ACGAGGCGGCCCAGGTGTTGCCGATGTTGAGCACGTCCGGCCCCTGGCCGCTGGTCGTCGCGGCGAGGATCTTGTTGAGCAGGTCCGGCCACCCGATGACCTGGAGATTCACCTTGACGCCCGTCTGCTGCTCGAACTTCGCCAGCTCGGGGGTCAGCACCTCCTTGTCTTTGTCCAGGCTGGTGGCCTGGTTGCTGGCCCAGTAGGTCAGGGTCTTGCTCGACCCTGAGGAGCTGTTCGATGAGCCCCCGCACGCTGCGGCGGTGGAGACCGTGAGGACCGCGACGACAGTGCCGATCAGACGAGTCTTCATATCAGAGCTCCCTGGTTCGTGGTGGGTGGGCGATGGTCCGCGTCCACCGAGATCTACCATCATCCCACACCCAGCGGTTCAGTTGTCAGTACCCCGTTATCGAACTGTTGACCTGTCCCAGAACAGCGGTTGGCGCTGAGTGTGGGAACCGATCACGACACCCCACGGGCCGCGGGGCTGAGCCCCACAACCGGGATCTTTCCGGTTCAGGCCGTGGGCGTGGGGTTGACCAGGGCCTGCAGCCCGTTCTCGGCGATCTCCCGGTCGATCTCCTCCTGTGAAAGCTGCCTGAACCGCTCCGCAGCCTCGAGGGCGGGCCCGAGCAGGCGCAGATCACCGACGGTCGGGATCCCGTGGATCGGCAGTGAGAGGGTGAAGTTGACCGCGCGCTGGATGCGCTCACGGTCTTCGAGCGGCTGGTACCAGGTCTGGTAGTTGTGCTCGTCAGTAGGCCAGAAACCACGGGCGATCGCCTTGATACCCATCACCCCGAGGTCGCGCTCGGCGCAGATGGTAAGCAGCCTCTCGGCATCCGCCCGGTAGCCGGGGTTGCCCCACAGCGGCGCGTTCACCGGGAACATCACGGTGTCGAGGTCGAGCGCCTCCAGTACCTGGCAGAAGAGGCCGGGTGCCTTCTCGAGGTGGCCGGTGATCCCGAGGTGGGTTACGAGCCCCTCCTCGCGCGCTTGCAGGAACGCCTCCGCTGCCCCGCCGGGGGCGAGGATGCGGTCGACGTCGTCCTGCGAGGTCACGGCGTGGAACTGGTAGAGCTCGAAATGGTCGGTCTGGAGCAACTCCAGCGATCTCTCCAGCTCAGCCCGGGCGCCGTCGCGATCGCGCGCCATGGTCTTCTCGCTGATGTAGAGCCGGGCACGGAACGCGGGCAAATGAGGCCCGACCCGGGTCTCAGCCTCGCCGTATGACGGGGCGATGTCAAGGTGGTTGACCCCGGCCTGGGTGGCGCGGGTGAGCCAGCCGGTCACTTCGTCAGGCGAGGCGCCGCTGAACGCGACACCTCCGAGGATGGCCACACTCGACTCGTGTCCGGTACGTCCCAGTGGGCGCTTCAACATGGCTTTCCTCCTCCCGGTCAGGGAACCGGGTGATCCTAAAGAGGATCGCCTATCCAGTTGAACGATCGATTCCTCGGGACGAGTTCATATTCGCGGGTGGGGCGTTCAAGCACATTAACGAAGCGCTTTAATTCAGCCGGCCGCTGGCGGGGCGGCCGCTCGTAGCAGCTCTGCGCTCGTAGACTGCGAGAGGTTCTGCCAGATCGACGACTTCGTAGGTCGAGCGGCTTCACATGCCTCGTGGGTAATCAAACTCCGGGGTTGAACTTCATCAGCGCCAGTTGCCACGTCTCCGATTTCGCATCGGCCGAACTCGGATCAGGGAGAGGTCAGGCTGACGCCTTCTATCGCGGAGGAGCGGTAAGAAGCTGTCGGGGGCTGCGAAGACCGCAGGCGCGAAGCTGCTCGGCCCTTCTCCTACCCACCCCCTGCAGCGCCATGATGCCTGCGACACTCACCTCGCCCCCCAGCATCTCCTGATGATGGGCCTCGTCGATGGCGATAGAGGTGGGATCGAAGTCCACATAGCCGAGCGTGGTGTCCACGCCCACATGACCCATCCGCTCCGATATCTCGGCAAGGTCGTGTCCGGCGCCGGCCAGAGCAGTCACGAGAGCGTGACGGGTCAAGTGAGGATGCCAGGCCCACCCGATCTCGGACAGCCTTGTCGCAATCAGGTCAACCACCCAGGCGATGCCGCCTTGGAGAGCCAGCGGCGCGAAGAGCTCCGCGCCGGCGCCCTCAACTGCAAACCGCCAGCGTAGATGGCGACAGATGCCTTCGATTATGTGTGAGGGGTAGCTGTCGAGCGGCACACTCTGTCGCAGCAACTTATCGCCCTTGGCGGCACGGATCGTCAGCAGCAGCCTGGCGGGGGGCCTTCCCTAGTGGTGACCACCACGTCGCGCAGGGTCAGCCTAAAGACCTCGCTCCTGCGTCCGACCATGAGGCTGATCAAGAGCAGGGCCCACAGCGGGCCGTCGTGACGGTACAACCTGACGATCGCCGCATCGAGGTTCGCGCGGTCGATTCGGTCCGAGTGGGTATACCTGGGTGCTCGACCCAACCCGGACGGCAAGCCGGCACTCAGACATCCGCCTGATCCTCGCCCCACATCGGCTTGGCTCTGTCTCGCTCGAGCCGACGCTTGCCGCCGAGCTTTCCAAGCCTGGGCCCTCCTCGGCTGAGGAGCTGCGTCAGTGACCGATCGTCCCGAAGTGCAGCTTCTGAGTGGCGACTGTGTCCAGGTGATGTGCGAACTGCCGGCGGATACTCCTCGACGCCGGGGCATCCCGAGTCATAGTCGTCTGCCTCGCAAGAACGGCCTGAGGCTGGCGGAATGAGGTCGCGCGTCCTGCTCCGAAGCGAAGACGGCTTCGCCCTGGGCTGCGAGCTGGACGCCGCGGACGCCGACGAAGTTTGGCGCATTGCTGGAGGCGAAGCCTGAGCTCGCAGGGAGTATCCGCGAATTCAAGGCGGCGGCTTTGATCTCAAATTGCCACGCTCAAACCTCGCAGATCAGCCCAACGGAGTTAACTGACGGCGGCGATTACAGGCCAGACCGGGCGAGATGGAGGCGATTCCACCTACGTGGGGAGCTTGCGTATTCGGGACCGACTGAGCGCCGGTTGTGGAGCGGGAGACGAGACTCGAACTCGCGACATCCAGCTTGGAAGGATGACGCACAACTCTGACATCAGGTTTATTGGAATCGGCTTGTAGTTCGTCAGCTTTGAGAATCTGCGATTCACGCGAGAGTCCGAGCTCTGCCACCCGCGCTTCGAGCACAGGCGACATAACACAGTCAATGTCCCGGGTGACCACCACCTCATCCTCAGCTCGGAGCCGCGCTTGAACAACTACGGGGATACGATCACATGACGATGACGAAAGACACCATCCGTCCCGACATAGACAAGCTCGAGGCCGACCTGGTCGCCCTCCGCCGCGACCTGCATCGCCACCCCGAGCTCGGTCATAAAGAGGACCGCACCTCCTCCCTGGTCGCCCAGAGAATGACGGCGCTGGGGCTGGACGTCCGCACCGGCGTCGGCGGCACCGGCGTGCTGGCCGACCTTGCCGGCTCTGAACCCGGCGCGACACTGCTGATCCGCGCCGACATGGACGCCCTCCCGGTGACCGAGACCACCGGCCACGACTTCGCCTCCGAGACTCCGGGTGTGATGCACGCCTGCGGCCACGACGCCCACGTCTCAGCCCTCGTCGGCGCGGCGACACTCCTCACCGAGGCCCGTGAGGAGCTGGCCGGCAGGATTCGATTCTGCTTCCAGCCCGCCGAAGAACTGCTTGATGGCGCCAGCGCGATGATCAGCGACGGCGCCATGGACGGAGTTGACCGCGTCCTCGGGGCGCACGTCTTCTCGATTGCGCCATATGGCACCGTCGTCTCCATGGCGGGCCCGATGCTTGCGGGTGCCGACGCTTTCGAACTCAGAATCGTTGGCAAGGCCGGTCATGGCGGCATGCCCCAGCTCTCGGTCGACCCCATCTACGCGGCTGCCCAGGTTGTGACTGCGCTGCAGTCAATCGTTGCCCGCGAGACGAGCCCGGGCGAGACGCTGGTTGTCAGCATCGCCGCGATCGAAGGCGGTCGCACCTTCAATGTCGTTGTCGACGAGGTGACCCTGCGCGGTACCGTACGCTGGTTCTCCACGGCAGAGCGCGAGAGGGCGCTGGCGCGGATCCCGGTGATCGCGCAAGGTGTATGTGAGGCACTTCGGGCACACGCCGAGTTCACCGTCATTGGGAGCGTGCCTGTGACAGCCAACGTCGCGGAGCACATCGACGTCCTGGAAGCCGCGGTCGCGGAAACCGGGCGCGCGGTGGCGATCAACCCGGGGCCGATCACGGGGAGCGAGGACTTCTCGCGTTTCCTCGAGCGGGCGCCGGGCGCCTTCTTCGGGGTCGGCGCCGGCGGTCCGGAGGCCGCACCGCACCACCATCACGCCTTTGACATCGATGAACGGGCCATCGCCCTGACCGCCGAGGTTTTTGTCCGGACGGCGCGACGGACGCTGGCTCCGCTGCGCTGAGCCCGCCGAGCTCCCGCCCTCGGTGGCGGGTCCTAACGAGATGCCAGGCGGAGCCTGCCGGGTTATTGGAGCGGGAGACGAGACTCGAACTCGCGACATCCAGCTTGGAATGATGACGCACAACTCTGAACTCAGGTTAGCTGGAATCGGCTCCTAGTTCGTCAGGTTTGAGAATCTGCGATCCACACGAGAGTCCGGGTCCGCCAGCCGCCCTCAACCTTGCGGTTAACAGTCGCACGGGAACCCGTCCGCTGACGTCCGCCAAGGTCCGCCTGAATACGGAAACTTAAGTCACCAATCCGCTGGAGTCCGCCTAGATTCGTGTGAAGTCGCCGGCGTTGCTGTACAAAATGAGGCCTCGGAGGGTCAGTCCACACTCCCAGCTGGAACAGCCCATTGGCAACTCTGCCCTGTCACAGCGGCGATGCGGTCGAAGTCGGCGTCGTAGTGCAACACAGTCACGCCCGCAGCCTCCGCCGCGGCAGCGACGAGCAAATCGGGAATCTTGCGCCCCCGCTGACTCCGATCTGCCAGCAGGCGCTGCACTTGTCGAGCCCGCTGCACGTGAGCGGTGCTGCTCTCGACCAGCTCGAAGGAGTTGAGGGCTCGTTGAAGCGAATCCCACTCCCGTGTGTTCCGTGCGGAGTAGCCGATTTCCAGATCCGAGATTCCCGCCCGTGCCAGCTGACCTGACGCGGCGAGCTGCTCAACCACGGCACGAACGGACGCCTGTCCCAGCCGCGTTAAGACGCTCGTGTCGACAAGATGCGTCAGCGCCAAGCTTCGTCGCGGTCGGCCAGTCTGGCCTTAGCCAACGTATCCAGGGCCTGTCGGACCAGGCGGGTGTGCGTCTCACTCGCTCTGCGGAGGGCTTCATTGACCGTCTCTTTGATGGTGCCGGTACCAAGTTCGGCTCGAGCTGCTCCGAGGACCTTGTCGTCAATGTCGACCAAATGCTTGCTCATATAAGCAGTATATATCGGATCCAGCTCGTATATACCGCCGACTCACCTGAGGTGGGGACCCGGGAGACCCGGGGTGAAGACGTTGGTTGAACCTGTCTTCAGCAGCGGTCGGCCCAGCACCTCGCACCACGTCTCCATGTACGCGGTCGGCTGGATGATCGTCCATGTCATGCCGCTGGTCTTGAGGTCCTGCTCCGCGGCGTACTTCATCCGCATCAGGTCCATGGCGTGGTCGGGAGCGGCGGCTTCGACCGACAGGAGGACAACATGCTCCACGCCCGCGTCCCTGGCGGCCTGGACCAGGTTGTGGTTGCCGTCGCGATCGACCGTGGCGGGGCTGATGCCGCGCGGTCCCGAAAACCCGTGGATCGCGGAGACCACAGTCTGCACCCCCTCGACGGCGCGGCGGACAGCCGCCAGGTCGCCGACGTCACCTTCGACCACTTCCGCGCCCCGTCACGGTAAGAGTGGGACCTTGACCATCCTCAGGCAGGGCGAGAAGGGCCTGGTGTCTAATAGACGTCATCAGGCTCCATCTCGGATAGGCTAGGGAGATGCCTACTCGGGCGATTGCCACTCCGCTGGTTGCTCAGTTTGCCTCCTTTTTGGAGGCTGTCCCGGATGCCTCAATCTTGGTGAGTTCGTCAGGGACCATCATGTCGATCAATTCGCTGGCGGTGGCTCTGTTTGGGTACGACCGCGAGGCGTTGCTCGGCCAGGGAGTAGACCTCTTGTTGCCTGCGGCGGCGCGCGCTGCTCATGTCCAGCACCGCGCAGCCTATGCCTCCGACCCTCGTACCCGGATTATGGGATCTGGCATGGAACTTGCCGGCTGCCGTGCCGACGGCAGCGAATTTGCTGCTGAGGTCTCGCTGGCAACCTTTGATCTCGATGGGGAGCCGGTGGTTTTTGCGGCGATTCGCGATCTCACCGAGCGCAAGCGGGTAGAGGCGAAGGTCAGTCGGCTGGAGGATGAGGTCCTGCGCGAAGAAGGGTTGAGGAAGGGGGAACAGAAGCGGGCGGATTGGGCGGAGAAGGAAGCAGTGCTCGATGACCTGACTGGGTTGGGGAACCGCCGGAGCTGGAAGGTGTCTCTGGACCAGGAGGAGGCCAGGTGCGTCCGCTACGGGCGTACGGCATCAGTGCTCTTCATCGATCTGGATGACCTGAAGCAGGTCAACGATACTCACGGGCATCCGGCCGGGGACGTTCTGCTCCGGCGCGCTGCCGAAGTTATGAGTGCGGTGGCTCGCGAGGGTGACTTTATAGCTCGTATCGGTGGCGATGAGTTCACCATTCTCGCCATCAATGCGGCGGACAGCGAGGCCATGAGTCTGTCAGACCGTCTTCATAACTCTCTGCGTGAAGCGGGTATTGAGGCGAGCTCAGGGTATGCCGTCCGCTCGCTGGAAGGGGGGCTGAGGGGTGCCTGGCGTATCGCCGATCAACGCATGTATGCGATGAAAGCGGCAAAAAAGGTAGCCCAGGAAGAAAGCGGGGACAGGCGCGGAGCTCCACCCCCCGTAGGCACTCCAACCCCTTGATGCCCAAGGACTCTGGGCAACCGGACGGCCTTTTGCCGCCCCACAACTGCTGGGGCCCCTCCAGGGCCTGATGGTGGACGCGTGATGGTTTTATCGGAGATGCCTGACCTTCACCACTATTGCAACTGGGGATCTTCGCTGTGGTTGCCGCTGCCATCCGTGGTGAAGGATCCGGCGCCAGGGTTAAATTTCGGCGCGGTAACGACGTAGTTGTAGCGTGTGCCGGCTGCCAGCCCTGAGATGGCGAAGTTGCCCTTTTTTCCCGTGACTACCGTGGCGACCAGGCAGCCGTTCCAGAAGAGCTGCAGGGTGGCGCCCCCCTTCACCGTCTTGCCTTTCGGATCAAGAACCTCTCCATCGAAAGTGCCGCCGCCCGTGGGTGGTTGATTGCAATTGGGAGTCGGTGTCGGCGATGGTATGGGTGTGGGTGGCGGCGGAGGCCGCACCGGCGGCGTGGTGGGAGACGGCGCCGCGGCAGGCGGTGCAGGTGGGCCCACGCCGACCCCGCCGGGGTTAGCTGTCGGGTTGCTGCCGTTTCCGGGTATTGACGATGGTGAGCCTGGCCTCACCGCAAGCGCCTGGAATGATCCGCTCGAGCCCTGGCCGCCGTCAACAAGCTGTAGCGCCACAAGGCTGCCATCGAGAGCGGCGGTGGCCAGTTCGCCGTCGTTGCCGGGGTCGACCGGGAGGCGCGGATCGGCGGCGTAACTGAGCGCTCGCGCCAGCGCCCGCTTGGCGTTGACGTCGCGGCTGAGGCCGACCGAGGAACCGAAATAGCTGGCACCCATTAGGAGCAGCGGGTAGACGAGCAGGGTGAAACCAAGCAGGAAGAGCCATCCCCTGCGGCGCCTGCGCCGATCCCGCACATCGACCATCACGTCAGCCCGAGAGTATGGAGAGGCCGACTTCGGACCGGTCCCCGGTCGCATCCATCTCGCCCGCGAGCGCCTCGATTTCGGACGTTGCCCTGGCAAATGCCTCAACCATCGCGGGGTCGAATTGAGTGCCCGACATCGCCCGGATCTCGGCTGCAGCGACGGTGAAACTAAAGCCGGACCGGTAGGGACGGTCAGAGGTCATGGCGTCCAGGGTGTCGCACACGGCCACCAGCCTTGCCATCGCCGGGATGCTGTCGCCCCCCAGCCCGTCGGGATAGCCGCCACCGTCCCATCGCTCGTGGTGACTGCGCACGATCTCCAGGACCTCGGGTGCCCACTTGAGATGGCGGAGCATCTGGTGACCCAGCACAGGGTGCCGCTTCATGAGGTTCCATTCGTGAGCAGTCAGGCGACCGGCCTTGCCCAGGACACGGTCGGGGATGCCGATCTTGCCGATATCGTGGACCAGGCTGCCGCGGCGCACCAGGTCCATCTGCTCGGCGCTGAATCCAGCAGCCCGCGCAAGCGCGACGCTGTAGGCGGTGACCCGCATCGAATGTCCGTGGGTGTAGAGATCGCGGGCGTCGATCGCGGACGCCAGGGTTTGGATCGTGGCTTCGGCACTGGCCGCGACCTCAAAGTGGCTTTCCTCGAGGGCCTCGGTCATCTCGTTGAATGATTCAGTGACCTCTCCGATCTCGTCCTTGGTGATCACCGCGGCGCGGTAGGTAAGGTCCCCCTCGGCAACTCTTTTGGTCGCCCGTAGGAGGTTGGCCAGGGGACGGGTGATGCGGTGGCTGATGTAGATTCCTGCCAGCAGGGTGAGCAGGAACACGACACCGAAGATGCTCGCGAGTATCTGGGGTGTGCTCGCGGCCACCGAGTCCAGTGCTGCCGTTGCAACCACCACACCGGCGTAGCCGGCCACCTCGTGACGGAGCCGCCAGGGAACGTAGAAAACCTCAGACGGGACGCGCCGTCCGCTGAGGCTCCGGTGGACGAAGGAGTTGCTCTGCAGTAGCCCCGCGCGTTCGCTGCCGTTGAGCGACGCCGAGGAGGGCAGCACCGTATTCGTTGCGATCATTTGGCCGCGAGCATCGAACAGAACGACTTCGAAGTTGCTGCGGACTTGTAGCTCGGCCAGGAGAGGTTTGAGTGGTTCGGCCACCAACATCGCGCCCATGGTCCGCCCGTCGGCCTTCACTGGCCCGACGGTGTAGAGGACAGGTCCGTCGCCGTCGACCTGGACGCCGATGTACTTCGGTCCGTATTTGTCAGCCTTCCCGCTGAGAACGTCGGTCACGTGGGGCCAGGTCGCGAGGTTGCGGCCCGAGCCGCACAGGCACTGACCGATGTGGTCCTTGTCCGCCCTTACGCTGATGATCTCCTTGCCGTCGATCCCAATGGCGGAAGCCCGTAGGGGATCGGGTAGCTGGTTGGTAACTGCGGGCAGGATCAGGCGGCGCAGACTCTCCGCGTCTGCGCCTGTGGACGCGGCCGGGACCCCCGCGGTGGAGGCGAAGGTGCGCAGGTCGGTCAGTTGACGTTGTTCGAAGGTGGCGAAAATGGCGGAAACGCTGTCCGCCTCGCGGATCGACTCCGCATCCATCTGGGCGCGCGCCGCCGAAGCCAGCTGCATGCCCACCAACCCCGACGCGGCCAGACCGGCGACAAGGCTCAAGCCGAGGAAAGGAAGCACAACCTTGACGCCGACTGGGACCGCTGGCCAGCCCGATTTGCTCATTCCTGGTGCACCTTCCTGACTCCCCGACACCGAGGGCGTGTGAGGTGCCGAGCCTCAGACTAGCTTCGCGTGAACGCACGTGCGCGGAATTACGGCTACGGTGTTGCTCCAGCGATGTGCCAAGGTCGTGCCACCGGGCGTCCGACCTTTGCACGCTCCCGCGTGGCCAAGCTGACCGCTCTCAAACGGGACCTGACCGACCACCTCGACTACTGCAATTGGGACCGCGGCCACACCGGTAGAACAGCGACGGACGCCCGCCCGGCATGATGGTCTACGACATGGCGGCGCGGCTTCCCCTTCGAGCTCATTCGATATGCGGGGGCTAACCGCCTCAAGGTGGATATCGACTACCGGGCTGAGGAGGGTCGGCAGGGCCCTCGGATAGTCGAGCCGTACTCCCTCCGTCGCACGAAAGATGGCAATCTCCTCTTGTTTGTGGTCAACGACAGCAGCCAGCTCCGAGGGTATCGCGTGGACCGGATCGCCGGCGTGAGGCCTACGCAGGAATCCTTCCGCGCGCGCTACATGGTGGAGTTCTGACATATTCGGGCCCGCCTCCAGACTCGAGTCTCGTAACCCGCGCAGCGGTCTCTACCCGCGCTCCCGGATAGAGATCGGCGGCATCCTGACACCGTTGCGAAACCGTGCATCCAATCCGATCTTCGGTCCACGAACCACTGCGGGGGTGTTCGACTTCTGTACGGCTGGGTCCACCCGACAGGACTCGAACCCAGCCGAGATTCTCGTCAACGGGCGGTAAGGGGAGCTACCTGAATACGGCTCCGCGTTTGAGTGGCAATACTGCTGAATCCCTCCAGCCGTACCACCCGGCCTGTGACGAGGATCCGTGCAGGATCCTGAACGCGCGAGCCGGGTCAGTGACCATGCGGTGAGCTGGGGGTTGGGTCGAGGGCAGATGCATGCGGGGTGGGCACGTCTCGTTAACGGTCGTATTTGAGACGGCGTGGAGGAGCGGCTTAAAGTAAGGGACCATCGCGTTCACAACCCATGTTCGTAATCAATGTGTCAGAAATCGCTCTGGTTATCGTTTCTGGTACGGTTCCGGGTCATGGGAGACCTGCTGGGTTATGCACGCGTGTCGACGGTGGAGCAGAACACCCGTCTGCAGACTGACGCTCTGAAGTCGGCGGGCTGCTGTCGCGTGTTCACTGACCGTGCTTCGGGGGCGCTCGACGAGCGCCAACAGCTCGCCAAGCTCTTCGATCAGTTGCGTCCCGGAGACACACTGGTCGTCTGGCGGCTGGATCGGCTCGGCCGTTCCTTGCGCCACCTCATCGACACCGTGAACGCGCTGGCCGAACGCAAGATTGGGTTTCGTAGTCTGACCGAGAACATCGACACGACCACTTCGGGCGGCAAGCTGGTGTTCCACATCTTCGGGGCTTTGGCCGAATTCGAACGGGAGTTGATCGGCGAACGCACCCGGGCCGGTTTGGAAGCGGCCAGGGCCCGAGGCCGCCGTGGCGGCCGGCCGACGGTGATGACACCCGACAAGGTGGCTACCGCCCGTCAGATGTATGACTCCAAGGGATTCACCGTGGAGGCCATCGCCCGAGTGGTGGGTGTCAGCCGAGCCTCGATTTACCGCCACCTCACCGGCAGCACGTCCCAGCCCGTCGACGTGGACGGCAAAGCCGTCCCGAAGTCCACACCTCGTGGTGCGCGTGGTGGCCGAGGTCGCCGTTCGCAATGACCAGGGCGACGGTGCGCAACCTCGTTGAGGCGGCGGACCTTGCGGGCTACGGCCGGTTTCCCGAACAGATCGAGCGGGACTGGCTGGGCCGGTGGTGCCACCTGAGCGAGGCTGACGTGAGCCTGGCCCGACGCCGGACCGGGGACGTGACCCGTCTCGGATTCGCCGGCGGATCTCGAGCGGATCTCTCCGCTGCACCACGAGACGATCAATCTCCACGGCCGCTACACCTTCAGCATCCCGGATGCTGTCCGAGCCGGTGAACTGCGCCCACTCCCCGGCGCCGCTGCAAACGCGTAGTGCCAATTTCGTTCCGTTAGTACCGAGACCCCAGTTCCTGGGTCGGCAGGCTGCTGCGCACCCACACACGCGAGTGTTCACAAATGTCATCTGGCGGCCGTTGGAGGTCAAGACGCTGCTTCCGGCGTCGGCACCTGCCAGCTTTGTGCTCGCCGATGGTGGACCATCTGATGGATGTAATAACGCGCATACAGAGGTCATCCAATGATTACCGACCGGATCAACCCGCCCGAACTGCTCGTGATTCCAGAAATTGCGAACGTATCGATCGCGACAGGGACACGAATCGTGCACATTTCCGGCCAGACAGCCGTCGACACCGCAGGCAAAGTGGTTGGCAGCACCCACCTGGACCAGTCCTAAGAGGTTTGGCGAAACTTGAAGACGGCGCTCGAGGCTGCCGGTGCCACGATGGACGACGTAGCCAAAATCACGATCTACGTAGTCGACTACAGCTGGGACGCGGTCGAGGCGTTGACAACCGCGGCTACGGACGTCTTCGGCGGTCCGCCTCCGCTCACCGCCAACACTCTGGTGGGCGTATCGGCATTGTGGCTGCCGGGGCTTCTCGTCGAGATCGAGGCTGTCGCAGTCATTTGATTGGCGCCACTTCCGCGCGGTTCGCCAGGCCAGTGAGCGGGAATGTACCCACAGGGCCCTCTGACCTGAGACCATAAGGGGCGGCATGAAAGACTCCTGATGCAGTACCGGCGGCTGGGCAAGACCGGGATTGAAGCCAGTGCCATCGGCTTCGGCACCTGGGCGATCGGGGCAGACTGGGGACCCGTCGATGATGATGAGAGCCTCCGGGCGTTACACGCCGCAGCCGACGCGGGGGTGACGTTCTTCGACACGGCCGACGTCTATGGCGATGGGCACAGTGAAGGGCTCCTTGCGCGCTTCCGCAGAGAGCGACAGGAACCGATTGTGGTCGCAACGAAGATTGGCCGTCGCGCTCCGCTCGACCTCAATGAGTACACCCCGGGAAACTTGGCCGCATGGATCGACCGGTCCCGGGCGAACCTCGAGGTTGACCGGCTCGACCTCGTCCAGCTGCACTGTCTGCCGACCGACATCTACTACCGACCGGAGATCTTCGATGCCATGGATGGCTTCGTCCGCGACGGCCGGATCGCGAACTATGGCGTCAGCGTGGAACGCGTCGAGGAAGGGCTGAAGGCGATTGAGTATCCGAACGTCGGCACCGTCCAGATCATCTTCAACATTTTCCGGCAGCGTCCAGCCGAGCGGTTCATGAGCGAGGCGCGAAACCGCAAGGTCGGGGTGATTGCTCGAGTGCCGCTTGCGTCCGGACTGCTGACAGGAAAATTCAGTCGGGACACCCAGTTCCCCGCAACCGACCACCGCAACTTCAACCGCCATGGGGAAAGTTTTGACGTCGGCGAAACCTTTGCCGGCGTCGACTATGACACCGCGCTGGAGGTGATCGAGGAGCTGCGGCCGCTGGTGCCTAGTGGAACGACCATGGCCCAGATGGCGTTGCGCTGGATCCTCATGAACGACGGGGTCAGCACTGTCATCCCCGGGGCGAAGAACTCTGAGCAAGCGCGTGCGAACGCCATCGCGGCCGACCTCCCTCCCTTACCGGCCTCGTCCATGGAACTCATCGCAAGGCTCTATCGCGAGCAAGTGTCACGACTCGTGCACCAGCGCTGGTAATCGTCGAGGCTCTTGGGTCAATCGCTGTCTGCCACTCACTCTGGATGGTTATCAAGTTCCGGTAACAACCCAACCCAGAGGGATGCCTCAGGGCAGGCCAGTGTTCGGGAATGTCACTTGGCGACAGCGCGGGACATAGGCTTGCGAATCGTGGACACTCTTGACCCAAGCCAAGTCGAAGCGGTCCGTGCCCTGTTCGCGCAGCATGGCGTTGCCGGAGACGACGTTCGAGTCGCGGTCCCTCTTGGTGACGATGAGGCGGTCTTCGTGCTTTCGACTGAGGCTGCGGCAGGAATGCAGGAACGTGACCTAACCCTGGCGCTGACCGACCTTCTCGGACGCAAGGTCTGGGTGGCGACCGACGGAGCTATCTGGGAGGGACGTACCCAGCCTCTGACCTAGCGCTCGCTGCCCAGGCCAGAGACCGCGAATGTCCCTCGACGCTAGGCTAAAGGCACCATGAAGGAACCAGCAGCGCTCCTGCTGTTTGTGGCAATCCTCTCCGCGGGCGCGATCCCCATGAGCCGGGCCTGGCTGAAGATGCCGCGGCTGGCTAACCCGCGGCGCAGCTTGGTGAGCGAAGCGGCTCTTTTCGGAACGCTGTTCGCCCTTGGGCAAATTGGCATCCTTGGTCGAGAGGTCTGGTTCCTTGCGACGTATCGCTAGAATGCATCGCATCGAATGACCATCGTCCACTGCTTTGGCGATGACGCTCTCGGGTCCCTAGACGCCGTGGGTGTCGCGGCGGCGATCAGGGCTGGGGAGCTCGGGCGCGAGGAGGTTGTCGAGGCCGCGATCACGCGCGTCGAGCGAGCCGATCCGTTACTGCGTGCCGTTCAGGTTGAGTGCTTTGACCGAGCGCGCTCGCAACCCGTGACGGCGGGTGTGTTTTCCGGTGTTCCGTCGTTCGTGAAGGACAACGTCGATGTGCGGGGGTTGCCGACCTGTTACGGGTCCGAGGCATTCGTGCCGCACCCGGCGAATGGCGATGCCGCGCCGGCCAGGCAGTTCCTCGCGCAGGGTTTCGTGATTCTCGGCAAGTCCACGCTGCCCGAGTTCGGCCTCACGGCCAGCACCGAGTACGTCCACCGGGCGGCGACGCGCAACCCCTGGAACACCGAGCACTCGGCGGGCGGGTCCTCCGGCGGGGCGGGGGCACTGGTTGCGTCCGGAGCGGTTCCGATCGCGCACGGGAACGATGGCGGCGGGTCGATCCGCATTCCGGCGGCGGTGAACGGGCTGGTGGGCCTGAAGACGACCCGCTCCCGACTCCTGGACCAGGCGGGCGCGCGGCGGCTGCCGGTCAACCTTGCATCCGAAGGGGTCCTCACGCGCTCGGTCCGCGACACCGCGCACTACCTCGCGGCCGCCGAACGGTTCCACCCGCACCCCGGGCTGGAAACCGTCGGTCTTGTCGAAGGAGCCGCCGACCGGCGCCTGCGTATCGGCGTGATCGGTCACGATGTGTTCGGGCGCCGAGTCCATCGCGAGATCGCCGCGGTGCTGAGCTCGGCTGCAGAGACCCTGGTCGCACAGGGCCACGACCTCGTCGAGATGCGCCTCGGCATCAGCCCGCAGTTCATTGAGGACTTCAAGCTGTACTGGGCGCTCTTCGCCGTCTTGATGTCCGCGTCGTTCAAGGTCAGTCACCGCGCGAGGTTCCGACCTGGCGACCTTGACCCGTTCACCAAAGGCCTCGCGCGGCTGGTCTGGCGCAACCCGCTCGGCCTCGCACCAGCGATCTGGCGGCTACGCCAAGGCGTGCAGCTCTACGATTCCCAGTTCTCGACTGTCGACGTCGTGCTGAGCCCGGTCCTCGCGCACCCGGCCCCGAAGATCGGCGAGTACGCGCCCGATCAACCGTTCACCCAGCTGTTCGCCAAGCTCATTGACTACGTGGCCTTCACGCCGATCAACAACGTCGGCGGAGGCCCCGCGATCGCGCTGCCGCACGGGATGATGTCGGGCGGCCTACCCGGCTCGGTACACATCTCAGCGCCACGAGGCCGCGAGCGGACTCTGCTCGAGCTTGCCTACGAGCTCGAAGCGACCAGCCCTTTCCCGCAGATCACGACCGCAGCGTCCGACTCACGCGACGGTGAGGCGGGCTGGCTTTCGGATAGGTGAGTCGGATCTCGCCGTCGATCCGGATTCCGGTCGTGTCCTCGAGCAGCCGGGCATCCAGGAGCAATCCTCCCCAGCCACCTCTCCGCCACCAGTGGTTGCGCCACAAACGGAGACGACGCCCAACGATCACCTGGGTGTAACCGGACAGCCGGAAGCCGAGGAGGTCCGCAGGATCGTAATCGTGAATCTCTTCCCGGATCCGATCCAAGACGTGGTCGGGGGATGACGATGAGACCGTTGTGAACCGACCGGCGCTCCACAGCCGCGTAGGCAGCGCCGGCGTCGTGATCCTTACCTCAGCCAATTTGACGGAAGCTAGCAGGAACGTCTACTAGATTCAGCTTTGCGATGAGGGGGCTTTGGCACGCGAGTGTGCGGGAATGTCACCAGAGGAACCCCGCAAACCCTATCGCTCCGAAGCCGATTGGCGAGACCGGAAGCCGTGACGGATACGTCGTGCCAGCGATCGGCGGCCTAGGGTTAGTCATGACGATCGAAGAACTTTTTCTGCAAACCCTGCTGGATCTGGAGCAGCGCCTGTTGCAGGCCGATGAGTACGCCTTGCTGCGGGCCGCTGCCCTCTTGCGGCAGTTGCTACTCGAAGAGCACCCAATCGCCAGCGAAGTGAATCGAAGCCGCCGGTTGAAGTTGACTTTCACCGTCACGGACATCGGCCCGTACTTCGAAATGCTTCTCCAGGACGGCGCGAACTTCTACTCAACCGAGGACGGCCTCGACCCCGTTTTTACGGCTCCGTTCGGGCAAAGTCTGGACCTGACTCGCGATCAGTTTCTCAAGCGGCGGGTCATGGTCGTAAACGGCAACATTCTCAGTGTCCACGATGTCATTGACCAGCTTGCCCACGTCGAGGGAGGCGTGCATGTGGGCACAGCGAGGACTGCCAAAGAGAAGGCCTTGAAGGAAGCGGCTACCGCCTTCCGCATAGGAGATCTGCCCGGTGGAACTCTGATGATTGCGGCAATCGCGCGGGTAACTCTAGTCGCGCTTCGCGACCTTCGCGACGCCGTTCAGAAGGATGCCCCGTAAGCATCACCCTGCGCGCCCACGCGAGGGCTCGCGAATGTCACCCGGCGCTGGGCTCTACGCGTGGCACCAGGGCCGAACTGGCCCGGTGGGCGATCACAAATTGGGTCAGCGAAAGACTCATCGGGGACTGTGCCCGCTGATGCGGTAGGGTCGCGACATGCCACGCGTCCCCGACGGTTACCTCGACTGCGTCATCTATTTGTACCCAAGCCTTGATGCGGCGCGCGACGGCGAGGCCGAAGGGGGAACTGGCTTCTTGGTTGCGATGCTTGGCGCGATCGAGAACATGATGACTATGTTCGTCTGCGCTGTCACGAACAGTCACGTGATTCGTGCGGGGCATGCGCCCGTGATTCGCGTGAACTCGCGCGTCGGCGGCTTTGATCTGATCGAACTGTCCGAGCGTCAATGGATTGACCATCCCCAAGGCGACGACCTCGCAGTGGCAGCTCTCGGGGATCTTGATGAGTCGCACGCGGCCAAACCCCTAATTGAGCAGCATTTGGTGACCCGCGACCAGTTAGAAGGCGCAGGAGTAGGGATCGGTGACGAGGTCTTTATGACGGGACGATTCAAATATCAGGAGGGTCAAGTGCAGAACGTGCCGGTGGCGCGCTTCGGCACCCTGGCCGTGTCGCACCCGGTCCCCATTTGGCAGAAGGAGCGGACCTTCTGGCAGGAGAGCTTTCTGGTGGAATGCCGCTCTTTGGCTGGATTTAGCGGATCGCCAGTGTATCTGAACATTCCGCCCAATTCGTTTCGGGACGTTGACAAACCACTCTCGGCAGGAGCGCAATTCGGGCTGCTGGGCGTGGATTGGGGCCACATACCAGATGTGGGATACGTTGTCGATGAGGCGAGCCAAAACCTGGGTCCCACAGTGCGAATGAACTCTGGGATGACCTGTGTGATACCCGCCTGGAAGCTTGCGGAGCTGTTGCACGATCCGGAGATTGAACTACTGTGGCGCACCCATGAAAGGAAGCAATGGTCACACTTCACAGCCAACGGCGAACCCGCGGGTGCGTAGGAGTTCGCTTGCATGTCAGGGTCGCCGTGTGGCACGCGAGAGTGATGTCGCTGGACAGAGGGTGACGGGCTGCGCCCACCCCGACCCCATTCCTGGGTGCGTATTCCTAACACCCGCGTGTCAAGAATCACGGTCCTGCTGGGCTGCCGAAACCCCGGATAAACATCTCTTTCCAGTCGGTTTTGGCGGAGCCCGTTTCCCCGGCCGATGAGAGTCCCGATACGGTGGAAGCGTGGCCGTGCTCACCTTCCCTCCCCTCCCCGACCGCCTGCCGGCGCAGTCGTACCTTGCCAGGCGAGCCCCGGGAGCCGCCCCACGATGCGGAGCTCGCTCAGAACGCTGGCCGAGCTGCTCGGGGTGAGTGATCCCGACGAGGTCGCCTGGGAGGAGCTGCCCTACCCCAACACCTCGGTGCTGCGCAACCTCTTGGTGGAGCGATATGCCGGCAATACCGCGCGGCGCCATGTCGCCGCGCTCAGAGGGGTCTTGAGGCAGTGCTGGCGGCTCCAGCTGATGAGCCACGAGGACTTCGCGAGGGCATCCGACCTAGAGCCGCCGCCACGCCATGAGGCGGTGCCGAGGCGGGCGCTTACGGCGCCAGAGATCGGGGCGCTGCTGGACACCTGCCGCGACGGCACCAGGGCCGGAATCCGAGACCTGGCACTGCTGCTGTTGATGGTGTCCACCGCGGTGCGGCGCGCCGAGGCGTCAGGTCTCGATCTCGCCGACATCGACGGCGAACGGGTCGT
>OCZT010002718.1_pt1 | contig 18221 bp, 19 predicted proteins | sample 1539031 | NCBI WGS metagenome assembly OCZT01 (sample SAMEA3539308, study PRJEB22396) | soil metagenome | biome: tundra; feature: field; material: soil | place: USA | collected 2010-05 | depth 0.15 m | reverse complement strand
GTCGTCTCGGGCGTCGCGCTCGACGCGACCCTCGCGCGGCGCCTGCAGCTCGGCGACCCCGGCGGGCACCTGCGCCGGGCCCTGGCGCACTTCCCCGGACGCGCCGCGGCCGAGCGGATCGTGGCCAGGTATTTCGTTCCTGGCGGACTCGATCAGGCGCAGCCGTTCCGGCCGGTCCCCCGCCTCGGCCTGCGCCCCAGCCAGGCACGTACCGAACTGATCGTGGCGGCCAATTTCGCCGAGGTGTTCCTGGCCAAGGAAGGGCACGACGGGACGGTGGGCATCAACTACCTGGAGAAGATCCAGCTGGCCACGCCAGCCGCGATCTACGGGGCGATGCTCGGCGGCGTGAATTACGTCCTCATGGGGGCCGGCATCCCGGCCGGCATCCCCGCCCTGCTCAATGCCTTCGCCGCCCACGCGCCCGCGCAGCTGCCGGTCACGGTGGCGGGCGGCACCGGGGATCACCACGTGGTCGGCCTCGACCCGGCCAGCTTGACCGGCTCCCCGCCGGCCAGCCGCCCGGAATTTCTGGCCATCATTTCCTCGGCCGTGCTGGCCGGCTACCTGTGCCGGACCGAGGCCTCCCGGCCGGACGGGTTCGTGCTCGAGACCCCGGTGGCCGGCGGGCACAGCGCTCCGCCGCGCGGGCGGCTGCGGCTCGATGATGCCGGTGAACCGGTCTACGGGCCACGCGACGCCATCGACCAGGACCAGGTCGCCGCGCACGGCCTGCCGTTCTGGCTCGCCGGAGGCTACTCGACACCACAGCAGGTAGCGGCGGCCCGGTCCGCGGGCGCCGCCGGGATACAGGCAGGCACGCCCTTCGCGCTCTGCCGCGAGTCCGGCCTGGACCCCCGGCTGAAGCGCCGGCTGCAGGAACAGGCGGCGGCCGGCACGCTGACCGTGCGCAACAGCGCCCATGCCTCGCCGGCCGGATTCCCCTTCAAGACCGCCGAACTGGCCGGCACGCTCACCGACCCGGACGTCTACGCGGCCAGGCCGCGGCTGTGCGATCTCGGCTATCTGCGCACCCTGTACCAGCGGGCTGACGGCGGCGTGGGTTACCGCTGCCCGGCCGAGCCCGCCGAGGCGTACGCGCGGAAGGGCGGGCTGGCGGAGGACGCCGATGACCGCCGGTGCCTGTGCAACACGCTGCTTGCCACCATCGGGCTCGGCCAGCGCCGTGCCGGCGGCTGGACCGAGCCACCGCTGGTGACCCTCGGCCAGGACCTCCGCTGCCTCCCCGAGCTGCTGCACCGGTACGGCCGCGACTACTCGGCGGCCGATGTGGTCCGCTACCTGCTCGACGGCTGAGGACCGGCTCGGCTGGGGGCCGAACGGCCCGCCCAGGCGGGACCTCGGGCCGCAGCGGCGGCCGGCCCGGCCAGAGAAGGCTAAAGAAACGAAAACAACCCGCGAATAGCGGAGGTGAATATACATGACAATTGGGAAGGAAGCGGCGAACGGACGGGACCCGCGCGCCCTGCGGACGCTCAGCCCAGTCGAGTGCTTTGACCTGCTGGAACCGGGCGGCGTCGGCCGCGTCGCGTTCTCCTCTGCGGGCGAGATCATGATATTGCCGGTCAACTTCGCCATGACGGGAAAGACCGTCATCTTCCGCACCGCACCGGATACGTTGCTGGCCGTGCACGCCGACGTTAACGTCAGCTTCGAAGCCGACTACGTCGACGATGCGCGGCACGAAGGCTGGAGCGTCCTGGTGCACGGTCACGCGCACAAGATCTCCGACGAGCGCGACGTGAAGCACCTCGAGGACCGAACGCACCTGCAGCCGTGGGCCGACGGCGCCCGCGACGTCTACGTCCGCATCGCGCCGACCCAGATCAGCGGGCGACGCATTCTGCCGAACGAGGAGGCAGTCCGTTGATCACATCTGTGCGGGCCCGGTCAGTTTGCGGACGCGGAGCGCCAGTTGCAGTTCGAACCGGAGATCTGGATCGCGTAGCTGGTCGCCGAATAGCTCCTGGATCTGCCGCAGCCGGTACCTGACCGTCTGCGGGTGGACGTGGATCTGCTGCGCCACCTCCGCGGCGTTCTCGCCGAGCTGCAGCCAGGCCAGCGGCGCGAGGCGGCGCCTGCGCAGCGTCCTGGCCAGGTCCTCGTCGGCGAGGATGAGCAGGGTCGACAGGTGCTGGTCGCAGCGCCGATCGCGGCGGCCCAGCCGCGCATGGCCCGGTCGATCACGGCCTGCCGTCCGGGCCCGTCGGGGTCCGGCACGAGCAGGCACGGGTCGGGACGCGTCCAGTCGACGAGCACGTCGGGCGGCAGCACGAGCGCGTCCTGCGGCACGTCCATGGTCCGTCCCTCGTGGGCCGCCGTACGCCCGATGGCGCAGAACTCCGCCGTGATGGCCCCCGTCGACCGGCCCGGCTGCGCGATGTGCGGCGCGGGCATTTCCACCTTTGTCGGCGTCTATCGCTCAGGCTATGCTGCATGCGCTGCCCGAGAAAATGGCTACCTGAAGCAGCCGGGGATACCCTGACGACGGGAGACCGCGATGCGCAGTCACGGCCCTGAGGCCGTCGACTTTCTCGCCACGATTCACGCCAAGGAGCGCATCCCCGGTGGTGCCGCCGCCTTCGCCGTCCTTGACGACACTGACCGTGCCACCCTGGACAGGCTGCTGGACAGCTACCACGACCAGGGTCTGACCGCGACGCTGGAGCGCCAGGCGCGGACGTTCCTGATCTCGTACCGCGAGATCGACAAGCACGCCGGCGTGCTCGACGCGGCCGAGCGCGAACGGCTCGACCAGATTCTTGCCGAGCCCGGGGACCTGCCCCGAGTGCCCACGGCGCCGCGCCGGCGGAGCATACCCTGGCGCTGGGTCAGCGCGGCGCTCGCCGTCTTCGTGACCATCGGGCTTGGCGTCGGCGTCGAAAGCTACGTCAGCTCACCTCAGTCCGGGCCGCCGCCGGCGGCAGGCGGCCCGCAGCCGCCGGGTCAGCAAGTCGAGCCTGAGGCCACGGACCTGCAGAATCTACGGCGTCTGCTTCGCATCCGAGCGATGGACCGTATCGCCCGGCGCGCCAGGATGGCAGCAGGATCTCGGCGGCAACGTCGCTGCCGTCAGCGTGACCGGCGATCATGCCGATATCACTGATGCAGATGGCAATCCCTACATCGTGGGGATCAACCAGCCATTTGTCATCTCTGGCAACCCGGGCACCGTGCTGCTGATCGACCGCACCGGTACCGTCCTGGCGATCTCCCTGGCGCAGGCGACTGCTGTGCGCCCGCCGTGCTTCCCATCTCGCTCGCGGGGCTGCCCCGGGCCGGACCGCGCGTTCTTACTGGCTCGCCGTGGTCCGCGACCTCGTCATCCTCGTCGTGCTGTTTTTTGCCGTTGACAGCCTCGCCTTCTACTACGCCAGGCCAGTGATGACGTTCGGCGGCCTGATGCCGTTGATCCTGGCCAACCTGGTCGTCGTCCTGGTCGCCGCGGTGGCGCTGGACATCATCCGACGCGGGGTAAGCGCCGGCAGCGCGGTCGCCTTGCTGGCCGTCATCACCTTCGGTGTCAACGTGGTGTTCGGCAACAGCAAGTCAGCTGCGCTCCAGAACTACTTGACGCAACTGGCCAGCGAAGGAACAGCCAACGGCAATCCCCCGAACAAGGTGGCGAGCTCCAGACCGTGACCGGCAAAATCGCGGCGGTCGGCTGGGACATAACCGGCGGCCAGAAGTACTGGTATCTCACCCTCGCGGGTGACCCCAGGCACGTGTACGTCGGCACCGTCTCATCGGTCGGCCCCGCCCTCGTGCTGGTCCAGCCGGGCGACTCCGTCACCATCACGGTCTTGAACACCGGGGTTCAGGAGTCGACACGGACGATGCAGTCGTTCACCGACGCCCGCGTCCCCCTGTCGGCCGCAGGTTCCTTATTCTTGCGCGGCTATGGTTGCCGGGTCGAGGAGGTCTTCTACCGGCCTGACGCCGGCGGTGCCGTTCCTGAGCCGCCACACCAGGCCGCCGAAGTACCACAGCGCGGCCAGGGCCAGGCCGTAGCCCAGCACCTTGTCGGCACCGTGGAACGGCGCGGGGAGCGACAGCACCAGCATGATCAGCACGGTGCAGGCGAGCACGAAGCCGATGACCGGCCACGCCCACCGGCCTAGCGTGAACGCGCCGGGGATGCTGTCCGTGGTGCGCCGCTTGATCGCGTAGGCCAGGGTGATCAGGAAGTAGATGATGTACGGGATGATCGCGGTCGCGCCGACGAGCGTGCCGAACGCACTGGTCTGGAAGTACCCGTAGATCATCACGCCCACGTCGATCACGGCGAGCACCAGCAGCGCCACGATCGGGGTCTGGCTGCGCGCATTGATCTTCCGCAGCACGCCGGAGAACGGCAGCATGTTGTCCCGCGACAGCGAGTAGACCAGCCGGGCCTGGGCACCTGATCTTCGTGCCGACATCGTGGCTGGTGGGAGCGGCCAGGACCGGTTTTCCACCGGCGGGCGACGACGAGCTTTAGAACACGAAGAAACGCCACGGCCTCACGTCACGGTGTCACCTCCCGCCCCGCTTGGCGCCCGGCAGATCGCGGCTAAGTCCGTGATGTTGCCCCTTGTCCCGCTATCGCACTGTAATTCTAACTATTTCGTAAATCCGCCAATTAGGCGTTGTTATTGCTTTATGCTGCCAAATGACCGCAGTGGGGGGACACCGGAGCGGCCGGCCTACGCATAGCAGTAAGCGACAGAACAGGTACCGCTTGTTAGTTCCCCCTCATCCGCGAGGAAGGGACTGGCGACATGGGAACCAGGGGGGTGCGCGGTGCGGCACTGCTGGCCGCGGCCACGGCAATGACGCTGGCCGCCGGATGCTCGGGCGCCGCGGGCGCCGCGGGCGGGGCGGGCCCGCCCCGTGTGGAAAAACCGGACCTCACCGTCGCCGTGGTTCCGTCCACGGACGCGGCGGGCTTTTTCATCGCGCTCTACCAGGGCCTGTTCAAGGCCCAGGGGCTGCACGTCACCTTCGTTCCGGCGACCAGCAGCAAGACGGTGATCGCCGGCCAGGTGAAGGGTGTATACGACATTACCGGCGGCAACTACGTCTCATATATCCAGGCGCAGCAGAAGGGCGCGGCGAACCTGGACATCTTCGCCGAGGGATCGGTGATGGAGCCCGGAACACAGGGCATCTACACCATGCCTAACTCGCCGATCAGGACCCTCGCCGACCTCAAAGGCCGCACCATCGCCATTAACGCGCCGAATAATATCCTGTACCTGCTGGCCGCATCGATCCTGACCGAGCGCGGAATCCCGCCGAAGCAAGTGCACTTCATAACCGACGTCCCCTTCCCCGAGATGCCCGCCGAACTCAAGGCAGGCACCATCGACGCGGCCGCGCTGCCGGAGCCGTACGCCAGCATCGCGGAAGAGACCGACGGGGCCGTGCCGCTCGTTGACCTGGACCAGGGCGCGACCACGGACTTCCCGGTCTCGGGTTTCGTGACGACCAAGCAGTGGGCGGCGAAGTACCCGCACACGCTGGCGGCGTTCTACAAGGCATTTGAAGAGGGCCAGCAGATCGCAGATACCGAACGCACCGAGGTCGAAAGCGCCATGGAGGACCTGCCAGCCCCGCTTGGCCTGTCCAAGCAGACCGCGTCGATCATGGCCTTGAACAGCTATCCGGTCAGCACGGGACCGCTCGGCAGCGTGGACAAGCTCAGGCTGGATCGCTTGGTCAACGCCATGCGGCAATTCCTCGCGTTCGGAGACTTCAACATCGATTCGATGCTGATGAACGGCGGCTGAGCGCTGCGGGCAGATGAGCGCCGCCAGCGCGCAGCCCGGTGGCGGACCGTCGCCCACTCCAGGTTCATCCGCGCCATGGGGTCAGGCTGGTTTCCTGAATTTTCTTACGGCCAGGGACAGGCAGATGACGGTGATGAGGGTGCAGTAGGCGACACCCGTTCCCTGGGTGACCTGGCGGATGGCCGCGACGATGGCGGAGAGCGGGTTGTACTCGGCGATGGTGCGCGGCACCAGCTGCATGCCGGCGATGGGGACGAACGTGCCGCCCAGGAACGCCATGGGGAACACCACGGCGAAGCCGATGCCCTGGATGGCGTCCGCGCTGCCCAAGATCATGCCCAGGAGCACGCCGAACGTGGTGAAGGCGAGCAGCCCGAGCAGGATCAGCCCGGTCACCTCGGCGAAGGCGGCGGCGTTCAGGTGCGGGCGCCAGCCCAGGGCCAGGCCGAGAGCCGCGATGATCAGCATGCCGAGGATCTGCTCGATCATCCGGCCGGCGATCTGCGCGGTGATGACGGCCAGGCGGGTGACCGGCAGCGACTTGAAGCGATCGGTGACGCCGCTGGAGAAGTCGGTGGCGGTCGCGACCCCGGAGCCGATCACGCCGAAGGCGATGGACTGGGCGATCATGCCGGGAAGCAGGTAGTCCTGGTAGCGCAGGCCCGGGATGTGGATCGCGCTGCCGAATACGTACAGGAACAGCAGGGTGAAGACGATCGGCTGGAGGGTGACGTCGGAGAGGCGTTCGGGTACGCGGGTGGCAGTGCGCAGCCCGCGGGCGATCAGCAGCGCGCTCTCACGCAGGTAGCGCTGTGCGGCGGAGGGCCGGCTCGCGGGCCGGCTGCCGGCGCGGGGCCGGCTGCTGGCAGGCCGTCGTGGTGCTCATGCTGCCTCCTTCGGGGGCTGTTCGGTCAGGGCCAGGAATGCGTCGTCCAGGGTCGGGCGGCGCAGGGCGATCTCGTCGACGCTGACCCCGGCCTCTCGCACGAGGGACGTCACGGCGGCCAGGTCCTGCGCCGAGCGCGGGGCGGGGACCGAGAGCGTTCGCCGTCTGGGATCGCCGGTGAGCGTGAACCGGGTGGCCAGCACCGTGCACAGCTGGGCGAACCCGGCGGCGTCGGCCGTCGTGACATCGACTCGCTGCTGCCCGATCTGGTTTTTCAGCTGGGCGGGGGTGCCGCTGGCCGTGGCGCGGCCGTGGTCGATCAGCACGATGTGGTCGGCGAGGGTGTCCGCCTCGTCCAGATACTGGGTGGTGAGCAGCACGGTGATGCCGTCGGCGACCAGATCGCGGACGGTAGACCAGACCACCTGCCGGCTGCGCGGGTCCAGACCCGTAGCCGCGCAGGCGCGCCATCAGCAGCAGGTTCTCCTGAGCGGTCAGGTTGTCCTCCAGGGCAGCGAACTGCCCGGTGAGGCTGATCACCGAGCGCACGGCGTCTGGCTGGGCGCCGATGTCGTATCCGAAGACCGTCGCCGTGCCGGATGTCGGCTGGGCGAGCGTGGCAAGCATCCGCACGATCGTGGTCTTCCCGGCCCCGTTCGGCCCGAGTAGGGACACCACCGTGGCGGCGGGGACGGCCAGGTCGAAGCCGTCGACGGCGGTGACGTCGCCGTACCTCTTGGTGAGCTGATGCGCCTCAATGGCGAGATCGCTGGTCACGCCAGGGACCTGGGCACCAGGGGGCTTCCGGGGCGAAGCACGCCGTCGTCGCCGAGGTCGTCCAGCACCGCGGGCAGGCCGACGGTGAGCATCTTGCTGCGGACGCGGCCCAGCAGCTTGGCCATGAAGACCCCGCCGACGCCGGTGAAGCCGATGTGCTCATAGGTGAAGCGGGTGCCGCCGGCGTGGGGTTCGAGCCGGTATACGACCTCTGTCACGTCGCCGCCGCCGTCGTTGGCCCAGGAGTAGCGCAGCAGCGACGGCTCGTTCACCTCGAGCACCTCGCAGTCCACGATGCCGTTCCAGCCGGGCTTGGGCTTGGCGACGAACCGGAACTTGGTGCCCACGGTGGGGGTGAATCCTTCCGGCCGGCCGCCGGCGCCGGTCGCGGTCCACAACGGGATCAGCGCCGGGTCGGTCACGGCCCGCCAGACCTTCACGACGGGATAGGGGTAATCACGCACGATGCGGATGTCACTCACAGGAACTCCTCGCGCTGCAGGGCAGAGCAGTTATTTTTAGCTACTAGAAAATTATAGTAGCAGAAAAAATACTGGCGCTGGACTATACTGAGACCATGAGCACCCGGACGGTGGAATGGACGGCGACGCAGATGTTCATGGATCGGGGCTTCGATGACGTCCGCGTGGCGGAGGTCGCCGAGGCGTGCGGGGTGTCGGAGAAGACGCTGGGGCATCGATGCTGCCGCCCGCGCCGCCCTGGAAGAAGAAATCTTCGGCAAGCACATCCTGATCACCAGCCACGACGACTGGCCGGTGGCCGAGGTGATCGCCGGCTACCGGTCCCAGTCCGAGGCCGGGTTCTCCTTCCGCCAGCTCAAAGTCTTCACCTGCGTGCTCGCCCTCCAGATCGCCCGCCTCATGCGGCTGAAGGCCCGCCAGGCCGAGCGGGGCCGGCCCCGGGCCCACCGCATGCTCACCGACACCACCCCGGTCCAGGCCAAGCTCAGCGACATCTTCGGCCTCGCCCGCTACGCTCCCAGGCGCTGACGTGGGTAATACGCCAAACTGAACCAGGCGCACCGGCTGACCAGCGAAAACAAGAGCAAGATCAACTTATCCCGGAAACTCGGGCTAGATGAGCGGCGACGCCGATGGCGAGTTCACCAGGCTGGCGAAGGAGTACCTCGACGACCGGGCGGAACGTAACCCGCCGGCCGCCACCGATCTCGGCGACCACAGATACGACGACCGCCTGGCTGATCCGTCCGAACAAGCCCGGGCCGATGAGCGCCGCGCCCTGGACGGCTTCGCCGCCCGGCTGGAGGCGATCGACGACAGCGCCCTGTCCGCCGAGCACCGGGTCGACGCCGCGATGATGGCGGGTAGCGCGGCCCGGCGGGTATTCGAGCTCGACGAGCTGCGGGAGCACACCTGGAATCCGCTGCAGGCTAACCCGGGCCAGGCCATCTACCAGCTGCTGGCCCGCGATTTCGGCCCGCTGCCGGAACGGCTCGCCGCGCTGGCTGGCCGGCTGGCGCAGGTCCCGGCCGTGCTGGCCGAGGCCCGCAGGCAGCTCGGGCCCATGCCCCGGGTGCACCTGGAGACCGCCGTCGGGCAGTTCGCGGGCACGATCGCGCTGGTCAGCGGCGAGGTCGGCCAGGCTCTCAAGGACGCGCCGCCATCCGCGCCGCAGCTCGGCCAGGTTCGTACCGCCGCGCTGGAGGCCCTGACCGAGCACCGCGACTGGCTGTCCGCACGGCTGGCCGAGGGCGCCGCGTCTGACGGCTTCCCGGACCCGAGGATCGGGCCCAGGCGATTCGCCCGCAAGCTGTCGCTCACGCTGAGCACGGCCACGGACGCGGACGCGATCCTCGCCCGCGCACAGGCCGACCTGGACCGGGTGAGCGAGGAAATCGCCGGGCTGGCCGCCCAGATCGCGGGCTCGGCTCGGCCGGGGGTGGTCCGGCAGGTGCTCGACCAGCTGGCGCAGGACGTGCCCGACGACACGAACATCCTGGAGTTCTGCCGCGACGCGCTGACCGCGCAGACCGCTTTCGTGACCGATCACCGGCTGGTTTCTGTCTACGACGATCCGGTCGAGCTCATCGTGATGCCGGAAATCGACCGCGGGGTCGCGGTAGCGTACTGCGACTCACCCGGTCCGCTCGAACCGCTGCCGCTGCCGCTGCCCACGTTCATCGCCGTCTCGCCGACCCCGGCCGACTGGCCGCCGCAGCGGGTGGCCTCGTTCTACCGCGAGTACAACCGGCACATGGTGCACAACCTGATGGTGCACGAGGCGATGCCCGGCCATTACCTGCAGCTGCAGCATTCTCGCCGGTTCAAGGGCACGGACACCGCGATCCGGGCCGCGTTGCGGTCAGGCTCGTTCACCGAGGGCTGGGCGGTCTACAGCGAGGAGGTCATGGCCGAGCACGGATATCCCGGCGCAGGCGATCCCCGCGCGGTCCGGATGCAGCAGCTCAAGATGCAGCTCCGCACGATCATCAACGCCATCCTGGACGCCCGGATCCATGCCCACGGCATGACCGAGGCGGACGCCATGGCCCTGATGACCGAGCGCGGCTACCAGGAGGAGGGCGAGGCGGCGGGCAAGTGGCGGCGGGCGCTGATCACCTCGGCGCAGCTGTCCACGTACTACGTCGGGTACTCCGAGATCTCCGACCTCGCCCGCGAGCTCAAGGCGGCCGCCCCCGGCCGGTCCGACCAGGAGGTCCACGACCGCATGCTGGCCCACGGTTCACCGCCGGTCCGGCTGCTGCGCACCCTGATCACGGCATGAAAAGAACCTCCGCTCGGCCAGCGACCAGCCCGTCGAGGTGAGCAGGTAGATTCCGGCCGCGAGCGGGGCGAACGCGGCGATCACCACGGTCAGGTACGGGAGCACCTTGACCAGCGCCCCGGACCCGCCGCTTGAGGCAGGCTGCGAGGATCCGCTGGCCGGAACGCCAGCGTGGGCAGTCATCAGCTGGCCGAGCCGCCCGGAGAGCCAGCACAACCCGGCCAGCAGCGCGAACACCCCGACGAAGACCAGCCCCGGCATGCTCGCCGGCCCGGCGCCGCTCAGCCAGTGGGTGCCGAGCGGCACGCCAAGCAGGTCGTGAGCGAGCAGCGTGTTCGGCTTCCCCGCGACGACGGGGGACCGGAATAGCAGGTACATGACGGACAGGAACGGCCACTGCAGCAGGACCGGGAACAGGCCCGCGAACATGCTCGTGCCCTCCCGGCGGTACAGCGCGGACATCTCGCGGTGCAGCCGATCGGGCTGCCGGGCGTACCGCTGGCGCAGCGCCAGCGCCTGCGGGGCGAGCCGGGCGGCCGTGGCCTGCCCGCGCAGAGCGCGCAGGTTGAGCGGCAGGAGCAGGATCCGGACCGCCACCGTGACCGCGACGATCGCGGCGACGGCGGCCACGGAGCCGAGAACGGGCGTGAGGAGACCGGTAAACCCGGAGACAAGGTGATACGCGGCGTCCACGGGGACGCCAAAGAAACTGAACATGTGACAACGGCCTTCCAGCTACGACGGGATGGTGGCTGGAGACGGCCGCGAGGCCCGCGGGTCAGCGAGAAAGGACCGGGGACGCGGCCGCCGGGGCCGCGGAGGGCGCTCGTGGTCTGGCCCGCCCGGCCGCGTCCGGGTCACGCTGGCGCAGGAACGCCGCCCGCCAGGACTTCTCCCGCAGCGCCGAGGCGCGGCTGATCATCGGGAGGGCGGCGGTGCGGGACACGCCGGCGACCGAGGTGAGCAGAGCCAGCACGGCGGCGAGCATGGCCCCGGCCAGGATGGTCGCGGCCAGCGCGGTCAGGATCGAGGGGCTGACCGCAAGCTGCATGAGGTCACGCAGGAAGCCGACCAGCACCGCCAGCAGGCTGCCCACCGCCGCCATCGCCACCATCCCCAGTCGCCGCCCTTTCAGCGTACGCCGTCAGGGGCCAGCTCGGCGACGGCGTCGAGCAGCCGGTCGACCTCAGCCTCGTCGTTGTAGTGGACCAGGCCGGCCCGCACGGCGCCGCCGGAACCCCGCAGGCCGAACGCGCCCGCGAGCTCCCATGCGTAGTTGTCGCCGTTCCACACGTTGACCTGGCGCGCGGCCAGCCGTTCGGCGACGGCTCGGGGCGAGTACCCGGCCACGGTGAAGAACGCCGTCGGCGCGCGGCGCACGGCCTGGCCGTACATTGTCACGTGCCCCATCGCGTTCAGGCCGCCGAGCAGGCGCGCGAACACCGCCGCCTCGTACTGCTCGACCGCGGCCATCGACGCGAGCACCCGGTCCCGCCGGCGGCCGGTGGCGGAATCGGGGCTGAGGGAGGCCAGGTGCTCCACGGCCGCCACCACCCCGGCCAGGTCGGCGAATCCCGGCGTACCCCGCTCGAACCGGCCGGGCACCCCCTCGGGCGCGGGCACGAGCTTGTCCGGGCTGAGCGTCTCGAGCAGGGCGGGATCGGCCACCACCGCGCCGATGTGCGGCCCGGACCACTTGTAGGCGCTGGTGGCGTAGAAGTCGGCGCCGAGCGAGCCGACGTCCACCGGGACGTGCGGCGTGGCGTGCACGCCGTCCACGTAACACAGCGCGCCGACCGCGTGCGCCGCCGCGGCGATGGCCGCCACGTCCGGCCTGGTGCCGACGATGTTGCTCGCCGCGGTCACCGCGACCAGCCGGGTGCGGTCGCTGAGCAGGTCGCCGTACTGGCTGGCCGGCAGTTCGGCCGTCGATACGTCGACGTCGGCCCAGCGCACGACCGCCTCGCGCCGCGCGGCCGCCTGGACCCACGGCCGGACGTTCGCGTCGTGGTCGAGCCTGGACACCACCACCTCGTCCCCCGGTCCCCACTGCCGGGACAAGGTTTCCGCCAGCCGGTAGGTGAGCGTGGTCATGTTCGGGCCGAGGATCACGCCGTCCGGTTCGGCGCCGGTCAGGTCGGCCAGGGCACGGCGGCATTCGGCCAGGATGGCGTCGGAGCGTCCGCTGGCCGGGAAGGCGCCCCCGGCGTTGCCGATCCCGGCCCGGTAGGCATCCGCGATCGCCTCGATTACCGCCGTGGGAACCTGCGTGCCCGCGGCGCCGTCCAGGTAGGCATAGCCATCGGTCAGGGCCGGGTAGGCCGCCCGTACGCGGTTTACGTCAAAGCTCACGAATCAATAACACCAGAGCCCAGCCCGGATCACGGCCCGACGCGCCCAGCAGGAAATGCCACGGATCCTCACCGTCCCACCAGGCGTCCAGGACCGGCCACAGCTGAGGCATGCCCGCCCGCCACGCGGTCAGGACCAGTTCGGGCTGGGCGGGATGGTAGTCCTTGCCCTGGGACCTGGCCAGGTCCCAGGCGTGCAGGTGCCACTCGGCACACGCCACGCCCGCCATCGCGCCCACCGTGACGTCGGTCCCCCGGTACCTGTGATACAGCAGGTCCCAGGACTGCGGCAGCCTGCGCCCGTAGGACCGTGCGGACTCCGCGAACGCCGTGATGTGCTCGGGCCCGGGTGCGTCGGGCAGCGCGGCGAGCTCGGCCGCGTTCTGCCGGGCGAGCTTGCGGGCCAGCGAGTCCGCGGGCGCACCGGTGGCCATCAGCCGCGCGAGCCTGCTGGCCGGGGCGTCGTCCAGGTACTCGTGGTAGTCGTCAGCGACGCACCGCAGGTGACCCGCCAGGTCGACCGCCCGCCATTCGGAACACGGCGTCGGGGCCAGCCAGGTCGCATTAGTGAACTGACCCGCCAGCTCGCAGATGACGGTGACACCGTCGCGGTAGGCCGCCAGAATCCCCGCGCGGGAGACGCGGCTCATCTACGCCTAGGGCGACTGGTACGGTTGCGCTTCACGGTTCCTCTCCCTGCCGGTGACCCCGGCGCCCCAGGTCGCAAAGCCCCCGGGGTGAGTTCGCGAAGCCCCGGGTGAGCCAGCGTGCCAGAGTTAAGGCCTGCCGACAAGCCGGCCCTTGAGAAAAAATCAGGTGACAACGCGCCGACTGCCCGGTTAACCTCACGGCTGATGCCCTCTGTTACCCCTTTGCTGGTCACGCGTGCTTCCGCCAGGGTACGGCCAGTGGGGGCGCTGTGGCGGCTACGGGGCTACCTGAAACCTTTCCGGACGCAGATGATCGTCATGCTCTGCGCCGCGCTCGGCGCCGTCTCCGCCGAGCTCGCCATCCCGCTGATCACCAAGTCCGTGATCGACGGCGCCATCGCGCACGGCGACAAGCGGCTGCTGATCCCGCTGGCCCTGGCGGCGGTCGGCCTCGGCGCGGCGGTGGCGCTGCTGAACATGATCCGGCGCTGGATTCAGTCCACCGCGGTCGCGGCGATCGAGAAGTCGATCAGGGACGACCTGTACGCACACCTGCAGAAACTGCAGGCGGCGTTCCATGACGAGTGGCAGTCGGGCCAGCTGCTTTCCCGGGCCACGACCGACCTGTCGGCCATCCGGAGGTTCGCCGGGTTCGGGCTGATCTTCCTGGTCACCAACGTGATGACGTTCGTCGCGGTGGTCGCGCTGCTGATCAACCTCAACTGGTGGCTCGGCCTGATCACCGGCGTGGTGTTCGCGCCGGTGCTGCCGGTCTGCATCAGGTTCGAGAAGCGCTACCGGGTGCTCTCCCGCCGGGTTCAGGACCAGCAAGGCGACCTGGCCACGCGGATCGAGGAGGCGGCGACCGGCATCCGCGTGCTCAAGGCGCTCGGCCGGGGGCAGCAGGCCGCCGCCAGGCACGACGCCCAGGCCGCCGAGGTCTACCGGACGCAGGTCGAGAAGGCGGGCCTGCTCGGGTCGTTCTGGGCGCTGCTTGACCTGATCCCCAACGGCGTCATCGGGATCATCCTCGTGCTCGGCGCGATTGCGGTCAGCAGGGGGTCGCTGACCATCGGCGGCCTGGTGGCCTTCATCACACTCGCGCTGCAGCTGGTGTGGCCGGTCGAGGCCCTCGGCTACATCATCGCCTCCGGGCAGGAGGCGGCCACCGCGGCTCAGCGGGTGCTGGAAATCTTCGACACCACGCCGGAGATCACAGATTACGACCAGGAAACCGCCGAACGGCCGGTGGTTCCTGCGGCCGGGCCGGTGGTTCCTGCGGCCGGGCTGGTAGTTCCTGCTGCGGGGCGGATACCGGATCCGCGGCGGCAGGCGGAGTCCCCAGCAGTCAGCCGCGGTCATCTGGTGTTCGACCATGTGAGCTTCAGCTATCCCGGGGCGGCCGACCCGGTGCTGCGCGACATCGTGCTCGACCTGCCGCCCGGGAAAACGGTCGTGCTCACCGGGGCCACCGGGGCCGGCAAGTCGACACTGCTTCAGCTCGTGCCGCGGCTGGCCGACGCAAGCTCGGGATCGGTGCGGCTCGACGGAACCGATGTCCGCGATCTGCCGCTTGAGCGGCTCCGCACCGTGGTCGGGTGCGCCTTCGAGGACGCGACGCTGTTTTCGGCCAGCGTCAGGGAGAACGTCATGTTCGGCGCGCCGGGCGCGGACGAGGCCGCGGTCGAGGCCGCGCTGACGGCCGCGCAGGCGCGGTTCGCGTTCGACCTGCCCTGGGGCCTGGACACCCGGATCGGCGAACAGGGCATGGCGCTTTCCGGCGGCCAGCGGCAGCGGATCGCGCTGGCCCGGGCCATCTTGGCCAAGCCGGACGTGCTGATCCTCGACGATCCGCTGTCCGCGCTCGACGTGCACACAGAAGAGCGGGTGACCAACGCGCTGCACGAGATCCTGGCCGGCTCGACGGCCCTGATGGTAGCGCACCGGCCATCCACGGTGGCGCTGGCCGACACGGTAGCGCTGCTCTCCGGCGGAGTGATCACGGCCACCGGCAGCCACCGGGAGCTGCTGGCCTCCAACCCGGAGTACGCCGCGCTCATGGACACCGAAGGGCTGGAGGAAGCGCGTGACCGTGCCGTCGGGGGGTAGCAGCGCGTGGCGCGGGGTCGCCGCGGAGAAGACCGAGGAAGTCAGCGCCGGCCTGGCCGCGCTGCTCCGCGAGCGGAGCAGGCGGCTGCTCGGTGACCTGCTGCGGCCGCACCGGCGGGCGGTGAACGCCACCGTGTCGCTGATCGTGGTGGAGAGCCTGGCCGCGCTGGCCGGGCCGTGGCTGGTGGGCATCGCCATCGACACCGGGCTCCCGCCGCTGCTGCACGCGCACGACGCGGCGCCGCTGCTCGCCATCGCCGCCGCGTTCGCGGTCGCGGTCGCGGTGCAGGCGGTCACGACCCGGATGTTCGTCACGATGACCGGACGGGTCGGCCAGAAGGTGGTGCTGGAGCTGCGCCGCCGCCTGTTCGCGCACTTCGTCGGCCTCGACGTGGCGTTCCACGAGGACTACACCTCAGGGCGCGTCATCTCCCGGCAGACCTCCGACCTCGATGCCATCTCCGACCTGTTCGAGGAGGGGCTTGACTCGCTGATCGCGGCCATCTTGACCCTGCTGCTTGTCGGCACCGGCATGCTGCTGCTCGACTGGAAGCTCGGCCTGGTGGTGCTGGCCGGCTTCGTCCCGCTGACCTGGCTGACGGCCTGGTTCCGGGGCGAGTCGGCCCGGGCGTACCGGCGCACCAGGGAGGCCATCGCGCTGGTCATCGTGCATTTCATGGAGACGTTCGGCGGGATCCGGGCGGTGCAGGCCTTCCGCAGGGAAGATCGGAACGCTGACATCTTCTCCGGGCTCGGCCAGGATTACGCCCAGGCGAGCGCGCGCGCCTCACGGCTCAGCGCGATCTACGGCCCGTGCATCTCGCTGGTCGGCAACGTCATCACCGGCGTGATCCTGGGCTACGGCGGGCTGCTCGTCATCGAGGGCAACATCAAGGTCGGCGTGCTCGCCACCTTCCTGCTCTACCTGCAGCGTTTCTTCGACCCGCTGCAGGACGTGTCGCAGTTCTACAACACGTTCCAGTCGGCGGCCTCTGGCCTGGAGAAGATCTCCGGCGTCCTGGACCAGGACGCCGCGGTCCCGGAACCCTCCGCCCCGCAGCCGCTGCCGGCCCGCGCCGCGGCCACGGCCGGCCGGCGGGTGCGGTTCGAATCGGTCACCTTCGGCTACCGCGACCACCTCGTGCTGCCCGGACTTGACCTGGATATCCCGGCCGGGCAGACGGTAGCCCTGGTCGGCGAGACCGGCGCGGGCAAGACGACGATCGCCCGGCTGCTCGGCCGGTTCTACGACCCGCGGTCAGGCCGGATCACGCTGGACGGAGTCGACCTGCGGGAGCTGCCTGACGCCGTGCTCCGCAGCGAGATCATCGTGATCACCCAGGAGAACTTCCTGTTCGGGGGGTCGGTCGCGGACAACATCCGGCTCGGCCGGCCCGATGCGTCCGCCGCGGACGTGGAGACCGCGGCCCGGATGATCGGCGCGCACGATTTCATCGCCGCGCTGCCTTCCGGGTACGACACCCCGGTCGGGAAGCGCGGAGGACGGCTGTCGGCGGGGCAGCGCCAGCTCATCTCCTTCGCCCGGGCGCTCCTGGCCGCCCCGGCCGTGCTCGTCCTGGACGAGGCCACCTCGCTGCTCGACATTCCCAGCGAGCGGCTGGTCCAGGGTGCGCTGCGCACCGTGCTGGCCGGCCGGACCGCCGTCATCATCGCGCACCGGCTGTCCACCGTGGCGATCGCCGACCGGGTGCTCGTGCTGGACCAGGGCCGGATCACCGAGGACGGGCCGCCGCAGGAGCTGATAACCGGCGACGGTGAATACGCGGCCCTGCACGCCAGCTGGGCCGCCAGCCTGGCCTGAGGCCGGGCTCATGGCGGGGCGGATCGCCGGGACCGGCCCTGGGTGCGACCGCGGCGGCGGCCCGCGTACCCTGGGGGGTCATGAAGCGGCAGAAGCCAAGCCCCGAGGCAGAGCAGCAGTACCAGGCCGATCTCGCGCTGGCCACGCGCCGCGGGGAGCTTCTCGAGGCCGCCCGCGAAGCGGAAAACCAGTTCAGGAAGGCCCAGGCCCGGCGGGCTCCCGAGGGCGAAGCGCACGGCCTCGCGCTGGCTCTTGACGTCGCGCTCACCGAGGCGATGCGGGCCGCCTTCGCCGCGCAGCGGGCGGCGATCGGCCCGCTCGGCTACGACGACCGCATCTACCGGCGCAAGGCGAAGGCCACGCCCAAGGTGCACGCGCTCACGGCCGAAGCCGAGCACCTGCTCACGCTGCGGGAGACCCACCGTCTCAACGGCATCCCGGAAGTACCGTTCGAGTTCAGCCCGCTAGCATCCCCGGTGGCCTAAGTTAGCGTCTGATAAATGGTTCCGCTGGAGCTGGCCGCCCGGCACCGCCTCCGCGGCCCAGCTCCGTCCCCGTGCTGCCTCACCAGCCCAGTCCGCCCCACTCGACTCATAATTCGCTCACCAGTACGATAAGAAGTAACATTACTGCGGAAGATCCGGCTTCAGTGGAGAAAAAGGTACCCTATCAGGTACCGGATCTTCCGTGGAAGCCGGATCTTCCGTGATCTTCCCGGAGCCCGGCGTACCACCGCACGCTCGCGTACCACGACGCACGCCGGCATCACCGCGGGACCAGGCCACCACGCAGGAGCGGGCGCAGAGCACGATATCGAGGCCGCCGGCGCCTGAAGTATGTATCAAACGCTCAGTAAGGCCTAGCGCGCGTTCCAGTGCGCTGATCGCGGCCGGCATATCCCTCGCCCTCGCCCACCGCACTCGGCCGGCCAGCGCCGCCTTCTCTGCTGTCACAACAATCCCTCCGCTGCGTCAAAGCTGTCGGAGGTTGAGTTGTGTCTGCAGTTTCGGGGGCTATGGCGCGCCCAACTGCAGACAAAGCGGAGCAGGCACGCCGCCACGCGCTGCC
>OCZT010002717.1_pt1 | contig 18228 bp, 19 predicted proteins | sample 1539031 | NCBI WGS metagenome assembly OCZT01 (sample SAMEA3539308, study PRJEB22396) | soil metagenome | biome: tundra; feature: field; material: soil | place: USA | collected 2010-05 | depth 0.15 m | reverse complement strand
GCCGCGCCGCTCGTCCTTAGCGGACGCGATTCGCCGGACGCCCAGCAGCCAGGAACCTTAGGCGCACACGATGAGAATACATCTGATTAATCCGAGCGACGTGTCATTCGGCATCGGCGTCATCACGCCGCGCTGGCTGTTCGTCCTCGCCGAAGCGACGCCCCGGGAGTTCGGCGACCCGGTCATCGTCGATGAGACGCTCGAATTGCTCGACCCCAACACCATCGCTGCGGGTGACATCGTCGGCATCGGCATCCATACTGGCAACGCGCTGCGTGGCTACAAGATCGGCAGGATCGCGCGCGAGCGGGGCGCCCGCGTTGTCTTCGGCGGCATTCACGCGACGCTGTTTCCGGAGGAGGCGCAGCGGCTCGGCTGTGCCGACGCGGTCGTCAAGGGCGACGGCGACATCGCATGGGGCCAGGCGATTCGGGACTGCGTCGCCGGCACGGTCGTGCCGGTCTACGACGGCGGACGCGTCGAGCCCGAGGATCTGCTGCCGGCGCGCTGGGATCTGATGCCGCAGGATCGCTACATGTGGGCGTCGGTGCAGACCGTGCGCGGCTGCCCGAAGCACTGCTCGTTCTGCTCGGTGTGGAAGACCGACGGCCAGCGTCCGCGCCAGCGCCCGAGCGACGGCGTCATTCGGGAGGTCACCGAACTGCGGCGCCGCGGCTTCCGCTTCATCGCGCTCGCCGACGACAACTTCTACCCCGTCACGCTCACCGACTTGCAAATGGCCTCGCGGCGCGCCGACAAGGCGCAGTACGAGACGCTGAAGGCCATCCGCGACGAGCGCTTCGAGCTGATGCGCCGGCTCGCCGCGATGCCGGACGACATGATCTTCTTCACGCAGATCACGATGGAAGCGGCCGAGGATCCCGAGTTCCTCGACGCGATGCGCAACGCGCGCATCAAGGGCGCGCTCGTCGGCGTCGAGTCGGTGACGGCCGAGGGGCTCAAGGACGTGCACAAAGGGTTCAACGAGGCGGGCGAGCACCTCGTCGATCGCCTGCGCGCGTTCAAGCATCACGGCGTGCACGTGCTCGGCTCGTTCATCTTCGGGCTGCCGAGCGACGGGCCGTCCACCTTCGGCGCGACCGTCGACGTGGCGCAGCGGGCGGGCGTGACGTTCGCGCAGTTCGTGATGCTGACGCCGTTTCCCGGCACGAACGATTTCGCCGCCTGGGAAAAGAAGATGGAGAACGATCCGACGCGGATCGAGGGTACGCCGCTCACGCGCCACTGGCTGATTCCTGACGGGATGCGGCCCAAGGTGTACACCCCGCATCCGGTGATGTCGGCCGACGACATCCGCGCCGGCACGCAGGGCGCCTGGGATCGCTTTTACAGCTTCAAGAATATTTGGGAGCGCGCGCACTGCGTCGAGTCGCTGAAATCGCGGCTGGCCTTTGTGCTCGTGTCGAAGCTGTACCGCCAGATGTACGCCAACACCGGCATCGCGACCGACAGCGCGCGCGTCGGTCGCGCGGCGCAGTGGGCGCGCTGGATCGCCAAGCCGACCCGCCGGTTCTTCTCTGGCCGGCCCATGCCCGACCTCAGCGTTCCGGCCTAGACCAATCCCGTCAGCTCGGCAGAGATGATCCGCTCGCAGAGCGGACAGACGAGGATGCGGCCGCTGCGCGGGAGCGTCGAGGTGAACGCGACCTGCGCGCGGCTCAGCCGCAGCGCGCGAAGCTCGCGGATCGGCTCGCGGCAGTGCGGGCAGCGGACCGGCAGCTCAATCTTGTAGACCGCCACCTTCTGCCAGTCCGAAGGGATCTCGGCCGCCGTGTCGAGAGCGATCTCGTAGGCTTCGTCGCCTGGTTCGTTTGGAGATGCCATCGGGGGGTTCTCGCCTTCGAGCAGTCTATCGGCCGGAACCGCCCCCTTCGACATGATGCGCCGGGTCAGCCGGTGCGCCTGTCGAACCTGTTCAGCGCCACGGCACCGAAGCCCACCGTCCACGCGAGATACTCCGCCAGAAATCCGATCAACAGCACGGGGAGCGTCAGCGGCAGCAGAATCGACCCGCCGATGCCGAGGATGCGGCCGACGATGAGCGGCGACATGACGACGAGGATGCCGACGACCGCCGTCACATAGGGATTCGCGACGGAGCCGGTCCGCGCGGTGACCAGACCGCCGATCCGGTACGCGACCGCCGTAAAACCGACGAAGAAGAAGACCACGAGCGCGAGCACGGCGAACGGCACCAGGACGAGCAGCGGAATGCCGATGATCGTAATCACCAGCACGAGGATGGTGACGACGAGCAGCGGGATGAAGAGCAACTGCGCGAGCAGGCCGACGACCCCCGCTTTGATCGGCTCGGCGGCCGCGCGAGCGGCCACGCGTTCCACGTACCCCCGGTCGATCAGCACCACGAGGAAACCGAACAGACAGAGGGCGGCCAGATAGCAGAGCGTCGACACGAAGGCGAACAGCCCGCCCCACACCGACCCGAACAGGAACGTCCTGTTGAACGGCGGCCGGCCGAAGCGCCAGCCGCGCAGGTTCGCACCGGGGCCGACGTCGTTGACGCGGCCGCCGACATGCGCGCCGGGATCGCGGCTGAGCGTTCCGCCGATGACGGTGACGTCCTTGCGGACCTCGGCATGCGGCCCGAGATACGCCGCCCCACCGATGACGACGAGGTCGCCGTCCACTTCTCCCATCACCCGCGCCGTTCCGCCGATGACGACGACATCGCTGACCGTCTCGTCGGCGTCCACCGTGACGCTGCCGCCGATGCGGACACGCGCGTCGGAATGTCGCGTGCGGAGCGGCGCCGGCGCGGATGGCGCCTCCGGTGCCTCGGGGGCCTCGGGGGCCCCCGGAGGCAATGTCGGCGGCGCCGTGTGCGTCGCGTCGGAAGGGCCAAACATCGCGCGGCGCGCATCGGCATCGAGGTAGGACAGACGAAGGACGAGATCGGCGTCGGCGCCCAGCTTGTCGCGCACGTCGGCGCCGGTGGCCGGCGCGCCGTCAATGGCGATGGTCCCGCCGGTCAGCTCGATCGACCGCACGCCGTGCGTGGCCGACTTGGGCCGGAGCGCGAGGCCGTCCCGCAGCGGCAGGACGTCGAAGCGCCGTTCGATCTGACGCTTCAGCCCGTCGGCCGCCGAGGATCCGGCTTGCGCCACCGCCGGCACGTCACCGGCGATGGCCGCGGCCGCCGCGACCACGAGCGCGATTCCGAACCGTTTCCGCATCATCATCACGAGGACTCCTCTTCGGAACCTAGGACCCGCTGCAAACCGTAGGCGGCCGCCGCGCCGACGATCACCAGCGCGGCCAGCGCAACCGTCGCCTGGGGACTGACCATCAACACCGCCGCCGTGCGCATGATGCGGCGGAGAACGCTCCACATGCTCACGCCCGCGCCGAGCGACATGGCGAACCAGACACAGCCGTCGATCGCCGCCTCGACCGCGCGCACGAACCCGCGCACCGCGAACGGCAGCAACAGACTCACCACCGCCACACTCGAGGCGCTCGCCAGAAGGCCGACTATCGCCCACCCCGCGAACCGGGCGACCCCCGGCCTCTCACGGTCCTGCGCCGGGCGCCAGTCCATCTACATAGTCTTACGTCATCCGCCGGGTTGATGTTGCAGAAATAGCCCTGGCGCCCATTTGAATGATCGACATCCAGCGACGCTTCCGCGTGGACTACGCGCTCGTCGGCGCGCTCGGCACGGTCCAGCTCGTCTTCCGCGTGGCGGGCGGCATCGGCGCCGGCACGGCCGCGACACGGCGTCGCTCCCGCGTTTGTTCGCCGCGGACCTCTTGCCGGTGACGATCCAGACGTCGCTCCTAATGGGCGCGTTCATGATCGCGTATCAATCGATCACGTTCTGGTATCCGAAATTCCTCGCGACGATCCACCGTGCGCCGCTGCCGTTCCTGCTCGCGCTGGACGTCGGCGGCATCGTCGGCGCGGCGATGTGGGGGCGAGTGTCGGAAACCCGGATCGGCCGCCGCGGCGCATTCACGCTGGCGATGGGGGCCGGGGTCGCGGCGACGCCGCTGCATCTCTTCGCGACGAACGGGATCCTGCTGTGGATTGGCGCGCTTTCGATCGGGCTGTTCGCCGCCGGCTCGCTCGGCGTCATGCCGGGGTATCTGTCCGAGCGCTTTCCGACGGCCGCGCGCGCGGCGGGCGCGGGCTTCGCGTACCACGTGAGCGCCGGGCTGGGCGCGGTCGCGCCGTATCTGGTCGGCGCGCTGCAGGATCTCCGGATGGCGGGATGGCGCTCGCGCCGGTCATGGGCGGCTGCATCGTCGGCGCCGGTCTGCTGATGATTCTGTGCGTGTGGCTCGGCCTGGAAACGCGCGGCCGCGACATCAGCGCGTCAGGTCAGCCGTCCCAGTGATTCACTTCAGCGACACGCCGGCGCCCATGACGAGCAGCCGGGTGCGCGGGCTGCCGAGGCTCGAGCCGAAGGGCGTGCCCGGATTGATGGCGTAGAACCTGACGTCGAAGCTGAAGCCGACGTGCTTCTTCTTGAACCAGCGCGCCCCGCCGCCGTAGTTGATCACCTTGAGCGCCTCTTGGTCGGCCGGCCCCGCCACCGCGCCGTCCGGCACGAGCGACCAGGTCGAGGTGCCGATGCCGCCGCTCAGATAGCTCCAGCCGTCGCCGTTGCCGAAGTTGATCGAGACCTGCGGCGCGAACGACGTGTACCGTTCGCTCACCGCAATGCCGACCGCCACCTGCCCCGGGCCTGGCGTGAGCGGCGAAAAGTGCGACGTGCCGATCATGAGGTTGCCGCCGACGCCGAACGTGATGCTCCGCAGCTTGAACACATAGAGCTGCGCGGCGATGTCGATGCCGCGCCCGAGGCCCGGCAGATCGGTCACGGCGGGAATCCCGTGGCTGTCGGCGAGTTGCTGCGAGTCGTTGGGAAAGTTCGGAAACACGAGGTGGACGTCGGCCACGATCGGCCCGATCCGCGGCGGTGCCTGCTGTGCCTCGGCGCGCGAACACACCGCGAGCAACACCAGCACGAGCGCCGATCGAACGCGTGTCATCTGGGCCGTGATTGTATCAGCAAGATCAGCGCAGTCGCTGCTGCAGATCGTCGGCAACCACCAGGCGCGAGACGTCGCGCGCTTTCCGGGCGGCCGTCAGCGCCTGGCTGCAGGCGCCGACCTCGGTGAACGCGCCGTGCGCGACGTCGTAGCACGCGCGCGCGTGATCGGCGGTGTGGCTGATCCAGAGATGCTCGTCATCGAGCCAGTCGCCGTACGGACGCACGACCGGCGGATCGCCGGGCTGCCCCAGCAGATTCCGTCCGGCGTAGGGCAGCGGCGCGGGATCGATGCCAAGCAGCGCCAGCAGCGTCGGCGCGAAGTCGGTCTGGCCGGCGGCCAGCGGACGATTGCCGTGCAAGGCGCCGGCGGCGCCGCCCGGCACGCGCACGAAGAACGGCACTCTATCTCTCAGCATCCACGACGCTTCATCGTCTGCGGGGCCGCGCGGAAACCCGGCGTCGTGATCGCCGAAGACGGCCAGCACCGTGTCGTCGAGAAGGCCCGTCCGCGCGAGCGCGGCCCTGAAATCCTCGAGCGCCTGATCGAAGAACCGCATGGTGTGCAGGTAGTTGCCGAACGAGGTCCGATCGAGCGCACCGAGCTTCAACACTTTGTGGCCGTCTGGAAAACCGTCGTACGGATGATGCAGCGACAGCGTGATGAGCCACGCGCAGAAGGGCCGCGGCAGTTGCTGCAGCCGCGGGATCATCTGCTGGAGGAAGTCGCGATCGTTCAGCCCCCAGCCGATCTGCTCGGTCATCTGAAAGTCGCTTTCGAACAGGCTCTGCGTGAAACCGTATGACGGGTGCATCACGCGCCGGTTCCAGAAGCCCGGTTCGAACGGCACCGCCGACAGCGTCGTGTAGCCGTGCTCGCCGAGGACGCGCGGCAGGCCGACGTAATGATTGCCGGGATAGCGAAATGCGACGGCGCCGTGGTCGAGCGGCAGCAGGGAGACGAGCGTCGTGAACTCCGCATCCGAGGTGCTGCCTTCATTGGTCTGATCGGTCACGTTCGTGAAGCGCACGCTGTCGCCGCTCCACGTCCGCAGGTGCGGCATCACGTCTTGGCTACCAGGGCTGCCAGAACCGCCGGGGCCGCCGGGGCCGCCGACCCGATAGTCGACGGCGAAATCCTGCAGCGATTCGACCTGCACGACGATGAGGTTCTTTCCGCGCGCGGCGCCGAACGCCGGCCCCACTCCGGCGCGCAGCGGTGCGCGCGCGGCGAACCACGCACGCACCTCGCCCACCTGCGCGTCGGTGATCTGCGGACGCAGGAGCGTCGCGTGCGCGTAGGTCCACGCGTCGTAGGCGTGAAAGCCAAACGGACCCAACTGCTCGACGACGGCGCGGTTGCGGAATATCTGATCGAGCTGGCTCGACGCCAGCACGCGCGGCGCCGACAACGCCACGCCAACAATGGCCAGCAGCGCGGCGATGCCCGCCGCGACGACGCGCGGCGCGCGTCGAGGCAGCCACTCGACCGGCGACAATCGCCGCAGCCCGACGACGAGCCACAACGCGAACGGCAGATCGATGACGAGCCACAGCAGGTCCCACGTCAGGAGGCTCCGGATCGATCCGATCACATGTCCCGTCTGATGCGCGGCGAGCAACGCCGGCGTCGACATCACGTCGCCGAAGAACCGGTAGTACAAGACGTCGGCCAGGATGACGAGCGTGCCGAACACGCCGCAGGCCCAGAGCGCCCAGCCGCGCCCGCGGCGCGGCACGACGAGCATGAGGACGAGCGGCGGCGCGAGGGCGGAGACCGCCGTCAGCCAGTACGCGACGCCGGTCGGCTCGAGGAGCGCCGCCGGCACGAGGAGCACTTGCTTGGAGAAGAGAGCCGCCGCGCACCAGGCGACGTCGGACGCGGCGATGAGCGCCACCATCGCCGGCGCGGGCCGCGTCCTGGCCCGCTTGAGCCGGCCGAGGGCCATGATGCCGGCGATCGCGATCACGAGCGGCAACGGCGCACACCATTCCGCGAACACCGGGAGCACGACGACGAGGCGGCGCGGCTGGCGGGGGGAGGCCTGCGTGAACCAGGTCACGCCTTCCTCCACCATGTCCCACTGCAGCCAGTAGATGCCGGGCGTCGACGGCGCGAGCAGCCGCGCCTCGATCGCGACGCGGCCCGCCGGCGGGACCGGTCCGGTCAAGAGCGTTCGAATGCCTTCGTGATATGGCGCGTCCCAACGCGACCGCGCGGCGAGCTCACGCGGAACCAGCCAGAGCCAGTGATACGAGACGCGGACGCGCGCCGCATCCCAGGCGCGATCTCCGGTGTTGGTGATCGTCAGCGGAACAAGGATCTCTCCGGAACGCTCGAGGAGACGCGGCGCGCGCCCCTCGAGCGCGAACGCACGCGGGTATGGAGGCGCGGGCACGCGGCGGCAGCCGGCGGCGAAAGAGGCGCTCGCGAGGAGAGCCGCGGCGAGCGCGAGAAATCTGGCAACTGAGAAACGAGGTGTAGGAGTAATCGCAAGGACCAGATTACCACCTTCACCGCGTAGACCTGCGTTAGGATTACCGGCATGGATTCGAAGCTCCTTCACGACATGTTCTTCCTCGGATTGCCGGTCGCCAAGAAGGTCGCGCGACCCCACTTCGTCGTCCGCTACCTGTACGGCCACGACTGGCTGGAGCGGCGCGTCGAAGGCGATCCGGACGTGCTCATCGACGACGGCGTCGTCCAGCCGCTGCGATCATGAGACACAACGGCCTCACGCGGAACAGGCAGAGATTCTCGATCGTCCTGATCTCTGTGGTTTCTGCGTCGATCGCGGCTCAGTCGCGTCCACGCGCACGCGATCTCGGAATCGCGCCAGGCGTCTACGCCCCGGGCCCGCTCAACGCGATCACCGACGTCGGCGGCGTGCGCGTCGGCCACACCACGCTCATCGACGGCGACACGGTGCGGACTGGCGTCACGGCGGTCCTTCCGCACGAGGGCAACGTCTTTCAGGACAAGGTCGCCGGCGCCGTCTTCGTCGGCAACGCGTTCGGCAAGCTGGCCGGATCGACGCAGGTGAACGAGCTCGGCACCATCGAGACGCCGATCGTCCTCACCAACACGTTGAGCGTCGGCGTCGCGATGGACGCCGTCGTTCGCTACACGCTCGCACAGCCAGGCAACGAGCAGGTGCGATCGGTGAATGCGGTCGTCGGCGAAACCAACGACGGCGGGCTGAACGATATCCGCGGCCTCCACGTCACGGCGGCGCACGTCCTGGGCGCGATCCGGGGCGCTGCCGGCGGACCGGTGGCGGAAGGGACAGTCGGCGCCGGCACGGGAACGATCTGCTATGGATGGAAAGGCGGGATCGGCACCGCCTCGCGGCGCGTTGCCGCCGAACGGGGCGGCTACACGGTCGGCGTGCTCGCGCAGACCAACTTCGGCGGCCACCTGACGATCGCGGGCGTGCCGATCTGGCGATCGCTCCAGCCGGCGCGCGCGGCGCGTGCCGACGCGCGTGGAGATCAAGACGGCTCCTGCATGCTCGTCGTCGCGACCGACGCGCCGCTCGATGCGCGCGACCTGCGGCGGCTCGCGGCGCGCGCCGTCTTCGGCCTCGCGCGCACGGGATCGTCGTACAGCAACGGCAGCGGCGACTTCGCGATTGCGTTCTCGACCTCGGCGGAGATGCGCAGCCGCTTCGGTGAAACCGCGCTCCGCGCGCACCGGACGCTCCCGACCGACGCCACGTCGCCGCTCTTCGAGGCGGCGCTCGAGGCGACCGAAGAGGCCGTCTACAATTCACTCCTCCAGGCGACGACGGTGCGATCGGCGATCGGGACGGCGGAAGCGATCCCGATCGACCGTCTCCGGGAGCTCTTAAAGAGATGACTGGCGACTGGTGACTATCTACCTCGCGTGCACGGTTCGCGGCGATCGCGGCGGAGTGGAAGCCGGGCGGGCCATCTGCGCGCGGCTCCAACACCACGGCCACCACGTGCTGACGACGCATCTGCTCGCCGACCACGTCAACGACACGGAGTCGACGCTGACCGAGCACGAGGTGTACACGCGCGATCTGCAATGGCTGTCGAGCTGCGATGTGATCGTCGCGGAAGCCTCGGGATCGAGCTACGGCGTCGGCTTCGAGGTGGGCTACGTGCTCGGCCGCGCCAGCGAGACCCGCCAGCGCGCCGTCTTGCTCTACGACACCGCGCGGCGCGGGGCGATCTCGCGCCTCATCACCGGCAACAGCGATGCGGCGTGCACGACCTTCGGGTACGCGTCGATCGAGGAGCTGACCTCGTTCATCGACGCGCACTTCTCTTCCTCATCGGGGGGCCCCGCTCCCGGTCGCTGACGCTTTCACCCCGGAGATCGCCGATCGCCGATTTGCCGATCTACAATATGGCCGTCCGCAAATTGTCGATGCCCATCACCCTTCCGCGCCGCCACATTCCGCTCGCCGCCGTCCGCGACGCCGCCACCGCCGTCTACGGCGCCGCCATCCGCACGCCGCTCGTCCGCGTCGAGCTGCCCGACATCGATCTCTATCTCAAGCTCGAAGTACTGCAACCGATCGGATCGTTCAAGATCCGCGGCGCGTACAACGTCATCCGGCAGCTGCCGCCCGCGCAGCTCGCCGACGGCGTCTGGACGGTCAGCGCGGGCAACGCCGCCCAAGGCGTCGCGTTCGCGGCGCGCAAAGTCGGCGCGCGCTGCTCGGTGATGGTCATGGACACGGCGCCCGACACCAAGATCCGCGCCATCGAGCGGCTCGGCGCGTCGATCGTCCGCGCGAGCTACGACGAGTGCTGGCGCACGGTGATCGATCATCGCTCGGAGCGCATGACCGGCTATTTCGTCCACCCGTTCGACGACGACCGGTTCATTGCGGGGAATGGCACGGTGGGGCTCGAGATTCTCGAGGATCTGCCCGACGTGAGCGCCATCGTCGCGCCGCTCGGCGGCGGAGGGCTGCTCGCCGGCATCTCGGCGGCCGTGAGCGCGCTGAAGCCCGACATCAGGCTCTACGCGGCGGAGCCCGAGACCGCGGCCCCGCTCAGCGTGTCGCTCGCCGCGGGCCGGCCGATGTTCTTCGACAACTGGACGCCGTCGTTTGTCGACGGCGCGGGCGGAAAATCGGTGCTCGAGACGATGTGGCCGCTGCTCGAGCCGCTCGCCGGGTCGATCGTCGTCACGCTCGACGAGGTGGTGCGCGCGATGACGCTCGTCGCCGAGCGCACGCACGTCATCGCGGAAGGCGCCGCCGGCTGCGCAATCGCCGCCGCGCTCAGCGGCCGCGCCGGCTCGGGAAGGGTCGTCGCCGTCGTGTCCGGCGGCAACATCGATCTGTCGAAGTTCGCGTCGCTCGTCGGCGCCTGCGGCCCGCGTTCATGAATCGATATGCCGCGCTCGCGCCCCTGCCCGACCGCCTGAACCGCCTGCACGAGCTCGCCATCGACCTGTGGTGGGCGTGGAACGTCGAGGCGCGATCGGTGTTTCGCACGCTCGACTACCCCCTCTGGCGCGCCACCGCGCACAACCCGGTGCGCATGTTGTGGCTGATTCCGCGCGAGAAGCTCGACCGGGCGGCGGCCGATCTCGCGTTCGCGCAGCTCTACGACCGCGCGATCGCGGCGCTCGACGCGGCGCGGGCGGCGCGCAACACGTGGTGGACGCGGACCTACCCCCAGCACGCCGGCCACTCGATCGCGTATTTCTCGGCGGAGTTCGCGCTGCACCAGTCGCTGCCTATTTACGCGGGCGGCCTCGGCGTCCTCGCCGGCGATCACTGCAAGGAGGCGGGCGACCTCGGCGTGCCGCTCATCGGCGTCGGCTTCATGTATCCGCAGGGGTACTTTCATCAGCACGTGTCGGCCGAAGGCTGGCAGGAAGAAAGCTACGAGCGCCTCAACTGGGCCGACGCGCCGATCGAGCCGGCGCTGACGGCCGACGGCAAGCCGTGCATCACGGCCGTGCCGCTCGGCGATCGATCCGTGCTCGTCGCGGTGTGGCGCGTCCGCATGGGCCGCGTGAAGCTGTACCTCCTCGACACCGATCTCGAGGAGAACGCGCCGTGGGATCGCGAGCTGTCCGCGCGCTTGTACGGCGGCGACCGCGAAACGCGCGTGCAGCAGGAGATCATCCTCGGCGTCGGCGGCGTCCGCGCGCTCAAGGCGCTCGGCTCGGACCCGGCCGTCTTCCATCTCAACGAAGGGCACGCCGCCTTTGTCGTCCTCCAGCGGATCCGCGATCTGACCGAGCGCGGGTCGAGCTTCGACGACGCGCTCGAGGAAATTCACCGGACAACGGTGTTCACGACGCACACGCCGGTGCCGGCCGGACACGACGCATTCCCGTTTCATCTGGTCGAGAAGCATCTCGCCGGCTGCTGGGGCAGCCTCGGGCCGCACCGCGATCGGTTTCTCGCGCTCGGAGCGCACGACAACGGCGCCGGCGTCCAGTTCAACATGACCGCGCTCGCGCTGCGATCGGCCGGCAGCGTGAATGCCGTCAGCCAGCTGCACGGACAGGTCACGCGCGAGATGTGGGGATCGATGTGGCCCGGCGTGCCGGAGCCCGAGCGGCCCGTGTCGTCGGTGACCAACGGCGTCCACGTGCCGACCTGGCTCGCGGGCGACCTCGCCGATCTCTTCGCGAAGTACCTCGGCGCCGACTGGCTCGATCGGCACGACGATCCGGCGTTGTGGGACGCAGTGCTCGCCATTCCCGACGCCGAGCTCTGGGCGGTGCGCCAGGGGCTGCGGCGGTATCTGTTTACCTTCGTACGCGATCGCGCGCGCCAGCGGTGGACCGAAGAGCACGTCGGCACGCCGCGCATCGTCGCCGCCGGCACGCTGCTCGAGCCCGAGGCGCTGACGATCGGCTTCGCGCGCCGTTTCGCCGGCTACAAGCGGCCGGAGCTCATTTTCCACGACGCCGACCGTCTCGCGCGCATTTTGAATGCGCCGGGGCGTCCGCTGCAGATCATCTTTGCCGGCAAGTCGCATCCCGCCGACGACGTCGGCAAGCACCACCTGCAGCGCGTCTATCGGCGCGCGCTCGATCCGGTCTTCGGCGGACGCGTCGCGTTCGTCGACGATTACGATCTGCACGTCGCGCATTTCCTCGTGCAAGGTTGCGACGTGTGGTTGAACAACCCGCGCAAACCGCTCGAGGCGAGCGGGACGAGCGGGATGAAGGCCGCGCTGAACGGCGTGCCGCACCTGAGCATCGGCGACGGCTGGTGGGCCGAAGGCTTCAACGGCGCCAACGGCTGGATGATCGACGGCGGGACGAGCGGGAACGACTACGACGCGGTCGACGCCGCCGACGCCAACGCGCTCTACCGGCTGCTGGAAGAAGAGGTCGTGCCGGCCTTCTACGATCGCGACGCGGCGGGCGTGCCGCACCGCTGGCTGGCGACGGTGAAGGAATCGATCCGATCGATCGCGCCGCGGTTCTCCGCGCGGCGGATGGTCAAGGAATACGTCGAGCGCATGTACGCGCCGGCGATGGAGCGGCACACGGTCGGGCGGACGTGAGATAATCGAGCTATGCCACGTAAGTCGGTCGCCAAGTCGCGGTGCGCGCTGTGCGGCGCCAAAGAGGTGTCGGAGCCGCGCGGCGAGGAGAAATACTGCCGCGACTGCTGGGACAAGAAGATCGCCGTCGAGGAGATCGTCGCCCGCGAGTTCGCGCTGAAGCGCTACATCCGCGCGCACAGCGCGGAGAAATATCTGATCTACCACTCGACGCTCAAGCGTCCCTGCGGGCAGCTCATCGTCGTCGACGACGGATACGATCTGTTCCTGACACTGATGCTGTATCCGAACTTCGCGTGGGACGAGCCCGCCTATCACCTCGAAGGCGATCCCGAAGGACGTCTGTTCTCGGAAATCCTGGTGGATGTGGTCGCCGCCGAGGTGATCGAGCCCTGGGGCGGCGGCAAGTGGCACATGGAGATCTTTCGATCGGTGAACCCGGAACCGGAGGACTGGAACGGCGAAATGTAGTCTATAATCCCTTCATTTCCCCGTGGAGGTAGTCTTATGATCCGCGTGCCTGCGACCTTCGCCGCGACCCTCATCGGCGCCAGTCTTCTCACCAGCACTATTCACGCCCAAACAGCCCAGGCGCCGCCCATGACGTCAGTTCTGGCGGGCAAGAAGTTCACCCCGCCGATCAGGGGTCAGGCCGACGTGGAATTCACGAAACCGGTGACCAAGAAGGAAAAGAGCGAAGTGGTCACCCGGATCGTCGTGAAGAACATCTCGAACGCCCCGATCCCGCGGCTCACCGTGTCGGAGACCTGGTACAGCAAGGACAGCCAGATGGTGGGAGGCAGCAAAGGCTACATCAACGGGCTGCTGCAGCCGGGCGAAGTCAAGACGATCGAAATCCACACGCCGTACGACCCGAAGATGTCCTCGAACAACTGGAACTTCTCGCACGCCAACGGTACGGTGAAGACGCATCTGGTGAAGTCGCTCGACGTGCCGAAGGACCTGGCCGCGAAACCGGCGCCAATCAAGAAGAAGAAGTAACTACTGAATCGTGAACTGCACTTCGCGCCTCGCCGAGGCCCCCTCGCCGAGGCGCGATCGGGCCTCAACCTTCAACACATACGTCCCCGGCGCGATGCCCGTCAGCGGAATCTTCGCCGAGTACCCATACCCGCCTCGCTTCCCTTGAATGTCGGTGGACGAACGTTCTTCGTCCGCTTTGAACACGACCTTGCTGTCGTCGGCCGTGATCGTGGTCGTGATGTCCACTTTGTGCGGCGACGAGGCGGCGTTGTCGTAGACCTCGGCAAACACCGAGAGCTCGTCGCGACCGGTGAGGCCTGCATCGCGTCCTTCAGCAGCGCGTCCGGGTGCATCGTCGGCACGAGCGGTCCGGCGACAGACGTCAACGCGAGGCCGCTGATCGTCAGCGGGCCTTTGTAGAAGTCCGGTACATCGAGATCGTACGTGACCGAGCCCAGGCTGCCGCCGCCCGTATCGTGCGCCGCGACGTGCATCTGATAGCGGCCGGGCGGCAGGTCCATGCGATCGGTGACGCGCAGGCCGACCTGCTCCATGCGCGCTCGAATTTCCGGGCGGACGTTTTCAGGAAGCGTCACCAGCTGCGTGTCGCCGCCGCGAATCTTGCCCGCTTCGTCCACGGCCTGGTAGGACACCTCGACGCTGTTCTTCGGCGAGAGCTTGAGGTCGCGTCCGGACATCTCGGTGAGCACGAACACCGACGCGTTCGCTGATGTTCCTTTGAACGGTGCGGCGAAGACGCGCAGCGTCAGGCCGGTCAGCGGGAGCGGGCTTTCGAGCGCGGTCCGAATTTCCGGCGAGGTCCCCTTCGCAACGTTGGCAGCCGCCGCCGGCTTCGCGCTCGGCGTCGCGTAGCCCTGACGCGCGCGGATCGTGACGCCAGGCCTGGCGACCGTCACCTCGATCTTGTGGAACTTGCCGGGCTTCGTGTCGGCCACCGGCGGATAGTAGGCCATCACGTAGTACGAGCTGTTGTCCTGCACGATGCGATCGAAACTGCTGCCGAAATCGTTTTGGTTGAGGACGGCGAAGCCGCCGGTGTTGTCGGACAGCGCCCTGAGACTGTCCTGCGACAAGCGCAGCTCGTTCATCATCGTCGACTGATCGGGACCCGCCGACGCTCCGAGACGCGGCGCCGAGTATGGCGAGGGCGGCGGCGCGCCCTCCCGCCGTCATTTAATCTTCTCGAACCGTACGTCCCCACTCCGTGCGGGGACGGCGGCCAGGTGATACGGCGCGGTCAGAATCTGCGCCGTCATCGCCTCGCGCGCCGGCGCGGTTTCGCGATACGCCACCACCAGCGTGCCCCCCTCTTCGCGGGTTCCCTGGATCGCGACATCGTACCCGGCCGTCGTCCGCGAGCCCATGAACACGGCCACGACCATCTCGTGCGAAAAATCGACGGCAGGCAGCGCGCGATCGGGCGCGTGGCCCTGCCACAGCTTCTTCCACGCGGCCGCGTCGCGCACGACGACGGTTGTGGCATCATCGACGTTCGACTCGGTGCCTTTGTCGATCGTTCTCAGCATCGGCTTATGAACCGGCGGCGGCGGCGCACCAGCCTGCAGCCACGCCGCGAGCAACAGCATCAACATCCTGGTCCTTTATCCGGGCGGCGCCGCAGGCCGCGGCCCGGCGATCGTGAACTGCATTTCCCGACTCACCGTGGCTCCCTGGCCGAGACGCGATCGCGCTTCCACTTTCAATACGTAGATCCCCGGCTCGATGTCGCGCAGCGGGACGCGCGTCGCGTAGCCGTAGCCGCCGCTCTTCCCCTGAATGTCAGACGACGCGCGCTCCTCGGCGGCCTTGAACACCACCTTGGCGGTGTCGGAGGTGACGGTGGTCGTGATGTCGACTTTGTGAGGGGTGGACGCGGCGTTGTCGTACACTTCCGCGAAGATCGCGAGCTCGTCGTTCGGCGGGAACGTCCGCTGCGCCGACGGTGGAGCGGGCAGCATCGCCCTGAGCAGTTCGTCGGCCTTCGCCGTCGGCAGCACGCTCGCGGCCATCGACGTGATCGCCAGTCCGCTCATGCTGAACGCCGTCTTGTAGAAATCGGGAACGTCCAGATCGTAAAGCACTGACCCGAGCGCGCCGCCGCCCGTCTCGTGCGCCGCCACGCGCAGCTGATAGCGGCCGGGCGGCAAGTCCATGCGGTTGAGCAGGCGGATGCCGGTCCGCTCGACGAGTGGCTTGCTTTCCGGCTTGATGTTGGTCCAAGGGACCACGTTGTTTCCCCCGCCGCGGACCTTACCCTTCGAGTCGACGGCGATATACGAGAGATCGACGGGGCTGTTCGCCGCCATCTTCAGATCGCGGCCGCGCATCTCGATGCCGACGAGCACGGAGGCGTTCGGCGCGGCGCCCTTGAACGGCGCGGCAAACACGTGGAGCGTCAGCCCGCTGACAGGAAGCGGGCTGTCGAGCGCCTCGCGGAGCTCGACGGACGTCGCGCCCGCCGCGTTGTTGAGCGTGGCCGCCGGCTTGGCTTTCGGCGTCGCGTAGCCCTGTCGCGCGCGCACGATCAGCCCGGGCCGCGTCACGCGCACGTCAATTTTGTGGAACTTGTTGTCGCGCTTGTCGGTCGTCGGCGGATAGTACGCGAGCACATAGTACGAGCTGTTGTCCTGGACGATGCGATCGAAGGCGGTCGCGAGATCGTTGCGATTGACCGCCGCGAATCCGCCGGTCTCGTCCGACAGGGTGCGCAGACTGTCCTGCGAGAGCCGCAGCTCGTTCTCCAGCGAACTGTGGCCGACGCCGATCGTCGGATCGTCGGGATACGCGGCGATCTCGATGTCTTCGTCCCCGAGATTGGTCAGCCCGCGCGGATCGATGCCGTAGATGCTGACGTTGGCCTTGGTCGCCGCCGCGATCGCTTCGCGCGTCGCATCGATGACGGTCGACGCGCCCTGGTTGCCGAAGACGTCCGTGATGTCGTAGTCGATGCCTTCGCTCACGAAGAGAATCGACTTGCGTCGGCCGTGGACGCCACCGAACCAGTCGGCGACCTGCTTCAGCACGTCGAGCGTCGCACGCGCGTTGTAGGTCCGCTCCTGATCGGCCGGATCGGTCACCGGCATGCCGGGGGCCCGCGGACGGTAGTACTCCTGCGTTTTGCCCGCGGTCGCCGAGTCCAGCTTGCGCCCCATCGTCCGGTCGACGGCAGCGTCCAGCAGCCGCTTGTTGCTCGTGAACTCCTGGCTGGTCTCCGTCGAGCCGGCCGTATGCAGCACCGCCATCAGATCGTTCGACCCGAGATTCTTGTCGATGAACTGTTTCGCCGCGCGCTTGACGCGGCCGGTCCGCTCGAAGCGCGTGTGCATGTCGTCGATCACCATCACGTACACGCGGCCGTCGAACGGCACCTCGTTGGTCTTGACGTCAGGCTCGACCGGCAGCGCCGCGCCGAGCGGCCGCTGGAGGTGTTCCACCGGAATGCTCACGAGCGAGAAGGCGGTGATCGTCTGCGGCCGGCCGTCCTCGAGCACCTGGAAATCCTCTTTCTTCAGGTCGGAGACGATGGCGCCGGCGCGATCGGTGACGAGGGCGTCGACCTCGACGTAGTCGACCTGCACTTTGAAGGTCGGCTGCTGCGGCGTGGCTGGCGCCGAAGGTGAGGGCGCCTGGCCGGCGAGGAGGGCGCTTCCGGCGAGGAGCATGGCGAGGGGGGCGGATAGACGGACGCGACCTAGCATCTTCTTATCCCACACACGTCGCGTGAGCGACGTATAAAGTACTGGCATCTCAGGCGTGATCCAGTATAGCGCGTGAGCCACGCTATACTGGACCCCATGGACATTCTCGCGGTGCAGGCGGCGCTCAAAGCCGACGGCATCGACGCCTGGCTGCTCTACGACTTCCGCGGCCTGAATCCGATCGCCGCCGACGTCACGGGGGTCGGGCGGCAGGGCGGCCACCTGGCGACGCGCCGGTGGTACTACCTGGTTCCCGCCGAGGGCGAGCCGCGCGGGCTCGTGCACGCGATCGAACGCGACTCGCTCGCGCACCTCCCCGGTTCCACCGAGCGATATGCCGGGCGCGATCAGCTCGAACGCGGCCTCAAGCGTCTCCTCTCAGGGCTGACACGAGTGGCGATGGAGTATTCGCCGCGCTGCGCGATCCCGTACATCGGGCGCGTCGACGCGGGCACGATCGAGCTCGTGCGCGAGTTCGGCGTCGACGTCGTGTCGTCGGGCGATCTCGTGCAACGGTTTGCCGCCTCGTGGAACGATGAGGCGATCGAGACGCACCGCGCGGCTTCGGCGATGCTGTACCGTGTGAAGGATCGCGCCTTCGACGCCATCGCCCGCCGGACGCGCGACGGCGTGCCGACGACCGAGTACGACATTCAGCAGCTGATGGCCGCGTGGTTTCGCGAAGAGGGACTCGTCAGCGACTCCGACCCCAATGTGTCAGCCGCGGAGAACGCCGGCAATCCCCACTATTTGCCGACCGCCGCGGTGCACCGGCCGATCCGCCGCGATGAGCTCGTGCTGCTTGATTTGTGGGGAAAGCTCGAGCGCCCCGGCGCGGTGTACGCGGACATCACCTGGGTGGGCTATACCGGACACGCCGTGCCCGAGCGCTACGCGCGCGCGTTCGGCGCGGTGTGCGCGGCGCGCGACGCCGCGATCGCGAGGCCGTAGGGAGGCAGGACTGCCCAGAGAGCA
>OCZT010002716.1_pt1 | contig 18244 bp, 13 predicted proteins | sample 1539031 | NCBI WGS metagenome assembly OCZT01 (sample SAMEA3539308, study PRJEB22396) | soil metagenome | biome: tundra; feature: field; material: soil | place: USA | collected 2010-05 | depth 0.15 m | reverse complement strand
GGCCGGCGATACAGCGCATGCTGGACGCCAACGAGCCTTACGTGCTGGACATCATCGTGCCCTACACCGAGCACGTGCTGCCCTTCATCCCGGCGAACAAGACCGTCGCCGACATGATCTGGCAGGCGTAAGCACCGCCCGGTGCGGGCGGTGAAATCCGAAACCCGAAGGTCGAAGGCCGAAAGAAGGCCGAAGCCCGAGGGCCGAAACCGCCAGCACGCCGCGCGAGCGCAGCCGCCGAACGGTTTGGAGCGTCGGGGGCGGTCAGACGCCGCTCTCGAACGCATCGCGGTCGCAAACTCGCGAGTGGTTTAGGGAAAGCGCAAGGTAGCCGAGAAGACCACACCAGCGTGAGTTTCTGGACGAGCGCTTTGATCAGCCCATTCGGGCTTCGGCCTTCTTTCGGGTTTCGGTCCTCGGCCTTCGGGTTTATCAACCTCGCAGCGTCTATTCCGGGCGCGCAGGCGCCGGTGAAGCAGCGGGTTCCTCTTTCCCCTCAAGCTGTTTCTCCAGCGCCTTGACGCGGCGGAACAGCTCGGGCAACTGCTGCAAGGCGATCATTTGCCGCTTGGCTTGCCGGTCAGGCTGCGCCGGGGTCCAGATCCATTTCTCGCCGTCCGGAATGTTATTCATCACGCCGGACTGCGCGGCCACCGAGACGCGGTTGCCGATCTTCAAGTGGCCGGCCAGTCCGACCTGCCCGCCGAGGATCACATAGTTGCCCAGCTTGGTGCTCCCGGCAATGCCAGCCTGCGAGACGATGATGCAATGCTCCCCCACAGTCACGTTGTGGGCGATCTGGACGAGGTTGTCCACCTTGGTGCCTTTGCCCACAATCGTCGGCCCGAGCGCGCCGCGGTCAACCGTCACGTTCGCGCCCAGTTCCACGTCGTCGCAAATGATGACATTGCCGATCTGGGGTACCTTGCGGTGGATGCCGTTATCGAGCACGTAGCCGAAGCCGTCTGAGCCGACGACGGTGCCGGAGTGGATGCGCACGCGGTTGCCCACCTCGGTGCGGGGATAGAGCGTGACATTGGGGAAAAGGTTGACGTCCTCGCCGAGCAGGCAATCAGCGCCGACGTGGTTAAGGCCCTGCAACACGGAGCGCGGGCCAATCCGCACCTTCTCGCCCAGGATGCAATACGGCCCAATATGGGCGGTCGCGTCCACCCGGGCGCTGGCCGGCACAATCGCCGTAGGGTGAATGCCGGCGACGAAGGCCGGCTCCGGAAAGAACAGCGGGAGGACTTTCGCAAAGGCAACGCGGGCGTTGGGCACGCGGATGAGCGTCTTGCTGCTGGAAGTGGCCGGGCCGTCGATGATGATCGCCGAAGCGGCGCTTTGCTCGGCGCGGGCAAGATAACTCTCGTTTTCGGCAAAGGTGAGGTCGCCCGGCTGAGCGCGGTCGGCGGGAGCGAAGCGCTTGAGAACGAGCGCGGCATCGCCGAGGATTTCGGCGCCGAGCAGTTTGGCGATTTCAGCGACGGTATAAGGCATAAGCGATTGTCCTGGACTCTGGAGGCCACTATAGAGCGCGCGGCGGCCAATTCAATCCCAACTTTGCTGGCGGCCCACGACGACGATGGGCTCTCAAATCTTCTTGCCTTCGCTGCGGAAGCCGAGCATAAGGGCCGCATGCTTATGCGCTTTCATACTGCTCGTGTAATCGTCTGCCTATCTATTTTGACTGCGGCCATGGGAGCTGCCGCGGCGTCAGACAATCCGTATGTGGGTAGATGGGAGCTCACCATTCCCGGCGGGGCGGCGGGCTGGCTTGGCGTGGAAGAGGTGAACGGCGACCTCCGGGCGAGTCTCCTCTGGGGCGGAGGCAGCGTGGTGCCGGTTAGCGAAGTCAAGATGGAGTTGGGGAAGCTCGTACTGACGCGCATTAATAAATCCCAGCGCAAGGATGAGAGCGGCAAGTCCATCACGGTCACCAACATCGAATCAATCCACGCGAGGCTGAATGGCAACACGCTTACGCTTACCGACATCAAACCTCGCGGCAACGGGCAGGACGCGGAGCGGGCCGATTTCACCGGCCGCCGGGAGCCCGCGATGCCGCCCGCGCCCGATCTCGCCAAGGTGAAGTTCGGCGAACCCGTCCCGCTCTTTAATAGCAAGGACCTCACCGGCTGGCGGCTCACCGACCCCAAGGCCCTCAGTGGCTGGCGCGTGAAAGATGGCTTGCTGGTCAACGAGGTGTCGCAGGAAGAAGGCAAGCCGCATAAGAATTACGGCAACCTGCGCACCGACCAGGTGTTCGAGGACTTCAACTTAACGCTGGAAACCCGCCTGGCCAAGGGCGGCAACAGCGGAGTGTATCTCCGCGGCATTTACGAGGTCCAAGTGGCTGACACTTACGGCAAGCCGCTCGATCCCCACAACATGGGCGCCATCTACAGCCGGATCAAACCCACGGTGAGCGCCGAGAAAGCCCCTGGGGAATGGCAGACCATGGACATCACCCTGGTTGACCGCCACGTCACGGTCATTCTCAATGGCCAGAAGATCATCGATAATCAGCCAGTGCTGGGCTGCACCGGCGGCGCGTTATGGTCCGATGTGACGCGGCCCGGGCCGATTTACTTACAAGGCGACCACACCGGCATCGAGTATCGCAACATTGTCCTCAAACCGGTAGTGAAGTGAAACGTGATGCGTGACGCGTGATGCGTGAAGGGAAAGGCCGGGCGCGCCTGGGCTCCGACCACAGGGGCTTACGGTTCAGCCGGCGGCACGACGGGGGATTCCCTGCCGTCGGGTAGGATGAGCAGCAGCTCGCAGATGCGCACGATGCCATCCACGTCCGCGCGCTCCGCTTTTGGCAAGTCCGCCGCCGGCACGAGCACGCGCAGCGCGTCGGTCGCGACGACTTGCGTGAAATCAATCCTCACCGTCTTGGCGGTGGCGTCCTTGAGTTCCCCCATCGTTTGCCAGCCGCCTTCCGCGCGCACTTGCACCTTTAGGTTCCGCTGGAATGGGATGACGGGGCGGTCATCGCCCACGATCTTCACGCCCCGGAGCTGAAGCTTCCTTCCGCCGGGGAACTCGATGGCCCACCAGACATCGAGTGGCTTGCCCCGGGTGCCCCCGCCGTAAGGCTTGGAAATCCACGCGGCATACGGGTCGGGGTCGCCGTCGATGGCATTCTCCGGCGCGTACTCGGGGGCATAGACTGACTGGGCGGTGACCTTCTCCGCGGCGGCGCGCGGCGCTTTCGTGCGCACGGCGGCCTCCTGGGAAAACGGCCCGCGCTGGCCGGCGGTATCCACCGCGCAGACGCGATAGTAGTAAGTCGTCGCCGGTTGCACCGCGTCATCCTGGAACATCATGTGGTCGTATTCCCCCTGACGGTGGTCAAAGGGCACATGACCGTACACCGGCGAGGCTTTTACAAGCCCGTCCGCGTGGGCCACGCCGATGCGCGTCGAGGGGTCCGGCTTGAAGCCCGTACTGGTGGAGCGATGGATCTCGTATTGGCGCACGTCCGACTCACAGCTCGTGCGGAAGAGCAGGTTCACGAAGTTGTGCGGGCTGATGGGGCTGACCAGAATGGCGCGCAGCCCCTCCACGCGAAGCGGCACCATGTTCTTCTGGCTCGATTGGAGCGTGGCGGCCGCGAACGGCGCGGAGAGCGGGCCTTCGTTATTCCAGCGGTCAACGGCGGCGACGCGGTAGTAGTATGTCGTGCCCGGTTCGAGGCGATTGTTGATCCAACCGCCATAGCATAGCCGCGGTTGATCGATAAACGATGCCGTAGCTGGCCGCGCCACCAGGTTCAGTAGCGTGGGTTGGAAGTCAGGCCGGCTGCCGCGATGGACATTGTAGTGGCTGATGCGTTTGGCTGTGCCTGGATCGGTCGCCCAGGAAATCTCGATTTGCATATCTGAGCGTGGCTGGACTTTGAAGCCCGACAGGGCCGGAAGGGGGCCGCGCGGCGCGGCGGTCAGGCGAATGGTTTTCACGCCAAACGGGCGGATATTGAAAGTGACTTCGTTATTATTCCTCACCGGCAAAGGCAAGGGGCGATCAGCCTCGACGAGATCGGTCTCCGTAGCGGCGGCGATCGTGCCGATGAAGGGCAGCGCGACCGTAGCCGTGGTGGGGGTTCCTTGCGTTTCGTTGAAGCGGGCGATGAGCCCGGCGCCGTTGGCCTCGGCAGGCTTGATCGTGCTGCATACGATATTTGGCTTGTCGATGCGCACGAAGCTTGAGGCCGTGGGCAGCGCGCTTTTTTGTCTTCCCTTCACCACCTTCGCGATTAGCGGATTGAGCACGTCCCAGCCGAACTGGTCGGCCTTGCCGGACTGCCAGCCGCCCTCGTGGCTGCGGATCGACCAGGCGAACCGGACCGGCCCCTGCTGGTCCCAGCGGATATTCACATCGAACATGTTATCCATCAGGTAGAGATACATGCGGCTGTTGGTGGGATACTCCATCACCCGCTCAAATTGGCTCTCCTGCCCCCCGGGGATCAGGCATGAGCGTGGGTGGCCATATTCAAAGAGGGACGCATCGGGGCAGGAGACCGTCACGCCGAAGCGGTCATTGGCGACATCGGCGAAGTGCCGCGCCGCATAATAAGCCGTGCACGATCCGTTAAATTGGTCCCGAATCGGCTCGGCCACCGCGCCCGGCAACTCGTGATGGAAGCGGAAGTCGGGCACGGCGAAGGGCAGCGCCACATAGACGGACTCCTTATTCAGTACGCTGGCGTTGGGGATGCGACAGGTGCGGCCCGAAGGCGCCTTGAGCAGGTCGAGCACGAAGTCGATGCGCTTGAGGTCGTGATAGAGCATGACCGTCTGCACAAGCTGATCGGCGCCGACGGCGGATGCCTTGATAGTCATCATGCTGGCGACCGGGCCAGTGGCGGAAGTCAATTGCGCGGACTGGACGCGATACCATTCGGAGGTACGCGCCTGCGGACTCTCGTAGCGCTCATACAGATACTCGTTAAACTTCTGGGGCGCGTCCTGGTCAACCAACTCAACGCCTAGTTGCTTGTCACGAATGCTGGTGATGGCCCCGGTGGTAAGGTCAAAGACAATGCGGTAGAACTGGTTTTCGAGCTCCGGCGGCGCACTGGGGGCAGCGCGCCCTACCTTGGAAGCGCCTGGGCGATCGGTTGGTGAAGGCAGCAGGCTGAAGGTCTTGTATCCGAGTGAGGGCACATTCGCGGCGATGAAGACAATGGTACCATCGGCCAGCGTTTGGTAGGCGACATCCTTGCCATTCACCGCATCTCGCAACCGAAGACCGATCCCCACTTCCGCCGCGAGCCGGACCACGTCAGTGCGAGTGCGCGCGAGCGGGTTGAAGACAACGATGTTCCGGTCGGCCTTGGTGGTGATCAGCCCCGTCAGCTTGTCCAGCGCGCTGTTGCAGGCACGGTCGCTGAACTCCTTGGATTCGATGACCATCTCCCGATTCTCCTCGAGCTCCGTCTCGTACTGCCGCATCCGCTCGGGATCGCAGTTGATGAAATCAATGGCATCCGTGTGCTCGTGATATTGGAGCACGCGATGGTACGCCTGGTAGATGTCGGTCCAGGGGTAGCCGCCGCCCGCCAGGGTTGCGGCGATGGTGGAGAACTTCTCCGCAGTGGGGATCGCCTCGCCTTGCCGCCGCGCCAGGGCCAGCAGCCACGCATCCGTCGCATCCTGGTCAGCCCACTGGTTGTTGCTGTCTTTGGCGAAGGTCTCGATCTTCGCTGGATCAGCTTGGCGCATGATCTCCTCGTAGAACATCGTCATGGTGGCATAGACCAGGTGCGGATACGCGTAGCGGGCGTTCCAACGGCGAATCTTCTCGGCGTTATCAAGGGTGATCAATTGGAAATCCGTGCCGTCCTGGCACAGGAGCGTATCGTAGGGCCAGTTGCCGCCCAGGCGCGTGATGAGTGATTGGATTTGCCTCTCGCTGCCGTCGCCAAGGTTGTCGCCGGCGTAGCCGCCGTAGTCGATGGAGCGGACGAGCACTTTGCTTTGGCCATCGGGCCCTTGCCAATAGAACACCGGCTCCGCCGAGGCTGGCTGCAGGCACTGGCCGACGCCGTTATGGCCGTGAAAGAAGTAAGGCACACCGGCCTCTGCGCAATACGTTGCGAGCGGCCAGGTCAGGCCGATCACATCGTCGATCTGGGCCGTCTTGCTGGGCGCCACGCCAAGCAGATCGGGCGTATGCCGGCCCGTCAGGTAGAAGAGCCGCGCCATCAGCTCATAACTCATCTGCTCGGTGTTTGCCGTGTTGTGAACGGCGCCGATTTGTATGCGGCCTTCGCGAATGCGCCGGGCCAGCTCAGCCGCGTCGGCCTCGCTGTGGCTGCCAAGGAAGCTGGTGATGGGCTCGCTGGTTTCGATGACGTAACGGAACTTGCTGTCCTCGTCCCACGTGTCGGTATCCGTGCAGAACTTGAGCGGTCGCTCAATGTTGGCGTGGCGGATCTCGGTGCGCAGCCGGTGTGGATAATTGCCGAAACCGAGGTCATGGTGCGAGTAGGAGACGCAGTAAATCTTCCACTTCTTCTGCGGCTGCCAGGTGAGCTCGTGACTGGCCAGGACGTGGTCGCGGTCCTTTGGAAGCAACTCAATAGTGAGCTTGGCGGGTGTGGCGATGTCGGGGATTGGGATGGCGTTGGTTGACTTGCCGCTGGGCACCTCGCCGAGGACTTCAGTGCTGGTGACCGCGCCGACGGTGACCCTTGCCGTGAGGGCCAGCGGAGTGCCGGTGTTGTCGAGGACCAGCAGGGCGCGCTGGCGCAATGGCTGGTTCGGCGCGGCCTTTGGGAAGAGCGGGGTGGGTTCGATGCTTTGGATGGTGATTTGCGCGGCGGCGTTGGCCGGGCAGAGCCGGCAGAGCAAAGCGGCGATTACCCATAAGACGGCGCGCAAGTTCATCGGAAGGTTGCGGGCTGCGGGGTGCGTCTGCTTCATGCCGCGCGAGTGTACAGTGGCCCGCGCGCTCTTCAAGCCCGGGGCACGATTGCCCTCAGGCAGCGGCATGTCCCGGGCCGGCCCTCAACTGCGGGGCGGCGGTGGACCGGACGCGCCCGTGTTCACCCCGCAGCCAGCCCGGGACGCTGCGCGCGCTGCCAGCCTGATGCCCCCGTATTGTGCGCGTATTGTCACGATGGTGCTTCGAAGGGACTTCGAAGGTACTTCGATGGATCTTCGAAGGAATACAGGGGAATTGCGCTGTTTATGCTCCGAAGATATCACGCATGCGGCTTCCGAGGACTGACCCGGTGAGGCCGGCGACCCCGAAGGCTGCCGAACGTGATCACCACCGGCCCGCAGGCAGGCACGAACGACGACAACCCCATGCCCATTTGATCTTAAGCAAAGCTTACAGTTGACACTAACAAGACTTTTCTGGCACTCTGCGCCAGCGTGGTTGGGTCGTCTGCGGTTGGGTTCCAAGCCTGACCATGCGGTCGAAATCTGCTCAACAACTAAACACGGAATGATATGAAAAGAATCCCTCCTGTTTTGGCAGCCGTCGGTGTGTGTGGCGCTCTGTTGTTCAACCAAAGCTGCGGTGCCGCGCCTGATTCTACGCCGATCAAGATCGGCGCCCTCTTCTCCGTCACCGGGCCGGCGTCATTTCTGGGCGCCCCCGAGGAGAAGACGGTTCGGATGCTGGTGGAGAGGGTCAATGCCTCGGGGGGCGTCAACGGCCGGAAGCTGGCGTTGGTGGTCAAAGACACGGCCGGCAGTCCGGAGAAGGCGGTCTCATTTGCCAAGCAGTTGATCGAGGAAGACAAAGTGCTGGCCATCATCGGTCCCTCCACCAGCGGTGAGACCATGCAGATCAAGGCTCTGTGCGAGGAAAACAAGGTGCCGCTCGTCTCCTGCGCCGCCGCGGAAACCATCGTCAATCCAGTCGCCAAATACGTCTTCAAGGTGCCCCAGAAGGACAGCCAGGCCGTCACCTGGATTTACCGCAGCATGAAGGACAAGCGGATCACCAACATCGCCATCCTGAGCAGCACCGAGGGCTTTGGCGTAGCCGGCAAGAAGCAGCTCGAGGACTTGGCCAAAGGGGAAGGCATTACGATTCTGGTGGATGAAGTGTACGACAAGCAGGCCACCGACCTGACCGACGTGCTGACCAAGGTCAAAGCGAATGCCAACGTGCAGGCGGTGGTCAACTGGTCCATCGTGCCGGCCCAATCCACCGTGGCCAAGAATATGAAACAGCTTGGGCTGAACGTGCCGCTGTTCCAAAGCCACGGATTTGGCAACCTCAAGTACGTCCAGCAGGCCGGCGTGGCGGCCGAGGGCACGCTGTTCCCGGCGGGCCGCTTGCTGGTCGTGGATGAGTTGCCCGACGGCCATCCGCAGAAGAAAGTGCTCGCCGCCTATAAGCAGGACTACGAAAGCCGCTACAAGGAAGACGTCAGTACGTTTGGCGGGCACGGTTATGACGCGCTGATGGTCGTGGTGGAAGCGCTCAAGAAGGCCGGCGCGCCCGACCGGGACAAGGTGCGTGACGCCATCGAGAATCTCCAGGGCTTCGTCGGCACCGCCGGCGTGTTCAACTTCTCGCCGGCCGATCATACCGGCCTTGACCTCGACGCCTTTGCGATGCTGACGGTGAAGGGCGGCAAGTTCACCCTGTATAGGAAATAGCGCCGAATATGCCGGCAGCATGCGAAGGCTCAACGCCACGGCGGATTGGCTGGCCGGGGCTTCTTCCTTAAGGCACGGCCGATGGAACATGGAAGCTTAGCGCTGCAATACCTGCTCTCCGGCATCACCAAGGGCAGCATGTATGCCGTGGTGGCCATCGGGTTTAACCTGATCTACAGCGCGACCGGCATCATCAACTTCGCGCAGGGTGAGTTCGTGATGCTCGGGGGGATGGTGGCCGTCACGCTGGCGTATTACGTCCCGCTGCCGGTCGCGGTGGCGGGGGCGGTGACGATTGTCGCGGTGGTCGGTTGCGTGCTTGAGCTGACGCTATTCCGCAGGCTGCAACGCCATTCCGTTTTGCACCTGATTATCATCACCATCGGTCTGTCCATTGTCATCCAGGAAGCCGCGCTGCATATCTGGGATGAAAAGGTGCGTTCGCTTCCCTATTTTACGGGCAACGAGGTATCGTCCGTCCGCTTTCTGGGAGCGGCCATTTCCCCGCAGGTCTTGTGGGTGCTGGGGACCGTAGGCCTGGTGGTGCTGGGCTTGCACTTCTTTCTTCGTCACACCTTGCAGGGGCGGGCCATGCGGGCCTGCTCATCCAGTCCGGATGCCGCCATGCTCGCCGGCATCAATATCCTCAACATGCGCACCCTCGCATTTGGTCTGAGCGCCGCCCTGGGCGCGCTGGCCGGCTGCGTCATCTCACCCATGACCATGACGCATTATGAAATGGGCGGGCCCCTGGCGATTAAAGGTTTTGCGGCCGCAATCCTGGGAGGGTTGGGGAATCCTATGGCCGCAGTTGCCGGCGGACTGCTCGTAGGGGTGATCGAGGCCGCGAGTGTGAGCTGCCTCCCGGCGGTCTATAACGACGTATCCGCGTTTGCCATCCTGCTGCTCGTGCTCTTCGTGCGGCCACATGGATTGTTCGGTTCCCCGAGCGCGGACAGTGTGAGGGAACACTAGCGCCAAGGATGATGAACCGCCTCCGGCAAATACTCCCGTTCGTTCTCTTCCCGCTCGTGGTGGTGTGCGCGCAAGGCATCATGCGTGCGACTCACACGGAGTTCTGCCTGACGCAACTCACTATGGCAGTTTACTACGCCATCGTAGTCATGGGCCTGTGTTTGCTGATGGGGTATGCCGGCCAGGTGTCGCTTGGGCATGGAGCGTTTTTTGCCATAGGAGGATACACTTCCGCGGTCCTAACCACGCACAATCTCGCGGTGTTCAAAGACGCCGCCTGGGCCGCCTGGCTGCAGCGGGCGCATGTGCTCGCCGCGAAGCCGGACTTGTATGGCAACACGGCGATGACCGTGTCGCCGTGGGCTGCCTTCCTGGCGGCGATGCTCGTGACGTTCCTCATCGCCTTGCTGATTGGTTATCCGGCGCTCCGCCTGCGCGGCCATTACCTGGCGATGGCCACGCTCGGCTTCGGCTTGATCGTCAGCAAGATGCTCCTGGGCAGCGCTATTACTGGCTCGGCGGACGGCATCAACGGCGTGCCCGAGTGGGAGCTTGTGGCCGGCCTGACTGTCACCGGCAAGAGCGCCGCGCGCGTGCAGAACTACTACATCGCCTGTGGCCTGGCCTTCCTGTTGCTGCTGTTCTTGCGCAACCTCGTCCACTCCCGCGTCGGGCGCGCGCTGCAAGCCATTCACGACCGGGAAACCGCCGCCAACGCAATGGGCATCAACACCGCCGCCAGCAAGCTTAAGGTCTTTGTCCTGAGCGCACTCTTGGCGTCCATTGCTGGAGTATTCTTCACCCATTACACGGGCGGCATCGGACCCTCCGAAGCCGGCGTTCTGAAATCAACCCGCTACGTCGCGTTGGCGGCCGCGGGCGGCATGGCCAATCTCTGGGGCGTGACCGTAATGAGCATCGCCCTGAACTATCTCTCGCTGCGCGGTTGGTTCGGGTCTTACGACAATGCGGTCTTCGGCGCGATTCTCATCCTGATTATCGCCCTCGCGCCCGAAGGCCCGCTCAAGCCCCTGGGCCTGTGGCTGCGGCGCCTGCTCGACTTGCGCCCCACGTCCCCGGCCTCACGCATCACGCATCACGAATCACGCATCACGTCCCCCGCCTCGCCCAACGCGGAAAGGAGCCCCGACCATGGCACTCCTTGAGGTCGCAGGTGTCCGGCGCAGCTTCGGTGGACTGGTCGCCGTGGACGGCGTCTCGCTCACGGTCAAGGCAGGCCAGATCAAAGGCGTTATTGGCCCCAATGGCGCCGGCAAGACCACGCTGTTCAACATGATCTCCGGCCTGCTCAAGCCGGATACGGGGAAGATCACCTTCAAGGACCGGCCCATCACGGGCTGGAAGCCCTACCAGATCGCGCACGCTGGCATCTCCCGCACCTTTCAGAATCCCAGCCTCTTCCTGCAAATGAACGTCTTGCAAAACGTCATGGTGGGCCGCCACAGCCGGACGCGCTGGGGCTTCTTCGGCTGCGGCCTGCGCTGGCCGGGCCAGACGAAGGAAGAACGGGCCATCCGCGAGTTCGCCCGCGCCCAATTGGATTATGTCGGCCTGGCGCATCTGGCCGATTGGCCGGCGGGCGCCCTGCCGTTTGGCCAGCGCAGGATGGTGGAGCTGGCCCGCGCACTGGCCACCGAACCGGAAATGCTGCTGCTCGACGAGCCGGCTAGTGGACTCAACACCCGGGAAAAGGAAGACCTCGGCGTCCTCATCGGCAAGCTGCGGGAACGCGGCATCACCATTCTGCTCGTCGAGCACGACATGTCGGTCGTGATGGGACTGTCCGACGACATCCTGGTGCTGCACAACGGCTGCGCCATCGCCGAGGGCGCCCCGGAGGTCGTGCAAAACGATCAGAGAGTGATCAGCGTGTATTTAGGCGGAGAGTTTCAAGATGCTTCTTCAGGTAAAGAATCTTAGGTGCGGCTACGGCAGCCTTGAGGTCGTCCACGGCGCGAGCCTGCACGTCTGCGCCGGGGAGATCGTCGGCTTGCTCGGCGCGAACGGCGCGGGCAAGTCCTCCCTGCTCAAAGCCATTGTCGGGCTGCTGGAGCCTTGGTCGGGCGCGGTGCTCATCGGTGGCCGGCTCACGACTGGCCAGCCCGCCTGGCGGAGCATCAGCAACTCGACCGTGCTTGTGCCCGAGGGCAAAATGATCTTCGCCGACATGACCGTGCGCGAGAACCTGCTCATCGGCGGCTACCACAACCCAGACCGCGTCTTGCAGATGGATATCGTGCTGGGCCGCTTCCCGCGCTTGCGCGAGCGCCTGCAACAATTGGGCGGCACGCTCTCCGGCGGCGAGCAGCAAATGCTGGCCCTCGCCCGCGCCTTGATGAGCCGCCCCCGTTTGCTGCTGCTGGACGAGCCGTCCATGGGCTTGGCGCCGCTGCTGATCAAGGAAGTCTTTGCCGAAATCCTGAAAATGAAGGACTTGGGCCTCACCGTGCTGCTGGTGGAACAAAACGCCATCGCCACTCTCCAGATCGCCGACCGCGCCTATGTCATGGAGACAGGCGAAATCACCCTGGAAGGCACCGCCGCCGACCTGGCGCATAACCCGGAAGTCAAACGCGCCTACCTGGGCAAAGGCGGCCAGCAACCGTGGCGCCCGCCTGCCATGCCTCCCTCGTTCCCCGGTGACTCCAGTAGACAGGGAGGTGGCGGGACAAGTCCGAAACCCGAAGGCCGAGATCCGAAGGAAGGCCGAAATGCGAAATCCGAAGAGTCCAGGCCGCGGTCTTCAAGCGCTACCCGTTCGGGGACAGACGCCGACAGACAACGGCTCTCCCGGTCAGCCCGTTCCCATAGTGGCGCGGGCGGCGCTGGCTTCGGTTTTCGGTTTTCGGATTTCCTTCGGTTTTCGGATTTCGGGCTTCGGATTTGGCCACCCGCTTCCGCCAGAAAAGTCGACAACCGCCCTCCCTCATCGCCCTTCGCATCCCCAACATGAGCACCTTCGATCGCCGATACGAACTGATGCCCCGCGCGGAGCTGGAACAGATGCAACTCGAGCGCCTCCAGGCCCTGCTCGTCCGCCTCCGGCGCAACGTCCGCCGCTCCCGCGAGAAGCTGGCCGACCTGCGGCTCGACTCGCTGGCGGACCTGCAACGCTTCCCCTTCACGACGCAGGAGGACATGGTCGAGAGCTTTCCCTATGGCATGTTCGCCTTCCCGTTGCGCGAGGTCATCCGCCTGCACTCGACCCTCGGCCCGGAAGGCAAGCCGCTCGTGATCGGCCACACCCGCAACGACCTGGCCCATTGGGGCCGCCTGGCAGCCCGGCAATTGGCGGCCAGCGGCGTCACCGCCAACGATGTCATTCAAATCTCCGTGGGCGGGTCGGCCCATTCCGCCGCCTCCGGGTACGTGTTGGGGGCCGAGCTCATCGAAGCCTCGGTCATCGCGGAGGACCCGCTGCACATTGATTATCAGCTCGCGATGCTGCAAAACTATCGCCCCACTTTCCTGATCACCACCCCCACCAACGCGCTCGACCTCATGCGCACCATTGAGGAGCGGCGCATCGATCCCCAATCCCTGTACCTGCGCACCGTGCTGTTGTCCCGCCCAGTGGACAAGGAGACGCGCGAGCAACTGGCCGCGGGACTCTTTGCCGCCGTGCGCTGCAATTTTGGCATCGGCGAAATCCTTGACCCCGGCCTCTGCATCGAATGCGAGGTCGGCCTGTTCCACATCCACGAAGACCAGTTCCTGGCGGAAGTCTGCGACGGCGAACTGGTCATTACGACGCTGGCCCGCGAAGCCATGCCGCTGCTCCGCTACCGAACCCGCGTCGCCGCCGAGCTGTGCCGCGATAAATGCGCCTGCGGCCGGACCGGAGTCCTGCTGCAACCCGGCGCCCGCCTCGACCGCCGTTACCGGGTGCAGGAGACCATGTTCTACGAAGCCCAGGTGGCGGATGTACTGGCGCAGACCCGCGCCGCCGGCCACCGCTTTCACCTCGAAGTCACGGAACGCCAACTCCGCGTCGCCATCGAGCTATCCGAAAGCCTGTTTGCCGGCGCCATCTCGCCGCCCCAGGACCCGCGACGCGACATTGAATCTGAGCTTCTGGCCCGCCTGGGGGTGGAAGCCGAAGTCCGTTGGATCGAACCCCAATTCCAGCCTAAAGGATAAACAAATGATCAAACTAACCAGTCCTCTGTTTCGAGTTCTTTTTGCCGCCGTGGCCGGCGGCGCCTGGGTAAACGTGTATGCCTGGGACGCGCCCGCGTTGGCGGCACCGGAGGCGGCGCGCCTGGCCGGCCCGTGGGCGGCCGCCCAGGCCCTCAATGCCGAGCGGTTGGGCGCAGCCCCGCTGGACAAGACCGAGTTCATCCTCGACGACGTTGCCCTGAAGCAGCACCGCAAGTTTGCCGAATATAGCGGCGACATCTCCGGCCGGTGGATTGGCGCCGCGGCCTTTCTCGCGCCGCAATTCCCCAAGGCGTTTGCCGCCTTCCCCGAGGTGATGGCCGGCTTCCCGCTCTACCAGAAGGCCGACGGCCACTTCGGCGCCGAGCAGCACCTGCCGGCCATCGAGCGCACGAGCGACATGCCCATCCTGTGGGGCAACGGCCGCCTGCTGATCGGCCTGGTGGAGGTCTATGACCGCACCGGCGACACGAACGCGCTGGCGCTGGCCAAGCGGATGGGCGATTACTTCGTTGCGACCGACCCGGTCTATGACAAGCCGGAGAACGTCCGCAATGTCGGCGGCAGTTACGCGGATGGCTTCGTCACCTGCTACTTCTCGTGCACCGAAGGCATGGCCGGCCTGGCCCGCGTGACGAAAGACCAGCGCTACCTGGAAGAGGCGCAACGCATCGCCGGTCTGGCCGCCACCGTCACCAACTTCGATGGCATTCACAGCCATGGGCGGCTCTGCACCGCGCGGGGGTTCGCCGACCTCTACGCCCTGACCGGCGAGCGGCGCTGGCGCGACGCCGCGGAACGCGATTGGCGCATCTTCGCGGACCGCCACCTCCTGCCCACGGGCGGGGTCAAGGAGATGCTGGAGACCAAGTGCGTGCGCGACGAAGGCTGCGCTGAGGCCGATTGGCTGCGTCTCAACCTCTCCCTGTGGCGTCTGACCGGCGAGGGCCGCTACCTGGACGCGGCGGAACGCTCTCTGAAGAACCATTTCATCTACCAGCAATTCCCCAACGGCGGCTCCGGCCACCGTCTCCTGCACCAGGTTGGCGGCCAGCCGGTCGCCTTCAATGGGCTAAGCGAAGAAGCGTGGTGGTGCTGCGGCGAGCACTGGGCGCGCGCGATGGCTGATGTCGCCCGCACCGCCGTCACCAGCAGCCCGCGCGGCCTGTTCATCAACCTCGCGATTGACTGCGACGCCACGGTCGCCGGTCCCGGCGGTAACTGGAAAACGGCCCTGCGCGAGACCGGCGACGGTTTCACTATCAGCCTTGAACCGGCGAAACCGGTCAAAGCCGAAGTGCGCATCCACCGCCTGAACGTGCGCAGTCCGGGCGCGCCGGATGGATCAGTCGAGACGCCGAAGGGTTTTAAGGTGAGAAAGGAGCCGGACGCGTGGATCGTCAGCGGCACCTGGCGCGGCGTCCAGGAACTGCGGGTCCATTTGCCCGCCGCCCTCCGCGTCGAAACGGTCGCCGACGGCAGCGGCATCCTCCTGCGCGGGCACGATATCTTGGCCGCCCACAATGTGCCGGCCAACGTGTGGCTAACCGGCCAACTCCCCGCGACGCGCCCCGTCATCCTGTGGTCCGCGGCGTTGCCCGCAACCGATGGCCGGATCGTGGTTCCCGCCTCGCTGACGCCAGACGCCGACCCGGACCGCCCCGAACAGTGGCGCCCGTTGGAACTCGCCCCATTGCGAGCGCAGGGTGCGACCCGGCAATCCCAAGTGGCCTGGTTCAGCTTCCAGCCCCGCCCGACCAGCCCGGAACGCATCGCTGCGCTCCTGGCCAGCGGGCATTAGGCTTTGGGGTAGCTTTGTGGGAGCCTTGGGGTGGCTTTGGTGTCGCATTGGGGAGGCTTTGGAGTGGCTTTGGAGTCGCAATCGGTTGGCTATCAACAAGCTTTGGGGTAGCTTTGATGTGGCTTTGGGTGGCTCTGCCGCTGGCTGGCTGGAATGTGTGAATTTCACGCATTCGCCACGTGTTTTGGCGAGATACCTTGTGCGCGCGAGAGAACCCGTGTGCTTCCGTGGCGAAAGAACGCCCTCAATAATCGCTTGTCGAACATCAAAGTTTCTGACTCACTTGCCAGCGTTGGGAGAGGCCCAACCGAGAATCAAGAGCGCAAGAACAACCTAAAGAAACTAATGACCAATTCGCGCGGCTTCGGCTGCTGTCCGTTTGCAGCTTGAGGTGCTCCTGGCCGGGGCCGCTCGCCGTGGTAATCGTTCGCCATGCGTTACGAAGTTGAGTTTATGGCCCCGGCACGGGACCAGTTGCGGGCATTGCCGAAGAAGACGCGCCGCCTCATCGGCCGGAAAATAGACCGCGCGCAGACAGACCTGGAGGGCGACGTGAAGAAGTTGAAAGGCTTCAAAAACAAGTACCGCCTCCGCGCCGGCAACTACCGCGTGCTTTTTGAACTGGAAGGTCCATTGATCGTGATCTATGATGTTGGCGACCGAAAAGACATTTATGAGTAACGCCGTTCTCGCTCGTTCCAAGCCAGAGACCAAATGGGCACTGCTGGACAAGCAAGTCGCTCAGGCTACGTCTTTGCTCCGCCAGATGCGCGACACCATCGCGGACATCGAGGACGCCCGCACCATCGAGCGTGTCAAGCAAGTCCACGGCCACAAGCCGCGCATCCCCTGGTCCCGCGTTAAGAAGGAACTCGGCCTGGACTGAAACAACGCGAGCGGCCAACCCTGGATTAGAGGTGGCTCGCGCCGGTGACCGGAAAGCAGTGCCAATAATTCGCGCCTATGCGTGGGGCCAGCCGCTATCTTGCCGCAGTTCGAACCGCATCCCATTTGTTCATCCTGGCTCTATGCGCCTGGGGAGCCGGCGCCCTGCTTTCGGGGACGTGTTTGGCGGAGGATATTATCACGCTCGATGGCAAGAAGTATGAAAGCGTCCGGGACGTCAAGCCCATGCGCGATAGGATTGTCTTCTCCTACGGGCCGGAGTCGGATCATCCTGAACGGACCACAGTGCTGTTCCGGAATCTGTCTCCCGACCTTCAGAAGAAGTATGGCTATGATCCCTTTGAGGAGGGACTCTACAATGCCCGGGCCAACAACCGGATCAGCCTGGCGCTCAACAGCGCCTTCCGGCTGTCGAGTTTGGAAGCGGCTAAGAAGAAGGCGCGGGAGGAGAAGAAACTGCTCGGGTTCATCATGGTGTGGGATATGTTTTTTCAGCCCGCGCAGCCAATGGGGACTCACGGTCCCAATTCTCTGGCCGGCTTTTACACCGCGTTCAATAATGCGCTGGTGCTGGTGTTTGTCCGGCACGAGGATGAGTTGGGCAAGGTGCCCGCAGCCGTCGGGCAGGGCTTCTTCGGCCCGGATGAGGGCGGTTGGGCGCCGAACATGGCGGTGGTCACGGCGGATTGCTCACAGTTCGTTTGCGAGATCCCGCTGGGGGGCGAAAAGTCGAACGGCGCGATCCGCGAATCGATCTTTCGAGCGAAGATTGCCGAGATCAAGAAGTTCCTGGAGAGCCCGAAAGCTTTGGCTCCCAAGCCGGTCCCGCAGACCAATACCGAGAGCGCAACCGTCGAGCCCACCAAGACCGAAGTCACCGAGGGCGACATCATCCCCGGCCAGCAGTTCGAGCGCATTCGCAAGATTCCCCGAGAGACGCGCCTGCTCTATGGCGGCATCGCCATTGGGGTGTTGGTCCTCCTGGTCGTCTCGCTGCGGCTCTTCCGCCGGAACGAGGGCTGAGTGACGCAATCCTTTCAAATGAGGTGGCGAACCACGTTCAGTGCAACCCGAGCCGCGTGGCGCCGATCCGTGGCCGCCTGCCCGCGCGAGACTTATATTCCACTGCTCCGAGCTACTGGCGTCACCCCGGTCCTGCTGCTCGTGTTGCTGGCTGCTGGACGAGTCGTCGCGGCGGGAGATGGGTTCGAGCTGTCAAACGGCTGGCTGGGCATCGGCTTTGGGCACGAGCACGGAGACCTGGTGCGGCTGACCGATGCGCATACACGCCAGAACTTCGCGGGTGCGGCCTCAACTAACGCAGGGCTTTGGGAACTGACACTCAGCGGGCAGGAGGAGATCGTGTCTCCCGCGGACGCGAAGTCCTTTCACTTCCAGCCGGTCAGCGGCAAAGAACCCGCTTTGCGCCTGACTTGGGAACAATTTGAGCTCCCAGCCGCGCCGGCGCTGCGCGTGGAGGTGGTGGTGCGATTGGAACGGGGCCAATCGATGAGCCGGTGGGAACTCGCCGTGAGCGGCCTGGGTGGACTGGGCGTTGGGCAAGTCCGGTTCCCGCGCATCGTGAATATCCCGCGCCAGGAGAACGAGCGGCTGGCGGTGCCGGTCTGGATGGGTGAGCAGTTGGCCGAGCCGCGGAAGTTCTTTGCCGGCGAGGGCAAGGGCGCGCAACGGCAGCAGTGGGCGTATCCCGGCATCCTGTCCATGCAATGCCTGGCCTTCTACC
>OCZT010002715.1_pt1 | contig 18245 bp, 15 predicted proteins | sample 1539031 | NCBI WGS metagenome assembly OCZT01 (sample SAMEA3539308, study PRJEB22396) | soil metagenome | biome: tundra; feature: field; material: soil | place: USA | collected 2010-05 | depth 0.15 m | reverse complement strand
TCATGACCGGCTTTTCGTTCCCGGCCGGTCAGGGTGCGATGTCTTGCGCGTTGCCAGTGTTCTGCGCGTTGCCCCGGAACCTGGGCCAGGGTGTGTGAGCCAACGACACACCGGCCCGCAGCGCGGTGAAACCGCATCCCAAATCCTTGCCATGGTCAGGCACATAAATGGCCCCGGTCGGCCCCACTGCCGGTGAGCCATAACCGTAGCCGTAGAGGTAGCACTTCAACTCCATGGTCCCGTCGGGCTTGACATAGATCAGCATCCCATAACGAGAAACGAAGCAGATCGAGCCGCTTGCCAGCACGACGGGAGTGGTTTCAAGCGCGTAATCTTCGCCACCCTCTCGCCCCCACTTCTTCTTGCCGTCGGCGCTGATCGCCCAGGGATGTCGCAGAACCCCCACGTAAACCGTGCCGTCCGCGCCGATGACCGGAGAGGACTCGGTCATGCCGCCCGTGCGCAGGCGCCAGCGCAAGGTGCCGTCCAGGTTGAGCGCGTACAGGCAGCCGTCCACGGAGGTGAAGTAAAGGCACTGATCCCGGTTCATCGCGGGCGACGAGATGATGGGGCCGCCGGTGGTGAACTCCCATTTCTTGTTACCGTTAGGCGCGAGCGCGTAGAACTTCCTGTCGTGCGACCCGAAGTAGATCGTGCCGTCGAGGCCAATGGCCGGCGAGGAGACGATCTCCCCCGATGTGGGGAATTTCCATAGCTGCTTGCCGTCCGCGCTCAGCGCGTAGAAATTCTTGTCCCACGACCCGAAATAGACGGTGCCATCGTGTGCCAGGGCAGGCGAGGAGTCCACCCAGGCGCCGGTGTGGAACTTCCAGCGCAGCGCTCCGTCGGCGTCCACCGCGTAGCAATTGCCGTCGCGGCTGCCAAAATAGATCATGCCATTCGTGCCGACGGCGGGCGCGGACTTGATTTCGTTTCCCGCCGGGAAGACCCACTTGCGCGACCCATCCGGACTGACCGCCCAGAGGTTGCCCTTCCATGTCCCGAAATAGATCGTTCCATCAGCCCCGATCGCAGGCGCCGAGTCGCTGGCGCTGCGGACGTCCAGCGTCCAATCGTTCGTAAGCATGTCCAGCCCGGAAGCGGCCGTAAGGGACAGCATCAGGCAGGACAGGGCTTCTATGAGGCGGAGAGTTCGTTGCATTGCGTCTTTAATGAGAGCCATAAGTTGCCACCAACGTGCGGGCATAGGTGAGGTGATCATAATGCCCATCCAGGTCTTCCGGATGGAAGATGGGGAAGGCCTCGAGCCCAATGATGAGCTTCGATTGGAATCCCCATTCGCGGAGGAGCGAAAGGCTTTCCCGCGAGTCATACCCAAAGCGCGCTTGTGTCACGCTCGGGTGGTATAGTTTCATTACCAAGGCGCCGAGTTTTCCACTGCGAAGCGTCTCTGCGCCACCGCGCAAAGCGGCGATCTCGTTGCCGCTGGCGTCGAGCTTCATGACATCCACCCTCGTGATCCCGGCAGAGTGCAGGAAATCATCCAGCGTCCAACACGGGGTCTCGAAGGCAACCTCGCTCGGATCGGTTGCAATCCAGCCGCCGCTCCGCTGGTTATCCGACTGGAAGCCGATCCGGCCAGAGCGCTCACACAAGGCCCCTTCATACACTCTCACATTATCCATCCCGTTCATGGCCGCATTGCGGCGGATGGCCTCGGCGCAGGGAGGCAACGGCTCGATAGCGAAAACCTTGCCTTCGTTGCCGACCATTTTGGCGCCGACCAGCGTGAACGCACCGATATGTGCGCCTACGTCCAGGAAGGTCATGCGCGGGGATAGGAGAGCCTGCAGCAGTCACGCCAGGCTTTCGTCGGAGTGCGTGCGATAAAAGAGCAGGGCGGCATTACTGGTGTTAGGCAGGGCGATCTTCAAGTTTCGCCACCAGGGATTGATGACAACAGGAGTGCCGGCGGAGTGCGCCCAGTGCCACCGCCACCGCATCCTCCTGGAGATGGCCCGGATGGGGTGGTGGCGGACTTCGGGACTCCGCAATGCTCGCCGGAGGCTATCCACGCAATCCGATACTCTCATAGTGACCGGCTTGTTCTATCGGAACGCATGACTTGTTCAAGGCGAATCACCGGGCCATCCACCCAATAAACTCGGTCCGCGCTTGATTTGCTCAGGAGGTTGCCGCACTCTTCGGTCACCGTCGCCAGGCAGGGACGGTCCGTGCGACGCGCAGATGTAACTGTATCAGACTCATGACCGCAACCACTCGCTGCCACTCGAAAAACCCCTGGATTAGGAATACTCTCGCGGCCCGAATGCTTATCTTCCTGACGCGCCACCGGGTGCCGGCGGTGAGCCGTCTATTCGGGTATTACCTCGGCTGCGACATCGGCCTGGCGCTCCCTCGCACTGTGTTCCTGCCGCATCCGATGGGTATTGTCATCCACAGCGGCACGCAAATTGGCGACAACGTCGTGATCGGCCACCAGGTTACCCTGGGCGGCCGGGATTTCACCAACGCCGCGCCCCAGGTCGAGGACGGAGTCTACATCGGCGCCGGCGCGAAGATTCTGGGCGGCGTGCGAATTGGCCGGGGAGCGACGATCGGCGCCAATGCCGTGATCACTAAAGATGTCCCCGCCGGCGCCACCGTCGTTGGGGCCAACCGCCTCCTATCCAACCCAAGCCATTACGCGCTCGACTGAAGGCAATCGCCTGAGCGGAGTCACTCTGGGAACCTGATATAGCCGGTGCTGGTCCGTACGGTAGCGGCGCAAGCTGCGCGGGCAATGGCAGAAAGCATCCCACACAATCGACCGCTGGCCCCCCGGTTCCTCCAACCCTGCACCAAACCCTCCCGCGGGATGCGCGGACGGTAGGGGGCGCGGTACCTCCAATTGCCGGCTATCAACGGGCCGACAGGTGGCTGGCGGTTGGCTCGCGTCGGCCAACATTCTCGTTGAGCGTGCGGGCGGCTCTGTTAAGGTGGGCCGGTCTAATCGAGTATGAAGGTCCTCTTTAACTGCCACGTCCCTTTTATGCTGGCGCATGGCGGTGCCCAGGTCCAAATCGAGCAAACCAAGGCCGCGCTCGAACAAATCGGCGTCGAAACCGACTACCTGCAGTGGTGGAATGACCGGCAGACCGGCGACATCCTCCACCATTTCGGCGCGCTGCCCGAGGAGACAATCCGGCAGGCGCATGACAAGGGCTGGAAAGCCGTCAACACCATCCTCCTCTCCGAGAACTGCAACCGGCCCAGGCGGGCGCTGCTGTGGCGCAGGATCCTGATCCGCACCGCGATGGCCGCGCCGCTGCCCCAGCTCCTCAGGCCCCGCTTCCACGCGTTTCGAATGTGCGACCGGGTGTTAGTCGCGCTCGAAGCCGAGAAGCAAATCCTCGTCCGCTCCTATGGTGTCCAGGAGCGCTCAATTAGATTGGTGCCGCTGGGCCTGAAAGAACCATTCCTCAAGGCAGGCCCTGGTCCGCGCACGGGCGATTATCTGATCTCGCACGGCACCATCGCGCCGGTGAAGAAGTCGGTCGAGCTGGCGCGGCTGGCGAGCGAGGCCAAGGTCCCGGTGCTCTTTGTGGGCAAGCCATTCGCCGCAGGCGACAGCTACTGGGAGCAGTTTCGGCAACTCGTGGATAACAAGTATGTCCGGCACCAGCCGCATGTGGCGAGCGAACAGGAAATGATTGGCTTATTACAGCGCGCGCGCGGGTTCGTCCTCAACAGCCGCTTCGAGAACTGGAGCCTCGCGGCGCATGAAGCGGCCGCGTGCGGCCTGCCCCTGCTGCTCCCGGACCTTCCCTGGTCGCGCGAGCAGTTCGGCGATTAGGCCACCTATTTCCCGAAAAAGGATGCCGCCCAGGCCGCGGCGATGCTGCGCAGCTTTTACCAGCAAAGTCAGAGCGCCCCGCCGCCCAAGGTCCGGCTCTACAGTTGGCGGGAGGTGGCGGAAATCCTGCGGGACGCCTACGCCGACGTCCCTCCACACGCGACGAAGGCGGCATGAAAGTGCTGTTCTATCACCTGACGCCATTTGCCCTTGCCCACGGCGGTCTGCTGATTCAAATCCTGCAATCGCGTAGCGCGCTCCAGGCGCTGGGGGTGCAGGTTGAATTCCTGCGCTGGAATGACGAGAAGCAAACGGCGGACATCTTGCACTTCTTCGGACGGGTTCCCATAGACATTCTTCGGTCCGCGCACGCCAAGGGAATGAAGGTCGTGCAGGCCGAGCTGCTTACGGCGCAAGGCGCTCGATCCCGGTTGCGACTCGCGTTGGAGAAGATGGTCCGAGCAGCAATGGGAGGCCCGCTGCCCCGCCGCCTGATCGGCGCATCCAGCTCGGATTCCTACCGGCTGTCGGACGCCTGCGTGGCTTTGACTGAATGGGAGGCCATGCTGATGAAGACCCTGTATGGCGCCCCCCCCGCCAGGGTCCATGTCGTGCCTAACGGCGTCGAGGACGCCTTCCTGAACGGCCAACCGGCGAAGCGCGGGCCGTGGCTGGTCTGCACAGCGACCGTTACCGAGCGCAAGCGCGTGCTCGAACTCGCCGAAGCCGCCGTGCTCGCCCAAACCCCGCTTTGGGTAATCGGCAAGCCTTACGCGGAGTCGGATCCCTACGCGCAACGCTTCTATGCCGTCGCTAAAACTCATCCTGCCACCGTGCGCTACGAGGGGACGATCGAGGGCCGAATGAAGCTGGCGCAAGCGTATCGCGAAGCCCGCGGGTTCGTGCTGCTGAGTGCTATGGAAAGTCTTAGCTTATCTGCCCTCGAAGCCGCCGCGTGCGGATGTCCCCTTTTGCTGAGCCGGTTGCCCTGGGCCACCACGGTCTTTCAGGAAAGTGCCTGCTATTGCCCGGTGACTTCGTCGGCAGCCCGGACCGCCACATACTTGCGCCAGTTCTACGCCGCTGCGCCAGGTCTCAAACCGCCGCCCCGGCCTCTCACCTGGCGGGAGGTGGCACAGCAGCTCAAGCGCCTCTACGAGACGCTGCTCAGCCGTTCCAATCCGGCGTAATCGCAGACGGACACGGCCCCTCGCGCAAACCAAGCCTTAGCCCCGCTGCAAGGTCGTGTTCCCTGGCCTCCCGGCGCCCAGCACGCGTTTCCAGAAACCGGGGAGCGTCTCATATCTTCGGGTCGCGGCGAGGCGGAAGTCCGCAAGCAACCGGTGCCTCGCCCAGGCGCCAAAGCCCAGGTCGGCCACCAAACCCAGCCCGAACCACATGCCCAGGAAAAGCTTCAGCACCTGCGTGTCGTCCACGTTCGGCCAGGCAACCGATGCTACCAGGACGCCGAAGCCCAGGGCAACCCACGGCAGGACCAGGATACGCCCCACGTTTGACGCGGCGGCGCGGGTTGGGTTTTTAGCCGTAAGCCCGGCCCACATCCCGACCCAATAAAGCGCCACCAAGTCCGCCACCAGCACCACCATGGCCGCGGCCCAGAAGATAATCCATAAGATCCGGTCCTGCGGCTCCTGGCTCGAAAGCGCATTGGACGAGACGGCCATCGCGAAAAGGAAGAATACCAGCAGGACCACCATCACCGGGCCCCCAAACTGGCGTTTCAACGCCAGCATTTGGCCGCGCAGAATATCGTGCTCCGTCAGCGGCGTGGACAGCAGCAGTTCAAGCGCGCCTTGCCTGCGGTCCTCGGCGAATGACCGGCCGGCTTCCAAGGCAAACCAGACCTTGATGATCACATTCAGGAGGAGGCCGGTCAGGACGTAGGTCATCTCGTCGAGCCAGTCACGGCCTGAATGCGCCAGGCCCCAGACCCAGCCGCAGGCCACCAGCCCAAGCACCGCCCAAAGATAGGCCGGTCGCATTCGAGCCCGCGCCGCCAGCCAGAAATAGGCGTTCCGGTCCAGCAAGCGCCGGCGAAACCCGGCCCGCTCCGTCAGGTTGCCGTAGCTCCACCCGCGCCAGCGCTCGCGCCAGCGCAGCGATTGCGCGCCTGCGGGCCGGTCCTGCCACGAGCGGGGCGCAATCAGGCTCGCCAGCGCCAGGGCCGTCCAACCCAGCGCGTGAATGACCGCCACCGACCACCAGAATTCAAGCGCGCGAGTCTTATAGATTGCGTCGAACGCGAGGTAGTAACTAAACCCGGTGCTCGGCATCAGCCACGCATTGGCGGGCACCGGCACCCTGGCCGCAACCGACCTCCATTCGCCGCAGACCGGCAGGCCGGCTGTAAAGAATAGAATGAGCAAGACTGCCATAACCATCGCCTTGCGCGGCGAGCGGCTCATGGCCGAGACGCAGATCCCAAGCGCGAGGGAAAAGAAGAGGGTGTTGACCACCACCAGCGCCATGCGCCCGAATTCACCTCCCGTCACTCCGCCCAGCAAGAGCGGCAGGGCTAGGATCGGCACCGCCGCCAGCACGGCGTAGAAACCGTTCAGCGAGGTGGCTACCAGTTTACCGAACACTACGTCGTAGCCTTTCAGGTCGGTCAGGAACAGCAGGCCCAGGGTACCTTCGCGCTTTTCTTCACTCAAGCAGTCGGACGTGAACCACACGCCGCTCAGCAGGCAGTACAAGACCGCGCTGCCGGTCAGGATGGAGAACAAGCCCAGGGCGATCTCCTGCGTCGGTCTATGCTGATTCATTACGAAGAACCAGGTGCCAATGACCAGGATTGCCAATGCCGCGCCGCTGCGCACCCAATAAGTGCCGGGCCGCCGCGCAGCGATGCGCAATTCCCGTGCAACGATGGGCAGGAAAGTCATCGGATTTGCTATGCCTCGGTCCGCCCCAAAGGAAAAGCCCGTTCCCTTAGCCGGACACAGAGCCGGTCCCAGCAGACGATGGCAAGGAGCGCCTGGCAGGCCGCCGCTCCCCAGGACGGGCGTGGCTCCCAAGAGAAGTCCTCGCTCGGGTTGAAGACAGTCAACCACAAAGACCGAAGCGTCGGGGGCAGGACCAGGGGCAGCAGCAGCCCCACCGCGACCGCCGCCAGGAATGCGGTGATGAAATTGCGGCAGCGCAGGGAAAAGTAGAGCCCGAACACCGGCACCGTCAGGAACGCCACGAGAAAGAACAAACCCACGCCGACATTGCTGCCATTGGGCAGGAAGGTTGAACAGTACGCCCAGACTGACATGAGCAGACCGGCAGCCGGAAGGAACTGGCTCCACAGGCCACCCAGCCGTCCTGAGATGATTTGGTTCTCGCCCAGCGGTGAAACCAGCAGCAGTTCGAGCACGCCGCTGTCGCGCTCGCGCCGGAAGCTCCCTGCCGCGCTCATGGCCATACTGCCGGCCAGCAGCCACGCCATAGTCTCTTGCAGGCCATTGGCGTTCATAAGAAACTGCCGATCCGTCAACACCGCGCTGTAGATCGAGATCAGCACCGCAAGCCATCCCCAGGTCACCAGTCTCCCGCTCCAGGTGCGCTGTTCCAGCCAACCAATGGGATTGCGCTCCAGCTTCCGGCGCATCCAGCGGCGAAAGAAGGAGACCCATAGAACCGGCGTGCAGAAAGTCCGCTGCGCCCAAACCACTCGTCGCGAGGGGGGCTCCTCCTGCCAGGAGCGCCGGGTCTTTGCGCCCGCGACCAATATCGCCGCCACCAACGTCAGCAAGGACACAAGGGTAGTTTGCCCAAGGGCCCAAAACAGGTTGCCAGGGCGAGCCCACCGGAAGAAACCGGACCAGTCCTGGCCCATGTTAGCAAAGACGAAGAGCCCGGTAGTCAGCGAGCGTTCCCACGTTATCTCAAACTGACCCGGTCGGCTGGCAATGGTGGCATGCAGCATGAACCAACCGGCTTCTGCGCACACGAGCATCAGAAAGGCACAGGCCAGAAGCGCCGCTCCCAGCAGCGACCGCAGCCATTCCTTGCTCCACGCCGAGGCCAGCAAACCCGCCGCCAGTGCGCAACACATCGCGTTGGCATTCACCATCACCGACAGCACAGCCTCCGCCCAACTGACGCCCCCCATCAGAAAGGGGATCGTTAGCACCGGCAGCACGGCCAGCCATAGCGTCATCGCCCTCAATCCGTGAACGAGTCCTTTGGCTACGACGATGTCCGTCCCCTTCAACGGGGTCAGGAACAGCAGCCCCAGGGTCCCTTCCCGGCGCTCCCGGCTGATGCAGTCAGCGGTGAGCAGCGGCACCAGGACCCAAATCGCGCCGAAGAGCGTGGTATGAAGCGCCGCAAATAACAGACTCCCCAAAGCCGGCTCGAACCCGAAGTGCAAACCGAACAGCAGGCTCGCCAGCAACAGCGCCGTCACCCCCAGCACCCGCAGGTAATAGGTGAAGGGCTGCCGCGCCGAGGCGCGCAGCTCACGTGCGATGACGGGCAGGACAGTCATTGGTGAATGGTGATTCGTGATCGGATACCGGCGATCAGCATCAGCGCCCGCTGCGCGGCTGTCTGCCGCTCACCAATCACCAGTCACCAATAATTTCGCGCCACGCCTCTCATTGCGTCTCCCCGCGGGTCACGCGCATGAAGACTTCCTCCAGCCCGATCTCGTCCTCGCGCATCTCGAGCAGTTTGGCGCCGCCGTGGACGAGGATGTCCGCCACAATGCTGTGCTCGATGTCCGGACCGGCCAGCGTCACCTTGATCTCGCCATCGGCGACGACCACCTCGGCAATCTCCTTCCGCGCTTTGAGCAGAGTGATGGCCTGGCTTTGCTCGGTCGAAACGCGCACCCACACCACCTGGCCTTGCGACATCTGGTCCCGCACGCCTTGCACCGGGCCGCTGTAGATCAGCCGGCCCTTCTCAATAATGGCTACCCGGTTACACAGGGTTTGGAGTTCGCTCAGGATGTGTGAGGAGATGATGATGGTCTTGCCCAGACGCTGAAGCTCCTGCAGGATGGCCATCATCTCGATGCGCGCCCGGGGGTCCAGCCCGCTGGCCGGCTCGTCCAGGAGCAATAGTTGCGGGTCGTGGATCAACACCCGAGCCAGACCGAGCCGTTGTTGCATGCCCCGGCTCAGCGCGCCGATGAGGGCTCCCTTTTTCTCCGTCAGCCCCACCAGTTCCAGCACGTCGGTCACCGTCTTCTCCCGTTGCGCGGTCGGTATCTTGTAGCACGCACCGAAGAAGTCCAGGTACTCGGTCACCTCCATGTCCTTATACACGCCGAAGAAGTCCGGCATGTAACCAATCACATGGCGCACCGCGTCGGCCTCGCGCAGGAGGTCGCGTCCGAGAATCTGCGCGGAGCCCGCCGACGGCGCCAGGAACGTCGCCAGGATGCGCAGCGTGGTCGTCTTGCCCGCGCCGTTCGAGCCGATGAACCCGAACAAGTCGCCCTTGTTGACTGTGAGGTCCAGTTTATCCAGCGCGGTGATGTTGCCGTAAAGGCGTGTCAGGCCGAAGGTCTGGACCGCTGGGATGGGTGGTGCGTTCATACTCTAGGCTTTAGACTTTAGACTTATTTGACCGGCACTGCGACGCGCCACAGCGTGTTCTTCGAGCTCCGTCGTGGGTTGAACTGGCGCAGCGGTTTCACCGGTGAGTAATCTCCCGCCCAGGCCAGCAGCACCGCGTTGCCGTGCTCAGCCACGGACGATAAATCCAATCCGGGCGGGGTGATGAAATGGCGCGTGGAATCCTGCGCCTCGCTCAAGCGCGAAAGGAAGGATGCGGCCATGGTGCCGTTGGGCAGATCGTCAATTCGCCCGGCCTCACTTCCGCCAAAGGTTCGCTGTCGCCCTCGCACGGCGGATTGAAACGTCGAGCCGTATCGCAAGACGAACTCGCTCAAGCGCATGCCCTTCGCCTTGGAGACCGTGAACGTCCGAGCCTCCCGCGCGGGCACCTCGCCCAGCGTCATGATGTAGTCATCGATGACCACACGCGCGTCGGCCAGGCCGCGCTCCGTCCGGTTCTCCACTTTCACTTGCCACTGTCCGCCCTGGGGGGCCACGGTGACGATCAGCGGCACCGGCGCCGGTTCCCACCAATCGCTCACGAACAATTGGCTGGTCCAGACCGGGACGAAGATCTCCGCCTTGAACGAGCCGTCACCCTCCTGCAGGATGGTGGCCTTCTCCCCCGGTTGCGCGCCGCTATAGCTTCCGGCGAATTCACTCCGCAACGTCGCGAACTCCTGCCGGCCCTCCAGCCGGTAGCGTTGGTTGGACGGGGAATAGACGGAGGCGTAGGTTTGCCCGCGCAGTTCCGCCTGCTCGCCTTTAAGCAACACATCCACCAGGTGCAGTTCGTTCCACTCCGATTCTCCGGCGCGCAGCTTGTAGCCGATGAAATATATAAGCAGCGAGAAGAACACCACATAGCAGGGAAACGTAATCCACGTCAGCATCGGCCGGCCAATCCGCTTCAGCCAGCGCTGGTCCAGCGGGCCAATGACCACCAGGTACACAATCAACAGCAGCAAGAGCCAGGTCACCGGCAGTTTATGCACCTGCCGCGTGTCCAGCATCGCCCCAAAAATGCTGTCGCTGCTCCAGCCGCCCTGCTGGCGGTAATCCGCGGCGACGTACCAGTTGCCGGGCACCTCCGCCAGCTTCGCCCAGAAGGTGGGCAGGTTCTTCCACGACCTGAAAGGCTCGCGCTCCGGACTGAACAGCAGCAGCGTCACTCGCCCGCGCCCGCGGTTCGCCGTGACGATCAACGGCTTGTCGCCCGCCGTCACCACCACCCGCCCGTCCCGCAACGCGCCCATGGCAACCTGCAAAGGCACCGTTTCAAAGGCCGGATCATCCGGCAGGTCGCTGAACGGATCAGCGGCGCTTACGCCGGGCCGCGGCTCAGATGCGCCTTGTCTTGAGGCCTCCCTTTGATTCCGGGCCAGTCCGGCCAGGTTTGTGGACCAGCTAGCGTTCCTCAGCCACTCCTGGAGTTCGGGATGTTCCTGCACCGCCCGGATATCGTTCAGGTCGCAGGGCAGCACGCTACGCAACCACGGCGTCGCCGTAATGTCGGAGATTTGCTCGACGCCCACGATCAGGTGGCCGCCGCCGTTGAGCCAGTCGAACAAGGCGTTAACCTGGTTGACCTTGAGGTCCAGTGCCCTCTCTGAGTTTAGATAAAGACAATCCATCCCCTCCAGCACCAGCGGGTTATCTGGAAAAACCGAGGGCAGAAACCGCGCCGACGCCGGCTGCAGTAAGGCCTCCTGGGGCAGGATCGGCCGGATGACCGGCATGCCCGCCGGCGTCCGGGCCAGCGCGCCAATCAGGGGTGTGTTGGGCGCGATCTGCCGTTTCGCCTGCAAGCCCGTTTGCTCCGCCCGCACCTTCCCGCGTTCATCCAGCAAACGCACGTCCCAACCCCCAAAACCGCCGGGCGTCGCAAATACCGGTATCACAAAGCGCTTGAGTGTCCCGGTTGGCAGCTCCACCACCGCGCGCCGCGACTGCCCTGAATTAAAGCGCCCTCCGTCCAGTTCCACTGTGCCCACAAACGGCGCCCCGTCATTCTTGATCTCGCACACTACCGGGAACCAGCTCGCCTGCGGCACGATCCAGTCGTAGCCGAGAAACACATCGAACTGGATCACCGCCTGCGACGTGAGCGCGGCGGCGCAAAAGGCCGGCAGCCACAGCGCCAGCACGAAACGACGAAAACCCGCTGCCTCCGGTTGCGACCTGAGCCTGGATTCAGAATGCCCTGCCATGTGTTCCTCGCGACGAATTCGAATTGGCTACTCTATAAGCAGGCTTGGTTACTTTAGCAACGTTCAATTCACTCTCAGGGCATTGCCGGCAGGGAATCTATCGAATCCCTGTAACATGGCCAGCCCTTCTGGAGTCTATACCTTATACCCGGGCATTTCGGGACGCCCCACCGCTCGAAGGCTGGCCCGCGCCGGGCAGCCGGCCGAAGACCGGGCGGGAGAAAGAAGGAAAGGAGCTTCCAACAAGCTTACAACAGGCTTGCAACATGCCTGCAACTACCTTCCAACCACGGAGCTACTCTGGCGCTACAATGGCGCTGCTCTGGATCCAATAGCGCGTTCCTCCGGCCGCTCGCCCTGGGCGCCGGCGCCTTGGTATTCCCGGCCAGTTAGACCAGTCGCCTAAGGCATCGTCACACGGCCAGCACCGCAACCGCCTGAGGTCCCAACCCTTCAATTCGGAGTATAGCGGCCGTCCTCCGCTGATTCTTGCCTACAGGAACGGCGAGAGTTACAGTCATCGCATATCCGGCTGCGGCCTTCAAGCCCTGCCGGCACCGCAGAACAGATCAAGGAAGCTATGAAAAGAACAGAGTTGGTTACACGCTATCGCATCGCCGAGAATAAAAGGTTTCGGTTGACGGACGTTGATCCAGCCGACACGTGGAAGCTGAAGTCCAAAGAACAGGCGCAGAAATGGCTGGAGCAAGGAGTCGCCCGGCTCAGCGAATTGCAGGACAAGCTCTACGCCCAAAACCAGTGGGCCGTGCTGCTGATCTTCCAGGCGATGGACGCCGCCGGCAAGGACGGCACCATCAAACATGTGATGTCGGGTGTCAACCCACAGGGTTGCGAAGTGTACTCCTTCAAATCGCCATCGGCGGAGGAGCTGAACCATGATTTCCTCTGGCGCACCACCAAGTGCTTGCCGGAACGCGGTCGCATTGGGATTTTCAACCGCTCGTATTACGAGGAAACGCTGGTCGTGCGGGTGCATCCCGAGTTGCTGGACCGCCAAAAGCTGCCCCCTGCACTGGCCACTAAAGACCTCTGGCGGGAACGGTTCGAGGACATTAATGCCCTGGAACGCTATCTCACGCGCAATGGTGTGATCGTGCGCAAATTCTTCCTGCACCTCTCCAAACAGGAACAACAGCGCCGGTTGCTGAAACGCCTGGAGCAGCCGGAGAAGCATTGGAAGTTCTCGCTCGATGACTTGCGGGAGCGCCAGAAGTGGGGCGATTACATGCAGGCGTACGAAAACATGATCCGGCATACCGCCACCGACTATGCCCCCTGGCACGTGGTGCCCGCGGACCATAAATGGTTTACACGCCTGGTCGTGTCCGAGGTGGTCGTGCATGCCCTGGAGTCGCTCCAATTGAATTATCCCAAGGTGAGCCCGGCGAAGCGCAAAGAATTAGCCGCCGCCCGCACGGCGTTGGCGATCAACAAGGCGTGACATGCCCAACCCGTCGTTACCAACCAAGGCGCCCGGGCGCAAGGTGGCTGAGGAGCAGGCTCGCGTCGTCCTGACGGTCAACGGCGGGTCCTCGAGCATCAAGTTCGCCCTCTACCGCGCGGACTCGCCCACCACGCGGCTGCTCGCCGGCAAGATCGAGCGCATCGGCCTCCCCAAGCCAACTCTGACCGTCCGGGACGGCGCCCAGAAGGCCGCCCCCCGTTTCATTACCGCGCCCCACCACCGCGCCGCAGCGGATTTCCTGATTGGCTGGCTGGAGCGCCGTGTCGGGTTTGCCAACGTGGCCGGGATCGGCCATCGCGTCGTCCACGGCGGACTGAAGTTGAACGAGGCGCAGCCCATTACTCCGCAACTGATTGAGGAACTGCACCGCATCAGCCCATACGATCCCGAACACATGCCCTCGAGCATTCAGCTCATGGAGGTGTTCCATCAGCGCCACCCTCGGCTGCCGCAAGTGGCGTGCTTCGATACGGCCTTTCACCGGGACATGCCGCGGGTGGCCAAACTCCTGTCCATCCCAAGGCGGTTCGACGCAAAAGGCGTTCAGCGCTTCGGCTTTCATGGGCTCTCCTACACGTTCCTCATGGAAGAGCTGAAGCGAGTGGCCGGCCCCAACGCCGTTCGCGGGCGCCTGATCCTGGCCCACCTGGGCAACGGCGCCAGCCTGGCCGCTGTGCGCCACGGCAAGAGCATCGACACCAGCATGGGCTTCACTCCGGCGGCCGGCATCCCCATGAGCACCCGGTCCGGCGACCTCGACCCCGGACTGTTCTGGTACCTGGCGCGGACGGAGCAGATGACCGGCTACCAGTTCCATGAAATGGTCCACCACCAATCCGGGCTGCTGGGGGTCTCCGAAATCAGCCCCGACATGCGCGATCTGCTCGCCCGGGAAGCCAAAGACGTGCGCGCCGCCGAAGCCGTCGCGTTATTCTGTTACCAGGCGAAGAAATGGGTTGGCGCCTATGCCGCGGCGCTCGGCGGCCTGGACACGCTCGTCTTCACCGGCGGGATTGGCGAAAACGCATTCCAGGTCCGCGCGCGGATCTGTGACGGCCTCCAATTCCTGGGCATCAAGCTGGACGCCAGGAAGAACAAGGCCAGCGCGCCGGTCATCTCCGCCCGCGCCAGCCGTGTCACCGTGCGCGTCATCCGCACCGATGAAGAAGTCACCATCGCCAAGACCGTTTGCCGAGTGTTGGGGCTTTCGGCCAAGACGCCCGGTGACGCGACAGGCCGAGATGGCTAATGGCAAATGGCAAACGGCAAATTGTCGGAATACATACGAATTGTCGGAATACAAACAAGTCAAGCAAGCCCTCCGCGACAAGCTCATCGACCACAAGGCCTACATCCACAAATACGGCCAGGACATGCCGGAGATCCGGAATTGGCGATGGGGCCAGCCCCAAGCGAAAGCCACCGCTCGCGGCAAAGCCTAACCGCTGAGAAGCCTTACAAGTTTGGCAATGGACGATAGCTGCTTGCCCTTTGCCGGCATCAGCCATCGGCCATATAACGTCTGTCATCTGCCATTGACCGTTCTGCCACTCAATCCCTCCGCCATAGTCGCATCTGAACAGAAACGAACACTAGCCAACATGGCGAGCACATCTAACGTATATCTGGACCCGCTATCCGCGCGCCATAGATCATCCGCAGCCTGCCCGGACCTTGCGTCGAACCCCGTGCCAGGCCTGTAGGGAAAAGGCCTACAAAGACAGTCGCGATTGACCTTACAGACAGTGAACGCGGAGACAGTGTATAAGCTTATAGGTAATGGCTGGCTGTTGCAGCGGCGGCCCGGTTGAGCAGGTGGGGAATGGGTGCTTATCGTTAGCCCGGTGAAACTCAGACGCCATCGGGTCCTGGGCTGCCGCTGCAGCGGCCTGACCCGCGCGCAATGGGGGGCCATAATCAAATGCACGAACTCACTCGCAGGTTGCTTGTGCGGTGAGGCATCTGGCATGTTTGGCTCATGCGTTTTGTTAAGAGCCATGCTGCTTATCCCCTGCTATTAGCGGCTGCGGTCATTCCTTTAGCGTGTCGAGGACAGGCCCCCGCTGATCCAATATTCTCGACCCTTGAAACGGTTGGCCAGATCGGGACGAACCGGTACTACACACCCGCCAATCAAGTCCTCACCCCCGTGGGCATCCAGGTCGAACTGCCGGGCATGCGGCCCCAAGGCATCGCTCTCAGCCCCAATGGCCGCCTGCTCGTCACCGCCGGCAAGACCCACGACCTCGTTGTGATCGACCCGGCCACCGGCGCAATCCGACAGCGCGTGCCGTTGCCGTCCGGCAGCAATTCCGAGCTCGACCCGGATTCGGTCGCCAAGGAAATCCTGCGCCCGGACAAGGGAGGCCAACTCAGTTTCACGGGCCTGATCTTCTCCCCCGACGGCTCCCGCATCTACCTGGCGAACGTGGAGGGCAACGTCAAAGTGTTCGGCGTCAAGAAGGACGGCAAAGTGGTGGGCTTGTTTTCCATTCCACTCCCGTCAGCGAACGCTCCGGACCGCCCCATCGAGATTCCCGCCGGGATGGCGATGTCCGCGGACGGAAAGCGCCTCTACGTCGCGCTCAACTTGTCCAACCGGCTCGCCGAACTGGACACCGCTAACGGCCGCGTGCTGCGGCTCTGGAAGGTCGGCGTCGCACCTTACGACGTGGCGCTGGCCGGCCAAAAGGCTTACGTGAGCAACTGGGGCGGGCGTCGCCCCGCGGGCCAGGACATCACCGGCCCGGCTGGCCGCGGCACCCTGGTACGCGTGGACCCGGTCCGCCGCGTGGCCGCTGAAGGCTCCGTCTCGGTCATCGACCTGGCCGCAAGTCGGCAGATAGTGGGGCAAGCGTCTCGCCTGCCGACCGGGCGTCTCGCCCAAGGATCGAGCGCGGGCGAGACGCCTGCCAAGACAGCCGAGACGGCTGCCCCATTAACCGAAATCGAGACTGGGCTGCACGCCAGCGCCATGGCGGTGGCGCCCAACGGCCGCTGGGTCGTAGTCGCCAATGCCGGCAGTGACACCCTCAGCGTCATTGACACTCGCAAGGACCAGATCATCGAGACCATCTGTGCGCGGCAGAATCCGGCGGACTTGTTTGGCGCGCAGCCCAACGCGCTGGCCTTCGAGAAGTCCGGCGGGAAGATCTTCGTCTGCAACGGCACCCAGAACGCGGTGGCCGTCGTTGACTTCAAGCCCGGTCAATCCAGCCTGCGCGGCCTGATCCCCGTCGGCTGGTTTCCCGGCGGCATTGCATACGACCCAACTCGCAAATCGCTCTGCGTCGCCAACATCAAAGGCATCGGCTCCACCAAGCACCTCGAGCCCGGTGAGCCCGCCAAATACAACTCCCATCTCTATTTCGGCACCCTGTCGCTGGTGCCCGTGCCGAACGAGCAGGAATTGTCGTGCCTGACCCAGACGGCCCTGCTTAACCTCCGCTACGCGTTATTGCAGGATTCCAAATTGCCGGCGCGCCCGGACCAGCCCGCCCGTCCCGTCCCCGAGCGTGTCGGCGAGCCCAGCCACTTCAAGCACGTCGTCTATATCATCCAGGAGAACCGCACCTACGACCAGGTGCTGGGCGATCTCCCCCAGGGCAACGGCGACCCGTTACTCTGCGTCTTCGACGAACACATCACGCCCAACCATCACAAGGTGGCCCGCGAATTCGTCCTGCTCGACAACACCTACTGCTCCGGCATTTTGAGTGCCGATGGGCATCAATGGGCGGACAGCGCCATGGCCAATGATTACATGGAGCGATCATTCGCGGGCTTCCCGCGCAGCTATCCTTTCGGTGGGACAGAGGGCGTTGACGCGCTGGCCTATTCGTCTGCCGGGTTCATCTGGGACAACGTCATTGCGCACGGCAAGACCCTCCGAGATTACGGCGAATTTGCCCTCACCGAATCGCATTGGCGGGACAAGTCAAAGACCCATGCACCTGCTTTCCTGGACTACTACCGCGACTTCGTAGATCAGGCTGGGGCAATCGAGATTGGCTGCCGTCCGTCCATCGAGTCGCTGCGGCCCTACCTGGTCACCAACACCGTAGGCTGGGCATTGCACATTCCCGACGTCTTCCGCGCGGCGCAGTTCATCAAAGAGCTGAGGCAGTTCGAGCAGACCGGGGATTTCCCGAACCTCAGCATCATCTGCTTGCCAAACGACCACACCAGCGGCACCAAGGCGAATTGCCCCACCCCCGCCGCCATGGTAGCCGATAATGACCTGGCCTTCGGCCAAATCGTGGAAGCCATCAGCCGGAGCCGGTTCTGGAAGGACACCTGCATCTTCGCCATTGAAGACGACCCGCAGGCCGGCTGGGACCACGTCAGCGGCTACCGGACCACCTGCTATGTCGCCAGCGCTTATACCCGGCGCTCCGCCGTGGTCAGCACCCAATACAATCAGACCAGTCTCCTGCGCACGATAGAGTTGATGCTCGGCCTGCCCCCGATGAACCAAATGGACGCCACCGCCACCCCCATGACCGCGTGCTTCACCGACACGCCCGACCTTGCCCCGTTCCAGGCACTGACGAACAACATCCCCCTGGACCAAATGAACCCCGCACCGAAGAAGATCGCAGACCCGCTCCTGCGCAAGCACGCCTACGCGTCCGCGCGGCTGCGGTTAGAGGAGCCGGATAAGTGTCCCGAAGACACCCTCAACCGCATCCTCTGGCACGCGCTCAAAGGTTCGCAAGCCGCTTATCCCACCTGGGCCGTCACCGCAGCCCGCGACGACGACTGAGCCGGACCCGGCTCTTCCCCTCGGCTCGATCAGTTGGCTTGGTAACTTGCCTGGCTGCTCGCAAACCCCGCTTCCGGTGCGCGCCAGCCGATCGCCCGGCCGCAAGGCAGTCTCGCCAACGCAATCCCATTGTCCTGGCTGAGCGGGTTCCAGCCGCCCTCCAGGTGCGCCATGGTCGTTTGCCCTGGCTTGATCACCACGGTCATCAGGACCGTCACCGGGATCAAGTCACAATTGAGCGCTTTGGCCTCGACCTTATACGCTCCAGCCGGGAGCGCCACCACCGTCGGCGTCTCGTCGTTCGGGCGGCGGGCATTGCGCACACGCTGGAAGACTTCCCGCCGTTTCTGAGTCCGTGACCTCAAAGCGGGTTTCTAATACGCTACAACGC
>OCZT010002714.1_pt1 | contig 18245 bp, 17 predicted proteins | sample 1539031 | NCBI WGS metagenome assembly OCZT01 (sample SAMEA3539308, study PRJEB22396) | soil metagenome | biome: tundra; feature: field; material: soil | place: USA | collected 2010-05 | depth 0.15 m | reverse complement strand
GCGCCGGAGCGCGGCGCGCACGGCCGAGATTTGCGTGACGATATCGATGCAGTAGCGGTCCTCGTCGACCATCTTGGACAGGCCGCGGACCTGGCCTTCGATACGGCCGAGGCGTTTCTGGCAAGATGTCTTGATGTCTTTTCGCATGCGGCCTATATACCCCTACTGGGTATGGGTTGCAAGTGGACTGGAGACCGCGATGACCAAGGCCGAAATCGCAACTGCGGATAGCGTTTCAAAGGGTTCCGGCTGCGGCTGCGCGTCCACGGCGGCCGCTCAGCCCAAGGAAGCCGTGAAGACCGGGTGCTGCGGCGGCGGTCACGATCACTCCGATGGTCATCATCATGCTGACGGCAGCGCCAAGGTGCGCGACCCCGTCTGCGGAATGTCGGTCGACCCCGCGACAAGCCGGCATCGGTTCGACTACCGCGGCGAGACCTTTCATTTCTGCTCGGCGGGCTGCCGAACCAAATTCATGGCCGATCCCAGGCAATATCTCGACAAGGCCAGGGCGAAAGCCGAGGTGCCGGAGGGCACGATCTACACCTGCCCGATGCATCCGCAGATCCGCCAGGTCGGTCCCGGAAGCTGCCCGATCTGCGGCATGGCGCTGGAGCCGGAGGTGGCCAGCCTCGATGCGCCGCCCAACGCCGAACTGGCTGACATGACGCGCCGCTTCTGGGTCGGCGGCGCGCTCGCTTTGCCCGCCGTCGTTCTGGAAATGGGCGGTCACCTCGTCGGCGGTCACGGCTGGGTCGATCAGACGCTGTCGAACTGGATTCAGCTGGCGTTCGCCACACCCGTGGTGGTCTGGGCGGGCTGGCCGTTCTTCGTCCGCGGCTGGCAATCGCTGCTGACGCGCAATCTCAACATGTTCACCCTGATCGCGATGGGTACGGGTGTGGCCTATATCTACAGCCTGATCGGCACCATCGCGCCCGAGATTTTCCCGGCTACCTTCCGCGGACATGGCGGCGCGGTCGCGGTCTACTTCGAAGCCGCCGCGGTGATTACCGTCCTTGTCCTGCTTGGCCAGGTGCTGGAGCTGCGCGCCCGCGAGGCCACGTCCGGCGCGATCAAGGCTCTGCTGGAACTGGCGCCCAAAACCGCCCGCCTTGTCGACAATGACGGCGCCGACCATGAGGTGCAGATCGACAGCCTCAAGGTGGGCGACAAATTACGGGTCCGGCCGGGAGAAAAGGTGCCGGTGGACGGTGTCATCTTCGAAGGCCGTTCCTCGCTCGACGAATCCCTGGTGACCGGCGAATCCATGCCGGTCACCAGGGAGGCCGGCGGCAAGGTGATCGCGGGCACGCTCAACCAATCCGGTAGTTTCGTGATGCGCGCCGACAAGGTCGGACGCGACACGCTGCTGTCCCAGATCGTCAAGATGGTGGCGGAGGCGCAGCGCTCGCGCGCGCCGATCCAGCGGCTTGCCGATCAGGTTGCCGGCTGGTTCGTTCCGATCGTCATCGTCGTGGCGCTGGTCGCCTTTGGCGCCTGGGCGATATTCGGCCCCGAACCCCGGATGGCGTTCGGCCTCGTCGCAGCCGTCAGCGTGCTCATCATCGCCTGTCCCTGTGCGCTCGGCCTTGCCACGCCGATGTCGATCATGGTCGGCGTCGGCCGCGGGGCGCAGGCCGGCGTATTGATCAGGAACGCCGAAGCGCTGGAGCGCATGGAAAAGATCGACACGCTGGTGGTCGACAAGACGGGGACACTGACCGAAGGCAAGCCGAAGGTGGTCGCGATCGTTGCTGCCGCGGGATTTGAAGAGAGCGAGATTCTGCGGCTGGCAGCGAGCGTCGAACGCGCCAGCGAACATCCTCTGGCTGACGCGATCGTTCGGGCCGCCAGGGAACGCAATCTCGATTTTGGCAAGGTTGAAGAATTCGACTCGCCGACCGGCAAGGGCGCGACCGGCAAGGTCGACGGCAAGACCATGCTTCTGGGCAATGCGAACTTCCTGACATCGCTCGGGATCGAAACCCAGCCGCTCAATGAAGAAGGCGAACGGCTGCGCGGCGACGGCGCCACGGTCATCAATATCGCGGTCGATGGCAAGCTCGCGGGGCTGTTCGCCATCGCCGACCCGGTCAAGCCATCGACGCCGGATGCTTTGAAGGCACTGGCAGCGGAAGGCATCAAGGTCATCATGCTGACCGGCGACAACCGGACCACCGCCAATGCGGTCGCACGGAAGCTCGGGATCACCGATGTCGAGGCAGAGGTCCTGCCCGATCAGAAGAGCGCCGTCGTCGCAAAACTGCAGAAGGCCGGGCGCATCGTCGCCATGGCCGGGGACGGCGTCAACGACGCCCCGGCGCTGGCCGCGGCGGAAGTCGGAATCGCGATGGGCACCGGTACCGACGTCGCAATGGAGAGCGCCGGCATCACCCTGCTGAAGGGCGATCTCGGCGGCATCGTGCGGGCACGCCGGTTGTCGCAGGCGACCATGAGCAACATCCGGCAGAATCTGTTCTTCGCGTTCCTCTACAACTCCGCCGGCATCCCGATCGCCGCGGGCATTCTCTATCCGACGTTCGGCTTGCTGCTGTCTCCGATCATTGCCGCCGCGGCCATGGCGCTGTCGTCAGTGAGTGTGGTTGGCAATGCATTGCGATTGCGCGTGACCCGTCTGTGATTGAGCCGCATCGGCCCGCAGCCTCCAGAAGTCAGGCGGCCACGCCGGATTTTCTGTCAGGCAGCCCGGCGCGGGCGAGCCCGCCATAGAGCGCCTCGTCCGGCATTTCCGATCGCAGGATCGAGCGCACCGCGATCAGTTTCTCGATATCGATGCCGGTAGCAAAACCCTTGCTCTCGCAAAGAAACACCAGATCCTCGAACACGACATTGCCGGTTGCGCCCGGCGCGAACGGACAGCCACCGAGGCCGCCGAGCGATCCGTCGAGGATGCGCGCGCCGGCATCGAGCGCGGCGGACGCATTCGCGATCCCCATGCCCCTGGTATCGTGCAGATGAACGCAGACCGGTTTCGCGCCCGCCATTTTTACGATCGCCCTGGTCAGTTCTCCCACCTGCTTCGGGCCCGCATATCCAACGGTGTCGGCGACGGCGACGAAATCGACGCCGGCCTCAAAACATTTTTCGGCCAGTTTGATCACTTCCCGTGGATCTACCGGACCCGTGATCGAACAGCCGAGCGCCATCGAGATCGCGGCATTGACGATCGGCTTGTGCGGGCTGGCGTCGCGCAACTCGCAAAGCCGCTTCACATTGGCAATGGCCTGATCGCGCGACCGGTTGGCGTTGGCCTGGCTGTGCTCTTCGGTCGCCGAGACCACCGAAGCGATTTCAGCAACGCCCGACGCCAGCGCTTCATTGACGCCGCGCTCGTTCAGCGCCAGCGCTATGCCGTGCGCGCCCGGCAGCGCTGCGACGGTTTTGACGATCTCGCGCACGTCGGCGAACTGCGGAAAGGTTTTCGCAGGCAGGAACGAGCCGACCTCGAAATGCCGCACGCCCGCGCCGTATTCGTCGCGGATCCAGCGTTGCTTCGCCGCGGTCGAGGGAAAAGTCTTCACCAGTTGCAGGCCGTCCCTCAGCCCAACTTCGCGCAAACTCACGCGATCGTCGGGATAAACGTCCTGAACACGGGTCATGCGAGCCTCCCAGCAGTTTTGCCGGTTGGAGAAGATTGCCGACTTTTAAGCTCGGCGCGAACAGCTGCGGTATCGGCGCCGAGCGCCGGCACCTTGAGGCCTTCGCCGATGCTGGCGCCGTTCCACTCGATCGGAAGCGCGGGGACGCGGAACGACTCGCCATTGGCATTGGTGTTGTTGACGAGGCCGCCGGGGCGCAACACATGCGGATCGTCAAACAGATCTTCGGGACGATTGATCGGCGAGAAGCAGATGTTCAGCCGGTCGAGCGTCGCGGAGAGTTCCGCCGCGTGCCAGCGTCGGATCACCTCGGCGACGCGCGGAATGATTTTTGTTCGCGCCAGAATCCGGTCAGTGGTGGTGCGCAAGCTGGGATCGTCCAGAAATTCCTGCAAGCCGAACTCCCGGCAAAAACTCTGCCAGTGGCCATCGGTGACGACGCCGATGAAAATGCGTTCGCCGCCCGCGGTCTCGAAAATGTCGTAGATCGGCCAGGCATGTTCGCGCTCCGGCATCGAGCGCGGCTTGTTGCCGGTCATCTCATACTCGACCATGTGCTGCGCCACGAGGAACAGGCAGTTTTCGAATAACCCAATGCGGATGTCGGCTCCCTCAGCGCCGCCGCGCTTCTGATAGAGCGCGGCAAGGATCGCGATCGCGCCGAACATGCCGCCCATGATGTCGTTGGCCGATGAGCCGACGCGCTGCGGTTTTGCGACTGTCCCGGTCATGGCGGCGAGGCCCGACATCATCTGCACGACCTCGTCGAGCGCCGGACGGTGCTCGTAGGGACCGGACAGAAAGCCTTTGTGCCCGGCGACAATCAGATGCGGATACCGGCGACGCAGTTCATCATTGCCGAGCCCCTGCTTTTCCAGCTGCCCGTCGCGAAAATTCTCCAGAAACACGTCCGCACTGGCCAACAGCCGGTGCATCGTCTCGCGATCGTCCGCTTTTGCGAAATCGAGGACGACGCTGCGCTTGCCGCGGTTGAACAGCGGGAAGAACGAAGTTCCCATGCCGCCGAGGCTGCGGGTCTTGTCGCCGGCCGGCGGCTCGACCTTGATGACCTCGGCGCCGAGCTGCGCCAGAATCATGCCGCAGGTCGGCCCCATCACCATATGGGTCATTTCGACGACCCGTACCCCTGATAACGGCAGGTTCGGCGTGGTCATTGGCGTCTCCCGGAATTCCCTGGTTTTTTGCTTGAGCATGATCTTTTCGGAAAACCGGTACCCACTTTTCCGTATCATGCTCTAAACATCGGTTTGTAGAGCAAATTAGGCTTCCGAGCGCTATCTGTTAAATATAAACATGGCAAGCGACGACGAAAGCGCGCGAAACAACGCAGCAATGCGTCCGGCGCTCAAAAAAGAACACCTCGGGGAGGAAACATCATGAGCGCCATCGGCATCGATACCGGACTTGATCTTGCCGCCGCGCGCGGCGGGCCGGACGAGATATCGCGGCGGCTCGAAAGCCTGCCCGCCTCGTCCTATCTGTGGCGTCTTGTCATCCTGCTGTCGCTCGGCGGCTGCTTCGAAATCTACGACCTGTTCTTCACCGGCTATATCGCGCCGGGCCTCAACCGCAGCGGATTGCTGACCACCAAGACGCAGGCCTTTTTCGGTTTTTCGGGCATCGGCGCGTTCGTCGCCGCGACCTTCGCCGGATTGTTCGTCGGCACCTTCTTCCTGGGCTTCCTGGCCGACCGGTTCGGACGGCGGTCGATCTTCACCTATGCGCTGCTCGGCTACACCGCGGCAACGGTGGCGATGGCGTGCCAGACCACGTCCGGCGGCGTCTTGTTGTGGCGGTTCATCGCCGGGATCGGCATCGGCGTCGAGATCATCACCATCGACGCCTATATCACCGAGCTGGTGCCGAGCTGGATGCGGGGCCGCGCCTTCGCGATCAATCAGGCCGTGATGTTCACCGCGGTCCCCGTGGTGGCGGCTCTCGCGTGGTGGCTGGTGCCGCTGTCGCCTTACGGGGTCGATGGATGGCGCTGGGTGGTATTGATCGGCGCCGCCGGCAGCATGGTGATCTGGATCCTGCGGCTGTTCGTGCCGGAAAGCCCGCTCTGGCTGGCGCGCCACGGCAGAACCGAGGAGGCCATCCAGGTCCTGCGGACGCTCGAAGCTTCCGCCGGCGCCACCTCAGCGCATCCGGAAAACACCGCGGATGCGCCCGCGCGCGCGGCGGTTGCGAAAGCGGGTTATGCGGAGCTGTTCAAGCCGCCATATTTGTCGCTGGTGGTATTGTTCATGGTGTTCAATCTCTGCCAGGCCTTTGGCGTCTACGGCTTCGCCAACTGGGTTCCCGCGCTGCTGGTCGAAAAGGGCATTACCGTCACCAAGAGCCTGCAATATTCCTTCATCATCGCGTTCGCCTATCCGATCGCGCCCTTGCTGGCCGCAAGCTTCGCCGACCGGTTCGAGCGCAAATGGATCATCTGCGGCGCGGCCGTCGCGATCTCGGCGTTCGGGATGGCGTTCTCGCAATTCGCGCAGCCTGCGCTCTTGATCCTGAGCGGCGTGCTGATCACGGCTGCAAACATGACCATGTCCTATGCCTATCACGCCTATCAGACCGAGGTGTTTCCGACCTCGATCCGCGCGCGGGCGTCGGGCCTGGTTTATTCGATGAGCCGGGTCAGCGCGACATTCTCGGGCTTCATCGTCGCCTATGTGCTGCGCGAGGCTGGCGTCGGCGGCGTGTTCGGCCTGATCACGTCAGCGATGTTCGTCGTCATTATCGCGATCGCGACCTTCGGCCCGAATGTGCGCGGCAAGCCGCTCGACGCTTGAGAGCCCGCACCGGCTCTTGCCGAACCCGGTGAGCATGGCTACCTCTCGCGAAGGTTCTTCGCTTCAGGATAGGACGATCATGCTCGACGCCGCCGTCAAGGCGCTTTCGCAAATCCTGTCGCCGCCGATGCGCTCCATCCTGTGGCGGTCGATCGGGCTGGCGCTGGTGCTGATCGTGGTGCTGGCGATCGGCCTGCAGCGGCTGCTGAGCTGGTTTGCGACATCCGGCGAAGGCTGGGCCGAGGCGATGCTGGGCCCCGGCTTTCAGACGCCGCTGAATGTCCTTGCCTGGATCGTCTCGATCGCCGCGGGTCTCGGCGTCGTGTTCGGCGCGGTGTTGCTGATGCCCGCGATCACCTCGCTGGTGGCGAGCGTGTTCGTCGACGAGGTCGCCGACCATGTCGAGCACGAACACTATCCGGCGGAACGCCCCGGCACCGCGCTGCCGTTCGGCCTCGCCATGACCGAAGGCGTCAAGACCGCGCTGCTGACGATCCTGGTCTATCTGATCGCGCTGCCGTTCGTGTTCATCGCCGGCGCGGGGTTCATCGCGTTCTTTATCGCGACCGCATGGCTGCTCGGCCGGGAATATTTCGAGCTTGCGGCGATGCGGTTCCGCACGCCCGCGGAAGCCAAGGCGATGCGCAAGCAGAACGCGGCCATCGTGTTCACCGCGGGGTTGATAATCGCGGCGTTCGTGTCGATCCCGATCGTCAATCTGGCGACGCCGCTGTTCGGCATGGCCTTCATGGTTCACATGCACAAGCGACTGTCCGGCCCGCGCCCGGAGCTGATCGAGCCGGCGCGAAAGACGAGCGTGCCGGTGGCGTAACCAGGACCGCGCCGGCAGGAAGTGCCGGCAAGGTCAGTGCGCCACCAAAGGGCAGCCGCCGTCGGCCAATGGGCGGAAGGCCTGATCGCCCGGGATTGTTCCCAGTATCTTGTAATAGTCCCAGGGCTTGGTGGACTCCGACGGCTTCTTCACTTGCGCAAAATACATGTCGTGAACCATGCGGCCGTCTTCCCGGAGGCGGCCGTTCTTGACGTAGAAGTCGTTTACCGGTGTCTCGCGCATCTTCGCCATCACCGCCTTTGCCTCGTCGGTGCCGGCGGCAGCAATGGCCACAAGATAGTGGCGGATTGCCGAATAGATGCTCGCCTGAGCCATGGTCGGCATCCTGCCATGTCGCTCGAAGAAGCGCTTCGACCAGGCTCGGGTCTCTTCGTCGCGATCCCAGTAAAACGCGGTCACGAATTTGAGCCCCTGGGCGGCCTGAAGCTCCATGCTGTGGACATCGGAAATGAACACAAGCAGGGAGACCATGGTCTGGTTTTTCGTCAGCCCGAACTCATTCGCCTGCTTGGTGGCATTGATCATGTCGCCCGCGCTATTGGCGAAGGCCACCACCTTCGCGCCAGACGCCTGCGCCTGAAGCAGGTAGGAGCTGAAATCCGCAGTGTTCAAGGGATGGCGCACACTGCCAAGCACCTTTCCTCCGGCGGCCAGTACCGCGCTCGTCGCATCGGCTTCCAGCGAATGGCCGAAGGCGTAGTCGACGGTGATAAAGAACCAGGTATCGCGCCCTTCCGCTACGATCGACTTGGCCAGGCTCGTGGTGAGCGCATAACTGTCATAGATCCAGGATGCTTCAGTCGGCGTGCATGCCTTGCCGGTAAAGGCTGTGCTCCCTACCGCGCCCGCAATGGCGATCCGGTTGCGCTCTGCGGCGAGCTGCTCGACCGCAAGCGCTACGGCGGAATTGTCGAATCCGATCGCCATATCCACTTTGCCGATCTCGAACCACTGGCGGGCGATGGCGGCCCCGATATCGGATTTGTTCTGATGGTCGGCGAATACGATCTCGACAGGTTTGCCAAGCACGGTGCCCCCGGCATCCTCGACGGCCATGCGTGCAGCGACGACCGAGCCCGGGCCGCCCAAATCTGCATAGAGGCCGGATTGGTCATTGAGGACGCCAATTCGGACGACATCGTCGGAGATCTGCGCCCGTGCAGCGGACGCGAAAAGGTTCGCGGCCGCCAGAGCCGAAATGAGCACAAGCTGAAATCGCACGGCGTCCCTCCCAATCAAGGCCTTGGTGCGCGGCCCTTGATCCAGGCCTCGGCACGCCGCGAAGCGTAGACTCGGTATTATCCGTACACAAGGTGCCGATCGCCCGAAGTCGGTTGTACATCGTTCAGCGTATCGGCCTTCTTCTCCCGCGCCCCGCATTTGCGCGGAGAGGTGAGATCTTCAAACCGTCTTCTCCGGCCAGCGGCAGAGATCGTTGATCAGGCACATCTCGCAGCGCGGTTTTCGTGCGAGGCAGGTGTAGCGGCCGTGCAGGATCAGCCAGTGATGGGCGTGCAGCATGAACTCCGAAGGAATCACCCGCTCGAGGCCAAGCTCCACTTCGAGCGGCGTATTGCCGGGCGCCAGACCGGTGCGGTTGCCGACCCGAAACACGTGCGTATCCACCGCCATGGTGTGTTCGCCGAACGCCATGTTGAGCACGACGTTGGCGGTCTTGCGGCCGGCGCCGGGCAGCGACTCCAGCTCGGCGCGGGTGCGCGGCACCTCGCCGCCGAACTCGGCGATCAGTTTTTCCGACAGCGCGATCACGTTCCTTGCCTTGTTGCGGTAGAGCCCGATGGTCTTGATGTAGTCGCGCACTTTTTCCTCGCCGAGCGCGAGCATCTTCTGCGGCGTGTCGGCGACTGCAAACAGGGCGCGCGTCGCCTTGTTGACGCCGGCGTCGGTGGCCTGCGCCGACAGAACGACCGCGACCAGCAAGGTGTAGGGGTTGAGATGTTCAAGCTCGCCCTTGGGCGCTGGATTGGCTTTCCGAAAGCGGCTGAACGCCTCGTGGACCTCGGCTGAGGTCCAGGGTTTTGTCGAAGGCTTGGCCGAACTCCTGACCGCAATTTTTGCCGCACGCGCGGGCCCCGATTTGGCCGCAGCTTCTTTCGCGGATTGATCACGGGAGTTTTTGACGCGTTTCGGAGCCGTGAGTTTCGACTTGGGCAGGGGCCTGCGGGTGATTTTCGCCATGATCCGGGTATACTGACACGGCATGACCGCAGGCAACGATTTTGATCCGGAGCTGGCGCAGCCGGAATTGTTTTCGGCGCTGCTGACGCCGCATCGCTCGCTGAACCGCACCGGTTTTCTGGTGCTGATGGCGTTTATCAGCGCGATCAGCTTCGCCGCCGGATTGGCGTTTCTCCTGATGGGCGCGTGGCCGGTGTTCGGCTTTTTCGGCCTCGATGTGCTTGCGATCTACTGGGCATTCCGGATCAATTTCCGCCACGCCAGCGCCACCGAGGAAATTCTGGTGACGCCGTCGGAGCTGCGGGTGCGCCGGGTCAGCCACCGCGGCCACGCGGTAGAATTTGTGCTCAATCCGCTGTGGGTGCAGCTCGATCAGAAAATCGACGCGGAATTCGGCATCGAAAGGCTTTATCTGGTCTCCAAAGGCCGCCGCGTCTCGATCGCGAGCTTTTTGGGACCTGACGAAAAAGCCAGCTTTGCCAAAGCCTTGACGGCAGCACTGCAGGCCGCGCGGCGCGGCCCGAGCTATAATCCGGTCATCTAGTGCCTCTGACGCGTTTTCTTCACGCCAACCGGTGTCCGCTTCGCTCGAAAACGCTATGGGAAAGGCTGTCGGGAATCGGGTGGTTTGGACATCGCGCCCGGCCTACATCTTAAGCCATGATGAACCTTGCCATGAATGACCATCGCCTGACCAAGCCCGGCCCGCAGAACGCCGCGCTCCGCGACTATGATTCGGTGCGGCGCGCCATCGCCTTCATCTCGGAGCGCTGGCGCGCGCAGCCGACCATCGAATCGATGGCGGATGCGGCCGGGGTCACGCCCGATGAACTGCACCATTTGTTTCGCCGCTGGGCCGGGCTGACGCCAAAGGCCTTCATGCAGGCGCTGACGCTCGATCATGCCAAGGGCTTGCTGCGCGATTCCGCCAGCGTGCTCGACGCGGCGCTCGACTCCGGGCTTTCGGGCCCGGGGCGGCTGCACGACCTGTTCGTCACCCATGAGGCGATGTCGCCGGGCGAATGGAAGAACGGCGGCGCCGGCATGACGCTGCGCTACGGATTTCATCCCTCGCCGTTCGGCACCGCGATCGTGATCGCCAGCGGCCGCGGATTGGCCGGGCTTGCGTTCGCCGATCCGGGCGAGGAGCAGGCATCGCTCGCCGACATGCAGCGGCGCTGGCCGCGCGCGACCTATCTTGAAGATCGCGCCGGCACATCGGCACTGGCGCAGCGCATCTTCGACACCAAACTGTGGCGTGCCGATCAGCCGCTGCGCGTGGTCCTGATTGGCACCGACTTCGAGGTCCGGGTGTGGGAGACGCTGTTGAAAATTCCGATGGGCCGCGCGGTCAGCTATTCGGACATCGCAACCAGGATCAGCCGGCCCAAGGCGTCACGCGCGGTCGGCGCCGCGGTCGGGAAAAATCCGGTGTCGTTCGTGGTGCCGTGCCATCGCGCGCTCGGCAAAAGCGGCGCGCTGACCGGCTATCACTGGGGCATCACCCGCAAGCAGGCGATGCTGGGCTGGGAAGCCGGGCAAGTGGGAATTCACTAGCTGCAGTCGTCATCGCGATCACCGGTCCAACCGCTTCCACATGATCGCGGTGTCACAAATCCGTCCGTCCGGAAACAGCGCATAGTCAGGGACCAAGCCGGTTTGCGTCCAGCCCGCGCGTTTGTAGAGGCGGTGGCCGTTCTCGCCCGGCACCGTATCCAGCACGAGCAGCCAGCGGCCACGCCGCCTGGCTTCGTTCTCCAGCTGCGCCATCAATGCCGCGCCGACGCCGCGGCCACGAACCGAGCGGTGCACCAGCATTTTCTTGACGTCGGCGCGGTGCGGCTGATTGGGCGGCGTATCCAATCCGAGCTGCACCGTGCCGGCGATTTTGCCGTCGAGCCGCGCCGCCAGCAAGACGGTGTCCCCCGAAGCGACCGAGCCTGCGACTTTCCGAAAGAACGTTAACGCCTCGGCATGGGTAAACGGCGACATGAAGCTGACGCTGGCGCCGCCTTCGACACAGTCGACGAGTATCGCCGCCAGTTGATCCAGCGCCGTATCGGCGACTGGTGCGTCGAGAATGACGATGTCGGCCGCAGCGCTCACGCCGCCAGATCGAGCTTCGACGCCACCGTGGCGTCGGCATTGAGCCGATAGATGATCGGCACCCCGGTGGCGAGTTCACGCGCGAGAATTTCTTTCGGTGAGAGCTTCTCCAGCACCATGATCAGCGCGCGCAGCGAATTGCCGTGCGCCGAGACCAGCGTGCGCTCGCCGCGCAGCACGCAGGGCAGAATCTCCTGAACGTAATAGGGCAGCGTGCGTGCCAGCGTGTCCTTCAGGCTTTCGCCGCCGGGCGGCGGCACGTCGTAGGACCGCCGCCAGACATGCACCTGCTCCTCGCCCCACTTTTTGCGGGCGTCGTCCTTGTTGAGACCTGAGAGTTCGCCATAGTCGCGCTCGTTGAGCGCGAGATGCTTTTTGACCGGAAGATCGGTCTGGCCCAACTCGGTCAGCATAAGGTCGAGCGTTTGCTGCGCGCGTATCAGCACCGACGTAAACCCGATGTCGAACGACAGCCCCTGCGCCTTCAGCTTGCGGCCGGCGTCTTTGGCCTCGGCGATACCCTGCTCGGTCAGACCGGGGTCCTTCCAGCCGGTGAAGAGGTTCTTCAGATTCCATTCGCTCTGGCCATGACGCACGAGCACGAGAAGACGATCGCTCATTCCCTTGATTTCCGTTTCGATTCGAGATGTCGCCAAACTCTAAAAATCACTCAGCCCGAGCACGTCGGCCATCGAATAGAGCCCGGGCTTCTGATCGCGCGCCCACAGCGCGGCCTTGATGGCGCCTTGCGCGAACATGGTCCGGTCCTCGGCCCGGTGCGTCAGCTCGATGCGTTCCATGGGACCTGCGAAAATCACGCTGTGATCGCCGGTGACGGTGCCGCCGCGCAACGACGCGAAACCAATATCGCCCGCTTTGCGCGCGCCGGTAATGCCGTCGCGGCCCCGCGCGGAGTGCTGGTCGAGCGCGATCTTGCGGCCGGCGGCCGCGGCCTGTCCCAGCATCAATGCGGTGCCCGACGGCGCGTCGATCTTGGCGCGGTGGTGCATTTCCAGAATTTCGATGTCGAAGCCTTCGTCGAGCGATTGCGCGACGCGCCTGACCAGGGCCGCCAGCAGGTTGACGCCGAGGCTCATATTGCCCGACTTCACGACAATGGCGCGCGAGGTGACGCTCTTGATCACGGCGTCATCCGAGCCCGAGAGCCCTGTGGTGCCGATGATGTGAACCAAGCCGCGTTCGGCGGCGATCGCGACATTGGCGATGGTCGCCGCGGGCACGGTAAAGTCCAGAATGCCGTCGGCGTTGGCCGACATCGACCACAGATCGGCCGACAGCTTGACGTCATTGGCGGGCAGGCCGGCCAGCACGCCGGCATCTTTTCCAAGCAGTTCAGACCCGGGCGCTTCCAGCGCGCCGGCCAGCACGGCGCCTTTGGTTTCCGAGATCACACGCGTCAGCGCGCGGCCCATCCGGCCGCCGGCCCCCGCAACGATCAAGCGCATCTCAGACATTTGCAAACCTCGCCCTTGCCGTATAGCCGGGGCAACCCGTTCCGGCAACCAATCAGGCTTCTGGAACGCCTACGGCTGCGCCCCGTCGTAACCCTCGATGATCACGAGGTCGCTCTCGGCATGGGGCTTTCGGATCGCGACCAGCCGAGCGTATTCCGGCGAATTGTAGCAGGCGAGCGCGGTCTCATAATCCCTGAATTCTAGCACCACATTGCGTGACCGCGACGAGCCTTCCCTGGCTTCGAACTTGCCGCCGCGGACCAGAAACTTCGCGCCGTATTTCTTGAACACCGCGCCGTTCTGCGCCACGTATTCCTTGTAGCCATCCATGTTGTGAACATCGACGCGCGCGATCCAGTAGCCCTTTGCCATCCGCGTTCTTCCCTTTGCTATTCAGGCCAACGCCTGCACGATCTCAGCTTGGATGGCGTCCGCCGCGGCCCTGGGATCGGCGGCTTCCAGCACCGGCCGGCCGACCACCAGATAATCCGCGCCGGCAGCGATCGCGCGCGCGGGCGTCATGATGCGCTTCTGGTCGCCGGCCGCGGTACCGGCAGGCCGAATGCCTGGCGTCACCAGAGCCATCTGATGACCCACGATCTTGTGCAGGCCGGCCGCCTCCTCGGGCGAACACACAAGGCCGTCGACGCCGAGCACCTGCGCCTGCTGGGCGCGGGCCTCGACCAGATCGGACACGCCGAGCCGGTAACCCGCGGCGTGGAGATCGCCGTCGTCATAGGAGGTCAGCACGGTGACGGCGAGAATTTTCAAACCCGATCCCTTGCGGGCCTCGACCGCGGCTTTCATGGTCTGCGGATAGGCGTGCACGGTCAGGAATGTCGCGCCAAGCGCGGCGACGCTCTCGACGCCGCGCGCCACCGTATTGCCGATGTCGTGCAGCTTGAGATCGACGAAAACCTTCTTGCCGGCATCAGCGAGCTGACGGACCAGCGGCAATCCTCCGGCAAAGGCGAGCTGATAGCCGATCTTGTAAAATGTCACGCTGTCGCCGAGCCGCGCAATCATCGCTTCCGCGGCGGCGACGCCGGGCAGATCGAGCGCCACAATCAATCGGTCGCGGGGAGCGATAACGGATGGCTGCATGTCACCTCACATCATGCGCTGGGAAACGTCGATCAGCTGCCGCACCAGCGCGTTGAGCGCCTCGATATCGGCCGGATGCTTCAATCTGTCCATATCGTCATAGGCCTGATCCGCGAACGACAGCGCGAGCTGGCTGGGAATAACGCTCGCATGGCAGGCGGACAGGATCAGCCGCAGCGCCGCCAGAGACCGCGTTCCGCCGAGACGGCTTTCCGACGCCGCCGCAATCGCGAACGCGCGTTCGCGAAAGACCTGGCCGCGGGTTTCGTGCGCATCCTGCACCCGCGTCACCCAGTCGATGGTGTTCTTGACCAAAGCGGGTACCGACGAATTGTATTCCGGCGTCACGATCAGGACGCCATGATGCGCGCCGATCATGCGCTTGAGATTGATCGCATTCTTCGGCACGCCGGATTTTGTCTGCAGATCGCCGTCATAAATCGGCAGCGGGAAATCACCGAGCGAAATGCGCGTGACTTCGGCGCCGGCCTGCGCGAATTGATACGCCGCGACCGCCGCAAGCTTCGCATTGAGCGAGCCGGTACGAAGCGAGCCGGGGATCACGAGGATTTTCAGCGCGGGCATGATCTAAATCGCATTCGGAACGAGCCACTGCGCGGCGGCGCCTGCCGGTTCAGCGCTTGCGATACACCCAGACGCGGGCCGGCGGAAGGTTCATCCAGATGCGCTCGGAGGCTTCCGTGGATACGCCCGGCAGCGATTTCGGAATTGGCGGCGCAACCGAATAGGTGAACTGCACAAACGGCGCGCCCGGCGCGAGCGCGACGAAGGCATCGCGGATCAGTTTCAGGCGCGTCAGCATCGGCTTGGTGACGAGCGGCAGGCCGGAGACGACAGCGGATGCGGGGGCGCTCAACACATTCCAGAGCGAGTCTCGCAATGCATAGGCGTCGCCCTGCACCACCTTGGCGTGCGGATAGCGGTCGCGCAGCAGCGCACAGAAGCCCGGATTATATTCGACTAGGACGAGGCGCTTCTGGTCGACGCCATGCTCGATCAGCGCGCTGGTGATCGCACCGGTCCCCGGCCCAAGTTCGACGACCGGCCCTGTGGAATTAATATCCACATACTGGGCCATGGTGCGCGCCAACACCCGCCCCGAAGGCATCACCGCGCCCATGTGAAGCGGCTTCTCAATCCATGAACGGAGAAAACGCACCTCATCGTCGAGACGAGGGGGCTTTTTCAACGCACGCACGGACGATTGCATAGGCATGTCGCTACCAGGCGGGACCGCGATCGGGCGGAAGTGTCAGAAAATAGTCATAAAGACGTATAGGTAGCAGGCGATACGGTCAAGCCGGATGGTCACTGCGTGTTGGCGCGGTTACCGAAGAAGTCCTTGACCTTAGTGAAGAAACCCGCTGCTTCGGGCTGGGTTGCACCAGACGATAATTTTTCGAACTCGGCCAGCAGTTCCTGCTGCTTCTTGGTCAGGTTCTGCGGCGTTTCGACCACGACCTGGACATACATGTCTCCGGTCTGACGCGAGCGGAGCACCGGCATGCCCTTTGATGCAATGCGAAAGCGCCGGCCGGACTGGGTTCCGGACGGGACTTTCACCTTGGTCTTGCCCTTGTCGATGGTCGGCACCTCGAATTCGCCCCCCAGCGCCGCCGCCACCATCGAGATCGGCACGCGGCAGTGCAGATCGGCGCCATCGCGCTGAAAGAACTGATGCGTCGCCAGCGACAGGAAAATGTAGAGATCGCCCGGCGGCCCGCCACGGACGCCGGCCTCGCCTTCGCCGGCAAGCCGGATGCGCGTGCCGTCTTCCACGCCTTGCGGAATATTGACCGACAATGTCCGATCGCGCGTCACCCGCCCCGAGCCCGCGCATGAGGGACAGGGGTCTTCGATCATCTGGCCGCGGCCCTGACAGCCGGGGCAGGTCCGCTCCAGCGTGAAAAATCCCTGCGCCTGCCGCACGCGGCCGGCGCCGCCGCACGTCGAGCAGGTCTTCGGCTTGGTGCCGGCCTTGGCGCCGGTGCCCGAGCAGGATTCGCAGGTGACCGAAACCGGAATCTCGATCTGGGCGGTCTTGCCGAGGAAGGCTTCTTCCAGCGTGATTTCCATGTTGTAGCGCAGGTCGGCGCCGCGCTCGCGCCCGCTGCCGCGCCCGCGTTGCCCGGCCATGCCGAACAGGTCTTCGAAAATATCGGAGAACGACGAGGCAAAGCCCGCGCCAAATCCGGGACCGCCGCCGCCACCCTGCTCGAACGCCGCATGACCGAACCGGTCATAGGCGGCGCGCTTGTCGCCGTCCTTGAGAACTTCGTAGGCTTCGTTGATTTCCTTGAAGCGGATTTCGCTGCTGGCATCGCCCGGATTCTTGTCCGGGTGCCATTTCATCGCAAGCTTGCGGAATGCCGCCTTGAGTTTGGACTCGTCCGCGTTGCGGTCGACTTCAAGGGTTTCGTAGTAGCAGCGCTTGGTGGACATCCGTCAAATCCGCCCGAAGTTCGTCTTCATTCCGAAGGAATGCGCCTTAAAGGATGCAGCCTCCGGCTTAACGAAAAATGACCCCCATCCTTCGAGACGCGCTGCGCGCTCTTCCGAATGAGGGTCATGTTCATCGCCGTTTAAGCAGACTTCTTGTTGTTCTTGTCGTCGTCAACCTCGGTAAACTCGGCGTCGACCACATCGTCCTTGGCGGCATCCTTGGCCGCATCGCTCTCGGCCTGCTGCTTGTACATCGCCTCGCCGAGCTTCATGGAAGCCTGCGCCAGCGTATTGGTCTTGGTCTTGATCGCCTCGGCATCGTCACCCTTCAGCGCTTCCTTCAAATCGCTGACGGCGTCTTCGATGGCGCGGCGCTCGCTCTCCTCGACCTTGGAGCCATGTTCGGCCAGCGCCTTCTCGGTCGAATGCACCAGGGCGTCGGCATGGTTCTTGGCGTCGACCGCTTCGCGGCGTTTCTTGTCCTCGGCGGCGTTGGCCTCGGCGTCCTTGACCATCTTCTGGATGTCGGCTTCGGACAGGCCGCCGGACGCCTGGATCCGAATCTGCTGCTCCTTGCCGGTCGCCTTGTCCTTTGCCGACACATTGACGATGCCATTGGCGTCGATATCGAAGGTCACCTCGATTTGCGGCATGCCCCGCGGCGACGGCGGAATGCCCATCAGATCGAACTGACCGAGAACCTTGTTGTCGGCCGCCATTTCGCGCTCGCCCTGGAAGACGCGGATGGTGACGGCGTTCTGGTTGTCCTCGGCGGTCGAGAATACCTGGCTCTTCTTGGTCGGGATCGTGGTGTTGCGATCGATGATGCGGGTGAACACGCCACCCAGCGTCTCGATGCCGAGCGACAGCGGCGTCACGTCGAGCAGCAGCACGTCCTTGACGTCGCCCTGCAGCACGCCGGCCTGGATGGCCGCGCCGATGGCAACGACTTCGTCCGGGTTGACGCCCTTGTGCGGCTCCTTGCCGAACAGCTGCTTCACCACTTCCTGGACCTTCGGCATGCGGGTCATGCCGCCGACCAGCACCACTTCGCCGATCTCGCCGGCGGTGAGGCCTGCATCCTTCAGCGCCTTGCGGCAAGGCTCGATGGTCTTCTGGACGAGATCATCGACCAGCGCCTCGAACTTGGCGCGCGTCAGCTTCATCGTCAGATGCTTCGGACCGGCCTGATCGGCCGTGATGAACGGCAGGTTGATTTCGGTCTGCGTGGTCGAGGACAATTCGATCTTGGCTTTTTCAGCGGCCTCTTTCAGGCGCTGCAGGGCAAGCTTGTCGTTGCGCAGGTTGATGCCCTGCTCTTTCTGGAATTCATCGGCCAGGTAGCTGACCAGCCGCATGTCGAAGTCTTCGCCGCCGAGGAACGTATCGCCGTTGGTCGACTTCACCTCGAACACGCCGTCGCCGATCTCGAGGATCGACACGTCGAAAGTGCCGCCGCCGAGATCGTACACCGCGATGGTGCCGGCCTTCGTCTTGTCGAGACCGTAAGCGAGTGCGGCTGCGGTCGGCTCGTTGATGATGCGCAGCACTTCAAGGCCGGCGATCTTGCCGGCATCCTTGGTGGCCTGACGTTGCGCGTCGTTGAAATAGG
>OCZT010002711.1_pt1 | contig 18248 bp, 11 predicted proteins | sample 1539031 | NCBI WGS metagenome assembly OCZT01 (sample SAMEA3539308, study PRJEB22396) | soil metagenome | biome: tundra; feature: field; material: soil | place: USA | collected 2010-05 | depth 0.15 m | reverse complement strand
ACAAGCGAAAAGAACCGTGCAAAAGGCATGGGACTGATCGGTGCCGGCTTTGGCTTGGGATTTGTTCTGGGACCCGCTATAGGCGGCGTGCTCAGCAAGTTTGGATATAACGTCCCGTTTCTGTTTGCCGCGGGTCTGGCGCTGTGTAATGCAACAGCACTTTATTTCTTCCTGCCCGAGTCGTTGAAGAAGACGGGGCCTGTGCGGGTGCGACAAAACCGCTTTGCCGAGTTATTTAATTCTCTCGGTCAGCGACGTTTTCGAATGATCACGATCGTCTATTTCCTGATCGTCACCGCTTTTTCGATAATGACGACGTCATTCGCCCTGTACACGATGTTCCGCTTCGACTACGACGCCGAGCACAACGGATATATATTCGCTTATATCGGGATACTCGCGATCGTCATGCAGGGCGGGATCTTTGGAAGGCTCGCGGAACGCTTTGGTGAATCGCGCCTTGTAACCGTTGGCTGCTTTTTGCTGGCGGCAAGTTTGTTTGCGGTCCCGTTCGTCGGACCCGCGTCAGGCGGACTTACAGCGTTGCTGATCGGAACAGCCTTCTTCTCGGTCGGTAATTCCCTCGCCTCGCCCGGGCTGTCGAGCCTGGCTTCAAAAAATGCGTCGGCTCACGAGCAGGGCAAAGCAATGGGCGTTATCCAATCTGGTGCGAGCCTCGCTCGCGCGGTCGGACCACTTCTGGCCGGCGTCTTATTAAACAATGCTTTTGGCAAGGTGGATGACCATACGTTGCTGGTCACGTTTTGGACGGCATCCGCGATCATGCTGTTGGCGTTTGTCGCGGCTGCATTTTCTCTAAGAGATCTGCCGCAGAGAGCCGAGGCTAGCTGACCGCTCGTTTGCGGCCGTTCTTGTGGGCGGTAGGAAATACTAACCTGAAAGTGGTGCCATCTCCCTCTTCGCTCTGCACCTCGATCGTTCCGGCGTGTTCCTGGATGATCCCGTACGAGACGGCCAAACCGAGACCCGTACCATTGCCAACGCCTTTGGTCGTAAAGAATGGATCGAACACCTTTTTGATGTTCTCGGCCGGTATCCCCTCGCCCGTATCGGTAACTTCGACGATCGCACCGCCGGCGTTGTCGAGATCGGTCTTTAATGTGATGGTACCGCCGCTGTACATCGCGTCGCGGGCGTTGAGCACCAGGTTTGTAAACACCTGCTGCAGCTTTCCGCCGCTGCCCATTATCTTTGGCGGGGTCGTAGCGTATTGCTTGACGATGTCGACGTTTGATTTTCGGAGCTGAGGCTCAAGCAGTTGGAGCGTATCGTTCAATAGCTTGTTCAGGTCGATCTCATCAAAGTCTTCGGAATTACCCGTTCGCGAAAAGTTAAGCAGGTTCCCGACAATATTCGAGGCACGATCAGTCTGACGCTGCATCTTTTGAAGAAGAGCGTGCTTGGGATCGGTTTCGGGCACCATACCCAGCAGCATTTGCGTGTAGCTCGAGACGCCGGTGAGCGGCGTATTCACTTCGTGAGCAACACCGGCCGCGAGCAGGCCTATGCTCGAGAGTTTCTCGCTCTGCTGGAGCGTTTCCTCGAGTTTGACACGCGACGTTACGTTCTCGAGAACGATAATGGCCCCTGTCTGCTGGTTCGACACAGATCGAAGCGGAGCTATGGCGATATTTAAGATCAACGACCGTCCGCCCTTGTCATACGTGTGAAGCTTGTATGCGTTGCGTACCTCGGTGAGGTGCCAACGCGACTGCCCGAGAATGCTATCGAGGTTGAGCGCAAACGATTCATCAAATATTTCATCGACCAAGTGGCCGATCGCCTGGTCGCGATCGAGCCCCATCATCTCTTCAAACGGCGAGTTGCAGCGAATGATCTTACCGTTCTCATCAACGGCGAGTAGCCCCACGTTGACGGACTCAACTATCGATTCGTTAAACTCCTTGAGCAACGCGAGCTCGTCCGTCTGCTGCTTCTGCTGCGTGTAAAGCCGGCTGTTTTCGATGGCGACCGCGATGTAACCGGATACGGTCCTAAGTATTTCGAGATCTTCGGAAGACAGAAGAGAACCATCGCTTGCGCGTCCAAGACCGATCACCGCGACCATCTTTCCGCCGGCGACACAGGGAACAAAGTAATGGAGTTCCTGGCGAACGACCGACCTGCTGTTGCCATTCTCGTTTCCGCTGGTCGTGTCGGAATCCTGGAGCTCGAACTCATCCGCGCGGACGACACCCTTGCCGGCGGACTTTTGCCGAATCATCGTTCGGAAATCCGCCGGGATCTTGTACTCTTCGCTCAAGCCCACAAATTTCCCAAGCCGGTAATGGACTGCCGAGCTTTCGTCCTCGATGAAAACAGCGACCTTTTGAACATCAAGCACTTGACACAAGCGAGTCACCAGACCGTCGAGAAGCGGATCCAAAGCCGTCGTGGCGGATAAGGTTTTGCCGAAATCGAGAAGTCCTTGCCTTAGATCGTATCTTTCACCGTAGAAAAAGCGATCGGCACGTTCCTGAAGATATTTCCGCAAAGGTTCGCTTAAGAGGATGATCGCACCCATCGCAACTATAGCGATCAGCGCTCGCAGAGTGATCTCAGTCGTCGAGAGGTCTTTACCAACGGCGAGAAACACGAGGCCTAATGCGACAGCCCCTATCATCATCGCGATGGCAGCAGTCGTCATCGCGTAAACGAGAGCTCGCCGAACGACGACATCGACATCCATCAGCCGGTAACGAACAACCGAATGGCCAAAGCTAAGTGGGATAAGGGCCAATGGCAGCGTTGTGATCGCCGTGCTGTAGTTGTCATTTGGTATCTGTATGCCAAGGCGTGAGACCAGTTGCATCAATAAGATAGGAACGACCGCCGCGACGGTTCCCCACATCGCCCATTTCAATCGTTGCTTAACAACCGGTTGGTGGCTCTTAAAGAACCGCCAGACAAGGATAAATGCACCGGCGGATACGCCGATCACAAAGTGCCAAAAGACCGTGCGGTATGTAATGCCGATAAGGTTGTATCGATCTTCCAGGTGCGCGATCGTTTCTGCGATCGACGTCCGCAAAAAAAGCTGCGGTATAAGCGAGATGCTTACCTGCCAGATCGATATCAAAGCAGCCGGGCCATAGAGCAGATAAGTCTTACACCGATTGCTATCAAGAACATTATTGTGGACCGGATATCGAATACAGAAATGCAGGAATAGCGGGACAAAGAACGCAAATGCGATACCATCGATCAGATCGACCGCGAGATCGAAATCCTGTCCCGACCCGAGCGAACTGTAGACATGAAATACAAAAGCCGCAAGACAAACGGTTGCAAAGTGCAGCACAAACGGCGACCGGCTGCCCTGCTTAAAGAGTACGAATATACCGACGCCCAGCCATATTAGGCCGACGATATCAAGAAAAATGATCGAAGGCGTCCACCGCGGCATCGAGTCGACATGCCGGAGGTCAGCAAAATAGTAGTTGTTTGAAAATGAATAGGCCGGTTTTTGGTAAAAGTAAGTCAGACTACCGTCGACGCCCGCCGCTTCGAGATACATTTGGACATCGGCGGCGGATGTGACCTCGTCGGTCTTGTCACCGTCGAGTGCGATACCGATCAGTTTGTCGCCGACCGCGATGCCGGCGCGCGAACCCGCCAGACCCGGCGTAACCTTGGCGGCATAGATCCCGTCATTTCTCTGTTCCCAGCTGATGCCATCGGTCGGCGGCAGCTTTTGAAACGCCCGTTGTGAAAGGTTTAACGCTCCGCCTGCTACAAACAGAACGGCCGCTAACAGCCATATCAGGCTCCAACTTGTTATCAGCTTACCTTTCATCAACTTAGGGCATACTACGCCGAGCTAAAAATAACGCAAAATTCGTTCCAATGGATGCTTTATGTCTCGTCACAACTATGAACGAGGATTAACTGACGAATCCGTCCCTCGACGCCAAAGTCGTCTATGGTCGTAAACTCGATATCATCCAGTATTTTATTCGATAATCCGAGAATTTGGACAAAATAAAACCACCGACAATATTGGCTGATACATGAGCAACAAAAGACTGGCTCTTTGTAACCCTCGATTATCGATGGCCGTTTTCTAAAATCTAACCTGGATCCCGCCCCGCACTATTCGGTGCTGGGCGCTAAACCTCAGACTCCCCTCTTCACAAGAAACGCCTGTCTGAAAGTCGAAAACATTTCGCGCGTCGATTATTGCTTGCGCGCGTATCGGGAGCCCGAATGTCGGAAGCGTCTGTGTAACAAACACACTTAAACCGGGATCGTAGATCGCCAGCCGCCCTTTGAACGGATCAATGGCAAAAACGGTCGCATCCGGCGAGAGTCGAAAGATGGTCTTGATGCTTGTTCCCGTCTTAAGATCGGCGGCTAATTGTGCAAAGAAAGATTGAAAGAAATCGCTCTCAAAAACATCCGAAGGATTATGCAGAGCGGCTTGGGAAAGCTTTTGCCCATTGCCAAACGCGTAACCCGCGGACGTCGAAAGAATTCCGTTCACCCGCCGGTTATAGACAAACCGGATACCGGTCGCCTGGCCCTGCTGATTTGCGACAAACTCACTAAAGCCACTGCCGTCAAGCGTGTCGAACCCGAACTTGTTGAGACCGACACCGCGTCCAAAAGTCGTATCAAAAAATGCGTTTGCCTCGACGGAGGACTTGTTGTCCAAAATCCTCTCAACGCCAAACTCAAACCTCCGGCTCTTATTCATCCGCGGCTTGCCTTTGACAATGTACAGGTCCTGGACCGAGATCGGATCGCTGAAGGCAATACTTTGTCCTTCGAGATCGATCGAGTTCGCCCAATTTTTCTCGTTCGCCGTTTGCGTAGTGTAAGCCACACTCATCCGGGTCTTTGAATTCACATCAAATTGAAGTCCCAACCGCGGCGTTATTGACGCGTCACGTCCAACGCCGAGAAAACGTGAATAGTCCAGACCAAGGACAAGGATCACGCCATCGCGCAGCTTCCATTCATCCATTGCCTGGAACGATACTTGTCCGAGCGAGCTATCGTCGTTGGCGAGAGTAATATTGCCGAGCCTCGCGATCGATGAATTGAACCGGATCTCGTGCGAGGCCGCGGCTCTGAACCTTAGGTCCGTTTCCAACCGCATCGGGGCATTGCGTCCACGACCGGCTTGTCCCGCGACAACCACGTCGGCGTTATCGCCGACAGGGACAAGCGTCGCAAAATTAACACCGGTAAAGTTTCCCTTCGGTGAATCGGCTACATATGTTTCAATGACCGTCTGGCCTCGCTTCTTGTCCGGGCTCGGCGTGGTATCGTCATCGAGACTCGGATCAGTCGGATCGTCCGGCGTATTTACCGCTACGGTCGAGTCGCCTTCGCGATGCTGATAGATCGAACGCTGCGATTGTGCCGCACGGATCCGCCATTTAGAACTATTCTTGTCAAGGCGTTTTTCGGGAAGCGTATTTCCACTGCCCGATCTTTCGAGCCTAAACCCGTAAGAAACTTCGGCTGAGCGGCCGACCTCGACACCTAACAGCGTTACGGGATTAAAACCCTGTGCCACGGCGAGTACGGTATACGTGCCCGGTATTATCTTTGCTATAAAGCTGCCGTCCGAGGCTGACGACACTTGTTTAAAAAGTTTGGAAGTACCGGCCCGAAATATCGCGACAGTGGCATCCGCGATCGGCGTTCCGCCATCATCGCGGACCATTCCTCTGATGATCCCAAGATTACCGGCGTTCTCGATCGAGACTTTTGCATGTTCCGCCGGCGCGGCAAAAGCCGCGGGTGCTAATGCAATTAGCACCAGAAGGACTGGCCTCAAAAACTGCTTTGACCTGATCAGGAATTCCATCAAAAAAAGCTAGTGCAAGTTACCTACGTATTTTGTTCACAAAAATCAAACGTGTCAAGCCAAATTAGACGGGGTTGTCGCTTTGTAGGATGCGACGAGCCTTGACAAAGTTTGCCCCACGACTAGAATTGAAAGTTGCTTTCCGGACACCTGAGGAGACGTGGCTGAGTGGCTGAAAGCGGCGGTTTGCTAAACCGTTGTACCTCAAAAGGGTACCACAGGTTCGAATCCTGTCGTCTCCGCCATATCAAATTTCAAGATTCTAATTAATGTTCGTAACTTGAAACGGCTGTCAAGTAATGACAAAAGCTATTGCATTGCGCGGGGAAAGCTGGTATACACCGATAAAAATTCTGAAAGTGTCATTGGTTGCCCCGGTGAAAGCTCGCCATATTTTGCCTAATCGATGCGTATGGGGGAAACTAATCGTTTATGACGGTTAGAGTTAGATTCGCACCTTCACCCACAGGATATCTGCACATCGGCGCCGCTCGGACGGCGTTGTTCAATTACTTGTATGCACGCCACGCGGGCGGCAAGTTTTTGCTTCGGATCGAAGACACCGACATTGCCCGGTCGACGGAAGAATCAACACGATCGATACTAGACGGACTCAAATGGCTCGACCTCGACACCGACGAAGAGGTGCTTTTTCAGTCAAATAATGCCGACAAGCACCGTGCCGCCGCCATTCGATTGCTTAACGAAGGTAAGGCATATCGCGATTTCACGCCGAAAAGCGATCAGGCGGACCGGAATGTAAAAGCAAACATCGTCGAGCGGGCCCGCGCCGCCCAGGGCACGAAAAACATGCGTGATAATCCGTTTCGCGCTCTTTCGCAGCAAGAATCGGACGAGCGGGCGGCGGCAGGCGAGCCGTTTGCGATCAGGCTGAAAGTTTCGGAAAACGGTAAAACCTCGTTCGAGGATGGCGTCTTCGGTTTACAGGAACGCGACCATGCGGAAACTGAAGACCTTGTCCTTCTGCGATCGGATGGCCATCCGCTTTATAACCTTGCCGTCGTTTGCGACGACATAGAAATGGGCATCACCAATGTCATTCGCGGGCAAGACCATCTTACAAATACGCATAAACAGATATTGATCTATGAGGCCCTCGGCGCAGCGGAGCCGCAATTTGCTCATTTGCCGTTGATACTCGCGCCCGGCGGCAAAAAGCTGAGTAAACGAATTCACGGCGAGATCGTGTCGTTAACAACATACCGCGACGCGGGTTTTGTCGCGGCCGCCTTTCGCAATTTCCTTGCGCTTTTAGGATGGTCGGCCGGCGAGGAACGCGAGATCTATTCGCTTGCCGAGTTGATCGACAAGTTTTCCCTTGAAGGCGTCCACCGGTCGAGTGCGATTTTTAACTACGAGCCAAACAATCCCAAACGTTGGACCGATGACAAGGCAATATGGATGAACGCGGAATATGTCCGCACAATGCCGCTTGATCAATTATTGCCTCTCATTAAGTCCGAGATGAGATCGGCAAAGCTTTGGCGCGATGAGTACGAGGACGACGACCGTAAATGGTTTGAGCAGACGATCGACCTGATCCGCCAACGCTTTTTCACACTGAAAGACTTTTCTTCGCAGGGGAGGGCCTATTTTAGCGAGGACTATGATTTCGATCCCGCCGCGGTGGAAAAGAATCTAAAGAAATTCCCGGAGTTGAAAGAATGGCTTCCCGAGCTTGCGGCCCGTTTCGAGGCGATAACCGAATTCGACGAAACAGCGATCGAAGAAGTGGTAAAAGCATTTGCCGAAGAAAAGGGCACAAAGCTCGGTGTGATCATGAACGGTGCCCGAACGCTGTTGACCGGCGTCGCGGTCGGTCCGTCGATGTTGGCTGTTTTTGAAACTATCGGCAAGGAAAGATCGGTTTTGCGTCTGCGAAGCAAAGTCGCGTGGAACGAATGAAACTGAATGGAAAATGGAAAATGGAGAATCAACGACCGGTTCTTAATTCTCCATTCTCAATTCTCCATTCTCCATTTCGAAGTCACACTTCGATCAGGACATCCACCTGTACGCGTCTTTTTGCTTCATCAAGAAACGTTTCTATGCTCGAGGCGACCTTTTGCCGCGTAAGAGTCCGATTGATCTCGGCCCGCTTTTCATCCAGCGTCGGAACAAGCACGCCGGGTGATCGCCGCCGAAAATCGGGTACAAAAACATCGCGATAGTATTTCGCCTCGTCGTCAGGCGTGATCACGACAAACGACGCAAAGCGAAAGTCGACATATTTGTCTATCGCGACGCGCTGAGCTATCAGATTCTGAAAGTCGACGTCTTTGATCGAGTCGAAGCCGACCTGCCGCAGGCGTGTCTCAAATGCCGCCGGCGATGGGAAGAACTTCAATGTCTCATTTATCTTAGCCGCTATCTCTTTATCGGTCGGTGGTTCGCGCGGCAACCGCTCGGCCTCGAGAGCAAAGATCCGTTGATTGATAAGCAATTGCAAGGCGGCATTGAGATCGTCCGACCGGGGCGGGGTGAGCTGCGCTGCCGGTTGAAGCGCGAGTTGCCACATCAGGTCCGAATACGTTATTAATTCCTGGCGAACCCCATCGCTCACAACGGCGACCGTTTTGTCGATGACCTGCTGCCCCTGAGCGGTATGTGGCCAGGCAGCAATAATGCAGACCGCACCGATCAACAAGATGCATAACGAACGGCCGCGTCTTTTCTGAAGAGCAAACATTATAGCTACTTTAATTTTCAACGGGTTGGCCTCAGCCTGTCAATACAAATCACCCGCAGCCAAATTCATTGACAAAGTGTTAAAAATTGTTTTTAATTAGAAAGGGAATTTGTAACCTTTATCAGGGCATCTTCTCTCTCTTAATCCGATCTACCACCGCACCGATCCTTTCCTTGGCTGCGATCAATTAGAAATGCTCAGTTATCCGCTTCCGAAAAGTCGAGCGAATTATGCCGCTCAAGCACCGGAGCCCAACCAACCAAACGCTGATCTAAAGTTCATCACGGAGCTTGGGCGAAGCCTCCTGTTTACAATTCATCCCAAAAAGGTCGCAAGCCGCGTTGCCGGTGACATTTGCAATGGCATCGGCGCCGAGATCTGCGTATTTGCCGCCGAGGTCGGCAATATTGGCTTGATAACTAGCGCGTATGGGCATAACAGCGAGATCGAAGAAAAATTCCTGCAGCGAACGAGGTTCGACGAGTGGATCAGCTTTATGCCGCCGCAGATCGGCTTTCTCGAAGAGCGTAAAGACCAGTTCTTTGTCGACAATGTTGAACATTCGTCTGAATACGTTTCACCGCTCCATATCGACGGCCAGATAAAAGGGGCAATTATTACCGGCTTTTCCGAGGCGAACGTATTTACGGAACAAAAGGCCAGGCTTATCGACGCCGCGACGCAGATGGCTGCAATGAGCATCAATCTTTCCGCGCATTACGGATCGGCGCTCGAGGATTCTATTACCGAGGCGCGCGACGAGCAGCGACGATTTACCGAGGCCATTCTCGACGCGTTACCTGTTTCGTTATATGTCATCGACCGCGAATATAAGATCGTTACCTGGAATCGTCATCGAGAGGTTGGGGTCCAGGGACTGCCGCGCGATCTTGTGATCGGGCGCGACGTTTTCGACGTCCTCGAGAAATATCCGCAAGGGCGGCTCAAGCAGGAATTCGAGCGTGCGTTCCGGACCGGGAACATCGAACGAATCGAACAGCAGACGATCGCGGATGACGGTTCCACGCGTCATTGGCTCGTTAGCAAGGTACCCATGAAAAGCGCCGAGACAGGCGATGTTACACACGTCATCACGGTCGGCGAGGATGTCACCGTCAGGGTCGAGGCATTTCAGGCTATCAATCGTGCCGAGAAGCTTGCCGCCGTCGGCCGTCTTGCCGCCGGCATCGTGCATGAGATAAATAACCCGCTGGCGACGATCGGTGCATGTGCCGAAGCTCTGGAACAGCGTATCGACGAAGGAGTATTTGACGTCTCGGCCGCACTCGACGATCTGACCGAGTACCTCGGCCTGATCAAGAGTGAGACTTTTCGATGCAAGAACATTACGACTGGCCTGCTCGACTTTAGCCGAGTCAGATCGGGCGAACGAACGGCTGTGGATCCGGGCGACATCGTGCGGTCCGCTGCAAAGCTTGTATCTCACCAGAAGCGGGGCGATGGTATTGTGCACGAACTTTACGTCGAAGCGGACCTTCCGTCGATCGCGGCCGACCCGGGTCAGATACAACAAGCGGTCATTGCTCTTGCAACCAATGCCATCGACGCAATGCCCGGCGGCGGAACGCTTATATTTCGCGTGTTTGCAAAGGCAAACCGGGTTGTTATCGAGGTCGGGGATACCGGTCAAGGCATCCCGCCGGAAGACATGTCCAAGATCTTTGAGCCATTTTTCACCACAAAGGAAGTCGGGAAAGGAACGGGCCTTGGGCTCGCCGTTTGCTATGGCATCGTATCTGAACACAGCGGCCGCTTAAGCGTGCGTTCGAATCCCGGAAAAGGAACGACCTTTTCTATCTTTTTGCCGTCATTCGAGCATTCAACGGGCTCGAAAGACAACTGATCTTATGATGTCATCCGAGATCAAACCCTCACTCCCTATAGACCCAAACTTATGGCGAAACTACTTGTAGTCGATGATGAAAAAAACCTGCGACTCGTCGTGCAGAAAGAGCTGGCCCGTCAAGGGCATGACGTCGACACCGCGCCGGATGGCGAAGCCGCCTGGGAAATGATCGAGGAGCAGGATTTTGATGTATTGCTTTGTGACATAAACATGCCTCGGCTCGACGGTATTGGTCTTCTTCGCCGAACGCGTGAGCGTAATCAGAACCCACCTGAAGTTATCATGCTTACCGGACAGGCAACAGTCGAAACAGCGATCGAGGCCATGAAACTGGGGGCATATGATTACCTGACAAAACCGTACCGTATCGCGGAGCTTTCGGCCCTCGTAACACAGGCCGCCGAAAAGCAGCAACTCAAGGTCGATAACCAGCGACTGCGGGCACACATCGCACGCACGCATAAAGGGCTGCCAGAGATCGTCGCGGACTCGCCACAGATGAAAGAGGCTTTAAGGCTCGTCCAACGCGTCGCGCCATCGGACACCTCGGTAATGATCACCGGCGAATCAGGTGTCGGAAAAGAACTCATCGCACAGGCGATCCATAGATTAAGCAAACGCTGCGACAAAGTTTTTATCGATCTGAATTGTGCGGCACTGCAGGACACGTTGCTCGAAAGCGAACTGTTTGGCCATGAAGCGGGAGCATTTTCGGGAGCGCGGGCACGAAAGCTCGGCTTGTTTGAGATCGCGGACGGCGGGACATTGTTCCTGGACGAAGTCATGGAGATGCCGATGCCGCTGCAATCGAAGGTATTAAGGGCATTGGAAACGCGTTCGTTCTTCCGGGTCGGGGGCGTCAAAAAGGTCGAGATCGATGTGCGTCTGATCGCGGCGACAAATCGCGATAAAGAGAGCGCGGTTGCGGACGGCCATTTTCGGGCGGACCTGATGTACCGGATCAACAGCTTTGAGATCAATATTCCGCCATTGAGAGAACGCCGCGAGGATATCGAGCCGCTCGCAAGACACTTGCTGCACAAACTTGCCGGCCACGACGAACCCGAATTGTCGCCCGCGGCGATCGAAGCGCTTAGCGCCTTTGAGTGGTCGGGCAACGTTCGCCAGCTTCGCAACTGTCTCGAGCGAGCAATACTTCTATCGGATAACGGCGTGATTACGCCCCGCGAATTACCACCTGAGATCGCCTACCGAACCGAGAAGACCAACGTCTCGGTCAGTTATAACGCCCCGCACGTGTCGAGCGTGAATACATTTAACAACTCATCCCCGACGAACCTTCGTGAGATCGAGCGTCAGCAAATAATAGGCGCACTTGATAAGACCGGGTGGCACCGCGGAAAGACCGCCGAGCTGCTCGGCATCTCGCCCTCGACCCTATATCGACGGCTTCGGGAATACGAGCTCGATGCTTAATATCTTTCGCGTCCAGAATTCGCTTCCAACCATCTGCGAATAACGCGCACAACGTAATCTACCTCTTTATCCGTTAGGGCCCGCCCTTTCTCGATCTTGTGCCACTTCTCAAGACAGGAGCGGCAGCAGGTTGCGGTCGCGTGCTGCGCGACAAAAACGGGATGGCCTTGCCAGGGTGTCTGTTTGCCGTCGTTTACCGGCAACGCGGGTGCCAGACGTTTTCTGATGAGATCAAAGGCGTGACGCTCCACGGTTTCGATACCTTGACTGCGCAAGTATTCGGCCTCTTTTGCCCCAAGGCGCTTGCCGCGTCGGAACGCTGACCGGTCGAGCGCCGCAAATAGTTCATCAAGATCTCGCATTACCGGTACTCACTGATCCAGGGCAACCCTCTTTTCGGGAGATGTCCACGGCGCCTACGCCTCGTTCTTTTGGCCAATCACATATCTCAAAACGTACAGCCTCAATTTGTCCCGGTTCGCCCTTAGATAACCGGGGTGGTCCTGTGCGATCCCTCGATCTGGTATCGCCATCAGTATATAGGCCTCAAGCAGTCCTTCGCGGTCCAATTTGTCGATCATAGCGATCTGTGAATTCAGTGTTTTTGGCTTTAAACTTCTTGCCATCGACACCACACTTCGAAGTGCATCTGCCTCTTCGACCAGACTATGCCGGTAAACGCCTTCATTGGGGAATGTTTTTGCGAACTTTTTCTTTTTCCACGCTTCCCGGGTTGCCGAATAGGCGATCCACGCTATAGAACCATCCTCGGCACCGGGGTTTACATTGATCGCGGTATTTTCTTTGCCGTCCTGCCCAACCGTGGTCTTAGTAATATCGATCTTTGGGTGACCCAATTGGGTCTTTGTCGCCTCAGCCCATTGAGCAATGCCGCTCATGGCAAGCCGGTCGTAAGGCGCTACGATAAAAGATTCGATATAACGGTCACGTGCCTGATCGTATTTGCCTTGCCGCATCAGCGGCGTCGCTGAATAGCGGTACGCCGTTTCCCGAAAAGGATTGATCAATATCGCCCGCTGATACCATTTTTCAGCTTCGTCATACCGATTCGTCTGCGTCATAACATCGCCCGAGAAGAGGGCCGCGTAATAGCAACGCGGATCTAGAGCCAGGGCGTCCTGATAGGCCTTAAACGCTTCGTCCAATTTGCCGGATGCGAAAAAAGCCTCGGCCTTTTGCATTTCGTTGTTCGCTTCGGCGTTGTCGGAAAACCCTTGCCCCCCGCTTCCGTCCGGCGGTATACCGTCAATGAGCCCTTTGACCAGCAGCGAGTTGTCGCCGAGATCTTTCGCTTTGATAAAGGACTCACGTGCACGGACCCTCAATGAACGTTTCGCCTGGTCGTTCTCGATCGTCGCTGCCTGGCCGAGCAAGGAAAACCCGAGGTTCCGAAAAACTTCGGGATCGTTTGGCGCGAGCTTGGCAAGCTTTTCGTATATCGGCAGGGCCTCGGTAAATCTCTGGCCATCGACCAGTGATTTGCCTTGTGCCTTGAGAGCCGCGGTGTCGCCGGTTTGGGCTGCAATTGCGCCGGCGAGGGTAATGAGAGCGAGAATGACGGCAATTATGTTTCGTTCTTGGTGGCGCATGAACTTATCTCCATACTGGATCTCAAAGTTATTAAGATGCGGCTAAAGACGCGAGTGAGCAACAAATAGAAATCGCTGTTCCGACATTGGTGTCAATTGCTCGCTTACGATGGCTGCATTCTGCTGCAGCTTGTCGCGCAGATTATTGCCGCCGAAAAGCAGCAGTTTTCGCCGTCCGGACCATTTCAAAAGACGCGGCAATTTGTTTGTGAACTTATCAAGAGCCCGACAGGTAACATATTCGAAAGTGCCGGCGGGAACCTCTTCAAACTGGCGATCTATTATTTCCACCCGATCTCTAATTCCCAGTTTTGATACGGCCATTTCGAGAAAGTTGGACTTTTTCGGTTTAGATTCTATCAGCACCGCGCGCAGGTCATCGCGGACAAGCAGGCACGGGATCGACGGCAAGCCGGCACCGGCGCCTATGTCGGCAAAACGCGCCCGATCAGGTAAATGTTCAAGTAGGGTAAGGGATTCAAGAATGTGACGAATTGCGAATTCCTCCGCGGAACACGGCGCGACCAGATGCAGCAGATCGTTATGTTCCTGTACCAGCTCATAATAATCCGCGAGCCGGTCGATCGTGTCAGCAGGGAGGGACAGGCCAAAAATGTTTTGGTGTTTACTTACTGCATTTATGAACGTATTACGCACAAGGAAGGAGTTCCCAGCTAAGCGCCTACTCGAAACTAGAAACTCGAAACTCGAAACTAATCAAGTGGTGCGGACGAGAAGAATCGAACTTCCACGGCCTCGCGGCCACAGGCTTCTGAGACCTGCGCGTCTACCAGTTCCGCCACGTCCGCTCGAGGGCGAAACATTGATAATACGCGCTGGCGCGGGCAAAACTCAAGAAACCCATCTGAGGGATAGTGGGTCAACGGTCGAAAATGTAGATGTTACCGTGTTCAGGTTATGTAGAACAGGTCGCCCCTCTGAGGCTAGACGATCGTTCTTCACCGCGGGATCTACAAACAGGCCGCCCTTAAGGGGCTAAGAACTAAAGAGAAACGTTCCAGCTCCGTTAGGAGCGACCTGTTTGTAGAAACATATAAACAAAATCAACAAGCTCCATAGGAGCGTCCTGTCATCCGATGAAAAGGTACATCAGAGATATCACCGCGACCTCTGCGGAGCGAGATGGGGTCTTTCGTTTTTCGAAATGACCCACTACCATCATCCGATTTGTTATATTTGACCTAATGCCAACTACGCTTCACGATAACCTCGCCGATGTCCGTCGCCGCATCGAGAAAGCTGCAATGCGCTCCGGCCGTGACGTGGACGATATAAAACTGATCGCCGTCAGCAAAACCCATCCGGCCGAAGTTTTGCGCGGAGCGATCGCCGAGGGGATCACTGCTTTGGGCGAGAACCGGATCCAGGAGGCAGAGGGAAAGATCGAACAGGTCGGCCGCGACGCGGCCGAATGGCATCTTGTCGGCCACCTGCAGTCGAACAAGGCCCGCCGAGCGGTGCAGCTTTTCGATGTTATCCAGTCGCTCGACAGCGTCGCGCTCGCAAAACGGCTCGAAAGAGTTTGCATCGAGGAAGGCCGTTCGGAACTGCCCGTCTTTATCGAGGTCGATCTCGCCGGCGAGGAAACCAAAAGCGGCGTATCCGAAGCGGAACTTGATGAAGTGCTCCGCATCGTCCGCTGCTGCATTGCACTTCGTCTCGAAGGCCTGATGGCGGTCCCGCCGTATTTCGAAGATCCGGAAAAGGTGCGGCCATTCTTTCGTCGGCTTCGCGAGATCCGCGACCGTCTAATTGTCGATGGTAACTTCGCCGACGGGCGCGGCGGACTCTCGATGGGTATGAGTCATGATTTCGAGGTGGCGATCGAGGAAGGGGCCACCGTCATTCGCGTCGGTACGGCGATCTTCGGCGAACGATCATCCGACGTTTGATCATTTATGGAGCTTTATTTATCGACACGGGTATTCCCGACGGTGAGTCTCGTTGTTTGGGCGTTTTTCAGCGTATTCCTGGGAATGCTCATCTTGCGGACCATCTTCAACTTTATCGATCCGAACCCATTCGGCCGGATCGGCCATTTTGGTTTCAAGGTTAGGAAGGTCACCGAACGGTGGGTTTATCCCGCCGCACGATTTCTAGCCGCTTTTCGCATTGACACTCGGTTCGCACCGCTGTTGACGATGTTGATCGGATTTGTGCTTGTTTACTTCGCCATGCAGATCGTCGGCAGTACTTTGTTTATCATCGATGGTTTGACGGCGGGGATCGTAACCGGGAACCCGAAAATCTTCATCGGATTTTTGCTATACGGTTTGCTTAGCATTCTCGTCCTGTTTATCTTTTTGCGCTTTATTTCGTCGTGGTTCGTATTTACACGAAATACGTTCTTCGGGTTTGTTACCAAAGTTACCGATCCTATCCTGCTCCCTGTCAGGCGGCTGATACCGCCGATCGGGATGTTCGACATCTCGGCAATGATCGTCCTGATCTTTATCGGATTTCTGCAGTCGATCGTGATGCGGGTCTTTGTGTATTAGCGATTTCCGATTGTTAAGAAGGCGGTCTTCGACCGCCGTTGTAAATCAATCCGTGAATGGTAATGACCGCGGTCAAAGACCGCTCGCTTAACAGTCGTCAATATTTAAATCGGCTCGTGGATGATGGCGACCGCGGTCGGAGACCGCTTGCTTAACATTCTTTTGCCTTCTACTCGCCATCTTCTGAATTGTCCTTGATATCCTCGCGTTTGATCCCCGCGGTCATCAGCTCAAACGCCGGAAGGCGCGCAATAGCCGGCATTGGTTCATCGCCTCTGACCGAGAACCAAATTATCTCGTTCAGAACCTGGGGGTCAGCCATGTCCGGATGGCTAAAGTCCTGCTCAGACGTCAGTTTCATGTAACCTTGCGTCGCCCGGTTTGGCCGGTCCGGTGGAAACAGGTTGTCGAGGGCAACCGTCGGTAGCTGGGACGTGAACGGACGCAGATCGGCCTTCGAAGTGAAGATATCGATCGGCGTTGCATTTGCGTCAAGGAAGTTCATCGGTTCGAGCCCAATACAAAGTTCCAGCGTTCGGATCAGGCTGACCGTATTATGAAGTTCGTGAACAAGTGCACCGGGACGGTTATAAGCCGAGATCACAAAGCCCGGCGAGCGGTGTGCATCGACATGATCAGACCCGTCCTGGGCATCGTCCTCGACGACAAAGATCGCGGTGTCGTTCCAGTACGGGCTGTTTGAAACTTCCTCGACAAGGCGGCCAAGGGCGAAGTCGTTGTCTGCCACATAAAACTGCGGCGTCGGCTTTCCGCGGCTCATCCCATTGGTATGGTCGTTCGACAGCCGAACGATCGATAAATTCGGCAGATGGTCGCCGCGACCCACCTGAAGATCGCCAACCGTTACGCGAAATTCCGCCTGCCAGGCGGCAAATCGGGAATTTCCCCTAAACGGTTGCGTCGCGCTGGCACTGGTTATGGTCGGATCGAGTGGGGTCTTCGACTCGCGTGCGGCCTTATACGAATCGGTCGTGATGATATCGGGAATGTCGAGGTCAAAATTTGCCGACGACGTTGAGAAATGCCCCTCGAGCGATCTCTTGGTGGCAAAAGTCGTAACCGTCGGCGAAGTATCCGGGTACCTTTTGGGCCGTCGCGTATTGACGGCACTAACATCTTCCTCGGAAACGGTCCCGATGAATTCGCCAAAGTTCTTGTAAGACAGACCGGCGCGCTTCGCGGCGTCCCATAGATACAATGTCTCGGGTTCGGCAATGTCGCGTGCGCCGTTCAAATAAGGCACATACTTCTTTTCAAAATTCGCGACATCGGCCGCGGTCGCTGGCAAGTCGAAAACGGGCGGCAAAGCGACCGGGGGCTGACCCGACGGCGGACTATAGGACGGCAAGCGATTAAATCCCTCAAAATCGTATGTCCGTCCGCGCCTGGAATAGTTCCACCGGAAAGACTTATCGACAAAGTCACTCGAAAAGGCGGCGGTCGACCAGTTATGTCCATCGGGACTCGCCTCGGCATTGACGAAGAACCGGTCAAGAAGGCCGAACCGCAGAGCTAACGCATGAGCGTTCGGTGTAATGTTCTGTTTCTCGCCATTCGGCGATCTCGATGTTTTACCGGCTCCGAAAACGGTCACGGACTCGTCGCCGTCCGCTTTTTGGCCGTCGCCGCTCCTGTCGATATCGCCGAGGACCTGATCGTATGTCCGGTTCTCGCGAATAACGTAAATTACATGCTTGAATGGCGATTTGCCCCCCGGAAAGATATTTCGCTTCTCGCGTGACAATAACCCATTGTTTCGCATTACCGCCTGCGTGTATTCAAACAGGCGCTTTTCATCCGGAATATCGACTACGCTGATATTTCCCGATACCGCTGACACGCTATATAGCCCGCGTTTGTTATAGCCCTCGCCCGGAAAATCTTTGTTCGGCATGTTTGGGTAGAAGCCGGTTTCGTTGACTTTTAGGGATGAATTCTCCATTCCGGTACCCTTACCATTGGCGATAATGAGGCGGTTACCGACAACGGCAACAGCCGAAGCGTATTTGCCGCTCGGTATGAATCCAAGCAGCTTGGAAGGGCTCTTTGATGCAGGAGCTGCAAGCCGGACAACGGCAACAGCGTTGGCTTGAGCATTGGCGACGTAGAGTGTTTTCTCGTTGTCGCTCAATGCAAGGCCTTCGGGAGCGGCTCCGAGGGCCGCTGTTTCGGAAAGGCGGACGTTTATGGTCTCAACAACCCGATCGAGTCTGGTATCGATGACGGATACGCTGTCGCCATTGGA
>OCZT010002710.1_pt1 | contig 18249 bp, 21 predicted proteins | sample 1539031 | NCBI WGS metagenome assembly OCZT01 (sample SAMEA3539308, study PRJEB22396) | soil metagenome | biome: tundra; feature: field; material: soil | place: USA | collected 2010-05 | depth 0.15 m | reverse complement strand
AATAGATCGGTTACAATGGCTAGGCTTTTGAAGTATGTAGAGAACTTCGAGACCTTAACTGCTGGGCTTTCTTATCATACTCCGCAAACTCTAAAGATGCTCTTTGAATGGGCTGATGTTATAACAGTTCCAGAGGAGAAACTTTTAGCATTAATTCCAGAAGAATATAAAAGTAAGATCAAATTCTATAATATCGGGGAAGATATTTATCCTAGACCACATAATAAAGTATTACTTGATAAAGCTAGAGCAATGATGGAGGCAGATAAAATAACATGAAAGTAGCAATAATCGGGTTAGGATATGTAGGATCAATTTATAAAAAACTATTTCCTGATGCAGTTGTTTATGATCCTCATAAAGGTTTTGATGATAAAGAAATAGTTAATAAATGTGAACTTGCCATAGTTTCACTTCCTACTATTATGTTAAAGGATGGTTCTTGTGATACCTCTATTATAAAAGAGGTTATGGATTGGCTAGAAACTCCTTTAATCCTTATTAAATCAACTATTCCACCTGGAACAACTAAATGGTTAAAAGAATGGACTGGTAAACGCATTTGTCATAGTCCAGAATATGTTGGAGAAGGTGGTTATTATATTCCTTTTTGGCAATATCCTGATCCGATTGAACCTAAATATCATTCCTTTATGATTATTGGTGGTGATCCGCAAGACAGAGAAGATATATTAGCTTTTTTCTATCCTAAGCTAGGGCCTACAAAGACTTATTATCAGACAGATGAAACTACCTCCGAACTTATAAAGTATATGGAAAATTCTGCTATTGCTGCAAAAGTTACTCTTTGTAATGAATTTTATGAAATAGCTAAAACTTTTGGAGTTTCTTATTCACAAGTAAGAGAAGGTTTTGTATTAGACGAGAGACAAGGTAAAATGTTTACTACAGTATTTAAAGATAAACGTGGTTGGGGAGGTCGTTGCTTACCAAAAGATGTTTGCGCTTTAATCAAAAGTGTGCAACAATTAGGATATGAACCAGAGTTTCTCAAAGAAGTTGTTAAATCAAACGCCCGATTTACCAATGAAAAAGACTTGCAAGATTTGCCAGCAAAAATTAAATCTAGGTAAAATTTATTGTTCTTTTAAATGTTATTGGAAAAGATCACCTAAGTTTAAAACTTCTTGTAAAGAATGCTCTAAAAAGTTTTGGACATACCCAAGCTTTATTAAAGTAGGTCAAGGATTTTTGTGTAGCAATGTATGTAAATATAAATGGAGAGCGAAGTTTTATTTAGGAGAAGATACAAAAAAACATCCTGAATTAGCTAGTAAAGCCAGAGCTTTATTAAATTATAATATAAAAATGAACAAAATAGAAAGATTGTCTTGTGAAATATGTTCTAACCCAAAATCTCATGGACATCATGAGGATTATTCAAAACCATTAGAAGTAGCATGGTTATGTCATAAACATCATCAATTAATACATACAGGAAAATTAAAAATATGATTGATTTATCAGTTTTAATCCCGGCCAGAGAAGAAGAATGGTTAGATTTAACCATTATTCACTTACTGGAAAGTATTGAAGGCAATACTGAAGTTATTGTAGTTTTAGATGGTTATCTGCCTAATCCTCCTTTAACAGTAAACGATCCAAGAGTAACCCTTATTTATAATCCTATTTCCAAAGGTCAAAGAGGTGCTGCAAATCAGGCAGCCAAACTTGCTAAAGGGAAATATGTAATGAAAATGGATGCTCATGTGGCTCTGGATAAAGGTTTTGATGTCAAGATGCTGGAAGCCTTCAAAATAACTGGTGATAACGTAACTATGATCCCTGTTATGAGGAATCTTCATGTTTTTGACTGGGTTTGTCCTGCTGGGCATAGGAAATATCAGGGCAAAGACTCTATTTGTATAGAATGTAGTAAACAGATGGTAAAGGAGGTTATGTGGTATCCTAAGCCCTCTCCAGCCAGATTTACTTTTACTTTTGATAAGACTATGCACTTCCAGTATTGGGGGGATTTAGCTAAAAGACCAGAAAATGTAGCAATGGGCAACTTGCGGGAAACAATGAGTATTCAGGGTTCTTGTTTTATGCTTACAAAGGAAAAATACTTTGAATTGGATATTTGCAGTGAGGATTTTCATAGTTGGGGTCAGCAGGGAGTTGAGGTTGCCTGTAAGACTTGGCTATCAGGAGGCAGAGTTATTGCTAACTTAAATACTTGGTATGCACATATGTTCCGGACTAACAACTTTGGCGGTTTCCCTTACTCCAATCCACAATCTAAAGTAGATGCTAACAGGGAAAAATCAAGAGAGCTTTTTCAAAGAGATAAGTGGCCTCAAGCTATCCATACTTTTAAATGGTTATTGGACAAATTTAATCCGCCAGATTGGACTTCCAGTAAAGGGATGATTTACTACACCGACAATCAGTTAGATGAGAGTATTGCCAAACCTGTAAGGGATCGGTTATTAGAAATTAGTCAAAAGGAACGTATTTTAATAGTCAGTAGTTCACTCAAGAAGATAGATTTTGGAGTTAAAAATATACATTTTCCTTCTTTAAAAAGAGGTTATGCTGCAATATCCAAACAGATTTTAGGAGCTTTGGAAAATAGTACTGCTGATGTAATTTTCTTTACTGAACATGATGTGCTATATCATTCAACTCACTTTGATTTTATTCCACCTAGTCATGATACCTTCTACTATAACCAGAATGTCTGGTATGTAAGAAAAGAAGATGGATTTGCTATACATTATGATGTAAATCAATTATCAGGACTTTGCGTTTATCGGGATACTGCAATTATACATTTTAGGGAACGTCAGGAAATGATAGAAAAAGAAGGATATACTTATAATATGGGTTTTGAACCCTTTTCACATGGTAGAGTTTCCTGGAAGAATCAGTTTAAACTTGGTATCTGGAAGTCACAGTTTCCTAATATAGATATTCGCTATGGTGGAAATGCTACAAGAATGAGATGGAAGAAAGATCAATATCGGAATCAACAATTACTTATTAATTGGCAGGAATCAACTATAGATAAGATAGAAGGTTGGACTGCTCAAGATTTTGAATTCTTAAAAGTGATATGATTAATTCATGGCTCTCGCATTTGACGCAGCAGTTTTTGGAACAGTTGACGGTAACACAGCTTTAACTTTTTCTCATACTTGTACAGGAAATCAATTAATTTTATTTGTAGGTGTTTGGTGTAATACTGGAGCAGATCATGTAACTGGTGTAACTTATAACGGAGTTTCAATGACTCGTGTCCCTTCTGGATATGTTAGTAATGGTACTGATACTTCTTCCTGGCTGTATTCTTTAGTTGCTCCTGCAACTGGTGCTCATAATGTAGTTGTTTCTACAGATACTTCTTTAAATATTCGGGCAGATGCTGCCTCATATACAGGAGCAAAACAAACAGGCCAACCAGATAATTCAGGTAATGATGTTCCAAGTAGTTCAAATCTTGCTACTGTAATTTTAACTCCGAGTGTTATCAACTGCTGGATGATTTCTTTTGCAGGTAATAATCAACAAACTATTTCAGTTAGTACAGGTACAACTAAAAGAGCAGGGGGGAATGTAACAGCAATTGGAGATAATAATGCTGCTATTAATCCTGCAATTGCAACTACTATGATTTGGCAAGCAGATAATGCTGGTACTCCAAATTGGTCATTAATAAAAGCATCAATTGCACCAGCTCTTGGTTCTGCATCAGCCAGTGCTTCTGCTAGTGCTTCTCTTTCTCCCTCAGCTTCTATCAGTCCTTCAGCCAGTGCTTCTGCTTCTTCATCTGCTAGTAGTAGTGCGTCTTCATCTGCCAGTGCATCTGCTTCTTTATCTCCTTCTTCATCTGTCTCAGCCTCAGCATCAGCTAGTGCAAGTAGAAGTGCTTCAGCCTCAGCCAGTGCTTCTTTATCCCCTTCTGCATCTTTGAGTCCTTCAGCATCATTATCTCCTAGTGCATCTCTATCTCCTTCTGCCTCTGCATCTGCTTCTGCTTCTGCTAGTGCTTCTCGGTCAGCCTCTGCATCTGCCAGTGCTTCTTTAAGTCCTAGTGCTTCTTTATCTCCTTCTTCATCTGTCTCAGCCTCAGCATCAGCATCCTCATCTGCATCTTTGAGTTCTTCAGCCTCAGCCAGTGCTTCTGCCTCAGCAAGTGCAAGTAGAAGTGCTTCTGCCAGTGCGTCAGCATCAGTTTCAGCATCAGCCAGTGCCAGTGCTTCTGCTTCATTATCACCTTCTGCCTCTTTAAGTCCTAGTGCTTCAGCATCAGCCAGTGCTTCTGCATCAGCCAGTCCCAGTATTCCACCTTCAAACTATAGCAGGCAAGCTTCTTTGACTATTCCTACAACTAAGAATGATTTATCGACTCTTTATACACCACAGGAAGTAATTGATGTTTCAACTGATGATGGAGTAAGAGTAGCTCAGGAAGATATTGCTCCTATTTATTTATTGCATCAATATAAAATAAGAGGTCATGATAATTACGATACAATGACTATTAAAGTAGATTTACAAAGTACTAATCCTCTTTCATCTCAACCTATTTATTTACAAGTATGGAATAATAGAACCAGTTTATGGGAAACAATAGCTACAGATAGTGAAACTCCAGAAAATATCGATACTCTTTTATCAGCAGTGATAAGTACAAATCTATCTGATTATTATGATGATACTTTCAATGATAATGAAGTAGCATTTAGAGTCTATCAGACTAACCCATTAATATGAAAAGGAAACCAACATGATTGTTTTTGATTCAACAGCTACTGGAAACGTAAGTTCTGGTACTTCTGTAACTTGGTCACATACCTGTACAGGTTCTGATTTAATTCTTTGGGTGGGAATAGGAACTGTTATAAAAGGGGACAGTATTACAGGAGTTACATATAACGGAGTTGCATTAACTCAAGTTAATAAAATTCTTTCAGATGGTGGTTATCTGTATCTTTATATGCTGGTTAATCCTGACGTAGGTACACACAATGTAGTTATATCTGCAAATCAGGCAGACCAGATGGGTGGAGTATCCATATCTTATACAGGTGCTTTGCAAACAGGGCAACCAGATTCATCAGCTACAAATAGTGTAAATGCTAATAGCATTACTTTGGCTACAAATGTTGTTGCAAATAATTCCTGGTTAGTTTCCATCTATCAGGGATCAAATACAGCTATTCTATCTTCAGGTATAGATAGAGGTGCTACCTGGAATGTCACACATATTGGTGATAGTAATGCTGCTGTAGGAACAGGATCACAGAATCAGACTTGGAGTAATACTACTGGGGCAGTATTAAGTGGAGTAGTAGCTTCTTTTGCACCATTTTTAGGTTCTCCATCAGCCAGTGCTTCTCAAAGTCCATCTAGTTCAGTTTCTGCCTCTGCTTCTGCCTCCCTTAGTCCTAGTGCTTCTCAAAGTCCATCTAGTTCAGTTTCTGCTTCTGCTTCTGCCTCTGTCTCAGCCAGCGAATCTCCTTCTTTATCTCCTTCTTCCTCAGCCAGTCCGTCATCTTCTGTTAGTTCCTCTTTAAGTCCATCAGCTAGTCTTTCTCCTAGTGCTTCAGCTAGTCCGTCTGCTTCTCAAAGTCCTTCCAGTTCAACTTCTGCTTCTTTAAGTCCATCTGCATCTCAATCACCATCTGCCTCTGCTTCTGCCAGTGCATCTGCCAGTGCCTCTGCCTCTGCTAGTGCCTCAGCCAGTAGTTCTAAAAGTCCATCTGCTAGTGCCTCTGCTTCCAAAAGTCCTTCTGCTTCAACCAGTCCTTCTGTTTCTTCGTCTATAAGTCCTTCCGGTTCTACCAGTGCATCAGCTTCTCCATCTTTACCTGATAATATTTTGTCTATAGATTTTGTAGAAATATGTTTTTCAACTGGTTATGCAAATGAATATACTACTCAAAATACTAGATATGATACTAATTTATATGTAAAACAGAATACTACTTTTACGGATTCCTACGGTAATCCTTGTTAGTGTATAATTAAATTATGCCTCAAGCAAATCAAAGAAGTAGTTTAATACCATATCATTTAAGAAGTTTTCTAGGTGGTCAAAGTGATTATGAGGACAAAGGTATAGCTGGATCATTCAAGTCTGGAATGAATTTAGATATAAGAAAACAAAAAGATACTTTATCTTGTGGTCAAGCTTTAAAAGATGATTTAACTCCAGGTACAATGACTGCTGCTGCCTATTTTGTTGTCCTATCTTCAGATGGTAATGCCTACTTCTTTTGCTATGATGGAAAAATCTTTAGACGTAATTCTTCAGGTACTTATTTATTAGTTTATACAGATTTACAGGAAGCAGGACAGATAATTGGTGCTTGTGAATGGTTTTCGGTAGCTGGTTGGACTTATGTTCTTTGGGCTACTCCAACTAGATTAAATATTAAAAAATTAGCTGGTTCAGGCTATACTCAGACTGAACCCTGGAATGATGTAAATGTGGCAGATACAGGTTCTTGGCCTAAAACTAATCTAACTTCAACTACTTGGCGTACTATGGCAATTGCTAATGGAGTACTGGAGATTTGTAATGGGAATGTTATGGGTATAGTTGGATATGATCTTTCCTATTCAAATAATGGGTTAGCTTTAATCCCCGGTAATAATGCTAAGTGTATTCTGGAAAGAGGGAAATATGGGATTATCGGTTGTACTAATGCAAATAATAAAGATCAAGGTAGTCTATTTGCTTGGGATGGAATAGGACTTCACTGGAATGATAAAGAGATTATTAAATTTGGCGGACTCAACTGCATGATTGATACTGAAATGGCTTTAGCTCAATTAGGAATTGATGGTCAACTTTATATATCTGATTTTAATACTCCTATGCCTTTTAGACAAATTAGAGGAGGCGGTCAATCTGATCCTGATGGAGCAACCAGTTATCATGGAATGGCTTTAATAGGTATATTTAGTAATGATAATTTAATTAATGGACTTTTATGTAATGGTATTTACTCAATAGGCAGAATTAATAAAAATGCTCCTTTAGTTTTGAATTTAGAATATCAGCTTACCTGTGATGAAATTTATTCAGTTAAAGTAATCGGGACAGATATTATAGTTGTATATAAGAATGGTTCAAGTTATGGAGTAAAGATAGTAGATATTAATAATAAGGCAACTGCTGTTTATCAAACTCTAGATTTAATTACTCCATTGGGTACTAGAAGATACCCTATTCCTCTTGGCAGATTATTGGAATGGTCTAGAGTTGATTTACAATGTCAGCCTTTACCTGCTGGAGCTAAAATTGAATGTTGGTATAAATACGATAAGAACACAACAGGTGGTACTAACAATGATGGATGGATACAAGCCAATCTGGATGGTGGGGCAGTCCAGTTTACAGGAGCAGGATTACAAAATGCAGTTTTCAATGTTGGACAAAGAGCCAGAGTTGCAGAAGTTCAGTTGATACTTATACCTAGTGATAATAATAGTCCTGAAGTAAATGAAGTCAATTTCTATTTTAGTGTAGGATAAAATGAGTGAAACAGCTTTTGCACCGACAACTATAGTAGATCAACCAGTACCTCTTTTAGATGGAAGTTTAAGCCAGCCTACAGGGTCTGCCTCCAATCCAATTGCAGATTCAGGTGCTGGTAGTCCTGATACAATAAATAATGTAAGAGTTCCGCAGTTAAATATAGCATCAGATGTAGTTTCTACTTCTTTAAATACTGCAACAAAAGCAATTTTAGGAACTTATACCTTTGAACAATTAGGAGCAATCCAGATAAATTCTTTAGTTAATCCTGCTGCTAATATTAAAATTTCAGGTGATGGAATAGTTGGAACTGATTTAAATGGTGTTACTTCTTTTGCAATAAGTAGTATAGATGGTTCTGCTACTTTTAGGGGGACAGTTACTGCTACTGATTTTATAGGTGGAACAATAGCAATAGGATCTGGAAATACTATTTTTAAAGTTGATTCTGCCGGGAATATGTGGGTTGGTAATGCTTCTATGGGATCAGCACCATTTCAAGTAACAAATGCAGGGGCAGTTACAGCTTCAAATGTAACTATTAATGGAGGTTCAATTAATATTAATGGTAATTTCATTGTAGATACATCTGGTAATTTAGTTGCTCATGCTGTTTCTTTAGCCGGAACTTTATCTGTATCTAATGGAAATCTAACTATTGATAGTTTCGGAGATATACAAAGTACAAACGGTGTATTAGTAATGTATGCTATTGGTTTACCAGGAGGAGCAGGATTCAATACTGATGGAAGTATTAGTGCCACAGGATCTTTATATATGAATGGTCATACTATTAATTCGATAGACGTAGCAGATTTTCAGCAAAGAAGTGGTAGGCCAGGTAATCAGAATTGTATTTATTTTTGGAAAAATGGTGGAAGTTATGGTTTTAGATCAAATATGCAAAATGGGACAACTTGGCAATTTAATCAATCATCAGTATAAATATGAATATTACAAAAGTTAAAGATAATTTAAAAAATCCTGTTCCAATAGTTTTTGAAGTACCTAAAATTACTCCTCATGGTAAATCAATAGAAGAATTGGATAAATTAATAATTAAAAAACCAATTTTACCTGAAATAACAGAAACAGAATTTATTGATATGTCAGTTAAATTAAATAGGGATAGATATACTCAGTTTCCTGATAGACTACCAACTAACGGATTATTACCTTTACCAGTTGACGAACATAAACATATTGGAAATTATGAATCTTTACATACTCTTTATTTAACTATTGCTAATGCTTATAATAAATTAATGGAAAGAGTAGAACAATTAGAAAAGAAAGTAAAATGAAAAAACTAATCTTAATCTTTTTAGCAAGCTATATATTGATTCCTTTAGCTTGCTTATTAATCGTTAGGAATAGGCTTCCTATACAACCTGTTGTGCAACACCAAACAATAGATATTATTCATGAAAATGGAGTTGAATATTGGTGCAATAAGGATTTTTGTTGGCGATCTGATCCAAACGCTTAGAATAGTATATAATATATTTATGGAAGATATTACCAAATGTCAAGAGGAAATTAATACTATCCTCAAAAAATATGGATTTGAATATACTTTTAATATAACTTTTCCTCAATACAATATATTACCTGATACATTAGCGTTAGCTTTAAAAGTTATTTCCAGAGAAACATTAAAAATCATTCCAGTTTTAGTTAAAAAGGAAGATCAATGATAAATCGACAAGATATAGAAACAGAATTACAGGCAAGACTTATGATTGCTAATAATTCTGTCCAATTTTCTACTGCCAGAATAACTAAACTGGTTCAAGATGCTAATCTTTGGGCTGGAACTTTATATTTTTGGCCTCCTTTAATGAGAGCCAGAATATTCTCTTCAAAACCTAATACTCAATCTTTAAACTACGATTATTATGATTATCCTGTTGATTTTCTACAAAATAGTGTTTCCAGATTATATATTGGGGGCAAAAAATATGATAAAAAAGCTTATCCTGATTTTTTAGATTATGTAGATAATGTAATTGCTGGTTCAATCCCTCCTGATCCTACTAAAAGATACTTTGCTGAATTTGGCAGACAATTCTTTGTATATCCGACTGTTACCTTAGCTGGTAATAATGATGGAGTTGTATGGGGAAATATTCAGCCTTTACAGCTTGGTTCTCCTACAGATAATACTATTTTCTCACTTTGGGATGATGCAGGTAATGAATCTATCTGTAAAAAGGCTCTATCTGTTGCTATGGAAAGACTGGATAGTGGCTTTGCAGGTACACAAAAAGCTGAAGCAATTCAACTTTTAACTGTAATGTGGAAGAAAGTCGTAGCAGAATTACAAAAAAACCAAAGATTAAACCATCCTTTCTTTCAAGTGTATGATATGTTCGGATCTGGAAGTGGACTCTCAACAATTGGTAATTTCAATAATATTGAGGTGACATTTTAATGAATCCTGTCGGGACTACAGTTAATCTACCAGGTGGAATAGCTTCAGGAATAGCCCCTGGAGGATCAGAGTATAAAACTGGTGCTGGTGCAACTAAAATTACTGGAGCTAGAACTGTTGCTGGACAGACTTTTTACAATATTGATCAAAGTGGTCTAGGTGGAGGCACAGGGTGGATTAATTCCTCAGCTTTAGCTGGTGGAGGTGCTGTCCCTACTTCAGCCCCTGCTGCTGCTCCTGCTCCAAGTTCTGGCCCTACTTCTTCAATGCCATCTACGCCCCAAGCTCCTGCTTTTGATCTAGTAGCTGCTACAAATGCTGCATATAATACCCCGGAAATTACTGCTGCAAATAAGGCCATAACAGACCGCCAAGCAGCACTAGCTACTGCTCAGTCTGGTATAAACGATAATCCTTTTTATTCAGAAGCTACCAGAGTTGGAAAATCACAAATGTTAACTCAACAGGCTAATAATGATATTGGAGTCCAACAGAATATATTGGCAGGACTTAAATCTGATGCAGCAATTAAATTAAATGCTGCTCAAGGACAATATAATATCAATAGACAAGCTTATCAGGATACTCTTTCACAGTTCAATATGATCTTACAGGCGGGAGGCTTAACTAATGCTTCACCACAGGATCTTGCTAATTTCTCAGTTTCTACGGGTATCCCAATGTCAGAGATGCAAAGCATTCAAGCTGTTCAACAAAAGAAGGATAACCCAGTTTCTATTACAACTGTTTCAGATCCTACTGGACAATATGCAGTAAGCATTGATAGTAAGGGGAATGTAATTACTAAAACTCAAATAGGTGCACCAACTGCAACTGGAAGCGGTGGAATCACAGCTTATGAACAGGCCCAATTAAATGCTCAGGGTACAAAAGCTGGACAGGATCAATGGAATACTATAATAGCGAATGCACAGAAACAATTAGAGGCTGGTGTTCCATGGGGAGATGCCTGGAGCTATGTCAGATCTCAAGTTCCAGCAAGTGTAGCCTCACCTGATGCTATTGATGCTGCCTTAGGAGTTCAATGGAAACAGCCGGGAGCTCATGCTGCATTTGTAGCTGGGACTATGCAATGATAAAGGAGAATAACTATGCCAGCAACAAGCAGTTGGGGTAATTTTACTGTAGGGAATCCAGCATCAAATACACCAGGAGGAGGTTCAAATGGCAGTTGGGGTAATTTTACTGTAGGAGATCCTCAGGCATCTTCAAAGCCACAGATTATTCAGCCTCAACAACCTGCCCAACAACCTCAACCATCCTCAAATCCTATTGGTAATTTCTTTTCAGGAGTTGAGAAAAGTGTTAGTAACATAGCTAGTAGTATTGCAGGTTGGTTTACTACTCCAGGTGGACAACCTACTCCTATAAATCATCCAGTTATTCCTCAAAATCAGGTTAATCAAATACAAGTACCTCCAAATGTAAAAGTAGGGGATGTTTTACCAGGATACAACAATGCAGGTAATTCTGCCCAGTTAGCCAAACCTGCTACTGGACTGGCAGCAAAAGCAGGAAATGCGATTGATAATACCCTGAATGATATTTTTGTAAATCCTCAAAATATACCTGATACACTGCCAGGAGTCCGTTCTCTCAAAACACAGACAGGTAATCCAATAATTGATAATATAACTGGTTTTATGCAAGGGATGATTGATAGTATAGTTAGTACCCCAAAGCAAGCTCTAGTTGGGGTTGCTGATCTTAACACTGCCCAAACATGGCAAGCTAAGTTATCTGATACAGCTAAAATAGCTATGTTACCTTTAACTATTGCTACTTTTGGAGAAGGAGGAGGAGCAGTAGCTGGTGGTAGAACTTTTCTACAGGTAGTTAAAGATGCTATTCCAGTAGGTTTAAAATATGGTTTTGGATTTGGAACTTTAAATGGATTGATTCAGAATGTAAATGCTCCGACTGTTCAGGCACAAATAGGATTATCCATTATACAAGGATTAGTAACTGCTCCTATAGGAGTTTTAACTGCTGTAGGACTTGGAGTAGGAAGTAAGGCATTAAGTGATTATGTTATTGGGCCAACTGCCAAAGTAATCGTAGATAAATTTGGCTATGATGCCTATAACTTTTTAGCCAATAAAGAGTTGATTCAAAGAGTTGTTACGGGTAAAGGATCAGCTGAAGATTTAAAGCAGTTTAATATTTTAAATAAAGCTGGAATTACTGCTGAAGTAGCTAGAAGCGGTGAAGCATCAGTTAGTACAGAGTCTCAAAAACAGGGAAAGATGTGGGATATATTAAGAAGTCTATATCCTGATGCAGTTAAAACAGGAGATATTAATAACCCTGAAACTACTCCTTTAAAACAGTTATCAGGGAACTCAATAGATACCCAAAAGTTAGGAGCTGATTACGTTGGTGTAGTCAAAAGTGCTGGTGATGCTCCAACTATTTTCCATTTAAGCCCCCAACAAGCTGCAAGTATGGTTATTGGTACTAATTTAGAAAATGGTGCAACAGGCAGAGGAATATTAAAAACTACTATGCAAGCCCAACAACAAGGAAAAGATATACAAATATCAGTTCTTCCAAAAGGAAGTAATTTACCTGCTGTTAATATGAACTTTGTAACTCCAGATGGTCATATTATTACTAATATTGGAATAGTAGATAGACAATTAAGACCACAAAGCCAAATAGAAGCTCCTAAGCCCGTACAGCCAACAGATGTAGTTCAGGGACAAGGATTCGAGATGACTAATCAATTAAGTAGTGGGAAATTAGAACTAGCTAAACAATTTGCTAATTATACAAAATCAATGACAGATTATAGCAAAGATCCGTCTCCTGTTAAGTTTGAGAAAATTAAACAACTTAAAGCTACAATAACTACTCTACAACAAACTGAACTTCAATCTATTAAAATTATGGATACTCCTGAAGATAAAATACTTAACCCTATTGTTAATGATATAATTAAATCAAATGGCGATCAAAATAATAAAACAACCCTCCCAAAAAACAGCAACAGTAAAACTCTCCAAGAATCCGTTACCAAAAGTAACACCAATCAAGGTATCCAAGCAACAAATGGGGCAACTTCTCAGGGTGTCCCGAACAGGGTCACCAGCGGGGCAAGCCAAAGCCAACAGAATAATCCAACTAACGAAAGACCCGCTGGGAGCGTCAACGAAGGGGCTAAATCTACCACAGCCGAAACAGGGCAGCCAAAAGGGACTGGGAGTACAGGGACTGGGGAGTCAGTCAAGTCAGATAACACCGCAGGGAATGGGACAGGCTTAAAGTCTGTTGGAGGCAGTGGAGAACAAGTTGTAAGTAAACACGCTGCATATATAGAAGCCCAAGCTATTTTAAGAAAAATTACTGATAAACCTTTTGAAACTCTAAGTACTCATGAAAAAGCTGTTTGGTCACAACAGAAAGAGATGGCTCAGCAATTACATAAAGATAATCCAGAGTTAGCTATGAAAGTTGCTTTAGGTGAAGCAAATGCTCCAGAAGGAATGCTACCAGCTCCTATTCATAATTATGTAGTTAGTCAAACTACAGATTTAGCTACCATGTTAAAATTAGGGAGTTCTCCTTATAATGATCAATTAACAGCAGTAGCTCAACAATTAGGATCTGCCAAACTGTTTAAAGAAGCTGATAATCCTACACAAAGAACTGTAGATGCTATTAAAGAAGTAAACCAATCAATTGATAATGCCAATAAAGATAAGATAGAAAAACAAACTGTTGAAGCAAAAAAGACAGCAAAAGAAGATAGTAATAAAACTAATTTAAATAAAGAAGATTTATCTTGGGATAAATTTTTGGATAGTATCAAGTGTTAGGATAAATATATGGAAGTATGTCTATTACCAGATAAGGTTGAACAACTTAAAAAGGATTTAAAAGATCGGACTCTTAATATTGCAGATTTATTAAAGCCAACTATGACAAGTGAAGCTAGAACAGCTATATTTGCTAAATATGCTCATCCTGAAGATGCAAAAGTTATTAATACTCTATTTGAGAGCAAATTAATTCTAAAAAATAGAATATTAGGTATCCAAAATTTAATAGAGAAGTTAGGTAAGTTTGGTAAAAATTCTCCTGAAGCTCAAGCGGAACGAGCCAGAGTTGTTAGTGAATATAAAGCAGCCCAACAGAAGCGGATCTTCAATCCTTTAGAACAACAATCATATTTAAATGATTTAGTAGATAAACAAATAAAAAGTCATGTTACTTTAGAACAAGCTAGAGTTCTTGATAAATTATCTAATGCTATAAAAACAGCTCAGGATACTACTACTGCTAAATTATCAGGTGTCAGTGATGAATATTTAAAAGCACACAATAACTTTAATAACTACAAAGCTTCTTTAAAGCCTCTTTCTTCAGCTTCTTCTATTGGCAGAAATCTATCTGTCATATTCAGGAATCATTTATTAATGAATCCAGCTACTCCTATAAAAACTACTTTTAACCAAGTTACGAATTCTTTAATGGAAGGAGTAGCTCGTAAATTTGGTTTAGGTTCACTAAGAAGTCCAATTGCTAGTTTAGCAAAACAGGCAAATAATGAGGCTTGGAAGACTTTTAGAGAAACAGGGAATAATACAGCAGCTATGGAAAATATAAATGATACTCATGTTTTAGGTAAAGGAGAAAATTTTAGAGTACCAACAGGAAGTACAAAGGGAACAGGATTAATTGAAAAAGGAATTAGAGTCTATGCCAGAATTACCAACAAAATTGCTATTGATTGGGAACACAATATTTCTTTTACTAAGTTTTATCAAAAAACCTTTTTTGATGCAGCTAGTACTATTTCAGGGAATATGGCAAAAGGAGATAAAGCTCAAGCTACTGAAATATTTAAAGACGCAATAAAAATAGAACCACAAACAAAGGAGGGGAGAATGGTACGAACCTTTGCTCAAGCTCAGGCAGCACGTGTTACTTCAACTAATGATACTTGGGCATCTACATTAGCAGTAGCAGGTAAAAATGCCCTTAATAAAATTAGTCCTGGTATGCCTCTTGGTGATTTATTAGTTCCTATTGCAAAAATTCCTGCTAATATTGTAGCAAATGGAATCTTAAATTCTGGAGTAGCAGTACCTTGGGCAGTGAAAGATATTATAAAAGGTAGAGCAAAAATGCAATCTGATAATTTAAACACAAAATATGAAGGAATACATCAATTTAGCAATGGAATAATCAGATTAATGGCTACAGTTGGAACATTAGCAGGAGCAGCAGCTTTAACAAGTCAACTTAAAAAGGAAGACTTTAGGAGTGATCAATATGGGGCACATTTTGTAAAAATTGGTGATATTTGGATTAATACAGAATACTTTTCTATTCTTGGACCAGCTATAGGAGGAATGATGGAAGCAAGAAAAGAAGGTTCATTATCAGGATATTTTAAAGGAGTAGGACAATCATTATTAGCTTTACCTGTCTCAGGAGTTGAAGCTATAACTAGTGTTATAAAAACAGGGATTATAAAATCTGCTGGTAGTTTTGTTCTATCTCGTGGAGTACCAGCTTTTGTACGAAACATTTCTCCTAGACCACAGAATTTATTATTTGGAGCACATGGAGTTGAAACAACCCAACAAGTAGCAGAAGATAAATCTGCTTCAGCAACCAAAGCATCAGCTGCCAGAGCTGTCAATAGTAATAGTCGCCCTAAAAAATACTAATAAAGTTTAAATAATGATAATATATATATATGGACACTGATGCCAAGTTAGACAGATTAACAACCGCTATAGAAAAAATGGTTGTAAGTCCAGTTTTGCCTGTAGCTCCTGTCCTTCCAGTTGCCCCAGTTTTACCTGTTGCACCAATCAATACCCAAGATCATGACACTTTAACTGGTCTGGTAATTTCTGTTCAAAACATAAGCCAAAAACTTGATGAAAAATGTGTTGAGATTAGGGCTGATATTAAATCTCTAAATGATGGTACTGTTACTCAATTAACAGATCATGAAACACGTTTGAGAAAAGATAGAGATGATATTACAATAATTAAAACTTATGGTGCTGCTTTCTTGGTTGCTTTAGTAGTAATACAAGTATTATTAAGATTTGTTTTTAAGTAGGTGTATAATATAAATATGACCCGCCAAGTTACTAATATACTTCCAGTAATAGAAGTTCCAGTTGCAGATGGAAATTGGGATACTGCCAGAGTCTACCCGATAAACAAAATTATTATTCACACAATAGTTGGTACAGTTCAATCCGCTATTAATAGATTTAATGCCCCCCGCTCTTTTGTTTCAATCCATTATCTGATAGGTCTAGATGGAAAACTTTACCATGAAGTTGATGAAGACAATGTAGCTTATCAAGGTGGAAATTATAAAATTAATCAATCCTCAATAGGTATAGAGCATGAAGATAACGGAGATTATAACGGACAAAGAACAGATCAGCTTTATCAAACTTCGGGTAAGTTAGTTGCCGATCTTTGCAGATTTTGGAATATTCCCTGTGATAGGGATCATATTAAAAAACACTCGGAGGTTTCAGATCATCCTACTGCTTGTCCGGATGCTTTAGATATTGATAGGATTATCAGAGAAGCTTTAGGAGTTTTAAACCCTACCCCTAGTACCCCCGTACCCCCAACCCCTGTTCAGCCTATTATACCAGCCCAAACTCCAATTTCACAACCAACGACTCCTACTTTAGAGCCACCAGCCCCTAGCAATCCAGTCGTACAAGAAAATAGCAATCCTCAAGTTATAGTGCCAACACCCAGCCTCAAACCGAGCCTGATAACTAGGATTTTAAACTGGTTAATGCAGCTATTCCATATAATATGAATACCGGATCACCATCAGGTTATATTACTATAACTGAATTGAAACACTGGTTTAAATGGGCGTTAGTTTTTACTCTTCCTGCTGATTTAGCTTTTTTGATAACTCTCCAAACTGGCGGTGATTTCAGGATTGCCATAGGAGCTGCATACTCAGCATTACTAAGTGCTTTAATAGGGCTAACCAAAACTTATATGGCTTCTAATAATAATCCAACAAATAATATTTAGGATTATAGAAGCAATTTATAAGAAGCATAACTTAACGTATGCTGGTAACATAAGCTATGCTTCTTCTTTTTTATTATTATGAAAGAACGAGGTTGTGAAGTTAATCCGCAGCTAACACCAAAGGGCTTTAAAGAAGTCCTAAGACAGCTTTTGCCTGATGGAGGATTAAAACAGATGTTTGTCCGTAAAGGCAGAAAAAGATTCGAACCACCAGAGGCAAATCTAGTATTAATCGAAAGACAATTAAATGAATATTTAGAAGATAGAGCGAGGAGGCAATAATGCCAATACTTGAACTAGATCATCCGCAAATGGCTGTCTCAATGGCAAATACCCTACATGGGATTGCTGTAGGTGAAAAATTATATGGAAGGGCTGCAGAAAATCTTTTTGATAGTAGATTTAGTCTTGATTATAAAAGAAAATTACTTAGGATCGGGGCTTTATCGCTAGAGAATGAGCTTCTCGATATGGGTCATATAAATCTTGTTAGAGAGGCCTTAACATTAAAATGAAATTCTTTAAATGGATTAGAGGGTGGATGTGGTTTTTCCAGGATAGATGTTCTTTTTGTGAGGGTTTAGGTACAGAACATATAAACGGAGAATTTTACTGCGAAGATTGCCACAAGAAGTGTTAAACCTCGCTTTAAATATCAATTTCTGTTCCAATCTCTTTAGCCCGGATTTCAGTTAGACTCTTCCTGTCACTTGTTGCTTGTTCCGCCAGAAACTTTTTAATAGGGATAAAAATGAACTTCTTAGGTTGTCGTTCGTGATACCACCAGACTACTACAAAGGCCTGTATTCCAACCAAATAAAAGCAATCAAAAGGCCTAGGGGCATTGAATCTTGTTTGCATATCTGCGAATACTGGTGGATCAATCAGTTTATGATAAAACCCTGCTTCTACCACTGCTGTTAAGGCTTCTGCTTGATGCGGTCTTAAAGCATCAAAGGGTAATGCACCTTTTTTTACAATCTTTAACTCAAAGACTCCGGAGAGTAAAGGTTTTTTAGAACGGATATATTTCCCGAATAAAGTCGTCATATCACTCTCACGCATCTAAATAAGCCCTCTCTCCCCATCTCCTAGCTAACCATGCTCCTTGAAGTGTATGATAAGAACCCAAACTGATAAATTTACCATCATCATCATAAATTATAATTTCTATTTTATCTCTTAGTGTTTGCATATTATCGTTTCCTGTACTTTCTCTAGTTATTTAATAATTCCTCTAACC
>OCZT010002709.1_pt1 | contig 18251 bp, 37 predicted proteins | sample 1539031 | NCBI WGS metagenome assembly OCZT01 (sample SAMEA3539308, study PRJEB22396) | soil metagenome | biome: tundra; feature: field; material: soil | place: USA | collected 2010-05 | depth 0.15 m | reverse complement strand
ATCGTGCAATTCTGATTCATATTCGCATTCTCACTGAAGGGATTGATTTGCCTTCTATTACCGGGGTAATGCCTTTCAAAGATTTGAATCCTATTTGTTTGTTTCAAACTCTTGGGCGAGCTGCACGGCTCTTGAGAGAAGATAGAGATAATTTGTATAGCGGGAATATTCTACCAAATGAGGTTTCCAAGTTTATTAAACCTTACTGTTGGCTGATTTTGCCACTTTATTACAAGCATTTGATTGGTTATAGAGCGATGATTTCTTTGCTCAAGAAAATCTTGAATTACTACGAAATTCCTTATGAAGATTACTTGAAAGCAGACAAGTATATTACTGGCGCTACGGAAGATCCAGAGAAGATTACTTTGGATGATAAATCTGGTGGTGGCTCGGAAGAAACTACCCTGCGACAATGGGTAGAAGATATTATTTTCCGCGAGAAACTGGACAAAGAAGAATCGAAAATGGGTGTCGAGTTGGAAGAAATAATTGCATAAAAGCCTTTAAAAGAAAGGTATTTTGATGATAAATGAAGAACTAAAATGGAAGAAGGGTGTGACCGAAATTGCCCGGAGATTGATCCCGGAGAAGCTGTTCGTTGATGTTAATTTTTCTAACAATTTGCAGACCGTTCACACTCCTTACCCACTATGCAAATCCATGATCTCAAAACTAAAGAAATATTGCGATTTTACTGATAAGAAATTCTTGGTTTTGAATCTTGAGTTTGCCGAGATTCTGATGTATGATTTTGATGTGGATCGGTCCTGTATCTGGTATGTGACGGATTGCGAGCAGAAAAAGAAAGTAGCTGAACAATTTGGAAGATATAAAATAAATGCGGTTTGTGGGAATTTTTTGTATATGGAGGAAGAGATGAAATTCGATTGCGTAATTATGAATCCGCCTTATCAAGGGGCCAAGGACAAAACAAAATCTGTTTCTAATAATATCGGTGGAGGAGAAGTGTGGCCAAAATTCGTCGATAAATCAATCGAGATGTGTAAGGAAGATGGATTCGTAATAAACATTCATCCTGGGAAATGGAGAAAACCAGAGCACAAGATACTCCCGACTATCAAAAAGTACGATTTGAAGTATATAGAGATACATGATGTAAATGATGGGCTAAGAACATTTAAAGCCAATACAAATTATGATTGGTATATCCTTAAAAAATGTCATTATAGCGGAGAGACTGTGGTTGTGGATTCCGATAAGAAAACACAGGGCGTAGATATTGAAAACATGCCATGTATTCCGTCAGCTAATTTTTCGTTATTTAATAAAATATTGGCAAAAGACGGAGAAGAGAGAACTCAAGTTATTTACAGCGCAAGCATTTATGATCACAGAAAGGTAAGCCCAAACAAAACGGATACTCATATCTACCCCTGCGTATATGGTCTTACCAAAAGGGACGGACTTAAAATATGGTATTCCGACTCTCCAATTGTTTCATATTTTTCTTATCCAAAAGTCATTGTCCCCATTAGTATTTATACTGATGCTACCATAGACCCAGATGGTTCTTATGGATTGTGTGAATTCACTTTTGGAATAAAATCAGAGAATGTCGAAGAAGCAGAAAAAATAAAACAAGCTATCCTCAGCGAAAAATTCAAAACTATCTGGAGATCCACCCAGTGGGTTCTCACGTCTAAAGAGTGGAGAGTCTTTAAGTACTTTAGAAAAGATTTCTGGAAGGAATTCGTATAATGCCAGCCATCCACCACGCTCGCGAAGCACGGAAGAAGCAAACAGCGGAGTGCTTCACCCCGCCATTTCTAACAAACCAAATGTTGGATAAATTGACCCAATATGCTCCGAAGCAATTCTGGAAGAAGGTATTTTGATGATTAATGAAGAACTAAGATGGAAGAAGGGCGTGACAGAAATTGCCCGGAGATTGATTCAAGAGAAGTTGTTTGACGATGTTCGTTTTAGCAACAACTTGCAGACTGTTCACACCCCTTACTCACTATGCAAATCCATGATCTCAAAACTAAAGGAATATTGCGATTTTACTGACAAGAAATTCTTGGTTTTGAATCTTGAGTTTGTTGAAGTTCTGATGTATGATTTTGACGTGGATCGGTCTTGTATTTGGTACGTGACTGATTGCGAACAGAAAAAGAAAGCCGCAGAGAGGCTTGAGAGATATAGGATTAATGCAGTTTGTGGGAATTTTTTGTATATGGAGGAAGAGATGAAATTCGATTGCGTAATTATGAATCCGCCTTACCAAAATCAATCCGCAAACAAAGGAAACACTCTGTGGGATAAATTTGTGGAAAAATCTTGCCAAATTGTAAAAGAAGATGGCTTTACTATGGCGATCCATCCTTCTGGATGGAGAAATTCAAACGGGACTTACAGAAGTGTTCATGAGTGCATTTTTGCTCAAGATTTGAAATATCTTGAAATTCATGACAAACCAGATGGACAAAAGACATTCCAAGCAAACACTCGATACGATTGGTATATCGTTAAAAATAGCAATTATAATGGGATTACAGAAATTGTAGACCAAGACGGAAAAGAATATGAGATAGATCTTAGGAAAATTTCATTCATTCCCAATTCCATGATCGACAAGATTCTATCTTTTGTAGCGAAAAATGGAGAAGAAACCGTACAGATTATAGCCAATAGCGCATATCACTCTCAGGCAAGAACTAAAGATAATACGATTTCTAAATCTAAAAACGATAAATATATATATCCGGTCATTTATACGACCCCTATGACTGGTCCGACAATTTGGTATTCTTCTACAAAAGACAATGGACATTTTGAGATCTCCAAAGTTATTTTTAATTTCAGTAATCCTATCGGATGTGTCGTAGATAAAAAAGGAGAATTCGGAATGTCGGAATTCCTTGCCGGTATTGTCGGAGAAGAGGAATATCTGGACATGGTCGCAAAGGTAATTAAAAATCAGAAAACAAATGGATTTGCCGATCTCATGGAAGCCTGCCATTTTACAAATAAAGTTTTCAACAAAGAAATATTTTGTCTTTTCCGTAAAAATTTCTGGGAGGAATTCATCTAATGCCAGCCATCCAACATGCCCGTGAAGCGCGCAAGAAGCAAACGGCGGAGTGCTTCACGCCTCCGTTTCTCACGAACGAAATGCTCGATAAGTTAACGGAATATGCTCCGAAAGCATTCTGGAGGGACGAAAGAAAAACCTTCTGTGATCCTGCTTGTGGCAACGGTAATATGTTGATTGAAGTTCTCAAGCGGAAACTCCATTACAAGCACGATCCTCTCAAAGCGCTCCAAAGTATCTATGGCACCGATATAATGGCTGACAACGTCAAGGAATGCCGCCAGCGGCTGCTTAAAGTGGTATCGCAGCATGTTCCGATTACAAAGGATCACATTCGAGCAGTGCTAAAGAATATTGTTTGCACTCCACTAAGTAAATATCCTAATGGGAGTCTGGATTATGATTTTGAATTTAATCAGAAACCGGGCGAGAAACAGGTTGAGATCGGATTTAAGCAGATTCATGCAGAAAAACGTCTTGATGGTGTATCGGTATAAAACTCATACAGGAGAATCCCAATGACTAAGATCAGCACCAAACTTCGCAACCAAATCGTAGAGAGCCTCAGCATTGAAGAATTTGCTTCCATGAAAGGAATGACACCCGAAGACAGCGACAAATTTATCTTCCAAAAGGCTTTCGCGTTGAAGGAGAAGCCTAAGCCTGAAAAGACTCCTGAAGATTTCAAGAATGAACAGGCTCCGTTCATTACCAATCTTCTTCCAATTATTAATGTTTTCGTGAGTAATCTGCAAGATATGGAATCTTTCTATGCTGCGAAAGAAGCAGTTCTCAAAGCTGCGGTAGGACTTGGATTTGAAACGAAGCGTAAGAATAATAAATTGTCAGAAGAAGATCGCGCAGAAAAGAAGGTTATGTCTATTCTTGGGCAACGTTTTCGCGAAGAGAATAAGATTGAAGGTCGTGGTCGTCGTTCTCCCGAATTCCAAGACAAGTGGCTGCAATTCTTGGCGGCTAATAAAGACAATGAAATGAAAAAGATTCTTGGCGAAGGAGTTGGAGCAGAATAAACTTGCGCTCCATCCCTCTTGTCGGAAAGAGGATGTTCTATGAATAAAATACAGAATTCAATTCAAGAATACGAGGCTTGGGAAGCAGAATGTAAGAGGACCAAGCCTATATTTCCGGAAATAGATTTCGATATTAACTTTGAAAATCGTTTAGAAGATGCTAAAAAACTTCGTCTCTGCTCTTATGAAAAATCTAGAATGGCGTTTCGTGTAGTGTCAGAGAACAATATTGCTATTGTTATAGAGTACGGTTATGAAATTTATGGCAGTAAGGGTTTAGAAAAACTCTTCCGGCGCAATCGTAGGGAATCAGATAAAGATTTTGTTTCCAGCCCCGATTATATGCTATCCAGAATATCTGATATTGATTGTGGAATTACAGAATTTATATATCCATGCGACTACGAATTTTCTTATCATTACTTGAGTTTGGGTAAGTATAGGCAACGTATTTTGAAAGAGTGGCTACAGGAAATAACAGCAGATTCCATTTAGAATATAATTCTGGGAGAAAGGATAGCATAATGTCTACTGTACTAGATATTGTGATCCCGAGTGCAATTTGTATTCTAATGTGCATTATTGAGAGCAAGTGGAGAAAAAGGCAAATGAAAAAGATATTCGGAGATAAGTATATAGATAAATAATAGTATACTATATAAAATTTTAAAATGTTTTCCAGGCGAAAGGAGAATTGATATGATCAAGAAGATTGATTCTATTACTGTTGTTTCGGAAATAGATTATGATCCGGACCTTTCTGATATTGGTGAATGGACAAACGAATTTAGTGTTGGGGTAATGGATTCTTCTACCGGTGAATTTGTTTCAGAGCCTCTTCCTTCTGAGTATGTTTCCGGTTATCCTAGTTATTATAGGTACATTAAACCTTATGCTGGCGGAGAAGAAGTTGGTAGTCCTGAATACGAGACTTACGCCAAGCAGGATTTTGAAACGCTCAAAAAGATTGAGAAGAATGAAATTTGGTTTGTACATATCTTTGCTCGGGCTAAGATTGTTATCCACAATACGATTCAGGTAATTGAAACTCCCGGTATTTGGGGAATAGAAGTTTGGGACGATGAATCTCTTTCAGAAGCTTATGATGAATCGGGGAAAGACGAGATTTCAAACTTGAAGAACATTTTGTATGTTTTGAGTTTTACTCCCGAAGAGTTTGATTCTTTGACGGTGAAATACAAAGAAACTTAATTTTACTGGTTGGCTGGGATAAGGAGATTATAATGCTTATCGGGATTGGACTTAGCCTTTTCTGCATTTTTTGTTTTCTGATGGCATTTTTCCATATGTATAAAAAGGGAGAATTTGAGCCTCTTTGGTTGGTTCTGTTGAATTCTATTGGAATTCTATTCAACGTGTTTATGATACTTCTTTGGTTGACCAGAATTTAGTAATTATTCATAGACCGTTGATTTTGTTTGAGATAGAAGAGTTGTGTTTTTCTTGTGCTGTACCTTGGTTTATGGTAGACTGAACCGTGGAGTTGGGGATTCTATTTAGAACACATTTGGTACGAAAAGGATAAAATTATGATTAATGCACCCGTACTTGTTTGCAAGACCTATGTCGAATTTCTCTATCCCGGTATTATGGTTTCTGAGACTTCTTCTAAAGAAGTGAAGAGCCGAGACATTTCTGAAATTGAGATTCCGGGCGGTGCTTATGCACTTAAGTTCTATGATATTGAATATAATGAGGTTAATATCGACAATAAGGTTTTTAAAGACGAAACTAAGCGTTGTCGTGAAACTGGATGGCAATATCTTGGTGGGGAAGTTCTGAGTCTGGCAGACGTGAAGAAGAAAATGCCTACGGAGAAGATTTTGATTAGTAATATGGAGGGGAATAAGATTAAGAAAGTTGTCAAGACTAAGTTTGGACAATGTATGCCAATGGAAAAAAACGACTGCGTGATTTGAATTGCAATGAAAGGATACGATGGTAAAATGTTGGATGAGTTGTTGAATTCTAAATCTAAGGATGTCGAACATGTTTAAAACAACCAAAATCAACGATGTTGAGGATCTTTTAATAAAGGAGGTAATAAAATGAAAATCTCTGATATTTTTACTTGTCAGAAATGCGGTGGGCATGAAATTGAGGAAGTGGTAATTGGAGTTACGATTAGTTCTTTAGTTGAAAATGTTTATGACGATGGAGATATTGAATATGGTCCATCGGAAAACGATGGTGGAGAAATGGATCGTTATCAATGTGCTAATTGTGGTAAAGAAATTATAGACGGAATGATTGGGATTAAAGACGTGGATCAACTATACGAGTATCTGATGAATCTTAAAAACGGAAAGGAGAATTGAAATGAGCACACGTTCACTTGTAGTTTTCGAGGATAAGGGTAAGGAAGTTTGCACGCTTTATCGTCAATCGGATGGTTATCCAGAAGGTATGGGGAAAGATTTGTATGATTTGCTAAAGGGGAAGAACATTGTCAATGGCTACAATGATCCCAAGAATCAGATCAATGGATTTGAGAACTTGATTCCTATTGCAATTTGGGGATTGGTTAATGGAACTTGTGATTCGGTTTTGAGTTGTCGCAAATGGGATGAGGAATTTAATAAGAAATACCCTAATGATACACAGCGAGATATTTCTTCTGATCCCCCGTGGCCATGTGGGGGCGTTTATATTTATCCTGTTGGAACCAGGAACTGCGGAGAGGAGTTTATCTATACTCTTTCTGTTAAGATGGACAAGCCGAAGAAGGGTGCTGTTGGTGGAGTTTGTGGCAGGATTATGATGAAGTGTCAGGTTGTTCATTGGAGCAAGAATAAGAAAACCGAAGTTGAAAAAACCACTTATCGTAAAATTTATTCTGGAGAGTTGGATAAGTTTGGAGAGTTTCTGACCAAGACTAAGATCGACAAGCAAGTTACGGCTACGGAATAAGGTTTGGTATAGGGACTGCACATCCCTATGGGAATCGTTTGCAGGCTGTTTCAGCCATTTAAATTAAGAAATGGAGAGTTACTATGCTTGAAACAAATCTTCAATCTCCGTATGTCAACATGGAAATCCTGAAAGATATCCCGAATGTTTTCTTCAAGGTTGTTGTTGGATTTAAATGTTATGAGTTTACCAAACCAGATAAAAAGATTTATCGCGTTTCTATAGAAGCTTTGATTCCGGACGAATCGGTTGCCTACTGTGAATATTACGGGACTGAGGAAGAAGTTGAAGATAAGATTATGAATTTTAGTGGGATGATTGAATCCTTTAGGGACGAGTCTCTGGATAAAATTTTCACAAAGGAGGTTTAAGATGCTACGACTTATTACCAATTACGTTTATCTTCCGGACTTGCAAAACCTACCTAACGTTTCTTTCTATATTCAAGTATTCCCAATATGTGATAAAAATCTTAAAGATCCGGAAGATCCTTTGTTTCAGATCTTTCTGCGCGCCTTCACACCGGACCATTCTAACATTGCAAGTGCCGATTATTTTGGAACGGAAGAAGATATTAAAGATTATCTGACTCATAATTTCCCAAATGAAGTTATTGATCACGACGATACGGTTGGAAAAATCTTCACAGAATAAAACTAGGTGGCTGGCAAAGGAGAAATTCTCATGGGAGACCGAGGGAATATTTTTGTTCAAATGTCAAAAAACAATAGTGACGATGGAGTTTATTTATATACTCACTGGTGTGGTTCCTGCGTGAAAGATATTGTTTACCATGCTTTGCAGCGTAGGCAACGGTGGGATGATCCTGCTTATTTGACTCGCATTTTGTTTTGCGAAATGCTTCGTATGGGAGGTAATAATATCCAAGAAACAGTAATGGGAGAAACAGGCTATGGGATTGCCACCTATATCCCAGATAATTCTCACGACATTATGTTTGTAAATCCATTTAAACAGACCGTGAACGGAGTTCCATTTGAAAAATTTCTGAAGAATCCAGCGTTGGTCCCATTCGGCATTGAAGAAGAGGAATAATCATGAAATCTTCTCCTAAAACCCTATCTTCGCTCCGAAAGATTATATCTTTGAAAAGTATTGGGAGGCATCCTTCTGGGCAATGTTGCACGTTTGTGCAGCTGACCAAAAAGGTTGGAGTGAAGATGTTTAAGTTTAAGTACGAAAGAACTTTTTCTTTGCGCAAACAAAGGACTGCTCATCGTTTAGGATTTGGTCCAGCGGTTGGAGATTCTTTTGAGATTAGGATGGACAGGGTTAATTACGCATGTTATTTCACAGAAGTGGCCATTACAAGTGACATGGAAGCAATTTGGGACAGACCTTCTTACGATAAAGACATGCTTGGTTTAAATTGTTTAATGGAGAAAAATTATTTCGATACTGGCGATCTTCATTCGGAAGGCAATGTCGGATATATCTGCAAGAGGTTGGTCTGTATTGATTTCGATCCTATGTCTTTAGAGCCTCGGATATTAAGGAGATAATAATGATTGCAAGAATATCTAGATGCAACGATAAAATTGGTGAAACTCCGAATATTAATCTCAATCCATATTATGTTTGCCAGAAGATGAAATGCCTTAAAGAAGGCTGTTACGCTTTGAAAGCCTTTCTTCAGTATCCTCCGGTGCGGGAGAACTGGACTAACAATATTGAAGCATTCTCTATGAGTTCGCATCTTTATTTTCTTGATATTTCTAATCACATACAGCGTTCCAAAAAGAAATTCTTCCGTTGGCATTCTGCCGGAGAGATTGTGAATCAGGAATATTTGAATGGAATGTTTAAAGTCGCAAACGAGAATCCTTCCGTCAAGTTCCTTTGCTTTACAAAGAAGTATTATCTTGATTATTCTATGAAACCTGCTAATCTTGAGAAAGTGTTTTCATCTTGGCCGACGATGAAAATTCCCTTGCGTATTTTGGATAAAGAGCATATTGCGTGGATGGAGGATGGTTCTGATCCTCGGATTTCTAAGTTCGGGAAGAATCCTTTTATTTGCCCTGGGAAATGCGAGAAGTGCAGGCGGTGTTGGAGTTTGTCGAAGATTGATAGGGATGTTGTATTTCACAAGCATTGATATGATTGGAATTAAATCAGATTTAATATAAAGGTGGTTTATTATGGAAGTATGCGTTTGCTGCGGAAAGCAGTTTTCTCAAAAGGTTTGCAATCAAAAGTATTGTTCTCATGATTGCGCTAGAAAGACTCATACAAAACAACAAAGAATCAGGATAGGTTCTCTTCTTTTGGATGGGCCTATCAGGAGTTACAGAATTTTTCCAAAAACGATGTCTATGCGGGAGAAAAGAAATTTCTGGCAATCTGAATATCGTGAAAAGAACAGGGAGAAAATAAGACAATATAATACTGAATATGTTCGTAAAATGCGGGCAAGAAAGAAAGGAGAATTGACATGCATCCAATCAAAAGTTATTGGAGCAAGTATCCTATGACATGGGATGCGATTGTCAATGCTTTGCCTTTGAGTACGATTAAAAAACTTTCTTCTCGGGAGATAGTTGAATTGGTTGATGCTTGGCAAAAGAATAGGCAAGAAGGCGCTTCTTCGGAAGTTAGAGATCTTGCGGACCATCATAATTGTACGGTCGCAGATCTTTGGACGGGGGCATTTACCCCCGGAAATAATAGGTATAAAGTCCAAGAGGTGAACGGGAGAATAATGGTTGGAGTTGACGAATAATAGGAGATTCTATTATGGAATTACCTTTCAATAAAATAAATACAAAGAAAGAGTTGATAGATCTTCCTCGCGGACGGTACTTGCTCGTGACGTTTAATGGGAAAATAATCCACGAGGCGTACACTCGGCATAGAGATGAAGAATTTATTGGGCTTGGGTTTTACCATTTCGATGGGAAGATGTATAAAATTACAGAATTGGATAAGAAAATTGTAATCTTTAAGAAAGGCAAGTTGAGACTGGATGGGATTCCATTCGAATTATATGCCCTTGCAGTTTAAGTTAAAACCTAGGTGGCTGGCTTAGGAGAAAAGGAGAACTAAAAATGTATGATCTCAGGCGCATTACCGGCAGGAAAGACTTGCTTACTTTGGCGAAAGACGCTAGAGTGATTATGATGAGCGACGACGTTATGTTCGTGCTTGTCAACATTAAAGGACCGAGAGGCGTAGACAAAAACAAAGGATTCGGAAATCGTTTTGTAGATATTGACAGCGACGGAGTTCTTATGGAGGATAGGGATTTTGATCTCAAGCAGTTTGTTTTCGAGAATGACAAAGCGGTTATTCCTTATACTTTAAATAGAAAAGCATCGATGAAATCTTTTGAGGTGTACGAAATTGTGCAAGGAATTGACTCCTAAAGGAGATTATCATGGGACTAAGCAACGGTGAACGTATCGAGAAAATTCTATATTCAATTAAGGCAATGCAAGAAGAGGCCGATAATCTTAAATGCGATTATGATTACGGTCGCATTAAAGAATTGATCTCGGATCTTTGGGTAAAATTCTTTGGCGAGAAAGGCAATGCCGGTCATTGGATTATGGGGGATGATCTGGACAATTCTTCTTTTGACGAGAATAGCTGGGTCGGAATTGCATTCGATTCTCATACTCCCACCACTAATGAAATAAACCTGGATGAACCGACTGGAGATAAATTCTTTGACGCGATGCGAACTATTCAGGATCATCTTCGAATGTCCGTGATTGTGAACGATCCCGAAAGGTCTGCAATTATTAAAATTTACCATCATTGTGAGCATATTTGCTACGCAATGCATCGTTACGAAGACGAACTTTCCGCTTCTCTGGACGGCTTCAATAAGGTTGTGCGACTGACTCAGGGAGAAATCTTTAAGATATTCTCAGAAGACCCAGAATATTATCATGCGTGGCTTGTGGCACAGATATGCGATAAATGCATTACTTATACCGAACATGACGTAGTGAATCAATGGGTAGTTAAGCAGAATATGCAACATAAGCTTCTGCTTAATAATTCTATTGATTATGAGAAACTTTATTATATGTACATGAAGATTCAATTTGTTGATTGCGTACCTTATTCTACTCGTTTTAAGATGTTGCTTTTTATTGCTGGGTCTAGATATAAGTATCCTCAGCAGCGCGATGAACTTATTAAAATGGTTACGTACCATAATTCTGTTAGCGAAGATAAAGTGGACATGGCGCAGATTGATAAATGGATAGGTGATTGTATGACGGCAAAAGAATCCGACCTTGAGGGAGATTGCAGACATAGCTGTTATGTTACCGGAAACTACAAGTCTGGAAAAGAAGTCAGCAATTGGAAGTGGGACCATTTTCATAAGAGAAATGTGGTGGAAACCAAGCATCCGTTTACCTGTCCTTCTTGTAATGATGATGCTATTATGGAAGAGACAATAGATTTGGAAGAAGACAAGAAACGATATGAATGCTATGCCTGTGGCTATAAAATCATTGGCGTAGATAATATTGCTGATTTGGAAACGTATCTGGATGATCCTAAAATTCTGGAAGGGAATCAGGAAGAGAAGGTCGATATTTGTCTTGCTTCTTCCGATGATAATCCTCCGGAATCTACTCAATCTTGGCATGTAGTAAAAGACAATTCTATCGATAATTCTTCTCCGGAAGAAGACCTGAATCGCTAAAGGAGAAAATATCATGGGAAAGTTTAAAATAGCGAAAGTTTATATTGAGCATGTAGTTGACGATTCTGCAGACACGTCTTGTCTTGGCCACTATACAGATTCGCCTAAAGAAGTTGCCGAGGCATGCGGATATGCAATCGTTAGAGAATATGGCAAATTTGTTGTAGACATTGACGAAGATACCGAGAAGATTCATTTGAACGGTAACGAATATAGATATTTTATTCCGGCGCAGCATGTTCCTCACGATCCAAAGAACTGGGATCACGTTAGCGAAGAAGATAAGAATAAATGTATTGCGGAGCATGGCAGTTTGAAAGAGACCGATGAGTATTATGCGATGATGGACTATGAGAGAATGGAACGTTTGGAAGATGGTGATTGGTGTTATATTGGAATTGTAGCTATGGCAGAAATTGTTGGAGAATCTGACGTAATTCAGACGATTAGATCTGGTGGGGTTTACGGGATTGAAAGTGACTCGGACAAAGAATATCTGATAGAAGTAGAGCAACAAGAACTAATCGCCTTGTCCGGAGAACTTATTGATCTAGGAATTGAAGAAGACGAAATAGACGAGGCAATTGAAAATAAGGAGTACGAAAACTCTTAAAAGATAATGGAGAACGAACATGCTAAAAAATTACAAATGTCCGTATTGTCACGGATCGTATTCTATTAATTGCGGCGTTAACGAAGTAGATCATTCTATGTGCTGCCAGGAAATGAGAGAGATCGCGCAACCAATAATACAAAATCTCGTGTTGGCATTTAGACCTATAAAGATAGCCTTATCGGAAGCCCAAAACAAATTCGTCAAAGACTGTGGCAAGATAACATCTCGGTACGAAGCGGTATTTGCCGAGATCAAGGAGGAAATACAATGAAAGCGAGCAAGACACTCAAAACAATTAGAATGAATAATAGAATTAAGTCATTGCTGTTCGAAGCCTATAGGCGAAACGAAATGACTTTGGACGATCACGAAAAGAGCAAACCTTTGTCTGAGCGTTGGCTTGGGCTTGGAACTGCTGCGGCATATCGTCCTGTTTTGGATGCCGGTCTCATGCGTTTCTTTGATGGCGAAATCCCGTATAAACGTTCCATGGGATGGCTTTGCTTGACTGAACTTGGCATTGAGGAAATGCAAAAACACGAAATAGAATTCAAAATGTCTTGCCGGAATTCGATTTACAATCATTATTCGTATGGATACATGATGGCAAATGGAATGACAAGCACTAAGGGGGATAACTAAAATGCTTAATTTTCTTACAGAAACAGACTGGCTTGGAGATATGCCCACTAAGATTTATATTGGCGGAGATATTCCTTCGAGTCTTGTCGAAGAATTTATGAGATCTATTAATTCTGAATCTCTAGGAAGCGATTCTTTCCATCCTCAGTATCCTCTTGGAAGCGAAGCGGATTTGCTTTCGTGCCGATGCAATTGCGATGGGGAGTGGAAGCCTTGGGAAGAGAAGAAAGATAATGGCTATTTGAAATTTGCCGACGCAATGAAAGCTCTTCATGGGCATAGGGGAAATTTCTATAATCTTGAAAGTTTTATGATTTCCCATAAAATTCCTTTCGATAAGGCGGTGCCAAACGATTATCGGTATCGTGTATTTTCTTATCGCCCAGAACTCGAACATGCGGTGGTTTGGAATACGAATGAATGTGGAGAGGCAATTGTGGCAGTGCATACTATTATTGCCCTACGGAGGAAAGTCGTTGACATTCTGGAATATTATAGCGATTACGAATCTGGCATTCCGCATAGCGTACAGGTAGAAATTGAGACTGCATTTGAGAAGATTATCTGCCCGGTAAATCCTTTGCCAGCATTTAGGATTGTGGGATGAGGAGAATCAAATGGACACGTCACATATAATTGCGCTTGTATTCGTTGCTGTCTTATTTATAGGATTTATCTCCTTTACCTATTACTGGGGCGGGAAAGATATAAGAAGTAAAAACAAACGACGGAAAAACTTCTTTCCGTCCGGAAAGATGAAGGATTTCGTTGAGAGAGTTAAGACTTTTAAAGTGAAGAAAGAAAAATTTACCAACACTCAGTTCTTCAATGAACTAAAGATGCGTAATGAAGAACGGCTTATAGAGAATATGCGGCTTAAGATTGTAGGTGATTTCGAGTTCTTCAATAATTGGGTAGGCTTTATTGAATCCGTGCGTCCTGCTTGCCGATTTGATGTCTATGGTATGACTGATCGGAACTGCTGGGTAATTAAGATTAGAATTTATTATGGATTTGAAATATATCTTGAGTTCGAACCGAAGGATTTTCTAGGAATCGTAAGCATGGATTGCGGTTCTAAAATTATGTTCTCTGGGGAATTTTGTGATGATTGGAACAGATCTTCGGCTTTTATAGGAGAGTTGAAAAAAATAGAACTTGTCAAGCAAGAGGCTTGACAAACCTAGCGTCCCTGGAAATTCTCGGCAGGATACGGAATAGGAGAGAATATAATGTTTAATCTGCCGCTGAGCGACAAAGAATATATTTATTTTAGCGATCCAGAAGAAGATTACAAAGGCTATATGTACGTGAGTCTTTTCAGCAACGGAGAAATTATCGGAACGATCAAGGCTTTGCCTTCTTTTAGAGAATTGGAAAAGATTAAGGTCACTAAGACGATTGTATTCGGGGATGAAGTCGGTAGAAGTCCGGACCCATTTAATCCGGATGGTCCTCAAAGGCAATTGACGGAAGAGCAAATTGAATCTATAGAGAATTTTATTAATGATCCGAACTCGAAATAACTAGTTGGCTGGCATGATCGGAGAGAATATGTTTGCGTGGATCAAATCTTTCTTCAAGAATAAACCTACGACGCCGAAGCCTTATACAGATGAGGACTTCGCAAGAGACGTGAAAGGGATTCTTTCTGTCAGGCATTTGTTCGAGGCAGAGGAACGTGAGATTAGAATGAGAAAGAAGGGGTTTTAAGATGATTGACTTCAATAAGATTGTAGAGATTTATAGGAAACTTCCTCATTCAGGTCCGTGTTTGCCACAAAATCTAAGAGACGGAGTGACTCTCCAGAAAGAATATGTCAGAACCAAAGAAAAGATGGATGACCTTTTGATTGAAGTTGTGAAGGATATAGAGGACGAATGGGGATATACGGAATTGCTGAACGCTGGATATTTTGGAGAAGGAACCGAGGGACTCCACGAAGCATCTCTGCGGGCAGAGAGAAGCAAGAAGTAAATTCTATTTAGAATACAAAAGGAGATGAAGTAGAATAAACCTGTCGTTTTTCTCTTGCGTCTCCTCCCCTTTCCGTGCTACAAATGAATCAGGTCGGCTTCCGACTGGTACAAAATATCAGGAATGAGGTTTAATGAAATGGTGGAATGCATGTGGGAGACAGGATTGTTTGAAGACACGGAGAAAGTTGTTTGTTCTGAGTATGTTCAAGCACCGGTGTGGCGATTCAAGAATAAATCTTAATTGGTTTGTCGGGTGAGAAAGGAAACTACAATGGAATTTAAAATCAAAGAGATATCCGATTTTTCGGAATTTGAAAATATATGGAATAGGGATGGAGGGGATTGTGGGCAGATGTTTTTGATTTTTTACAATAAAGATCACAGAAGTGACATTTACAAAAATCTAGTTAAAAATAAACAGACCGGACAATTTTCTTTTTCTTGCCATGGGCAATACCCAATCATATATAGAAAATCTAATTCAAAGGTAAAAAATTCATTTGTGATAGGTTCGCCAGGGTATACTAAATACGAAGCAATGATCTATTCTTTCGATATAGAAGATTAAATGGGGTTGGCTGGGATGAGAAAGGAATTGAAAATGTGGGAGTTCGATGGATACGGGATTCTGATCCACAAAAACGATAAAACCCTTACCGCTTTGCACCGTCACTTTCCGGATCAGCAATGGGAAAGAGTTGAAGAAATAGACCATTTGGACTTGATCTTTGCCGAGGCAGAGGATAAGATACTTATCGGGATGGCGTGGAACGAGAAGAGCGAAGAAGAAACGCAAGAAGAATTCACGGAAATGATAGACAAAGAATTGAAATATATTTTCGGTAGGCAGCATATTGACGTTAGAGATATTGAAGTCACGATAGATATAGAAAACAATAAAATCTTTGAACAATAAGGATATAAAATGAAAAAGACCTTTCTTGTTCTCACCTTCCTTCTATTATCTATCACCGCCTATGCCGACTCTGCAAATTTCTATCAGCACAATTACTTGTCGGCAAACGAATTTGACATTTGGAACATATATAATTTCTCGTTGAATATAAGCATTAAAGACACGAATGTAAATTTTAATGACCTGACAACCGATACTTGGGTTTCCATTTCCATTAGGCAACTCGATTCGGACAACGAAGTTCTGCTTTACTCCGGCGTTATGAAAGATATGAAAGCAAAATGGAATCAACATAAAATCTACATGAATATCCATTTCTTCAATCTAGTTCGACCGGGAGACGCGATTCCTATTTCAGAACCAATTGTCGACGGCAATACTCCCGTTAAAAACATCAAGGCTGGGGCACTGCTGACGATTATGATTGTCAATGAGAAAATCTCCTTAAATGAATTTATTTGTCTGGTCTACAACGTGCGAAACGAATATGTTCCAGCGAAAATACTTCCTTCACAAAAGATTAATGGGCATTCAATTTGGTGGTGCAGGTACGAAGACTAAAAGGAGAATAAAATGAAAGAAAAGTCTCTTACTAAGAAACAATTGCAAATGCTCCAAGACGTAAATAAATTTCTATTTCTGAAATCAGAATACAATAAACTGCAAGACGACTTTGAATACGTGAGTTCAAAACTAAACGAGAGATTGAACCATATCCTTTATATTGTTTCCGATTCTATTGGTGTAAAATCTCCTAGAATTCTGCATTGGATAAATATCGAATGCGACAACGATAAGTTGGCAGCAGAAGAGAAAGATCTCGGATTTCAAAATGAAGAGGAAGAGATTTCTCTTAGGGTGCAGCCACCGGACGACAAAGATATTTTTGTTCTCGGTCTCTATCCCGAAGATCCTTTCCCCATGCCTTCTTTTCCGACTTGGTTCTTCTGGGAGAGCGACAAGAAGATCGCGGCTTACTGCAAGAAATTCAAATAAGAGAAGATGGCTAAAGCAAAAATTGCGGAGGATGAGGAGATCTCGGCAGAGAAAATGATTTGTAATATAGTTCAAAAACTTTCCGAAGAAGAACGAGAGTTTCTTGTAAGCGGTTATGGATTTAGATTTTAAGGAGAACGAAATGGAGCCTACATGCATTGTCGGGATAGGAGATATTGTTCAGGACAAAGTCAGCGGAGTAGTTGGCAGCGTGATCGCAATAAATAATAAAAATCGTTACCGGGCAGTAGTTCGTCCGGAAGCTTCTAAACATAATGACCCTTCGGACGAAAATACTCCTCGGGGTGATTTTGCTGCTACCGATTTATCTCTAAAGATTTTGGTAAAGAAAATATAATTTTTATTTTTAAAGGAGATTGAAATGGACTTGGCTTTCGCGATCATAGGGATTTGTTTGATGTTCTTCTCTTGGAGCATTCTCCCAGTATGGCATGACAGAAAGAAATGCAAGAAAGAATTGCTGTTGGGATTGTTCGGTATTTTGTTTGCGGTAATTGCTGTGGCAATGAATCTTTTCTTGCCTTATCAAGCAATGAATATTACTGTTAGACAATACGATTCGTCTAGAGATTTTAATTATCTGAAAACGCATATTACGTTTGCAGAAACAACGTACGTGGCAGAAATTGCAGTAAGGAAGCCTCTGTGTTGGGTGACGGAGCAGCATCTTATTCTCATGGATACTAATAGCCAGAGACTTCTGGACAGAGTTGCAGAGACTTTGTCGGAGAACAAATATCTATCTGATATTAAAGTTGGGGAACTGAAGATTGAGTCTGACATTGTGAAGGAGAAATAAAATGGAAACTATTAAAGACTATCATAAAGCCCTAGATAAATATCTTAAAGAACGTGGAAGCGCATGGACAGTGAACAATTTTGAGAAAGCATATTCATTGGAAGCGCGTGAGCAAATCAAAGAGTATCTCAAATCAGGTCCTAAAAAAATCAAACCTCTTGTTATTAATGTGAAACCAATTAAGATTTCTTTCTGTCCAGAAAACAAAGACAATCTATATTGCTTTGTTAAGTATAATAATATCACAAATCAAATTTGGTTTTGTCAAGAAGGTTTGAAGCATCTGATTCATAACTATAGTTCCAGCAGATTTAATTATGAAGTGGGAAAAGATTTTTATCTGGCCATTTGCGCAGACAATCTAATATCAAATGGTGGCAAATTCTTGTATAAATTTCAATACGAAGCCAATGATACGGTGACTATAGAGAAATACAAAAGAAATCAATATGGCTCAGGGGAGATTTTCGTTAGCCAGATTTGTACTATTGACATCAAAAACATGGATAAAATTCGCAATTACATCAAAAAAGTCTATTGCCTGAAATAGGAGATAAAACATGGAAGCAATTGAACT
>OCZT010002708.1_pt1 | contig 18253 bp, 15 predicted proteins | sample 1539031 | NCBI WGS metagenome assembly OCZT01 (sample SAMEA3539308, study PRJEB22396) | soil metagenome | biome: tundra; feature: field; material: soil | place: USA | collected 2010-05 | depth 0.15 m | reverse complement strand
AGAAGGGCAGTTACCCGTTCATCGAGTTGTAAGGATCTCTCGGAGAGTCCTGAAGGGCATCTGTCGATCCGATTGGTCCGATCGGTCTGTCTTCGTGCGCGCCATAGAGCCCCAAGCCAATGAAGTACGCCAGACCTCCAGCAGAGAAAATAAGATCAAAGGGCCAATACAGGCCCTTTAGCGCGATCGCAACCGCCCAACCGATAAGAGCACCCAAATACATGACCTTCATGGCCAATGCCTGGGATTTCAACCTTACGAGCACTTGTCGTTCGTCGGGCCGGTTACCAAGCACGGCTCCCGCATCGCTATCGCTCCCTCCCAAGAGGTAGACAAAGGCGGCAACTAGGAATACCGCCACCTCGACTCCGCTTGCAGCACCCCATCCCCGGCTGACGCCAACGGCGGCCGCCAGCGCCGAACCCATGATTCCAACCGCGATTGGAGCCCACAGACGAGGGTATTTCCTTCGACTCATTCGCTCACCTCCTCTTCCGGATCGAAAATCTTTTCGACCGGCATGCCAAAGAACCGTCCGATCCGAAGGGCCAGCGGTAGGGACGGCAAGTACCGACCGCTTTCGATAGAGATCACCGTCTGTCGGGAGACGCCCAGGGCTTCCGCCAGTTCGGCCTGTGACAGTCCCCGATGGACCCGCCCCTCTCGGACTTGGTTTCGCACCATGTAAAGGTACCTTTACCCAGCCGCAATGTCAAGCTACCTTTACCTGGCCTCCCTTTTCGGGCGGACCTGCACCGCGGGATTGACGGCATAACTGACGGTAATCCCGCTGGATGATGGCGGCCTACCGCGGACCGCCCTGGACGCATACCGGTGTCTCGCGAACTAACATGGCCCCCGACGCACATGGACGGACAGGTCGGGTAGATCTGGGGGACTGGGGGTCGCAGGTTCGAGTCCTGTCTCCCCGACCACTACTTTGAGTTCCAGCGACAAGCAGTTAGGAGGCGGGGCCCGTTGGGGCAGGCCCGTCGGAGAGGTCCAGCCCGGCGCGGTCCGGAGCTTCAAAGAACGTGGACCAATGCTCCAACTGCTCACGGCTGATTGGCACACTTCCCGAGATACGGGCAGCGCTGCGGGCGGCTAGCCGTCGGCACAGCTCGTCGATCGGCGCCCCGAGGTAGTGCAGTTCCACGGCGGCGCCTAGCGCCCGCGCGCCGAGCCGTTTCTCGTCACGGTCCGACCGCAGCCAGAAGCCGGACTCCAAGATCACGGTTTGCCCATGCCGCAGCACGTCCTGGGCCAAGTCCCAGAAAAGCTGCTCGAGCCGGTCCCGCGTCTCTTCGTCCAACCAGTCGACGCCAAGGCGTGCCCTCCATCGTCTCCGCACAGGCGGACGGCCAGGATCTCCTCCGCCACCCGCCGTCCGCGGCTCGTCTTGCCGGACCCGGGCAACCCGCCCAGCAGGATCAACTGGGGTGTGCCGCTCCCTGGCACCTGGTCTTCCTCAGCGATCACCCTGATGATGATGCGGCCGCGCACCTACGCACATCCTGGCGGCGCGCAAGGCGGGGTGATGTCGATCGAGATCATTCGCTGGGGCCTGACCTTCACCACCTCCCGCCGCCGTTGGCCGCTAGCCCCGGGATACCTGCTACTATCGAACATATAGTCGGTCCTTACCGACTGCGGCCTTCTTGATCCCTGGTCCTATCGACACAGCGGCATCGTTGAGAAGCGCTGCCAGCTGAATTGGCGATATTAGGCGCGGGCGACTCCGCCCAGGGACATTTACATGAATTCGTTTGCCGAACTTGGAGTGCGGCCGCGCACCCTTGAGACTCTTCTCCGACTTCACATCACCGATCCGACGGAAGTACAGTCCGCCGCTATTCCCATTCTCCAGGCTGGGCGCGACTGTCTGATCCAGTCGCCAACCGGCTCAGGCAAGACGCTGGCCTTCCTGATCCCCATGGTCGAGAGACTCCGGGGTCACCAGCGCGGAGTTCCTCGGGCTCTGATCGTGACCCCGACTAGGGAACTGGCCACTCAGATCGGGACGGTCCTAAGCCAACTCGACCCCGCATTGCGCCGCGCCCTGGTCTTCGGCGGCGTGGGGTACGGAGGCCAAATCAGCAGCCTTTCGGGAGCCGACGTGATCATCGGCTGTCCCGGTCGGCTGGTGGATCTGTCCGACCGGGGCGCGGCGCATCTGGGTGGGGTGGAGTTCTTGGTCCTGGACGAGGCCGACGAGATGCTCGACGCCGGCTTCGCCAAGGATGTCGAAAAGCTTGTCAGCCGGACCAAGCAGCGCTCCGCGGTGGGGCAGCGCCAGACCGTGTTGGCCTCGGCCACCATGCCCGACTGGGTGACCCAGATGGCCAGCAAGCACATGGTCGATCCGGCCCAGGTCGCTGTCGCACCGGCGGCCGAGTCTCAGCTGGAACATGGCTTGTTCTCCGTCCAGCGGGCCCAGAAGGTAACCGTGCTCAGTCATCTGCTCAAGCGGTCGGATTCGACCATCGTGTTTCACCGCACCAAGCACGGAACCAAGAAGCTGGCTCGGGACCTAATCGCGCTGGGCCACTCAACTTCGGAATTGCAGGGGAATCTGTCCCAGGCCGCCCGTGACCGAGCCATCGCGGCGTTCCGACGACGCGAGACCTCAGTGCTAGTGGCGACCAACGTCGCGGCTCGCGGCATCGATGTCGTGGACGTGGACTTGGTGGTCAACTACGAACTCCCCGACACGGCGGACTGGCTGACCCACCGCGTCGGCCGGACCGCTCGCAACGGTGCCAGCGGCCGAGCTCTGACCTTCCTCAGTGAGGACGACGGAGAGAAGTGGCGCAAGCTCAGGCGCTTGGGCGCACCCGCGCTCCAGTTCGTGGATACGGCGCAACTGCTCAACGTGGGCACGATGACCTTTCTCGCCCACAAACCTGAGGAAGGCTCGAGCAGCGGCTCCCAAGCGCGCCCCTCGTCGGGGTCTCCGGCCCGCCGCACCTACGGCGGGCCTTCGCGGCCTGGAAGGGGCAGTCGATACCGCAGCGGCTAAGCGGTCACCTCGTCTTCCTTGCTCACCAGGCGGACCAGGGTGCCCCGCCGCCGCCAGCATGGGCCGGCGGGCTCGCGATGAATGATCGCGACCTTAGCGCAGCCTCGGGTTTCCTAACTCCTCGGCTGGCGAGCCCAGCCCAATATCCTCGGGCACCAGCTCCGGCCGCAAATTCCGTTCCATCAGCCCTCGCACTCCGTCCGCCACGGATGTGCCCTCGAAGAGAATGGCGTGCACCGCCTGGGTAATGGGGATTTCCACCTGATAGCGCCGGGCGAGGACGAGAGCCGCTCGTGACGCATTGACGCCCTCCGCGACCATCGGGGTCTCGGCCTGGGCGGCTTCGGGACTCTCGCCGCGGCCGATCCTCTCCCCCAGCGTGCGATTGCGGCTCAGCTCGCTGATGCAGGTCACAATACAGTCCCCCACCCCGGCAAGGCCGGCGAAGGTGAAGGGATTGGCACCGGCGCGGACGCCGAGGCGCGTCATCTCGCTCAGTCCGCGGGTGATGATCGCGGCCTTGGCGTTGTCGCCCACCTCCAGCCCATCACAGACCCCGGCCGCAATGGCTATCACGTTTTTCATCGCGCCGGCGAACTCCACGCCCCGGGGATCGTCGTTGGCGTAGAGGCGCCAGCTGGGTGCGGCCAGGCGCTGCACCGCTAGCCCTCTCGCCTCCGGGTTGGTGGCCGCCACAACCGCCGCCGTAGGCATGTGTGCCGCCACCTCGGCGGCGATGTTCGGGCCACTGAGGGCGACCAGCTTCGGGTCGGCGTCCTCGCCTAGTACCTCGGCCAGCAGCTCGGTCATCGTGAGTGCCGACTCCGGTTCGAAGCCCTTTCCGGCGCTGACCAGAAGGGACGCGTCTCGGACCAGCGGGCGGGCCCGGTCAGCCACTGCGCGCTGCCCGTGAGTGGGGGCGGCGAAGATGACGGTCTCGGCCCCCGCGCACGCCTCTTCCAGGATCGCGGTCACCCGGACGCGGGGGTTGAGGCGCAGGCCAGGCAAGTAGAGGGGGTGGGCTCGGGTCCTCCCCACCTCATCGGCCAGGTCGGCCCGGCGAAACCAGAGCCAGACCTCGCGCTCCGGGGACTGGAGCAACTCCGCCAGGGCCAGGCCCCATGAGCCGGCGCCGAGGATCGCCAGTTTCAACGGGTCTGCTCGGAACGGCGGACCCGAAGCCGCAGGGGCACCCCCTGGAACCCGTATCGCTCGCGAAACTGGTTCTCCAGATACCGGGCGTAGCTGAAGTGCATCAGGTCGGGATCATTGACAAACAGCGCGAAGGTTGGGACCCGGCTCCGGGCCTGGGCCGCGTAGTAGATGTGAAGCCGGCGACCGCCCCGGCCGCTCGGCGGCGGCCGCCGGTCGACGGCCGCCCGCACGAACTGATTCAACTCCCCGGTGGGGATGTGGAGGGCGCGGGCCGCCGCCAGTTCGAAGGCGGTCGGCAGCACCTTGAGAATTCCCCGACCGGTGAGCGCGCTGGTAAAGAGGAAGGGGGTCCCGGGGGCCCAGTCGTAGGCGGCCTTCAGCTCCCGGACCAAGCCGCGGTCCCGGCGCGCGTCCTCATCCAAGAGGTCCCATTTGTTGAGTGCCACCAAGGTGGCGGCACCGGCATCCCGAGCCCTCCCCGCGATGTGCCGGTCCTGCGCTCTGAGCGGGGTGGTGGCGTCGACCACGAGCACAGCGACGTCCGCCCGCTCCACCACCCGGACCGCTCGTAGCAGACTGTAGTAGTCGGCGTCCTTGCTGGCGCCCGGGCGCCTGATGCCAGCGGTGTCCACCAGCAGTACCTCTCCCTGGGGCGTCTGCACCAAGGTGTCCACCGGGTCCCTGGTCGTCCCGGCCACGGTGCTGACCAAGGCCCGGTCCTCGCCGAGAATACCGTTGAGCAGCGAGGACTTGCCGACGTTGGGACGCCCCACGATGGCGCAGCGCAGCACCACTGAACCTGGTTCGGGTTCGCTGTCCTGGGCTGGTGGCAGCCGGTCCACGATTCGGTCCAACAGGTCGCCGCTGCCGCTCCCTGACAGGGCCGACATTGGCACCGGGTCGCCGAGCCCCAGCTCCAGGAACTCATGGCCCAGGAGCCGGTCCTCGCGGCCTTCGTACTTGTTGCTGACCAAGATCACTGGTTGGCGAGCCCGGCGCAACTCCTCGGCGACGTCCAGATCGGTGGCGGTCAAGCCCGACTTGGCGTCGCAGACAAAGCAGATCACGTCGGCCTCCCGGAGCGCCACCCGAGCCTGAGCCTGGGTGTTGGCCGGAAGGTCGCCGTCGGCACTGCCCTTGATGACTCGCTCCAGCCCCGCGGTGTCGACCACGGTGAATGCACGGCCGCGCCACTCCACATCGCCGTAGATCCGGTCTCTGGTCAGCCCCGGCTGGTCGGAGACGATCGCTCGACGCTCTCCGGTCAGGCGGTTGAACAGGGTCGACTTGCCGACGTTGGGACGCCCCACCAGGGCGACGATTCCTGAGGGCTGCGGCGCTGGCGCCTGGTCCTCCGTCTCTTTGGCACGGCGGACGGCTCGAGCGGTCCGCGGGTTGGGCCCACCGGTAACGGGCGGCATCAGCTGTCACACCCCTGGCGCAGATCCGAACCGGTCATCTGGGGGGGCTCTTGGAGGCCCATCGCCGCCAGCAGGGTCGGGGCCACGTCTTGAAGACCGCCGCCGTCCGCCAGGGAACCGCCGCCCACCGCATTGGCCAGAACCATGGGGACGCGACTGGTCGTGTGCGCCGTGAGCTTCGAACCGTCGCGAAGGTCGACCATCATCTCAGCGTTGCCGTGGTCAGCGGTCAGCAAGAAGAGGTATCCGGCCGCGGCGCTCGCCTGAGCCAGCTTCCCGAGGCAGCCGTCGAGGATCTCCACCGCGGTGATGGTGGCTCCCAGGTCGCCCGTGTGTCCGACCATGTCCGCATTCGCGAAATTCAGCGCGATGAAGGGACACTCAGCGCGATCCAGCTGGTCAACCACCGCCTCGGTGATGCCCTCGGCGCTCATCGCGGGGGCCTGGTCATAGGTGGCCACCCGTGACGACGGGATCAGGAGTCGTTCCTCCCCGGGGAACGGCTCCTCTCGTCCCCCATTTAGAAAGTACGTCACGTGGGCATATTTCTCGGTCTCCGCGACATGGAACTGCGGGAGCCCGGCCTTGGCGACCACCTCAGCCAGAGTGTTCGCCACCTGGGCCTTGGGGAAGGCGACTTGGGCATCGAGGGTGTCGTCGAAGTGGGTGAAGGTGCAGAGCCTGGCCACCCTGGGGACCTCTCCCCGATCGAATTCCGCGAAGTCGCTGTCTACCAAGGCGTGGCACAGCTGCCGCGCCCGATCCGGTCGGAAGTTGAAATCCACCAACACGTCGCCGTCCTGGACACCGATCACCTGTCCGCCGGGCCCCACCACCGAGGCGGGGGGGATGAACTCGTCACTCACGCCCTCGGCATATTGCGCGGCCAGATACTCCAGGGCATCCGGGACCTTGGTCTGGCCCCGACCGAGAATTGCCTGCACCGCCAACTCAGTGCGCTCCCAGTGGCGGTCTCGGTCCATCCCGAAGTAGCGCCCACCCACCGAGGCCAACCCCCCCACCCCCACCCGGGCCAGCTCCTGCAGCAATCCAGCTAGGTTCCTCTCCCCACTCGTGGGCGCGGTGTCTCGGCCGTCGGTGAAGGCGTGGATGGCGACTCGGTCCAGGCCCATCCTGCGGGATAGCTCGCAAAGGGCGACTAGGTGTCGCTGATGGCTGTGGACGCCCCCGTCCGACACCAGACCCAGCAGGTGGAGGCGGCTGCGGCGGGTGAGAGCCAGCGCCACCGCTTCCGTCAGGACCTTGTTCGAATAGAAGCTGCCATCCGCGATCGCCTGATCGATCCGGGTGAGGTCCTGCAACACCACCCGCCCGGCCCCGATCGTGAGGTGCCCCACCTCAGAGTTGCCCTGCTGCCCCTCCGGCAGTCCCACGGCCAAGCCGCTGGCGGCCAGGGTCGTGTGCGGCCAGCGGGAGAGCAGCTGGTCGTAGTTGAGGGTGCGGGCGAGCGCGATCGCGTTGCCCGGGGAATCCTCTCCGCAACCCCATCCGTCACAGACGCACAGGACGGCCGGATGTAGTGTCGAGTGGCTCACTGAGTTGGTTCTCCGGGCCGAGCTCCGCTGGACGGTGGCGGGAGGCCCGATGTGACGGCGTGGCCCGCCCGCCCGCGATGGCCACAAGAATATGCGGGACGGCAGATTGAGCCTACCATCCGCCGCCCCGGCTGCTTTACGAGCGGCTTAGTTCGAGATGGCCCCGGCCGCCGCCACGATGGCGCAGAACGCCTCGGGGTCGAGACTGGCGCCACCGATCAGCGCCCCGTCCACTTCCGGGAGACCCAGGAGGACGGCGGCAGAGTCGGGGGTGACACTGCCACCGTAGAGCACCCGGAGCTCGGCACCAGAGCCGGAACCCAGCTCGTCGAGCACATCCCGGATCTCAGCGATGCCGCTGGAGATATCGCTCGGTTCCGCACTTCTGCCAGCCCCGATCGCCCAGACCGGCTCATAGGCGAGAGTGCAGCGCCGCAGCTGGGACGGCGGGAGGCCGCCAAGCGCGCTCGTAACCTGGCTGCTGAGCACAGCTTTGGTCCGTCCCGAACTCCGTTCCTCGGACGTCTCCCCGACCGCCAGGAGGGGGCTGAGCTCGGCCGCGAGGACCGCCTCCAGCTTCCGGCGGACCGTCTCATTGCTGTCCCCGAAGAGGTGGCGGCGCTCACTGTGCCCGATCAGGACATACCGGCAGGACTCGCGGAGCATCTCCGCCGAAACCTGCCCGGTGTAGGCTCCCGCTTTCTCCCAAAAGCAGTCCTGAGCCCCAACCGCGATCCGAGGGTCACCATCCAGCAACTGCTGCACCGGCCAGACCGAGATGAACGGCGGCAGCAGCACCACCTCAGCCAGCGGATTGAGGTCAAGTCGCTGCCGGATTTCGGTCGTGAGGTTGAGCGCCTCCGGCACCGTGGTGTGCATCTTCCAGTTGCCCGCCACCACCGGACGCCGATCGGGGCTGGTCACTTGGCGGCGGATTTGGCAATCCGAGGGGCGTCCCGGAGCACCGCCACCCCGGGCAGCAGTCGGCCCTCCAGGAATTCCAAGGTGGCCCCACCGCCGGTACTGACGTGGGTGAAGCCCTGCTCCAACTTCAAGCTGCGGATGGCCGCCTGAAGGTCGCCCCCGCCAGTGACGCTCAGAGCCGAGCTCGCGGCCACGGCCGCTGCCAGCTGCTGGGTCCCCACCGCGAACAGCGGCTTCTCGTAGACGCCGAGGGGTCCATTCCAGACGACGGTGCCGGCCCGCTTCACCAGCTCCTCCCAGCGGTGAATGGTCGCCGGGCCCACATCGAGGATCATCTCGTCGGCGCCGATATCCTCCACCGACTTGACCCGGACCTCGGCCGCCTCCGCGTTTGGGGAGGCGGCGACCACCGCGTCAACTGGAAGCTGCAGGTCCACGTGCCGCTCCGAGGCCTGGCGGACGATGGCCGCGGCCCGGTCCAGGAATTCGTCCTCCACCAGCGACGTGCCGACCTCGCGATCGGCAGCCTTGAGGAAGGTGGCCGCCATGGCGCCCCCCAGGCAGAGCGAGTCGACCCGATCGACGAGGTGGGTGAGCAGCTCCAGCTTGCTGCTGAGCTTGCTGCCTCCGATGACGGCTAGGAGAGGCCGCTTGGGATTCTCCAGGATCGCGCTGAGGTGTGCGATCTCGCTGGCCATCAGGCGGCCAGCCACCGCCGGCAAGAGGCGAGCCACCCCTTCGATGGAGGCGTGGGCGCGATGGGCCGCGCCGAAGGCATCGTCGACGTAGATGTCGGCCAGCGACGCGAGTTGGCGGGCGAAGACGGGATCGTTGGCCTCCTCCCCCTTATGGAAGCGCAGATTCTCGAGCAAGAGCACCTGCCCCGGGCGTAGCGCCTTGGCCCGCTGCTCGACCGCCTCGCCAACACAGTCGTCAACCCAGGCCACGGGAACCCCCAGCAGCCGCTCCACGTGGGCTGCTAAGGGACGGGTGCTGAGGGCTGGGTCAGCCTTGCCCTCAGGCCGGCCGACGTGAGTGGCGATGATCACCGCGGCGGCCCGCGAGAGCAGTTCGCGAATCGTGGGCAGGGCGGCAACCAGCCGGCTGTCGTCACGCAAGCTGCCGTCGGGGTTCAGCGGAGCGTTGAAATCCACCCGGAGCAGAACCCGCTTGCCGGCCGGGTCGATGTCGTCTAGCCCTGCCTTGGGGCCCGCTCCGGGTGAACCCACCTCAGCTGGTCACCGCCTGCAGGAGGGTGCTCGCCACGAATTGGGTTAGGTCTGCCACGCGGCAGGAGTAGCCCCACTCGTTGTCGTACCAGGCCAGCACCTTGACGTGGCGCGGCCCGGCCATGACGGTCATCTGGGCGTCGACTATTGAGGAGTACGGATCCCCTCGGAAGTCGATCGAGACCAAAGGTTCGTCCTCGACCCTCAGAATCCCCTTCAGGTCGGTGTCGGCGGCGGTCCGAAGGGCCGAGTTGACAGCCTCCACGGTGGTCGGCCGCTCGGTGATTACGGTGAAGTCAACGATCGAGACGTCGGGGACCGGCACCCGCAGCGCGAGGCCCTGGAACCGTCCGGCCAGAGCCGGGAGAACCATGGCGACGGCTTGGGCGGCCCCGCTGCTGGTGGGAATCATCGACATGGCCGCGGCGCGCGCCCGACGGAGGTCCCGGTGAGGCGCGTCCAGGAGGCGCTGGTCGCCGGTGTAGGCATGCACGGTTGTCATCAGCCCGCTCTCGATCCCAAAGCTGTCGTGCAGTACCTTGGCCACCGGGGCCAGGCAGTTGGTGGTGCAGGAGGCGTTGGAGATGACGTGGTGCAGCTGAGGTTCGTAGGCTGCGTCGTTCACCCCCATGCAGATGGTGATGTCCTCCCCTTTGGACGGCGCCGTGATGATGACCTTCTTTGCTCCACCCTTGTCGATGTGCATGCGAGCCTGTTCCGCATTGTTGAACAAGCCAGAGGCCTCGATCACTATTTCGACACCGATGGCTGCCCAGTCGATGTCACCCGGGGCCGCCGCCGAGAAGATCTGCAGCTCCTTGTCGTCGACCAGGATCACCCTCTCGGTGGCACTGACCGGGCTCGGATACCGGCCCAGGATTGAGTCATGGCGGAGCAGATGCGCCAGCATTTCCGGGCTGCCGACATCGTTGGCGGCCACGATCTCAAAGGAGTCGTTTGCACGGGCGGCACGGAAGACATTCCGGCCGATCCTGCCGAAGCCATTGATCCCTACTCGGGTCGCCAACCCCGCCTACCTCCTGGGTACACGGACTGATCTCAATTGGGGATGGCGGACTCTCGGGCGCCCTCCTTCCTCGAGTATAGGGCGGCCTGGCAATCCCGCCGCTTAACGAAGGTGACGAGAAGGCTCAGGGGCGCTCGGGCAGGTCTCGGTGCCAGATCAGGGTGTTCACTCCGGCCGCCTTGAGGCGCCGTCCCAGATCCTCGGTGAGCGCGACGGACCGGTGGAATCCCCCGGTGCACCCGAAGGCTAGTCGGAGCACCCGCCGCGAGCGGGCCTTGAGCTCGGGAAGAAGTGCGTGCACCAGTTCCTCAGTCGCGGACAGCACCTTCGTGGCCAGCTCCTGCTCCAGCACAAAGTCCTGGACCCGCTGATCCAGTCCGGACAGCATCCGCAGGCTAGGCTCCCAGTAGGGGTTGCGAAGAGCCCGGGCATCGACGCACCAGCCGAGGTCGAGTGGCACCCCCCTCGGGTAGCCGAAGGACTCCACCACCACCACCGGCTGGTCCCGGCGCTGTTCCGTCAGGTAGGGGCCCAGCTGGCGAACCCGGGCCAGCAGCACCGGCGAGCTGAGGTGGGTGCTGTCGAGGAGCAGGTCGGCGCGCAGCCGGGCCGGAAAGAGCCTCTCTCGGGACTGCTCGAGCTCCCAGATCGCTGCCGCCACCTCAGCTGTGAGCTGTCGCTCAGACCAGGGCGGCATCGACCTCGCGAGGCAGGAGACGTCGCTGGCCTCCAGGCCCAGGAGCACCGGGCCTTGGCCCGGCGCGAGATTAGCGGGGTCGGCGGCCGGGTGAGGCTCGGGCCCACCCTCCCAGCCTTCCGCCAGGACCCCAGCGCGGGTCAACCCAGTCGCAACCAGCGGGACCCCCGTCCCGGGTGGTCCGAAGATCAGCAGCTTCGCCTTCAGGGGGAGTGTTGGGTCATCGCTCACAGGATCTCCTTAATGGCCGCCGCGACCCCCCTGGTGACCCCGGGAACCGAGCTGAGCTCCTCCCAGGAGGCGCTCCGAATGCCCTCGACCGACCCAAATCTACGCAGCAGCGCTCGCTTTCGTTTCGGCCCCAGTCCGCCGATCTCATCCAGGCGGGATCGCACCCCAGCCTTAGCCCGCTTGGCCCGGTGGCGGGTGATGGCAAAGCGGTGGGCCTCGTCCCGGATCCGCTGCACCAAAAAGAGGGCGGGACCGCCCTGGGGCAGGTGAATGGGCTCGGTCAGGCCCGGGACGTAGAGTTCCTCGAACCGCTTGGCGAGGCCAAAGTGCGGCAGGTCGGAGAGCCCCAGCGACGTCAGCGCCCGGTCAGCGGACGCGAGCTGGCCCGCTCCGCCGTCGACGATGATGAGGTCCGGTCGGATGCCGAGGCTCTGGTCGCGTTCCTCCTCCCGGTCCAGGTGGGCTAGGCGCCGCGAGAGCACCTCCTCCATGCTGGCAAAGTCATTGGGGCCCTGGACGGTGCGGATGGAGAAGATCCGGTAATCGGCGGGCTTGGGCCGAGCGTCCTCGAAGACCACCATCGATCCCACGCTCTGCTCGCCCATGGTGTTGCTGATGTCGTAACACTCGATCCGGAATGGAGGCTGGGGCAGGTCCAGCTGCTGGCGCAGGTCCTCGAGTACGGCCGCCACCCGGCCAGAATCAAAGTCCTGGGCGATCCGAGCCTGGCCGAGAGATGCAGCGGCGGTCTCCTGCGCCCTTGCCAGCAGCGCCCGGAACCGACCCCGCTGGGGTACCCGAACCCCCACCTTGGCCTGGCGCCGACTCTCCAGGAAATCCACCAGCAGATCGGGCGCGAGCGGGGCCGCTGGCAGATAGAGGGTCCTCGGAACATGAGTGGAGTTGGCGTAGTACTGGGAGGCGAAGCTGGTCAGGACCTCCTCCGCGGTCGACTCCCCTACCCCCTCCAGCGGGTGTCGCTCCATCCCCTGCAGCCGCCCGTCTCGGACCAGGAGCACGGCGGCCATCCCCTGGCTGCCGTCAATCGCCAGCCCCACGACGTCCACGTCCGCACCCAGCCGAGGGCTGCTTATCTGTTCGTGGGCCAGCTTCTCGACCGTCTGGAGCCGGTCCCGGAGCGCCGCCGCCCGCTCGAAGTCCAGTTCCTGGCTGGCTCGGTCCATCTCGGACTGGAGCCGCTCGGTCACTGCGCCCACCTGGCCCTCCATGAACGCCGCCGCGTCATCCAGGAGGGCGGCGTAGGGACCGGGTTTGATCAGCCCCGCGCAGGGGCCGGCACAGATCCCCAGGTGGTAGTCGAGACATACCCGTCCCCTCCGAAAGATGGCATCAGAGCATCCGCGAAACGGGAAGACGGTCCGGAGCTCTCGCACCGAACGGCGCAGCGACTTGGCATCGGTGTAGGGGCCGAAGTAGCGATCGCCGTCCCCACCCAACCGCCGACTGAAGCTGGGCCGGGGATAGGCGGCCAGCTTCTCAGCTAGATCCTCGGGGACTACCTGGGGCGATCGCGCCACCGGATGAGGAATTCGGAAATACAGATAGTTCTTGTCGTCCCGCAACCGGACGTTGAACCGGGGATGGTGGCGCTTGATCAGGGTGTTTTCCAGGATCAGGGCCTGCTGTTCACTGGCGGCGGCGATCACCTCGAAGTCGAAAACAGAATCGACCAGGCGCCGGATCCGGGCAGATTGGGACTCCCAGCCCACGAAGTAACTTCGCAGCCGATCCCGTAGGTTGGCCGACTTGCCGACGTAGATCACCTGTCCCAAGGCTCCTCGGAAGAGGTAGACGCCCGGGGTCGTCGGCGCCGCCCGGAGCCGGGCCTTCAGCAGAGCTGGGCTCTGGCGCAGCCGCGTGTTCGGCGCTCGGCTCGCAGCCTCGCTGGGCGCCTCGCCCGGCGCCGCCGGCGTATCCGGGCCAACGTTCTCGCCCCGCGGCACCCTAGCGGACCCCCAGCAAACCCAAGACCGTGCTGATGACCAAGAGCAGCACGAGCACCAGCAGCAAACCCACCCCGAACAGGCAGGCACCGCGCTGCCATCCTTGGAAGCCGCGCGGCGACCCTGATTTTGGCGGTTCGGCCCCACCCGGCTTCTTCACACGGCCACCTGCTCCGGCAGCCGGGTGGCGCGCGGTTGGGCCGCCGCCGCCAGCACCGGGGCCAGGTAGCTCCCGGTCGACGAGCCCGGAGTCTGGGCAACCTGCTCCGGGGTCCCCTCGGCCACGATGGCCCCACCGGCGGCCCCGCCGTCCGGGCCGAGGTCGATCAGCCAGTCCGCGGACTTGAGCACGTCGAGGTTGTGCTCGATCACCACCACCGTATTGCCCTGCTCGACCAACCGGTGAAGAACGCCGAGCAACTTGCCTACGTCGGCGAAATGGAGGCCGGTCGTGGGCTCGTCAAGGATGTACAGCGTGCAACCGGTGCTCCTCCGCGAGAGCTCGGTGGCCAGCTTAACCCGCTGCGCCTCTCCCCCACTCAGCTGGGTGGCCGGCTGGCCCAGGTGGACGTAGCCCAAGCCGACGTCGACCAAGGTCTGCAATTTGCGGGCGATTCCCGGCTGGTTGCGGAAGACCGTCAACGCCTCCGCGACTGAGAGCCCGAGGACGTCGGCGATTGAGTGCCCCTTGAAGCGGACCTCCAGGACCTCTTGGGTGTAGCGCTGGCCCTTGCAGACCTCGCAGGTCACGTAGATGTCAGGAAGAAAGTGCATCTCGATCTTGATCAGGCCGTCTCCCTCGCAGGCCTCGCAGCGACCGCCCCTGACGTTGAAGGAGAAGCGGCCCGGCTTGTACCCGCGGGCCTTGGCCTCGGGGAGCTGGGCGAAGAGCTCGCGGATCGGAGTGAAGAGGCCGGTATAGGTGGCGGGGTTGCTGCGGGGAGTGCGGCCGATGGGAGCCTGGTCCACATCGACCACCTTGTCGATCCCCTCGAGGCCGTCGATGCGGTCGTGGGCCGCCGGCCGCTGCTTCGCCGAGTAGAAATACTGGGCGCAGCGGCGATAGAGGATGTCGTTGACCAAGGTGCTCTTGCCCGAGCCGCTCACCCCGGAGACCCCGACGAAACAGCCGAGTGGGAACCCCACATCGATGTTGCGCAGGTTGTTGGCGCGGGCCCCGCGCACCACGATCTGGCCCTGGCCGCGGCGGCGGACAGCCGGTACTTCGATGCGCCGCTCGCCCCGCAGGAACTGGGCGGTCAGGGACTTCGGGCTTTCCAGCACCTCCTGGAGAGTGCCCGCCGCGACCACCTCGCCGCCGTGCTCACCGGCGCCGGGACCCATGTCGACCACGAAGTCGGCGCTGCGAATGGTCTCCTCGTCGTGTTCTACCACCAGCACCGTGTTGCCCAGCTCGCGGAGCCGGAAGAGGGTAGCCAGCAGCTTGCCGTTGTCCCGTTGGTGGAGCCCGATGCTGGGCTCGTCGAGGATGTAGAGGACCCCAGTCAGGCGGCTCCCGATCTGGGTCGCCAGCCGGATCCGCTGGGCCTCGCCACCGGACAGCGACCCGGCGGAACGGTCCAAGGTCAGGTACTGCAGCCCGACGTCATAGAGAAAGCCGACCCGCTCGCGAATCTCCTTGATGATCCGGCGGGCGATCAGCTCCTCTCGGTCCGAGAGCCGCCAGCCCGACAGGGTGGCCAGGATCTCGTCGACGGGTTGGGCGCAGAAGTCCATGATGCCAAGACCCGCCACCGTGACTGCCAGGAACTCGGGCCGGAGCCGCTTGCCCTTGCAGGTGGGACAGGGGCGCTGCATCATCAGCCGCTCGATCCCCTCCTTGACCGCCTGGGACTCCGTCTCCCGATAGCGCCGCTCCAGGTTGGGGATGACTCCCTCGAACTTGGCCTGGTAGTTGTGGACCCGACCCCCCCGGCTGCGGAAGCGCATCGGCACCGTCTCGCCCTTGGGCAGCCCGTAGAGGATGACGTCGCGCTGGCCAGCGCTGAGCCGCCGCCACGGCCGGTCCAGGGGAATTCGGTTGGCTTGGGCGACCGCCTCGACCAGCTCCGCCATCCACTGCTGGGCCGGGCCCCAGCTCCACCCGGCGACGACCCCCTCAGAGAGCGACTTCTCGGGGTCGGTGACCACGGCGTCGGGGTCGACCTCCATCCGGGCCCCGAGCCCAGTGCAATCCGGACATGCCCCATGGGGATTGTTGAAGGAGAAGTTGCGAGGCTGGGGCTCCTCCATGGAGAGGCTGTCATAGACGCAGGCGAACTGCTCGGAGAAGAGCATGTCCTCAACAGCAGCGTCGGGGTCAGCGGAGGCGATCAGCACCGTGCCCCCGGAAAGCTGGGAGGCCTGCTCGCAGCTCTCCCGTAGCCGCGACAGCGACTCGGGCTCGACCACCAGTCGGTCCACCACCACCTCGACGTCGTGCTTCTTTTGCTTGTCCAGCCCGGGGACCTCCTCCAGGGAGTGGACCAGCCCGTCCACCCGCACCCGGACGTACCCCTGACGGCGGGCCAACTCGAAAATCGCCTGGTGCTCACCCTTGCGGCCCTGGATCATGGGGGCCAGGATCAGCACTCTCGTCCCCGAGGGCAGGGATGCCACCTGGTCGGCGATCTGCTCCACGGTCTGGCGAGAGATCTCGCGGCCGCACTTGGGGCAGTGGGGGTGGCCCACCCGAGCGTAGAGCAGGCGTAGGTAGTCGTAGACCTCGGTGACGGTTCCCACGGTGGAGCGGGGGTTGCGCCCGGCTCCCTTCTGGTCGATGGAGATAGCCGGGGAGAGGCCATCGATGTGGTCGACGTCCGGCTTCTCCATCTGCCCCAAGAACTGCCGGGCATAGGCGGAGAGGGACTCCACGTAGCGTCGCTGTCCCTCGGCGTAGATCGTGTCGAAGGCCAGGGAAGACTTCCCGGAACCGCTCAGGCCGGTAATCACCGTGAGCTGGTCCCGGGGTATGTCTAAGTCGACATTGCGAAGGTTGTGCTCGCGGGCGCCGCGGATCGAAATGTAAGCCTGGCCCATCCCCGAGTAGCGTACCGTTCCGCGATCAAGGGCAAACGTGGGTGCGCCTCTCCGCCCCGGCCGTCCTTGGATCGCCGTCCGACCTGCCAGACTCCCCTCCGATGGCAACCGGTCCACCCTTCCGGTCCCCCGGCGACCAATTCGCCTGGTTGGGTGCCATCCGGCTGGCGGACCTGCTGCGCCGCCGCGAGACCTCGCCCAGCGAGGTCCTGAGCGACTGCCTGGCCCGCATTGATCGGCTCAACCCCCAGCTCAACGCCTTCGTGATCATCCTCCGGGAGCAGGCCGCCGCCCAGGCGGCCCGGTCCGAGCTCCGATTGGCGGCCGGTGAGCAGGGTCCGCTGGAGGGTGTGCCGATCGCCATCAAGGACAACCGCTGGTTGGCCGGCGTCGAGGTCACCCACGGCTCCTTCTCCGCTCCTGCTGGGCCGGCCCCCCGGGACGCCGAGGTGGTGGCGCGCCTGCGCGGTGCGGGCGCCGTCCTGGTGGGCAAGACCACCCTTCCGGAGTTCGCCGCGCTCCCCGTCACCGAGAGTCGGCGCCTGGGCATCACCCGCAATCCCTGGTCCCTAGAGCACACCCCGGGCGGCTCCAGCGGGGGCTCGGCCGCTGCGGTGGCGGCGGGAATGGTCCCGGTCGCCGAGGGCAATGATGGGGGCGGTAGCCTGCGCATCCCAGGATCCTGCTGCGGCCTGTTCGCGCTCAAGCCGACGCGGGGCCGGATATCCCTCGGACCGGAAGGTGGAGACGGCCTGGGAGGGCTGGTGTCGGACGGTTTCCTGACCAGAAGTGTCGCCGACACCGCGCTCTTGCTGGACGTCGTTTCCGGGCCGGCCCCGGGAGACCCCTACGCGCTGCCCTCCCCAAGGATGCCGTTCATCGCGGCGGCGGCCATCTCCCCACGCCGGTTGCGGGTCGGATGGACCACGATCCCACCCATTGCGGTGCCGGTTCATCCTGCCTGTGACGCGGCGGTGCGGGCAGCGGCGGGGTTGCTGGAGGGATTGGGCCACCAGGTAGAGCCGGTCGATCCCCGCTGGCAGCAGGGTCATCTATCCCGAGACTTTCGGATTCTCTGGGGCTCCTCGATGCGGCTGGCCGTGCTCTCAGTTGAGGCGGGCGGGGGCGATCCTGGCCGGATCGAACCGCAGGTCCAGGCCCTGGCTGAGTTGGGCGCCAAGGTCGAGGCGGCGGAGTACCTCCTGGCCCAGCAGCGACTGCAGCTCTTCGGGCGGTCGATCGCCTGGCTCTGGGAGCACTACGACGTCCTGCTGACCCCGACCCTGGCCCAGCCGCCCCTTCTGGTGGGAGAGCTGCTGGAGGGGACAGCCGAGTACCCGCTGGTGGCCATGGACCGATCCGACCGTTTCAGCCCCTTCACGACGCTCGCCAACATCACAGGTCAGCCGGTGGCCCAGCTTCCTCTGCACCAGCACCGGGGGCTGCCGATCGGGGCCCAGCTGATCGGCCGCCACGGCGACGAGGCGACCCTGCTCCAGTTATCCCAGCAGCTCGAGGACGCCAGCTCCTGGCTCAGCCTGCGGCCGCCCGCTGCTGACCCCCGAACCCGTCTTCCGGCCTAGACCAGCTTGGCCTCGAGGAAGATGTCGGTGCCCGCGAGGGCCTGGGAGACCGGGCAGGACAACTTGGTCAGATGAGCCTGCTCTTGGAACTCCTCGTCAGTGATATCGGCCACCTCAGCGGCGGTGATCAGGTGGATGCTGGTGATCCGGTAACCCTCGGTGAGCTTCTCCAAGGTCACCTCCGCCGCGGTCTCCAGCCGGGCCGGAGGATGGCCCGCCCCGGTCAACGCTCCAGCCAGGGCCATGTTGAAACAGGTGGCGTGGGCCGCTCCCAGGAGCTCCTCGGGATTGGTTCCGGGGTCGGCGGCGAAGCGAGACCCCCTCGTGTACTCCGCACTGAGGGCGCCGCTCTCAGCCCGGATGTTGCCGCCACCACCCTGGGCGTTCGGAGCCCAGCTGGCTCGCGCT